>Ga0116228_10000232_pt1 | contig 40027 bp, 32 predicted proteins | sample S1TSphfallax_2_FD_89694 | JGI IMG/M metagenome (GOLD analysis project Ga0116228, IMG submission 89694) | Host-associated microbial communities from peat moss isolated from Minnesota, USA - S1T2_Fc - Sphagnum fallax MG | ecosystem: Host-associated > Plants > Peat moss > Unclassified | place... | reverse complement strand
ACGCCCCGATCGATTGTTGGAACTTCATCTATTGTTGGTACCTCGTCGATTGTTGGCACTTCATCGATCGTCGGTACCTCATCGATCGTCGGTACCTCATCGATCGTCGGTACCTCATCGATTGTCGGTACGTCATCGATCGTAGGCACCTCATCTATCGTCGGAACATCCCGAGAAATTCCGAAGTCGGGGATTGGGACCGGGCTCATCGAGCGATAGATTCGATTAGTTGGTCTTAGATCCTCGGATCGGTTTGATGCGGGGCGCTGAGGGTGTAAGCGAGCATGATTTCTGCAAGAGCAAACGAGCGGCATTTTTTAGTCTTTTACCAGTCCTAGGCTTTTTTCTTCCGCCTTTTGATATCTCCTTTAATCCATGCAAAGACGAGTACACCCAACTCGCCTGTGTTTCTTTGGGTGGAACGTCTTACGCGGAGGCTTTCTATTTCTCCGTCGATGGAATCCATAAAAGCCGTTCCCCTGTGATCGATGTCTCTAAGGGTCGGTGCCAGCCTCGCAAAGTCGACCTGTGAAACGTGGCAACTTCGCTCGAGTAGGAGCGGAGTTCCTTTTTTTCTGCCAACGACATTGTCCTGGAGAGTTTTCAGATATCGCTCAACGACGAACGCCGCTCTCGGTACCTCAAATTTTGGCAGAACAAATACTCGCCTGAGAGCAGTTAAGTTGCCGTCGCTTCCAAATCTTACGCTCGGTGATTGCCGCATCAACTCGACAACCGTTACCAGGTCTACTTTTGCTCCGGACGCGCGAATTAGCTGCTCGATCGATCGAGGGCCTGCGCTCGATGAAAGTGGCAAGGGGCGGCCCGAACCGTCCAAGAATTTCGGGTCTGAAAACCATGTCGCCATTATCGCGCCGATATCATCATACGTTCGAACTAGGTTCTTATATAGGCGAAGCGCGCGGTCAGATTTTCGGGGGGTGTGGTATTTCTGCGCGAAATCGACAATGTCGTCAGATTTGATTTTGTTTTGCAGCAGGAATTCAAAGATGGCCGCTAGTAACGCGTCCGCACCTTGTTGATTGAGGTCTTGCGCGAGAATTTGACTTGCCGCAGTTTTCCTCCGTTTCGCAAGCAAAGGTTTTTTACTCGGGCGCAGCAATATGTGGTGCTCTCTTAAGGCGTTTTAGATTTTTTCTTCTGCCTGCCTGTTCAGGTCTCACTACGTCCTCCCCTGAAATTCGATCCTCGAAATAAAAGACAGTTACTCCTAAGCGTCGTTTTGCTTTGTGGGCCGAATTTTGAGGATGAGATCGCTTTTTCTGTGACCGAGTCAGTAGGGAGTTTGCTCCATTGATGAAATTTGTACCCTGCTCAGTAATTTCCCTCCTCACGAGGTTAACCATGTCGGGATCGCCTTCCTCGACCAGCGCGGTTGCCTCGAATAATGGCTTGGAACGAAGCCGGACGTTGTGTGCTAGCGTAGCTAGCAAATCCCTCCCTCTTTCTCCGATCGCTGCGATAGAACGACTACTCAGTCCGGTGGAAATCGGAAGTCGTGCCAGAGCGCGGAGTTTCTGGCCTTTCATTTGTTCGATAGCGTTGAGTTGTAGTAACTCGTCGAGCATTGCTCGTACAGGCAATCCAGCCCCGTGTTTCTCAACGAGGCGCTCGAAACTTCGTTTTCTGCCAAAAATCGGCAGTATCGCGGGCATTCCTGCGGCATCTAGAAAGCTTGGATCATCATGCCACGCTGCCAGAACTCTCCTGGCAGGAAGATTGTCTGCCCTAATCCCGATCACCCCGTCGCGCGAATCCAATATTTTCTTGACCTCGCCTCTTGGAAGGCCTGTCATGATGGCTACTCGTGACTGACTGGCTCTCCCCGTTTCCTTCAAGATGCGGATATTTGCCAATCGAGCAGCCCGGTCCCTGGCTATCTTGTTAAACTCTTGGACTGTGACGCCGGCGTCGAACATGAGTTCCAAGAGTGGATCCAAAACACGTTTGAGTGCGTTGACGGTGGCCTCTTTAACTGGATCCCGGGCACTTTCTTCGTTGGCCTCCTCGATACTCATTGGCACGCTTCATGTGTCGCAGTCCTATCGTGAACCCTCGCATTCGAGGGCGACACTAGGCTTGCGTCCAATTTTCCAGTCGAACGGGTTGCTTCAACGAAACGACTATCAAGACGAATTTCCATATCACTGAGTTGTTATCGGTGGGATCTCGGGCGGTGGTGTTGGCTCGAAATCAGCTGATCGCAAAGCAATTCCAGTATGTCTGTAGACTAACTCGGAGGACGTATGTCCCACAACCTAAGTTGCTGGCGCTGCGGCGCCTCGCTGGCTTCCATGAGTTTGCCGTTGCGCCGCCTCGACGTGTGCAAGGCGTGCAATTCGGACCTGCATGTTTGCAAACTGTGCGTCGAGTATGACGTGAGCCATGCAACGCACTGCAAGGAGCCTACAGCGGAGGAAGTGCGCAAAAAGAACGAGGCGAATTTTTGCGATCACTTCAAGCCCAAGCCGGGTGCTTATGTGGCTGTGGATGGGGGTGAGTTGGCGCGAGCGAGGTCGGCACTCGAGGATCTTTTCCGTAAATAATGCTTGCCGACGTATTCCAAACGTAGTTTGAGTCTTCGCGGCTGAGATCGCCCACGAAGCGCCATGGACGGCGCGAGCCGGCAGCAGCGAGTGCGGCAACGCACTGGGCAGAGCAGCCAGCCGCTCAACGATGATCCGCTCATGCCGCTCTTGTGATCGCCTCATTTCTCGGTGATTTCGCCAGAAATGCCGCTGGAGTGCGGGGGTTGACCGCAGTAAGGTGAAGGCTCATTGGCTCAATGATGCGAGGACGTGATGGTCGCCAACGGCACCGCCGGGATCCGTACGCTGCGCCTGAAGGTCAAGCGCGAAAGCTATGCGTGGCTCAATGCCGCCGCCATGGAGGTCAACGTCGTCTGGAATTCGGGCAACACGACGAGCACCACGGCGGCACGTCCGTTTGCGGGACCGTCCCACTGTCTCCCCGGCTACGCTCTGCACAAAGTTGAGTGCCGGTGCCGCCGCGTGCTTTGATGATGGCGGAGTTTGCAACCCGTCGCCGACAGTTCAAGAAGGCGAAGCTCCGTTGGCGGTTGAGCCGCGGACCGCGAAGTTCGCTTGGATGGGTACCGTTCAAAGTCATACAACTGAAACGCCGTGGACAGTCGTCGCGCTTCAGCGGCAAGACCTTTCGAGTGTTCGAGCGGGATCGATTGGACGGAATCGATTGGTGGCTCAGCCTGCCGGCCGAAGTCCCAGAGGTGCTGGCGGTGGCACCACGCGAGGCGGTTGGCCTCGATCTGGCGCTCAAAGACACGGTCGCGACCAGTGAGGGCGAGAAGCTCGAAGCCGGGCAGCGGGAGCATTTACATCGTCAGCGAAAAGAACACGACGCGAGCCTGCGGCAGCTGTGGAGCCATAACGGGTCCCGCGGGTCTGGACAGTCTTGTTGTGGGAGCGTGGTGTTGTAGTGCCTGTGATGACAGGCACGATCGGAATGTTAATGCAGCCCGCAACATCTTGCTTCCGTGGAGGTATCCCACGTCCGTCGGCGGGAACGAGTCAGCGCCGTCCGTGAACGCGCCACGCCTCAGCATCCCGCCCGCGTGAGGCTAAGGAAAAGGTCACGGGCGGCGGCTGCATGAGGACCGGAACTGGAAGATTCAGTGTGCCCGTGGCCGTCGATCGACTCGGCGAGATCGTTGGAGAGCTACTCACGCCACGCAATCAGTGAACACTTGACCGCTGGTCGGCCGCCGCAGCAGCCAATGAAGCAAGGGATTTGAAGGTTCCACCTGGTTTAGGGAGCCGTTTTTCGCGCTGTCGTTTCCAAATAGCTTGCGCCAATTTGCTAACGTCTCTTCAGGGAAACCCTTATATTGAGCTTAAGGATAGGCGGTGCGGGTCTGGAGGCGTATAAGTTAAATCGGCGTAGATTTGCCGATGTTCGGCCGGAACCCAAAGGATGGTTGACTATCCGGAACGTGAGCACTTCAGTGGTGGACCGATTCGTCTGCTGTCTGAGGATATCGTCGATGCACTCCGAGAGGCGGTCATTGTCGTTGACTCCAACTCTCCGCTGTTTCCTGTGATCCTTGCCAACGCCGCTGCCCGTGAATGTATCGGTGTTTCGCCGACGGACGATTCGGCCATTAATGTGTCGCTTCGTGAATTGCTCGGGCCTGAAGCCGACGATGTGATATCCGACGCCCAGCATTCGGCGAGGAGTGGCGATGCAACATTCAGCCGATATCTGACTTGGCGTATTCCAGCAGGGGAAATTCGGATCCCCACCGAGGTGACCTTGCTGGATTCGGAGCGCGGGGCGGAGCATCCCAGCGTCTTGCTGAAGTTCATGGGGCCGAAACGGGATTCGTTGGGCGACGTCCACGGCTTCTCAGCGATCGAACAGAAGTCTCTCGGACTTGTGATTTTGGACCGGGACCTCTGCCTTACGTTTGCCAATGAGCTCGCCGCACGCATGGCGGGTATCAGCGCGCATGGTTTGATCGGCATCGACGCGCGAACGATATCGCCCACCTCTGCATTGCCACCGGAGGCATTGACGCGGGCTCTCGACGGCAATGCGGTGCACGAAGGTGCGATCGCCATCACGAACCCCGGTCTTCCCACCCGCTGGTTCGAAATAGACATTCACCCGCTCGCTGACCTTTCCGTCGTGGCGGGACTTGCACTCCTCATAAAGGAGTCGCCGAGGACGCTGCCGATATCCGACTCTCGGAGTTTTGCCCCGTCTCCCGTTGAAGGCTCGGCTAGTTTACGGGATCTCATCCTGGTGGCGACGCAGGATGCGACGCTGCAATTCGTGAGTCAAAGTGTGAGCGGTTCGCTCGGTTTCGAGCCACGGGAACTGATCTCGCGATCCTTATTCAGCCTGGCACATCCGGTCGATGTCGGCGACCTCGAGTCGGATTATGCGCAGCTCTGCTCAGGTTCCATCGCCTCCTTCTCGCGAACTCTGCGCTTACGGCAACGCAGTGGCCACTATCGCTGGCTCGAGCTGACGTTTGCCCCGGCTCTGGACAATCCCCGAATCCGCGGTGTAGTCACCCATGCACGGGAAGTCAGCGAGCAACGTTGGGTCGGTGCGCGCCTTGCGCAACGTGAGGAAGTCATCGGCCTGATTTCAGATGCTGTGAATGGGATCATTTTCGAGTGGGATTTGACTCGGGGCATCGTCTATCGGTCGCGGGCCGTCCGGGATTTGTTGCAAATGGATCCGGCGGATTTGGAGAAGGCCGGCGCTTGGACGGCTCTCGTGCACCCACAGGACCGGGGTGCGTACGAGCGACAGGTAGTTGCCGCTCTTGAGAGTGGCAGGGGTTGGACAGCGACCTATCGTATCCGCACCGCCCATGGTCAGTACCTATCGGTGCTCGAAAGAGGCCTCATCCAGCGGAACGCGCATGGTTTCCCGATTCGTGTCATCGGTTGTGCCGTCGATGTGTCGGAAATCAAGCGCCTGTCCGACTTGCTGGCGGAGGCGCAGCGTATCGCTCAGATCTGTGGTTGGGAGTACCGCTACGGAACGTCGGATCTCTTATGTACCGAGGAAGTATTCAGAATTCTCGAGACGACGCCGGCGCAATTCGATGTTTCGCTGCAATCTCTGTTGCAGCGCTGTTCACTACCCACCCAGCAGCGATTGACCGATCTGATCGCGAGTGCCGACTCAGCCGATGGCCGATTCGATCTTGAGTTTGAAATCACGACTCTCAAACAGCGACGGTGCTGGGTGCGTCTGGTCGGTCTCATCGAGAAGGTGGATGGCCGGCATGTCCGGGCGTTCGGTTCGTTCCAGGACATCCAAGAGCAGAAACTGGCCCAGATTGCGCTGAACAATCTGACGGATTGGCTCAAGCTGTCGATGGGGATGGCGGACCTGCACGCGTGGCGATGGCACTCCGCCACCGATACTCTCGAGTTCGCCATCGTCGACGGCCAGACGGTGAACACGCCGCATGTCTTTCCAGGGATGCGCAAGCTCATGTCGCGTGTGCATCCGAAGGACCGCAGCCAGGTGCGACGCGCGATTGCCAATGCGTTCGAGCGTCACACCGACGTGAACCGGGAGTTCCGGCTCAAGGCTCGAGACGGCGGATACCGCATCTACTCGACCATTGCGCGACCCTTGTTCGATGCCGCGGACAGGCCCCTTGGCCTCGTCGGCGTGACGCAGGATGTGACGTCGACTCATGAATCCCAGGCGCAATTGCGTCGATCGGAAGAATTGCTGCGAACGACCACCGCCAACACGGCAGATACGCTGATTCTCATCGATACGCATCTCATGATTCGTTTCATCAATCGCGACTTCGCCAACCTGAAGATCGCGAATTTGATTGACCGGGACGTGGCAGTGATATTACCGCCGAGACAGCGCGGTAATCTCCTGTCGAGGCTTCGCCGGGTATTGTCGAGCGGTCAAACCGACACGTTCGATTTCGAATCTGCTGTTCCCGGAGGGCCGACCAGGTATTTCGAAAGTCGTGCCGTACTGGTGCGCGAGGCGGTTATCGGCGCGGGCATTTCGATCACCGTGCGCGACATCACCGAGCGCAAGCGGATGGAACGAGAGATTCTCGATGTATCGAATCGCGAGCGGCAGGCGATCGGCCGTGACTTGCATGACGGGCTCGGCCAAGAATTGACCGGCATTGCGTTGTTGTTGCGGGGATTGGCAACGCGCATCGAGGCGAATTTGCCCGAATCAAGGCGTGAAGATTCACGGCGGGAAGTCGAGGAGATCGTCGCCTTGGTCAACCGGTCGATCGACACTGCGCGGGCTCTCGCGCGCGGACTTCTCCCGGTCGACGCCGATACGGGCGGTTTGACAGCGGCATTGCGCGCGCTCACCCAGCGCGCCCAGGATATTTATGGTTTCGACGTCAAGCTGAAGATCCGGGTGGGTAATGAGCGCTTCCTCAGCGAAGCGATCGCCAATCATCTGTATCGAATCACCCAAGAGGCGCTGACGAACGCCGCCCGGCATGCAAAGGCGTCGTCCGTGGAGATTCATTTGCGGGTCACCGCTCGAAAGTTTCTCTTGCGCATCGTCGACGACGGCGTCGGGATCCCCGAGCCGCTGAGCCATGGCTACGGAATGGGTCTCAAGATCATGCGTTATCGCGCCAGTGTCATCAACGCGATGATGGAGATTGCGGGGCATTATCCCCGTGGTACGGTCGTTTGCGTGACAGGCAAGCTTGAACATTCGCTGAGCCAATTGGAGTCTGCCGATGCCCAAAGGAGTGAATAGCATGGCCGCTGCAAATGCATGGGTTCGCACATCCGTCGCCCAATCCGGCATGACGGGAAAGCGCCGCGTACGACGCGTGTTGATCGTTGACGATCATCCGATCGTGCGCCAGGGGCTGCGGCGGGTGATGGAAAACGAAGACGACCTGACGGTTTGCGGCGAGGCGGAGACCGCGCGCGATGCGCGTACCGCGATCAAAGATCTTAATCCCGACGTGGTGATCGCGGATATCAGCCTGAAACAGGGCGACGGAATCGAATTGGTGCGAGATGTGCGCGCGCATTATCCGCAGCTGCCGATACTGGTGCTTTCCATGCACGATGAGACGATCTATGCGGAACGCATGTTGTCCGCCGGCGCCAACGGGTACATCATGAAGCAGGCGGCAAGCGAACAGTTCTTGGTATCTTTGCGGCGCGTGCTGGACGGCAACATTTATGTGTCGGAAGCCGTCGGCAACAATATGATCCAGAAATTCGCCACCGGAGGGTCCTACACCTCCGCGAATCCGATCGACCGGTTGAGCAATCGTGAGCTGCAAATTTTGCATATGATCGGCAAGGGCATGAGCACCCGCGAGACGGCGCATGCGCTGAATTTGAGCATCAAGACCGTTGAATCCCACCGCCAACGGATAAAGCGCAAACTGAATCTCACCACCGGCACGCAATTGGTGCAATATGCGGTGAATTGGTTCACGGGTCGTGAAGCGACTCTCGGTCAGGTTGGCGCCACTGACGCCGTCGCGGAGACCCACAGCGGCTAGCGCCATCGGCGGCATCAAGTCCTCGGCGAAAGCGCCGATAGAGAGGGATAGACGTTGCCGCCGGCGGAGTTCCCCCTTAAGTGTCCGACACGGATATCGTGACAGCTCTCACTGCGCAGGCTCGCCCTGCAATCCTGCTTGCCGAGGATGACCCAGTGACGCGCATGCTGATGACTCGCTTCTTGAACAAGGCGGGCTATGAAGTCGACGCTGTGAGCGACGGCAACGCAGCCCTCGACAAGATGTTGAGCCGCTACTATCCCATCCTGGTCACGGACTGGGAGATGCCCGGCATGGACGGCGTTGATCTGTGCAAGGCCATGCGCAACATGCAACTCGACGGCTACGTCTACGCCCTGCTGCTCACCGCCCGCGACGCCAAGGAACATATCATTGCCGGGCTCGAGGCGGGAGCCGATGACTACCTCGTCAAACCGGTGCATGAGCCGGAACTCCTGGCCCGGTTGAACGCTGGCCGGCGCATCCTCGATCTCGAGCATTCCTTGCGGGTCGCCAACCAGCGCAACCGGATCCTGTCGATTACCGATGCCTTGACCGGCGCCTACAATCGGCGCTACCTCATGGAACAGCTACCGCGCGAAATCGAACGCTGCCGGCGCTATGCCTACTCGCTGTCGTTCATCATGTGCGACATCGATCACTTCAAGCGCATCAACGATGATCTAGGGCACGCCGTCGGCGATGACGTTCTGCAGCAATTCGTCAGCCGGGTGCAACGCGCGATTCGTTCCAACAGCGATTGGATTGCACGCTACGGCGGCGAAGAATTCGTCCTGGTGCTGCCGGAAACAGATTTCAGCGCCGGCCTTTTCGTTGCTGAGAAGATACGCGCGCTCATCGGTGCGGCGCCGTTCATCACCCGCGGCGGCGAGGTCAGTGTGACCGCGAGCTTCGGCGTCGTCGCCACGCCGCAGGGTGGGCCTGACCTCACGCTCAAGGCCGAGATGCTCATCAAGGCCGCCGATCAGCACCTGTATCGGAGCAAGGAATCGGGACGTAACTGCACCTCCGGTGCGGAAATACCCAATTCCCACGTTCAGCAAACCTTGGCAAGTTGCTGATTGACGGCAGAGAGTCGCGCGCGGAGCGTGGCCACCAACGACGTGGTCTCCGCCAGTGATCGATTGCGCGCCGCTTCTTCCAACTGCGAGGCGGCGGCGCTCAGCGTCAGCGCGTGAATGTTGGCGCTGGCGCCCTTCAGCGAATGGGCGCGACGGCTTACCGTTTCCATGTCCTGAATCGCGAGCGCCGCGATGATTTCCGCGAGGCAGCGATCGCCGCTGCTGATGAATGTGGCGATCAATTCCCGCTCGAACTCGACGTCCCCGCCGGTGAGTTCATGCAGCGCATCGAGATCCAGGGCCGGCGGCGCCGGCACCGCGGTCAGATGACGCATGAGACAATCCCGCAGGCGGGTGGGTTCGAGGGGTTTGGACAAATGTTCATCCATGCCGGCGGCAATGCACCGCTCACGATCTTCGGTCATGACGTTGGCCGATAGCGCGATGATGGGCAGTCGCGACCGCCCGTTTCTCACCTCGTCCTCGCGGATCCGTTGAGTCGCCGTGAAGCCGTCCATGACGGGCATCTGGCAGTCCATGAGCACGGCGTCGAAGGCGGCTTGTGCAATGCGCTCCAGCGCTTCGGCCCCATTGTTGGCGATACTGACTTCGGCTGCGAAACCTTCGAGCATGCGTTGGGCGACCCGCTGATTGACCAGGTTGTCCTCGACGAGCAGGATCCGCCGTCCGGTCAATAGTGAGGGGGCGGCTGCGGAAATGGCTTCTGGCTGAGTTGACACACGATGCCCCTTGAGAATGTTGAGGATGAGGGTGACGAGATCGGAGGAACGCACGGGTTTGGAGCAGATCGCATCGGGTTGATGCGACCGGCGGTCGCTGCCCCGTCCGGTGCCGAACAGCGACAACAGAATGAACGGCACGGCGGCATGGCGGGTGTCGGCTCGCAGTGCAGCGAGCAGGTCGAGGCCGCCAAGCCCTGGCATGATTTCGTCGGCCACCACGACATCGACAAGCGGATGTTGCCGCAACATGTCGAGGGCCGAATCCGCATCGGGCGCGGCGAGCACGGTGAACTCGTGCTGAACCAGGCGCCGGGTGAGCGTGGTGAGGCAGATCTTCGCATCGTCGACCAAGAGGACGGTCTTGCCACGTCCGACGGGGGCGATGTTGGGCTGCTCGCTCTGCGCCTCCAAGGGCAGCGTCACCGTGAAGGTTGATCCAACGCCCACGGCACTGTGCACCTCGACGCTACCGCCCATGAGTTCCGCCAGGCGTTTGACGATCGACAGTCCGAGACCCGACCCGCCGTAATGACGGGTGGTCGAGGAATCGATCTGAGAGAACATCTTGAACAGTCGATCAATGCGGTCGGCGGGTATACCGATACCGGTGTCGGTCACTTTTAACTGCAATTGGCGTGCGCCATCGTCTGACTCGATCCCGGCAACCGCCAACACCACGCAGCCTTCGTGAGTGAACTTGACCGCGTTGGTCACCAAATTCATGATGATCTGGCGCAGGCGCCCCGGGTCGCCCCGCAAATAGACCGGCATGATGGCAAAGTCGACCATGAGCTCGACGCCTTTTGCAGCGGACTGAGGTGCCATCAACCGCACGGTGTCATGGATGACATCCCGCAGATCGAATTCAACCCGCTCAATCTCGAGTCGGCCGGCCTCGATCTTGGACAGATCGAGCACGTCGTTGATGAGCGTGAGCAAAGCCGACGCGCTGCTGCGAATCACGTCGACGTACTCGCGTTGAGCCGAGTCGAGACGGGTCTCGGCCAGGAGGTGCGACATGCCGATGATGCCGTTCATCGGAGTGCGAATCTCGTGGCTCACGTTTGCCAGGAAACTGCTCTTGGCCCGGCTGGCCGCTTCGGCACTGACCTTAGCATCGATCACCGCTTGCTCGGCGAGCTTTCGCTGGGTGACGACATGTGTAACGTCGATCAACGAACCCGTAATGCGGGCGAGGCCGCCGCTCGCGTCATGTTCGCAAATGGCCTTCTCGGACAGCCAGCGCTCCGACCCATCGGCGAGCACGACCCGGTATTCGCAGTGAAAACTCGGATTCTCCGGCGTTGTTTGATAGGCGGCCGCATGAATGCGGTCGAAGTCATCGGGATGCACGGCCGCCAGGTGTCCGAGCAGATCGTGCAACGGGGTGTCCGGCGAAATGCCCAGGATTTCATGGAAATTCTGCGACGCCAGCCAGCTCTTGCGAGCAAAGTCCAGATCCATCGTCGCGATCCCGGCCACCGCCTGTGCCATGGTGAGCGCTACGCTGGTGTGCCGCAGCGAAGCCTCGAGCCGCTTGCGCTCGGTGATGTCCTCGACCGCACCGACGGCGCTTACTGGGGCATGATGGTCGTTCCGCAGGATCTGGCCGCGGCAGGCCAGCCAGCGTGTCTCCTGATTCATCAACAGACAGCGATACTCTGATCTGAGGGGGCCCGCAGTGCTGATGGCGGCATTCAGGTCGTGCATCACGGTTTCCAGATCCTCAGGATGGATGGTCGTCATCCATTCGTCGCGCGACAGCAGCAAGGTGGCGGCGGATAAACCCGCAAGCTCGAAGAACAATGGAGTGCCGCGTACTTCGCCGGTGATGAGGTCGATGGTAAATGCGCCGAAGCCCCCGGCGGCTTGGGCATGGGCTAGAAAATCCGCGTAACCCGGCGATCGACCGGCGGTCTCGCGGTCGGGTTCGTCGACTGCTTGCTCATCCGGCATGGTGGGATCGCCGGCGGAGCCCTCATCGGTGAGCCGGCGAACTCGTCCACTGACCTTACCGGCCTCGAACCAGGTCACCGCCGCCAAGAAGAGCATCGCCGAGGTGAGGCACAGCGCCATGACGTCGCCCACCCTCGCCATCGCCGCCCAGGTCACGGCAACCGAGACCATGAGCACCACGGCGAGCGGCAGGGTGAGCATTTTCCATCGACTTGGCCAACGGCGCATGCGACTCCATGCCGAAAGGCGGGCGAGTGCCCGGTAAAAACCTGGTTATCGGCCGAAGCGCAGCTCCCTTAAGCTATGATCGGAATCACATTTGACGGAATTGAGACATGCGGACGGGCAGACTGTTGGCCTTTATCTTGGGCGCATTGGCGGCGCTGCTCGGACTTGGCTTGTCGACTGTCTGGCTGCTCGTCAATCCGCAAGACTACCAGTCGCGGATCCTCGCCACCGTGCACCAGGCCACGGGTCGCGACTTGCAACTGGATGGCCCGATCAAGCTCGTACTGTTCCCATGGATCGCACTGCGGCTCGGGCCCGCATCGCTGCGCAACCCCCCAGGTTTCAGCACGCAGCCGTTTTTGTCGTTTACCCAGGCAGTGGTGCGTTTGCGATTGCTGCCGTTGTTCGCCAGGCGGCTCGAGTTGGGTCAAATCGAGATCGACGGTCTTGATGTACGCTTGGCGAAGAACGCCGCCGGCAGCGGGAATTGGCAGCACGTCGGTCGCCAAGCGCAGACCCCGCCACTCGCTCTCTCGGGGGCCGCCGCGTCGCTCGACACCGTGGCCTCACCGGGACAGGCCCTCGACCACATCGATGGCGTCAAGATCGTGCAGGCGCGCGTGAGTTTTCAGGATGTCACGGTCGATCATATCGACCTCGAGACCGGCGCCGCGGAGGAGCATGGGCTGGTGCCGGTCACGCTGCATGCCGAGGGCGGCCGTCCGTCGACGGCAACGGTCAAGCTCGATGCGCGATTCGATCTCAACATCGACACGCGTCGCGAATTGCTCGAGGTGGCGGCGCTCAACTTGAACAGTGTGTTCACGTTCGCGGGCAATCCGCGACCCGTGCGCTCGAGCCTGTCGGCTGCCCACATCGGTCTTGATCTCGCCGGCCAGACCTTGGCGGCGCCCGATCTGGCGCTCAACGTCGCCGGCGCGCAATTGAACGTCACCGTGCAAGGCGTCCAGCTCATCGATGCACCCCAGGCCACGGGCAGTATCAGTCTTGCGCCCGTGTTGGTCCGCGAGTACCTGCCAAGGATCGGTGTCAGTCTGCCGCCGACGCGAGATCCGAAGGTCTGGTCGCGGCTGGAAGGATCGAGCCGTTTCAGTGTCGGCGCCGGTGCACTGCGCCTGAACGATCTGCAGGCCACGCTCGATGACACTCACCTGACGGGCAATGTGGTCCTGCACGACCTGAAGGCCCGCGCCGTCGACTTCGACCTGACCGCCGACCAGGTTGATCTCGATCGATATCTCGCCCCGGCGGGCCAGGTCTCGCGACAAACGGAACCTGCCGATGCGCCGGTGCCGGAGGCCGTACGGCCGCGCGCGCCGATCGAGGCGAACGGCACGCTCGCCGTGGGCTCAGTGCACTTGGCGCTGATGAAGATGACCGACTTGCGGCTGAGGCTATCGACGCATGATCGAATCATGCACCTTTTCCCGGCGACTGCGCAGATCGACGGCGGTCGCTACACAGGCGACATTACACTCGACAGCCGTGAGCCGGTGCCGACGCTGTCGCTCGATGAACATCTCACCGACATCGACGTGGGTCAATTTCGGGGCGCCAAGTCCGCCAGCCCGCGATTGTCGGGACGCGGTTCGATGAACCTGAAGGCCGTCGGCCATGGCGTCGGTGGGGATGCGATCCTGCGGACGTTGGCGGGGCATTTCGATGCCACGATCGCCGAGGGTGCGCTCGAGGGGATCGATCTGCGCTACGAGTTCGAACGGGCCAATGCGTTCCTGAACCGTGCTGCAGCGGAGCCTGTGCCGGATACGCGGCGAACGCCGTTCACGTCGTTTAAGCTGTCCGCCCAGATCGACGGCGGGGTGGCGGACACCCATGACTTGGTCGTCGAGTCGCTGGTGTTCAAGATCACGGGGCAGGGCACGGTCGACCTGCCGACCCAGACCCTGGATCTGGCGTTGCTCGCGGACACGAAGCGATCACTGGCCAATGCATCGATCCAGATCCCGGTGAAAATTACCGGCACGATGGCAGACCCCAAGGTGCGCGCGAACTTGGATCAAATCAAAGAGGCGGTGAAGGACAAGCTGCGCCGGCTGTTCGGCAAGCCATGAGATCATTCAGCGACGCGTTACTGGCTTGGTTCGACGTGCATGGGCGCCACTCGTTGCCTTGGCAGCAGAACCCGACGCCCTATCGCGTGTGGGTGTCGGAGGTGATGCTGCAACAGACGCAGGTGACCACGGTGATTCCCTACTACCAGCGCTTCATGGCGCGCTTTCCGACCATTGAACTGCTCGCGGCGGCCGCCGAGGATGAGGTGCTGCATCTTTGGACCGGCCTTGGCTACTACGCGCGAGCCCGTAATTTGCGCACCTGTGCGCAAGTGGTGGTGGCGCAATACCAGGGTGAATTTCCCGCCGACATCGATCTCGTGCAGGCTTTGCCCGGTATCGGGCGTTCGACCGCCGGCGCGATTCTGGCGCTGTCGCAGGGCCGTCGACATCCCATCCTCGACGGCAACGTCAAGCGGGTGCTGGCGCGGGTGTTCGGGATCGAGGGCGATCCGAGCTCCGCGGGCGTCATCGCCGCTCTCTGGCAGAAGGCCGACGCCTGCACACCGCAGACGAGGGTCGCGGACTACACGCAGGCCATCATGGATCTAGGCGCGACGCTGTGCAGCCGCACCCGGCCCGCCTGCACGGTCTGCCCGATGACCGGTGACTGTGTCGCCGCGCGCGAAGGACGACAGGCGGATTTACCGGGCCGCAAGCGGCGTCGTGAACGCGCTTCTCGCGAAGTCACGCTGTTGATCGCGGAGCGAGTCGGCGCCGGCGCACGCGCCATCTTCATGGAACGGCGCCCCGTTCCCGGCGTATGGGGTGGCCTCTGGGCACCGCCGCAATTCGACAGCGAAAACGCGGCGCTCGCCTGGTGTGCGTCGACTTGGAGCACCCAGCGGGAGTTCGGTCCGGAGCGGGGGAGCCGGCTCGAGCCGATTGACCATGCATTCACGCATTTCGATTTACGTCTGCTCCCGCTGCACGTGCGCTTGCACTCAACCGCGCTCGCGGTGAGTGAGGGTGAGCAGCTCTGGTACTCGCTGGCTGCGCCGCCCAGGGTGGGGCTGCCGCAACCGATCCGCCAATTGATCGAGCAGCTCGCCGCAGGTCGGGCCTGATGAGATAAGATGAGAGCATGGCGAGACGAGTGAATTGCGTGGTGCTGAAGCGCGAGGCCGAAGGTCTCGATTACCTGCCGTATCCCGGCGAGTTGGGCAAGCGCATCTATTTCAGCGTTTCCAAGGAAGCCTGGGCACAATGGGTCGCGCATCAGACCATGCTCATCAATGAAAATCGGCTGACGCCCATCGAACCCAAAGCGCGGGCTTTCTTGGTCAAGGAAATGGAGAAGTTCTTCTTCGGTGAAGGGTCTGAGAAGCCGAAGGAATTCACGCCGAAGGCCGACTGACCCCGAGCGATTATGAAATTCACGATCCTGCTGGCGGCGGGTTTGGCGCTGATTGCCGTGGCCTGCGCGCGCCGACCGAATTCACCTGCGGGGCCTGGAGCGGCGCCCACGTCGGCGCAGGTCTTGAACGTCTACAATTGGTCGGAATTCATCGATCCGACCGTGATTACGCAGTTCGAGCGGGAATCCGGCATCAAGGTCAATTACGACGTGTACGACTCGAATGAAATCATGGAGGCGAAACTCCTGACGGGTCATACCGGTTATGACATCGCCGTACCGGGCGGTGCGTTCTTCGAGAAGGAGGTCAAGGCAGGCGTCTATCAACCGCTTGATCCTCGTCAACTGCATAATCTGCAGAACCTTGACCCTGAGGCCGTGGCGGCAACCGCGGTGTACGACCCCGGCAATCGCTTCGGTGTCGATTACATGTGGCTGGTCAGCACCGGTGTGGGGTACGACGCGGCGAAGATCAAGGAAAGAATGCCCGACGCGCCGGTCGATAGCTGGCGATTGATATTGGATCCCGCCATTGTGGGCAGGTTCAAGGGCTGTGGAGTGTCGGTGTTGGATTCTCCGGAGGATGTCGCGGCCGCCGTGCTGTCGCTGCTCGGAAAGAATCCGAACAGCGAATCACCGGCGGATTTACAGGCGGTCGAGGCGGTGTTGATGGCCATCCGCCCGTCGATCCGCTACATCGATTCGTCGCGTTACGTACAGGATCTGGCGAACGGTGATCTATGTGTGGCGATCGGTTGGTCGGGCGATGTGGTGCAGGCACGCCGACGTGCCGTGGAAGCCGGCAAGCAGTCAACCATCGTCTATGTCATTCCGCGCGAGGGCTCGGTGGCGGTCGCCGACGTGTTGGCGATTCCCGTCGATGCGCCGCATCCCGCGAATGCGCATCGGTTCATCGATTTCCTGCTGCGACCTTCGGTGGCGGCACGCAATGTACAGGCGGTCAGCTATGCCAGCGGCGTGGCCGCTTCGGTGGCGCTGCTGCCGCCCGCGAGCCGCGATGACCCGGCGATTTATCCGTCGACGGCCGACCGCGCCCACCTCACGCTGATGCGGGCTAAGTCGCCGGAGTTTACCCGGGCGCTGATGAGAATGTGGACCCGGTTCAAGACGGGGTGAGTGTCGTGTCGCAGCGGGGAGTTTCGGATGGCTGACATGGCGTCGAGCGTTGCCTACAAGGTGTTGACAGCGGAACAATTCGCCGCCCTCGAAGCGGACCGCTTCGAGGGCGCTCCCATTGATCGGGCAGACGGATACATACACCTTTCTACCTCGTCCCAAGTCACCGAGACGGTTGCCCGTCATTTCGCCGGACAGATCGGGCTCATGATCGCAGCGATCGATCTTCGCCGGCTTGGCGATGCGATTCGCTGGGAACCCTCGCGCAATGGTGAGCTGTTCCCGCATCTGTACGGGCGATTGGCATGGTCGGCAGTCATGGCACACGGATCCGTGGAGTGGGGAGCGAACGGAGCCGTATGCTTGCCCGGTACCGGGCTTCGCAGCCGCTAAACAGGGTAACTGTTGTGGCCGGTAAACCGCGGGACTACGGCATCCGCCGGATGGTGGCTCATCGAGGCGCCGCCTCGAGGGTGAGCCGGCGGGCATTCGCCGCCGCGGGAACGAACAGCACCACCCCGAGCGTCGCCGCGGAAATCACCAGCATCGCCCAGAAGGTGAGATTCAAGGATTGTTCCATGGCGACCCGCAGCGCGGCATTGCCAGTGAGCGTGCCCGGGACCGTCTCGAGCAAATGGCGCAAGTCCTCAGGCTCGATCGCCGCGCCGCCGAGCAGGCGGCTGAGCCCGTGATTCAGCACGGCGCCGAGCACCGTTGCCCCCAAGGCGCTGCCGAGATTGCGGGAGAAGATGTTCGAGGCGGTCACGCTGCCGCGCTCTGCAGGCTCGACGATTTCCTGCAGCATGACGAGTGAGCTGACGCTGATGAGTCCCATGCCGAATCCCATGATGAGTGAACCGACCCCCGCGATCACTGGCGAGGAGGCGGGCGTCAGCAGCACCAAGCAACCGGCGCCGAGCGGCTGTAGCAGCACGCCGGTCACCAACAACCGGCGCAGTGAATAGCGGTGAAACAGACGTGAGGCGAGCGTCGCGCCCGCCGGCCAGCCCACGAGCATCGTGGTCAATGCCAAACCGGCGACCACCGCGGAGCGATGCAAGACGATTTGCACGTAGATCGGCAAGAAGGTCGTCAGACCCGTCAGGGCCATGCCGGACAAGAGACCGACCGTATTGGTCACCGCGATCGGTCGATGACTCCAAAGCGCGAACGACACCAGCGGATGGACTGCGCGGCGTTCCACCAACACGAAGGCGACGCTCGCCACACAGAACAGGCCACCCGCGGCTGCCAGGGTGCGGCTATTCGCGGTGCCCAGTTCCGACAGTTCGATCAGCAGCGAGGTGACGACGATGGCGAACGTGACGGCGCCGGCGATATCGATGGAACGGCGCTCGCGCGGGGCGGTTTCGTGCAAGAACAACGCAAAGCCCGCCGTGGCGGCCACACCGACCGGAATGTTGATCCAAAAAATCCACGCCCACGACACATTGCGGATCAACAGGCCGCCGAGGATGGGCCCGACGACTGCCGAGATCGCCCAGACGCTGGCGAGATAACCTTGAACCTTGCCCCGTTCGCGAGCGGGGTAGAGATCGGCGACGACGGTCATCGCCACCGGCTGGATGGCGCCGGCGCCGACACCCTGAATCAGTCGACAGACGATCATGATCGTCATGGATCCGGCGAACCCGGCGACGAGGGATCCGACGAGAAAAATGGCGATGCCGGCGAGCATGACGGGCTTGCGGCCATAGACGTCGGAGAGATTACCGAACACCACCGTCATCGCGGTTTGCGCCAGTAGGAACGAGGAAAACACCCAGCTGTAGAACCGCAAGCCTCCGAGCTCGGCGACGATTTGCGGCATGGCGGTGGCGACGATGGTCGCTTCGATCGCGATCATGCACATCGAGGTCATCACCGCGGCAATGACCGGTCCTCGTGACGAGGCAGGCGGTTTGAACAATTGACTGTCGCTCCGAATAGGACCAGGAAAACCTCGGATTAGGGTGCCCCTGACCCACGGTTGGCCAGGTCTCCTCGGCGGGGAGTATGATAGGGCATCGGGTTCGAAAGAGGAGCGACGACATGAGCAAAACGACCGAACGAGCTGTCCTTGCGGGCGGATGTTTTTGGGGCGTTCAGGATTTGATCCGGCGTCAGCCGGGGGTCATCGCCACCCGTGTCGGGTATTCCGGCGGTGAGGTGGCTAATGCCACCTATCGCAACCATGGCACGCACGCCGAAGCCATTGAAATCTTGTTCGATCCCAAAGTGTTGAGCTATCGCACCTTGTTGGAATTCTTTTTCCAGATCCATGACCCCTCGACACCGAATCGGCAGGGAAATGATCGCGGCCCCAGTTATCGTTCCGCGATTTTCTACACGAGCCCTGAGCAACACGAGGTTGCGCTCGAGACAATTGCCGATGTCGACGCGTCCGGCCTATGGCCCGGTAAGGTGGTGACGGAAGTGGCGCCGGTCGGTGCGTTCTGGGAGGCCGAGCCCGAGCATCAGGACTATTTGGAACGTTATCCCGACGGCTACACCTGTCACTTCATTCGGCCTGGCTGGAAGCTCCCGGCGCGGAAGCAACGCGCCGCCGGCTGACGCCGCCGGCGAGGCAAAAAGGCCGTCCTTGGCCCGTTGCCGGTCTTCCTTGCCACGAGCGACCGTGGTTCCCGCTCGTTGCATCAAGTCGGCCTGCAGTCAGACCGCGATGCCACGAAGCAAATTGTGGATGGATGGGTGCGGATATTCCGTGCCACCGTCACAGAACACGAGCGGTGCGGGGCAGCAAAAGAGTAAGGGAATATACGTATCAAGTAACGCGGCGAAGCGGCACGGATATGCAGGTATCACAAATCTTCATTTCAGACTCGGCGGATGGTTTGCCGCCGTACTTGAGTCGCTGCGTGGAACTGGTCAAGAGCACCTATGCCCATATGCCGCATGTGCTCTATGGTGATGCGCAACTCCGCGAATTCATCGAGAGGCACTTCGACCCGGACGTGCTGCGCGCTTACGAGAAACTGAACCCCTACGCCTACCGCGCCGATCTGGCGCGCTACTGCCTGCTCTATGAACTTGGGGGCTGGTACTTCGACATATCGATCACGCCGCTGACGACACTCAATGTGCAGTCCGACGTCGACACGCTCGCCTGTCGAGACATCCAGAGCAATTCGAAGACCTCATGGGCCTGCAGCACTGCAGTACTCTTCTCCCGGAGTAAACATCCGGTCTTCGAAACCGCCATCAGAAAGGTGGTGGAGAACTGCCGTACCGAATACTATGGCCTGACGCCGCTGTGCCCTACCGGCCCAACCTTGCTGGGCCAGGCATTCGCGGCACATGGCGCCGACCCACGCGTCGTTTTTGGTGATCTGCAGGCACTGACTCCCCAGCATCCGAACAAGAACCTCGCCTTCGTGTTACCCGACGGCACGTTGCTGGCCTTGTGCAAACCGGCGCCAGGGGGTGATTTGGCTGCGTTGGGCGCGACCGGCACCAATAACTACAACGACAGCTACCGGGCGCACACAGTGTATCGACCATGAGCCACGCTGAACTGGACAGCGTATTCCAATCCTGATGCCTGCGAGCGAATGCGACTACTGGCAGGCCGTTCTGCCCGCCGACACCGCGGTCGATGACGAGGCGGACAGCGAAATTGCCACCGGCCTCGACGACGGCCGGGGGTCCGGCTATCCCGCGCGCTTCGACGACGGGCGCATACTGATGCTGCCGCTTCGTCCGCTTCCCGATGGCAAGCGGGCTCTCGCGTCGCTTATCATCAATCAGGCGAGCTTCGTTGTCGTCAACGCCTTGGCCGCGGACCTCGCACAGAAGCTCAGGCCGTTCTCCCCTCAGGTGGTGATCGGGTTGCCAACCTTGGGACTCACCTTGGCGAGCGCGGTGGCACAAGAGCTTGGGCTGTCGCGCTACGTACCGCTCGGCAACTCGGCGAAGTTTTGGTATCGCAGCGATCTGTCGGTGCCCCTGTCGTCGGTCACCACGCCGGATCAGGATAAGCGTCTCTACATCGATCCGCGGATGCTGCCGCTGCTGCCGGGTCGGCGCATTGCCTTGATCGACGATGTCATCAGCAGCGGCACGTCGATGCTTGCGGCGCTCGACTTGTTGCAACGCTGCGGCATCAAGCCGGCGGTGCTGGGAGCGGCCATGCTGCAGTCAGACGCATGGCAACACGCGCTCGCCGGTTGGCCGATCGCGGCGGTACTCAAGTCGCCCGTGCTCCTTTACAGTCCGCGCCGATGACGCAGGCAGATCGCGGTAATCCAACCCCGCTGAATGTCGGTGTCGTCGTCATCGGGCGAAACGAGGGAGAACGGCTGAAGCGCTGTCTCCATTCGGTCGTGAACGTCGCGACCGCCGTGGTTTACGTCGATTCCGGTTCCACCGACGACTCGGTTGCGTGGAGCCGCAACTTAAGGGTAAGCGTCGTGCAACTCGATCCTCGCGAGCCCTTCACCGCCGCCCGTGCACGTAACGAAGGCTTGCAAAAATTGCTCGAGATCCGGCCGGGCCTCGAGTATGTGTTTTTCGTCGACGGCGACTGCGAGGTCGTTGCCGGCTGGCTCGTCACCGCCACGCAATTTCTTAGCCGAAATCCGGATGTCGCCATCGTCTGGGGGCGCCGCCGCGAGCGCTTCCCCGACAAGTCCGTCTACAACATGCTGTGCGACATCGAATGGTCCGACCCCCCCTTAGGCGAAGTGAGGGCCTGTGGGGGCGACTGCGTTGCACGCGTCAGCGCCATCAGCCAGGTGAACGGCTATCGCGCCGATATGATCTGCGGCGAGGAACCTGAGATGTGCGTGCGTCTGCGCCAAGCCGGCTGGCGAATCTGGCATTTGAGCGACGAGATGACGGTGCATGACGCCGCCATGCTTCATTTCAGCCAGTGGTGGAAGCGTATGAAGCGTACCGGTTTCGCATCCGCCCAAGCCGCCGCGCTGCATGGCGCTCCACCCGAGCGGCAGGGCGTCACGGAGAGCCGAAGGGGCTGGCTCTGGGGCTTGGGCTTTCCGCTTCTCGTGCTGCTGCTGGCTCCGCTGATTCAGTGGTGGGCACTCGTGCTGATGATCCTATATCCGGCCCAGATCATCCGGTTGGGCTTACGCGGAACCCGCTCACCGCGTGAGAATTGGTGGCGAGCCGTATCCTTGGTGCTCGGCAAGTTCCCCGAGATGCTGGGCCAGGTCAAGTTCGCTCTGGATCGCTACCGGCACGTGCGGTCTCGTCTGATCGAGTACAAATGATGGTCCCCGTTCTGACCGATTGCCGGCCCCCTACGCGGCGGGGACTGGCGTTGGACGTCCGGCCCGACGGTAAATTCCCAGGATGCGATCGATTTTGGCATTCCAGTCGAACGACTGCGCGCGCTGTAGAGCACCGCTCCCCAACCTCGCACGCAACCCGGCGTTCTCCGCCAATTTTCGCCCAGCCTCGGTAAAACCCTCGATGATCGAAGCCGAACTCGAGGGATCGACGAGAATTCCGCAGCTCTCATCGACATAGTCCTTGGGGCCTCCCCAGTCCGTGGCGACCACCGGGACGCCGCAGGCCATCGCCTCGAGTACTACGGCGCCACCGCATTCGTAGATGCTGGGTAAGAACAGCGCCATGGCGCCTTGAAGCCGCCGCGCGCATTCGCTTTGCGGTAGCCATCCAAGCCAGCTGACCCGTTCCGCGACACCCAGCGTATCCGCCAACTCCGTCCAGGACGTGCGCATGTCGCCGTCGCCGATGACTTCCAAACGCGCATTGGGTAGTTTCACGAGCGCATGCAGCGCGAGATCAAGACGCTTCCAATCGACCAGGCGGCCCACGAATACAAAGCGGGGCGCGTCAGCCGCGACAACCCCACTTCCATCAAACGACCAGATGGTCAGGTCAACGCCATTTTCGGGAAGTTCAATGATCTCGCCCTGCACGCCGCGCGGCAGCGCAGAGCGCGTTCGCTCGTTGGCAACCAATAGCACGTTGGCGTGCAGCTTCCCGGCGATCAAGCGATTGACGATGTTCGCGCACGCACGACCCAAGGACACGCCGACGCGGGTGAAAGCGGACTCATCGCGACGAAAGGCAGGTGGATAATCCATTCCACCGTTCATGGGTCCCATGATGATGGGAACGCCAATTCCATCGATGAACGACGCTGCCTTGGGCGATACCGGTACGGGCTGATGAACCATGTTGATACGACAATCCTTTATCAACTTCCGCAGCATGCGTCGCTGGATCAATTGGTTGATGAGAACCATGGCAATCCCGAACGTTGCCTCGCCGATGCGCCTCGGCAACGCCTGACCGAGTCGCCAAATCATCCGATGAAACCACCGGTCGGAGACGTACTTTATTCGACCCTGCTCGCCCGGAAGGAGGGCCTCGAGTTCCGCCCGAGTACGGTCATGGGTAAGGAGCCATGCCTCAATCGATCGGGCGCGCAGCCGAGCGAAATAGTGAACAGGAATCGATGCCTCGCCGCCGAAGCGTAGCGACGCGCTTTCAGCGACGATGCAGACTCGGAGGGAGTCCGTTGCCGGCGGTGGCGCCGGTTGAAAAGCAGGCTGCCGCGGTTGCATCCGTTCAGACCGCCGGCGTGTCCGAGCGGGCTGCCTCGATGTTGCGGGCGGGGATACCGACCGCCGTAGCGAATGCCGGAACGTTCTGGAGGACCACTGCGTTTGCGCCGATCTTCGCATGGTCGCCGATGCTCACGTTGCCCAGAATCTTGGCTCCCGCGCCAATATCCACGTGCCCGCCGATCTTGGGCGCGCCGTCACCACCGCCGCCCAAAGTCACTTGTTGGAAAATAAGGCAATTGGGTCCTATGGTTGCATCGGGATGAATGACGATGCCGTTCGGATGCGGCAGTAGCAAACCACCCGCGATGCGCGTTCCCAACGGAATATCGGCCCCGGTCACGATGCTCCAAAACCGGTGCCGCAAAACTGCGGCCTTGCGCATCACGATCGACCATGGGTTCTTCGAATGCCGCCATCGTTCGTAACTTCGCAGACTGGCGAGTAATGACTGACTGGGTTGCCAGGAGAGCAACCGCTTCTGTTCTCGCGACCAATCAGCCAGCGTTGCGGAAACGTAGTGGTGGGCCTCATGACGCCGATCACCTACCGTCGTGGCAGCGGGAAGGTGCTCTGTTAAGAATTCGCGGGCGCGGATCTCTACCTGACTACGGATACGGGGTGCGAACATGCTGTGGTCGAGCCCCTCCATGACGACGATCGAGCCGTCCTTGCGGCAGCGGGCGAGGCCCACGGGGTCGCGCTGCTGCAAGCGCTGCAAGCCCAGATTATCCTCGCCATAGATAAGCCGCACCGGCGCGCGCCGGCGCGCCGCGTAGACTCCGCGCAAAGGTGAGGGGTGCAACCGCAAGAGATCCAGCAGCCACCAGAAGGGATACGGCATGTGCCGGCCGAGACGCCGGCCCACGCGCGTGTTCTCGAGAAACCGCTGAACCCAGGGATGGGTGAGCGGCGCCGCGCGGCGCGCTCTCGTAGGCGCTCCGGGTGGATCCGGCAGGTAGAAAAGCTGGCTGTTGATGGCGAACACCCCGGCGAGCTCGGCCCCGGCGGCGGCGGCATCGAGGCCTAAGAACGCGCCGGAGCAGAGTCCGACCGTCACCGCGGGTGTGAGCCCACGCGAGCGCGCGTAGTCGATCGATAGGGCAATGTCGTCGATGGCCCCGATCGGGTAATGATTTCCCTCGGTCTGGTTGGGTCGAGCGTTGCTGTCGCCAAAGCCTGCCAGATCGACGCGCAGAGTGGCGATTCCGAGCGCGGCCCAGCACCGCGCCCACTGCACCCAGGCACGGGCGGGCCCGATCGAGCGCGCGACGCCGTTATTGACCATCAACACGACGCCGGCTCGGCTGAGCTGCCGGGGCAGTGTCAGCACGGCCGCAAGACCCGCGGAACCCAGCGAGAAGTGCTCTTCAGTCCAGGCGCTGCCGCCCGGCGCCGTCAACGTCGCCGTCGCTGGCAGCAACTCCTGTTCGATCCAAGGTTCCTCGGGTCTACCGCTGGTGAGAAAACTCACCGCGCGTTCGATGATGGGTCGCGGGATCACCGATTGCTCGGCGGCGCAGTCCAAGAGCAAGTCGGTGCCGTCGTGCTCTTCGACAGCCGCCGCCACACCGACCCGCTGCAGCGATGCGGCCAGACGCTGCGCATCGGTGCCGCCGGGCCGGCTGATGAGCAGCGCCTCGACGATGCAAGCTGCCGACAGGCCTTTCAGATCGATGGACTCGATCTCTGTCACCGTGGCCGCATTCAAGGAATGACCGATGGTCACCAAGCCATCCGGATCGGTGGGATCGGGCGCCGCGACCACCCCCATCATGCTCATGGTGCGAAGGATGCGAAGGTAGCGCCGTCCGCTGACGACGGGGTCCCACAGCAGCACGCGATCGGCCTTGTGACTAGCACTCGCCAGCACCGCGAGCGCCGCTCCCAGCCGCATGCCGACCACGCTCACCCGGTCGCAGCGTGCGGCCATATACGAGATCGCCTCACCGCAACTGGCGACCCAGCTGGCAAGGCGATCCGCATCGGCGAAATCCCCCCAGGAATTGCCGCAGCCGTCGTAGTCGAAGCGCAGCGTTTCGTAGCCGCTCTCGGCGAGCAGACGGGCGAGGAGCTGCAATGCGCCGAACGCGCAGTTCTCCTCGTAGCCCCACGGATTGCAGATGACCACGGCGCCGCGCGTGGGTCCCCGAGTTTCGTGCAGCCGGCCGGCGAGCGGGCGGGCGGCGGGTCCGAACACGATCGGTCTGCCAAATCGAACCGAGAGCACATCGGGAGTTGCCTCGGCTGACTGATGAACATCGGTTTGGACGCTAGCATTCATCGCCGTATTGCCGCGCCTCGTCGCGTATCCTCTAATGTCCCCGGTTGCAACTCACGACAGTAACCGGCTGCGGTCGGTCGTTCGCCCACCGAAGTCACACATTGTCGATAAAGTCTTGCGTACGCATCTCATGGCGTGCGCTCGAGTTGCACGAACGGTGAGAAGATGCCGCCGTGTGCCTTGACCCAGATCGGATCGAAGTGCAGTCCGTCGATGTAGACGGGCTCTTGCAGCGTCGCATCGTAAACCTGGCACACCTGCGGCCCGCAGAGCGTCGGACGCAGGCTCACCAGATGAAAACCCGGCACGCCTTTAAGAGCCGCGAACATCCCATCGATCCACGCATGCTCGGCGATGACCGATGCCAGCGGAATCGTGAAGCGTGGGGCGCCGAACCAATAGCGTTCGCGTTCGATCCGTTGCGGTACCGATAGGTAGGTGCTGGGGGAGCCCTCCAACATGACGACGGTCTTGCCCGCGGCCAATAACGCTTGCAAGGCGCTGCGAATTTCCTGCAGGGCGAGGTTGCGCCGGGCGTCGCCTTTGACCGGGGTGCACACCCCTTGGGTGCTATGACAGTACACGGGACCCACGCCGCCCACCGTGTTCCAGTTGGCGGAGATGATCACCGTGTCATAGCGAGGCTGCAGCGCCTCGCGCCACGCTTCGGTTGTAAAATCCATGCAGTGAAAGCCGGGTTGCAACCGATCGAAGTGGGGCACCGGCGGGCAGTCGGCCTCGGTGTAGAAGTCGACCGAGACCTCACTGTGATTCTTGAACCAGGGATACAGCTGTTCCGCCAGCGAGTCGCCGATGACGAGGACGGTGCGTGCGGTGTGCTTGTCGATTTTGCAGGGGCGCACCTCCTCGATGCGCTTTTGAAAATTACTGCACGCCGCGGGGAAGTAGTCGGACTCCGCCGCCGGTTTGACGCGCGCGCTACCGCTGGGCGGCATTCGGAATTCGAGTCCATGAGTACTCATCACAATCGCGACGGCGAGTGCCGCCGATCCCATGATGAGCAGCGGTTTCGCCGCATGGAGTCGCCGCTGGGTCGGTGAGCCGCCGCTCGGCCGGGTTTCGATGAAGCGATAAGAGGCCCAGCCGAGCAGCCCAGAGCCTGCGAGCACGAATGCGGAGCCGAGCAGCGCGAAGCGTTCGAGCACGGCGTCCATCGCGCAAATGACCACCAGCGGCCAATGCCACAGGTAAATCGAATAGGACCATCGCCCGATTGTTTGCATGAATGGGTTGGCCAAGATCCGGTTGTTGGGGCATGCCGAGCCGATGATGAGCAGTGCCCCCACCACAGGCACCACCGATGCCGCCCCCAACCCCACCGGGTCGGCATGCCGGTATCCGAGCCACAGCGCGTCCACCAGAATCAACGCCACGCCTGAGTAACTCGCGAGCGCTCGCAGCCAAGCCGCAACTCGATCGCGGGCCAACCAGGCGATCAGCCCACCCGCCAACGGTTCCCATGCGCGGGCCGCCAACGAGAAGAACGCGTCATTGGGATGACTCGCGGATTCGTGCAGATAGCGGCCGAATGACAGCACCATCAAGACGGCCACCAGCGCGGCGGCTAGCTTGCGGAGTCGGAACCGCGCCGCCGCCATCAATGCCAGCGGATAGAGGAGGTAGAACTGCCACTCGAGCGACAGCGACCAGGTGTGCAGGAACCAGTTGCCATCGGCGCTGTCCGTCGCGTATCCGGCAGCCTTGAGAAAGTATTCATTCGACCAGAAGGCGAGCGCCCACACGGCTTGATCGGCCATGTGCGAAAGATCGGACGGTGGCAGCAGCACGGCCCCGAGCACCAGCAGGGTGCCGACGAGGGTGCCGAGGGCGGGCCAGATGCGTGCCGCCCGGGCGCATAGAAATTCCCAGAGCGAAAACTTACCTGCGTCGAGGGCGCCCTGGATGATGGTCGTCATCAGGAAGCCGGAGATCACCAGGAAGATATCGACGCCGATAAAGCCGCCGCCGCTGCCGCGGGTGCGCAAGTGAAAGAAGACCACGAGCGTGACGCTGAGCGCGCGCAGTCCATTGATGTCGTTGCGAAAGGCGGGCTTCCCTTCGCGCCCAGAAGGGGAATGGGTCATGGCGGAAAGCCTATCACCCACCGTCTTGGCAAACTGGGATGTGGTACACGACCAAGGAAGGGGGCGAAGCCATTACAATCGCAGCGCCATTATGACCGCCAATCTCCACACGCCGGCATCAAGCCGAGACGCCATCGAGGTGGCGGTCATCATCGTCACCTACAGATCGGCGGCGCTGGCCATCGCCTGCTTGCGCAGTCTCGAGGCGGAGGTCGCCACGGCGGGCCTCGTCATCCGTGCCGTCGTGGTCGACAACGCGTCGGGCGATTTCGAGACCGTGGCGGCTGCCATCGGGGCCAATGGCTGGTCTTGGGCCACCTGCGTGCTCTCGCCGAAGAACGGCGGCTTTGCGTACGGCAACAACTTCGGGATGGCGGTAGCGGAGCGCGCGGGCTCGCCGGCCTATTTCTATCTGTTGAACCCTGACACGGAGGTGCGCCGCGGCGCCATTGGCACGCTGGTCACGTTCTTGGAAAGGAACCCGACCGTCGGCATTGCCGGCGGGAGTTTCGAGAATCGGGACGGCAGCGATTGGCCCATCTCGTTCCGCTTCCCGACGCTGCTGAGCGAACTCGAAGGCGGACTCGAGTTGGGACTTGTCTCCCGTTTGCTGCACCGGTGGGTGGTTGCGCGGACCATGAACCCGTCGACACAACCGACGGATTGGATTTGCGGTGCCGCGGTGATGATCCGAGCGGCCGCGGTGCACTCCACGGGCGGTCTCGACGAGGAGTATTTTCTCTATTTTGAAGAGACGGATCTTTGCCGACGCGCCAAACTGGCGGGGTTCTCCACCTGGTACGTGCCCGAGAGCCGCGTGATGCACATCGCCGGGCAGAGCACCATGGTTACCGATCCCACGTTGGGGCTGCGGCGCTTGCCGGGCTACTGGTTCGAATCACGGCGGCGCTATTTTGCGGTGGCGTTTGGCATTCGCAAAGCCATGTTGATCGATCTGGTCGCCGTGTTGGCGCTGTCCGTCGGCTGGCTGAAGCGGACCCTGCTGAGGCGGCGGTCGACGCCTTATTTCATCCGGGACTTGATGACGCACACCATACTGTGGAAGCGAAATCGCCGCGTGCCACCTTGCAAGACGTCGCTCGTCAGGAGCTGAGAATTCCGGCCGCTCCCACGCTGACAGCGGATCTCGCGGCATTGTTTCCCGCAGGCGCCGTCGTTGCGGAACTCCGCGAGCCTGGCGATGCCGTGCGGCTGATGAACGAGGAGGCCGCGTTCGTCGCCGAGGCGGTGCCGTCGCGTAGAGCGGAGTTCGCGGCCGGACGACAGTGTGCCCGCCGTGCGCTGGCCGAATTCGGTGTGGTCGATTTTCCGCTCAAGGTCGGTGGCGACGGGATTCCCGTCTGGCCGGATTTTTTGGTCGGCAGCATCACCCATACGGCGGGACTGTGTGCCGCCGTGGTGGCCGAGCGCACAAGGTTCACCTCCCTGGCGGTCGACAGCGAGGTGGTGGCGGATGTGGGCGAGCCGCTGTGGCGCAAGGTCTGCGTAGCGCCGGAAATCGAGTGGCTTAAGTCACTGCCTCGTGCAGAGCAAGCGGCTGGCGCGGCGCTGATCTTCTCGGCCAAGGAAGCGTTCCACAAGTGCCACTATCCAATCACGGGCGAGGCCCTGACCTTCCAGGACGTACGCGTGGTGGCGAGCTTGAGCGCGGCGACCGGAGACTTCGTCATCGCGCCCTTGACGCCCGTGGCCTGCGCGGCGTTGACCGCCGCGCCGCTCCGCGGAAAATTCCGCTTCCACGAGCAATTCGTGACCACGGGGTTGAGCTGGGCCGCGCATGCCAACGTTCAAGCCGACGCGCGCAGCACGAAAGTCTCGCCGACGTTCAGCGCCTCGAGTTCCGCCTTGAACTGCGAGTTGCCCGAGCGCAGCGGGGAGAACAGGAGGCGCTTCTCGGTGTCCGGCGCCAGGTGAAAATAATTGTCGCTGGGCTCGAAGTCGCGGCAGCCGATGCACACCGATTGCAGAAACAGCGCACTCTTGAGCGTGACGCACACCCGGCCGTCGACCCAGTGGATCTCACTCTCCAGCGACGCCTGCCGGTGTATTGGCAGATCGAGGCCCCCGGGGAAATAAAAATCCTCCGCAACGAGATCGCCGGTGTCGCGATGGTAGAGGCGCACACCGACCACATCATGCGCGGGCGGCCCAAATCGGTAAGCCCGTGTCAGGTCGCAGAACGCGCCCATCACGGCGTCCGCCTCGAGCCGCAACGATCCACCGCCGGGGACCTCAACGTCCACCGTCTGAGGCGTCCGGGTCCGCCGGCCCTGCTGGTAAAGGCTGAGATCCACCCGGCCGGGCAGCGGCGCCGCAGGGTCGTTGAGCAGCAGCAGGTCGAGGCCATCGAGCCCTGCGTCGATGAAACGCACCGTGCGCGGCGCCCACGCGCGCCGGAGGTACCAGAGCACCGCCTTGGGCCGGCCGGTGCTGTCGATTAATCCCCACCCGGCGCCCGGCCACAGGTCTTGGAAGAACCACACCAGCCCGCCACCGCAAGGGTTGGTGGGCGAGCGCCACTCGCTGAACACTCGCTGCATCACCTCACCGGTCACCACCCGCGAGAGCGCGTAATAGCGTTCGACGTCGACGCTGCGCAGGGCAATGGGATCGAGACCGAACAGCTCATTGAGGTAGTGATCGCGGATATCTTCGAAATCCCAGCCGGGGCCGCTATCCCGTGGTAGTCGCGCTTTCCACCGCGGATGATGCGGTGGCAGTGTCTGGCCCTGGTGCATCAGCGCCATGGTTTCGCGTTCCGGCACATTGGAGAACCCCAGGCATTCGGTGGTGAACTTGACCCCCGCATGCTTGACGTCGTCCAAGGGGCGTCGATAGGCCCCTACACCATAGTAATGCGAGATCCCGACGCGCAGGTGAAAGGGCAAGGCGCCACCCCAGGGGGTCGACGGAAAATAGGGGATCGTCGGGTGTCGTTCCGCGCAAAGCCCGGGCAAGACCTCGGCAAAGAATCGGTTGGTCCAGTCCTCCGCGGGCCGTCCGAGCATGGCGGCTTGCTGCGCGACTTCGCTGCCACCGCAGTAGGCGGCGATGCAGGCATGGCGTTGCAGGCGCCCGAGCTGGTACCGCGCCTCCCGCTCGATATCGGCCGAAAACGCCGGGTCCTCAACCGGATAGTCCATGTTGGCGAACATGAAATCCTGCCACACCAGGATCCCGAGTTCATCGCAAAGTTCATAGAAGACGCGGGATTCGTACACCATCGTGCCGCCGATGCGCAGCATGTTGAGTCCCGCATCACGCGCGCGGAGCAGCACGCGGCGCAGCACCTCGGTGTCCGCGCGCAAGGTCAGGATGTTGGGCGTAGTCCAGCATGCCCCGCGACAAAATACCGGCACGTCGTTGACCAAGAACCGCACGCCGCCCACCATGTCCACCGTCAGCTGTTTGAAGCCGACCCGGCCGAGTGACACGTCGCCCACCGCGCCGTCCACCCGCAACTCGAGGACGCAGTCGTAAAGCGGCGAGGCGCCGTGGGTATGCGGCCACCATAGGTTCACCTCAGGGACCGTGAGATCGCCGCTCACGCGCATGCTGCCGCCCCCGTCGTCCGAGACCAACAAAGCATGCTCCTGGCCATCCAGTCGCAGCCGCGCACCCTCCAAATGATGACCGAGAAACACCTGCACCCGGCAGCGTATCGACACGAGACCCACGGTACCGCTGGCACGGACCTGAAGGTCGATGTGATCCAGCTCAAAGCGCTCGCGACATTCGAGCGCGATCGGTCGCCAGGGTCCCACGGGCGTGATGGGCGGCGTCCACGCCGGGATGCGACCGAGCAAGGTGGTGCGAAACCAGCGCAGGTTTTGCTGTTCCACCAACGCCGTCTTCCAACGCGGTCGTGCCCGGCGGGCGCGCAGCGCGTCGTCCAAGGATTCGAACAAAATCACGAGTTCATTGTGATCGACCAGGAGCGCCGTGACGTCCACGCTCTCGGCCACGAACATGTTTCGCGAGGTGAGTATCAGCGTGCCGTTCAACCACACCCGCGCAAGCGTCGCGAGCCCCGCGAAACGGAGCCTGATACGCTCGCCGGCCGGCCTTGGGAACGACGACCGGTACCACCAATCGTCCGCGTCGTAGTGACCCACACGGTCAAGGTCATGGCGGAGGTGCTCGGCGACGGTTCCGGGGACGGTGACTTCGATCCACTCAAGGGTCGATGCGCCGATGCCCTCACGGCTAATCGACCCCGGCGCGGTGCGAGCCATGGCCCAGCCGGCTAGATCGACACTCACGTAATCCGTCAACGGGCGGACCTTTCAGCCAAAGCGCTCACGGAGCGTGGCCATGCCCGCCTCCCAGGACTCTGCCATCGTCTCCAGTGGCGAAAGATCGAGCGGTCGTTTTCGCGCCATGGAACGCGCCAAATTGATCTGCAGCGTCTTTGCGCCCCGCGCGATGGATTGAAACGAGTCGGCCGCGGCAGCGACGGAATCGATCCCTTGGTCATTCAGCCAACGAAGGTAAGTCTCGCTGAGTTCGAAACACGCGCCATACTGGCGTAGTGTGGCGAAGGAATATGCATGGAAGGTGTCGATGGTCGAGTTCAAGAGCCAATCGAGATCCTTGCGAAAGCCCGCCTGAAAACGCAAAAACGGGTTGTCGACCGGTGCACGGCGCAAGTGCCGGGACAGCGTCTGCAGGGACCGTCGCAGCAATTCCGGCCCTTGCGGCGAGGAGTCCGCGGAGCGGATCTTCACGTATTCAAAATAGGGCGGCAGCATGCGCTCATGCACCAGGCCCTCGACTTGGAACACGTCGAGAAAATCGCGACCCTCGAGTTGATGATAGCCCTGATTGTGGAAGTAGCCCAAGCGGCGTCCCCCGACATCGATGTCGTTGACGGCCACGGTCGATTTCACGTGGGCACGCTGGTATGCCGTGCCCAGTGTATCGGGAAGAAAATAGGAATCGAGCTCGACCAAGACCGGGCGCCCCGCGGCAACGAGATCGGTGATGTGATCGGTGAGGGGACGCCACACCGCCAACTCCTGGACGTCGAAGCCATAAAGATCCAAGAGCTCAGCATGCGGGAATTTGAAGAACGTCCATTGGTCGCCCTCGAAATCGATGGCAAGCGTGAAAGCGAGCGCTGCGCACGGCTCACGACCCAGGCCGTGCAGTAGCTCGATGATGACGTCGCTGTAGCAGTTCGTCTCGGGCCAGGTACGCTCTTCAGCGTGAATGGGATGACGTTGGTACGTCCCCGGATCGAGAGCGGCGATGCGAGTCATTCAATGCAACGACAAGAGCTCGCGGACTTCCCGGGGCCAGCGATCGAGTTCGAACCCATGGGTCTTCAAGAGCGCGAGGGTGATACGTTCCAGCCCGAAGCCGATGCACGCCGTGTGCGCGGGCTTGCCGTCGGGCGTCTTGATGCCGAAGTTGATGCCGAAATGATCCAGGTGGCAGTTGGCCGAGGCGACCGCCGTCGGCTTCTCGGAGGAGCAGATCGGCACGACCAATTCGAACTTCAAATCCTGCTCCTTCTGGGTGGCCTTCAGCACCCGACCGCCACGCCCGAAGAAGGGGTCGTTGGCGACGACCGCCGTCACGTTGAGACCCACGGATGCCAGCATGGTCTTGCCCGTTTCAAGCCAGTAGTTGCGGTGCTCGTAGGCTTCCTCGGCCGTGCCCAGCCGGACGTATTCGCGCTGACGAAAGGATTGCATTCGCGCCGGGTCATCGGAGGGTTCATGGCGGAACACGAACGTCTTCAAATCTACGTGTCGGCCGCCCGCCGGCAGGATGCCCGTGGCCGTGGGATACAGCGGATAGCACGCCGCCGGCACCAACATAACCTCACTGCTGCTCAGCGACTGTCCCCAATCTTCCTGGCGGCGGAATTTTTCAAGCATCTCGCGGTGTTCTTCATCGGCGCCGGTGAAACTATGGATCGAGCCCATCAGATCGGGAAAATTGTTGATATGGTCGGTAAGTTCGTAGGTCGTGCGGCTGATGATGGGCGGAAATCGCATGACTTCCGGCTTGAAGTGCGCCCCCATGCGGGTGATGTAGCCTTCGAAGCCGTCAACGATACTTTCGAACACGCCGCTCCGGCCATACAGGCCACGCGCACCCAGCGGAATCAGCAAGCCAGCGGCCACCAGCTCGTTGCGATAGCGCGCATAGGCATCATCCGTGTGATTCAAGCACATGACGCTCAGGCCTCACGCTGGGCGATCAACATCGTGGCGCTCTGGCCGATGATGCGATCGTTATTGACCATCAGGCTCGCACCATACGCATCCCGTAAATGACGTCCCAGCGACAGTTTCGAATTGTTCTGGTAGCCGGCGATGCCGCAGATCATCATGGCGCGGCCGACGATGTCGATGACCAGCGCGGAACTCGAGAGTTTCAGGCTGTTGACCTTGATGGCAAAACCATACATGGAGCGGGAAGCGTCGTGCACGCCGTCGAGCAGCAACTGGTAATCGTCAAGCGTCGAGTCGAGGCCGCCGCGCATCTGAAACAGGACCGTGTCGGCTTCGGCCAACCTCACGCCGGCGATGGGCGCAGTGCCCGGGTTCTTGCGCGCCTGCGCGCGAACCACGGAACGCGCCTTGTTCAAGGCATCCACCGCGATGCCCAACCAGAGCGATGCCCAGACGATATGCGCAAACGGATGCATGGTTCGAGCATGAATCTCCGGATAAGGCACGGGCAATATTTGTTCCACGCGGCCGCTGGACGTCAGCGTGAAGCCGCAGCTGCGCGTGCCGCGAAAACCCAGCGTGTCCCAACCCGACAACTCTTTCAGGGTGTAATCCTGCTTGCGCACGAGGACCTGCACCTGATCGCCTGGCGGCGCGTCTTCGCAGCGGCGGCAGGTCACCAGAATGGCGTCGGCCTCGTTGCCGTAGGAGATGACCGGCGTCTGTTTTTCGAGTGTGAAATGCTCACCCTCGACCTTCACGGCGCAGAGGCTGGTGCGGACGTTGCCGCCGATGCCGAGTTCGGTGGTCGCCGAGGCCAATAGGCACTGATCCCGGACCAATTCCCTCACGTAGTCGCGAAAAAAGTCGGAATTCAACGCGTGATGGACGATGCAGCCGACTTGAATCTGATGCATCGCATAAATCATCGCCGTCGATGCGCAGTATTGCGACAGCACCTCGCAGACCTTGGACAGTTCGCCAATGCTCAAGCCCATGCCGCCGAATTCCGCCGGGACATAGGCGCTCAACAATCGTTCCGCTTTCAGCGCCGCCAGCGCTTCACTCGGAAAACGCGCGTTGCGGTCGACGTCTTCCGCGCAGGGGGCAATCACTTCTTTGCCGATGCCGTGCAGGCGCTGAAGCAAGTCGGCCGGCGGCGCGGGCTCTATCACCGTATCGAGCATCGGGACGCTCACGAGCCTATTCCTCAGTCACTTGTTCGCCGCGCAACTCTTCGATGACCTCAGACAAGGACCGAAGCGTCGCAAAGGTCTTCCGGCCCAACATCGAGTCCTTGAATTCAACGTCGAAGTGATCCTCCAACGCGAGCATCAGATTGACCGTCAACAGCGAGCTCAAACCTGCCGCGTACAGGTCCTTGTCGGCCGTTAAATTTTCAGCGTCGGACAACTTCAAGTGTTTCGCGACGATGGCTCTGATCTCTTCTATATACATAATCTCGACCTCACACACATGGATACCGCCCGCAATTCAACGATACGCTGGCTCGTAGCCGCTCGATCAGGCGGAAAGCGCCGCACCATTGCCGACAAGGCCATGGTAGACGGCATCAATTAGAGGTGGAGAGACCTGAATCACACAAATCATGGTGTCAACGAACGATCAAATTCGTCGGCGGCATGGGAGTCTCCGTGGTCGTACACGACTCCCCCGGGCAGATATAGTTCTGAAGGGCTTGGAACTTGGCAGGTGCGCTGGTCAGCGGTGAAATCGTCTGCATGACATCCTCAAGAGCGCCCCACGCGCCGTATTGATCTATGGCGCCTATATCATTGTAGGGAATGTTTATATTGCCAGAAGTACCGCCGACATTGGATTTCCAAAAATTCAGATAAGTGGTGTACGCACCACCCATACGCGCGTCGCGCTCTGCGCTTGTTACGAGTGCGGGCCAGCCGCTCGCGGTGCCTGATGATGTCGCATAAAAATTCTGACCTCCCTCATAAGCGACTAATTTCATGCCCGGGTACGAGGGGATAAGGGCTGCGTAGGTTGAGATCCATCCATCTGCTTGTCCTAGCCATCCGCCCGGTGGCACGCTTGAATAGGTGTGGCTGCCGTTTGCAGCTGTGCCGGTCTGACTCGTCAGCGTCATGAAGAAATCGTCCAACGGCGTCGTCACCGCGGTCATCGTAGCAGCGTCTCTAGAGCTCGGATTTCCGCCCCAGTAGGGAGCAATCGCTATTGCCTTTATGGGGTAGCTCGACGGTCGTCCTGTGCCCGTAGTCCAAAAAGTCGCTGCCAGTGCAGATGTGGCGGAATAGCTATTCGCCGCCTGCGCCCCCATGACGGGAATGCACCGAGAAAATGCGCTACCCAGTCGGGTCTGCAGGTCACTCGCCATTTGCGCGACGCGCATTCCGTACCAATTTCGGTTATACAGATACACATCAGGCGATCCACTTTGCGCAGGCCACATGAGATAACCCAATGTGCCCGCAACACCGTATTGCTGAAATGCGGAGTTCCAAACTTCGTTTGATAACTCGGCGTAGAGAGTAAGACCGGTATCCAGGCCAGAATATCCGTTCTGCGCGCCCGTACCATTGATTATCAATCCAGCCCAGTTTTCGATGTAACTATCCGACGCAGTGACGGGAATGTTCAGCCAGCAATTCGCGCCGATGGTGTTACAGAGGGCAACGGCCACCTCGATCGGGACGCCGTCGCTCAGTGTGTAAGACACGTTCGATGGTAGTGCACGATTGGCCCATGAGCGGGCAATGTCCACCGGTGCGTAACCTAGGGTATAGGTATTGGTCAAACCACCGGTCCACGTAACGGAAGTGCTGCCCGCAGTGAAAGTGGCCGCCCTGGTTTCACTCCGCGGGACGCTATCGGTATTCGCTTGGAAGTAAATGGTATAGGTACCGCTTGGATAACTCCAACCGTTCGTTAACGTCAGTCTCGTCGCCCCGGCACTCAGCGTTCCGCTATACACGATGTTGGGCGTTTGACCGTTCGTATTCTTCCAATCCATGAATCGAAACGCAGAGTAATTTTTTACGGTCGCGAGAAATATCGGATGAAAGATCGCACCCGAGTTGTATGAGGCCACCAGAGCAGTTTGGACGATACTCAAGTTATGAAGATGGTTGCCTGACGCCGACGCGGTGATGGAAACATGAAGCCCGAGACCTGTAGGACTCGAAACGGTGAACGTGCCGCCGGAGGTTGAAATCGTGGCGCTCGCGTCCCCGGAGATCTTGACTGTACCAGCACCTGAAAACTGTACGGTGTAACTTCCCGAAGGATAGTAGAGACTCTGTTTGGGAGTCAGCGAACCGATCGAACTATCGAAAACATAACAGGTAACATAGGTGCTGGTCAGCCCGGGTTGAGGTATCGAGAGTGGATAGCCATCCGAATCGACGTTGAGGCTCAACTCCTCACCCGTGTCAAATGTTCCGGAATTTTGTGTGAACCAACTCACCGTTGACGAATTGGCGCCGCATTCCTTGACGATATTCAAAAACGGAAAATTGGTGCCGTAATAATTGACAGCGGCGAGGTTCATGCCAAGCGGGTTCGTCGCAAAAGCCCGAGCACATAAAAACAGCACAAGAAATGTTAATGCTGATGTTCGCATGTTTGACACTCGCGATGACTCCGACAACGACTCCCCACCCGTCAATCTGATAGGGTCTGTGGTCACAGAAGTATAGTCTATAGACGAACGTGACAGGCCACAGACGAATGTGACAGGCCACTCGTCGTCTTCTCGGTCTGTGACTTCCGTCAACGACGCGGGTCCCCAGTGCGGTGTCGCAACAGGTACAACTAAGCATGGCGATTAATAGGTGTTCGGATGTTTGGTAATGTGAAAGCACTTATCGTCGTTCTGCTGATCGCCGCCACGGTATTTCGTCTCGCCAAACCGATTGCTCTGCAGTTCATCAGCGAGGACGATTTCCTGAGAAGAAGGCGGGTGTGGTTCATACTGACTGCCGTCAGCTTTCTGAGTCCCAATTTTTGGCTATATACACTCGTGGCTGTCCCGGTGTTAATTTGGGCAAACCGTCGCGATTCGAGTGCGGTAGGCCTGTATCTGATGTTGCTTCATGTGGTCCCCCCGGTCGGAGTGGAAATTCCGATTTTGGGGAACAACGGTCTCTTTCCTCTCGACAATTATCGGCTGCTGGCAATATTCGTGCTCATCCCGGCGATCATGCGATTCCACCAGAGTCGCGCCCAGGATGGGGCGTCTCACATAAGATCAATGGACATGATTTTGCTGGCATTTGGCGTGCTTCAGGTCGCGCTTTACACTCCGCCTGATCTCCCATCCCATTACGTGATTCCGGATTCTCCGACCAATGTATTACGCCGGGCCGTACTATTTTTTTTCGACACATACGTCGTCTATTTCGCCTTCTCACGGACGTGTCAGTCGCGCCGCCAGATTGTGGATTGCGTGGCGACCTTTTGCCTTGCGACCTCGATCATGGCGGCTTTGGCCGTATTCGAGCATCTTCGACACTGGCTGCTCTACACCGACATCGCAAGACTATGGAGCAACGACCTGCGCTATGGTTTTTATTTGATGAGAAATGGTTCCGTCCGTGCTCAGGTGTCAGCCGGTCATTCCATCGCGTTGGGTCATCTACTCGCGGTAGCATTCGGTTTCTGGCTTTATCTCGGGTCACAGTTGCGTAACCGTCTGCCTCGGATTGCCGTGACAATCTTGATAGGGGGCGGGTTGTACGCGACCTACTCACGTGGCGCTTGGTTGGGTGCGGCGGTCGTCTACTTTGCTTTTCTTGTCACCGGTAAAGGGGCCATATCTCGCCTCGCGAAAGGATCCATTGCCGCGTTGGCCATCGCGGGGGCCATTTTGGTGTCGCCGATCGGGGACCAAATCCTCGGCATGTTGCCCAAAACGGGCCAACCGGCAGATCTCTATCGACATCGACTCGCCGAGCGAGGCTGGGAATTGGTCATGGCGCACCCATTTTTCGGGGATCAACTACCTTGGCCGGAAATGGAAGGACTCCGGCAGGGTGAAGGGATCATTGATCTGGTCAACTCCTACCTCGAGGTGTCGTTGAATTATGGGCTGATCGGTCTGTTTTGTTTCTTGAGTTTCATGCTCCTTGGATTAGCCAGCGTCTGGACATGCACGCGGAAGTTGGCTGACTCGGAGGCCAATTTTGCCCTGTTGGGGACCAGCATCATGGCGGGAATCATCGGTACTCTCGTCATGATAGAAAGCAACAGCTTTCTACTTGGTCCGCAGAAAATCTTCTATGTATTGGCAGGACTTGCGGTGTCGTACGCAAGACTCGCGAAGTCACAATCGGAGGACGATATTGCTCTGACCAGAGACGATGTGTCGCCCAATTTACGCGAGAGATCTGTCTGAAGCTCATCAATATCCGAGGTGATTTATTCGCAACTGCCTTCACATTCGTCGTGCAGGTAGGCATACGGCTCGGCAGCAGCCTCATTCTCACGAGAGTCCTGTTACCGGAGGCATACGGGACGATAACGATCCTGATGTCCATCCTTTATGTCATCACTACCATCTTGGACACGAATGTCACGCTCTTCGTCGTGCGTGACAAGAACGGCGAGGATCCGCGGTATCTGAATACAGCATGGACGATGCGCTTCATCCGTTCGGTGTTGAGCTTTGCGTTTTTGCTGGCGTTTGCGCCCTTCATAGCGAGCAAGATCTATGACCTGCCGGATCTGACACTCCCGCTGCGGGTATTCTCCATATGGTTTTTGCTCGATGGCTGTGAATCCATGGCATTTCCACTGGCGATCCGTCGCAAGCAGGCAAGGCTGCAAGTGTATTCCGAGTTGGGCGCATCAGTGTTGACCACGATTTTTTCGATTGCGTACTGCTATCGATATCACACGTTCTGGGGCATGGCATTTGGCATCCTTCTCAATCGTCTGTTCATGGTGGTGGTAAGTCATTCGTTCTACCGAGACCTGAGACCGCGCCTGTTCATCGACCGTAGTGCTGCACGGGAGATACTTGGGTACTCCAAATTTACGATTCCATCAAGCTTCCTGTCGCTTGGCTTGAACCAATTCGACAAGTTCATCTTTCTCAGGCTATTTGATTTACGTCTGCTCGGAATCTACGGATTGGCAGGGAACATTGCGGGGTCGATCGAAACGGTTATCAGCAAAATCAGCCAGTCTGTGCTGTACCCACGCTGTGCACACAATT
>Ga0116228_10000231_pt1 | contig 40041 bp, 27 predicted proteins | sample S1TSphfallax_2_FD_89694 | JGI IMG/M metagenome (GOLD analysis project Ga0116228, IMG submission 89694) | Host-associated microbial communities from peat moss isolated from Minnesota, USA - S1T2_Fc - Sphagnum fallax MG | ecosystem: Host-associated > Plants > Peat moss > Unclassified | place... | reverse complement strand
TCTTCCTAATCTAACCATCAAAAATCATATCCTTTGTAATTGTAACAAGCACATTTGAGAGGTTTTCAAAAGAGCTCATGTTCATCCCTATTGATGTGTTGGCACAACTTTGAACACATTTTTTAAAAAATTCAAATTTTCAAAATTGAAAATTTAAAAGTTTGGCACTATGAACACATTAAAGGCTTAACTAATTTTTCCTTTTGGACCCAATTTTTGCAATTTTTTTGAATTTCCAACAAGAAAATTCACTCAAAAAATCGATATTTTCCACACCTTAACTTTGAAAATTATGAAATAATCTCTATTAAATTTGATTCATCAAAGGTTTTCCAACAACAACAAGAACACTTCCAATTTCCAATGCAATTTTTAGTTTTGATTTTATTTAATTTTCATTGAAAAAATGGTTCGATAATGAATAGTTCCAAATAGTTTCAAATTGAGTTAGTGCACCTCTATTTATTGAGAGCTTTCCAAAGATACCAAGAATGCGGCATGAAGCATTGTGGTTTGGGAAAACTCAATGAAAAAAACAAAACAAAACATACTACCTTATTTCATGCATAGATTCATACCACAAAATTCTTTCCAAATCATCTTTTTTAAATTGCATATTCCATGTTTAATGTAAATAGAACTCGTTTGTTGAGTGGAGATGCATGAAATTTGTAAAGAGTTCCAAGTTTTTATTCATACCATTCTACCATGTGTAAAGATTATGTTAGGTATGGTACCTAAAATTGATTTTCAACACTTCTTTGCCAAATATTTATTTATTTAAAAGCTTGAGTTTAGTCAATTTCAAATTTAAATTTCCAAAATTTCAACACATGAAGAACAACTATGCAAAGTACACCTTTTGTTGTGTATTTGTAATAATAACCCAATGGTTGGGACAATAAATAAATTTTCCACAAGTTGAGGGTTTAGTTTTCAACGACCTTGGTAAATATCAATAAAATAATTTTCCTTTCGTTTTTTCAATGAGACCTTTTGCAAAAAAAATTGTGCTCAACATTAGTCAAAGGTATGATATGTAAATAAATACTCATCTTTTGCATGACTTTGCATGCATATTTACAAAGAGTCCTAGTTTTTTTTTGCACTTATATCACAAGGTCGTGTGGACAATTTCCATTCTAGGAATGTCAAATGTAGGTTTTAGTTTTGGGTGATGGACCAATGAAGAGGTCGACTACCAAAAGAAAAAAGTATGAGGGCTATGACCTTGCAAACCAATCAATAGTACTAAATAGCACTTCTTAGATCCTAAGTAGGACATGTACTTAGGTCCTTTTTAAGATTATAAAGCCTTTTTTTAAGGGGATGTTATGATTTAGGTTAGACACTAGATATGCAAGGATATACGCAAAGAGGTGCTTTTTTGGGGGTGCTCTTGTTGTTAAACCTGCCATCACCAAATAGAGAATGACCCACCCCTCCTCCTATAAACCTCCTTCTCTATGAGATACCATTTCTTATGATTTATGATTTATTTATTTTTTGACAAACTCCACCCATTATTACCAAACTTTAAGGGAGACATTTGGTGTTTACTTATTTAAATTTTTTTGATAAACCTCACTTGTTACCAAACCCGGAGGGTGGAAATGCCCTGTTTCAAATCAGTAATTACCCAAAGAGGCAAATGAGCCTCGACGGCAATTTTTGTAAGTTATGGAGCCCATGACTGAACACACACAAATTCCATCTCTGAATGATTTAAAGGTTCAAAAGTCCAATTAGAAAAATTGAATCTTTGATCTTCAGGTCTCATTGAATGGTTACTAGCTAAGCTATGATGATAGTTAACCAGTCATGAACTGAATTGTCTTAGTGTTTGCTCATTGGGTATGTGTTTGATGATGGGCGTGTTTACATTCCGAAGTCGAAAAATTGATGGGAAAAATCTTGGAAAGGAGCTCAAATTATGGTCCACTTTTGTAATGTGACTAAAATCTCTTTGAGAATGTTCTTGAAAGGGGAATATTTTGGCAAGATGGGACTCGAATGTTCCTCTCAACAAACACATATATTCAAGCAAATTAAACGTACAATATGCACTAGCCCCTATTTTTCTAGGAATTTTCTTTTGGAGCCACAGTGGCAACCATCCATAGAAAGATGTACCAAAATTGGCTATCGTCCTTAGGAAGATTTAGCCAAATCTGGCTATAAATCAAATATGAAGTATACATCTTTAATCATCTTTCTATATATTAGGCTACACACTGGAAACCAAATATAGGGATCTGGCAAAAACAAATTTTTTTTAAAAATTATTTTCTCACTTCTGGTGATTGGAAACCTTCAAAAACACTTCATTTCTGAATTTTTGATTTTTAATTTCCCTTTCGGGCAATATTTCACCAGTTATAAAAAGAAGGCTGGTACTACTACTAGCCCCACCGTAAACTCCCAAATCCAGTTTGTTGTGGCTTGGTTCAACAACAACAAGAGGGAAAATTTCCACACACCTTGAGTCAAGTCAAAAGTTTTTGTATTGATTTTGTGAGTGTTCATAGCCTATATGGTGCACACACATCATCAACTCCTTAGTTCTCAAGTATGGCATGTGTTTTTTTTATGTTTGTTTTATGAGGCAGGCCAACTGCTTTTGTAACCCTATTCACACAACCAAACCCAAGTTAAACCGTTCAAGAATGCAATCCCAAGTTTGACATCCAAACCTAACCCGTGCCGCAAATATTCTAAATAGCCAAATGCCTTTGAGGAGAGTTCATATTACAAGTTTTGATTTTCCACTCCGAAATGATTGCGTTATATCATCAAGTCAACTACTCGTGAGGTGTTAGTTAGTACGTAGGTAGTAAAAGAAGCAACTGAACTAACCACCATGGTTAACAAGGGAGCTAAAACCCAACAGAAAACTGTTTCCTGACCACTTACCATCCATCCTTCAATGGTGTGCTAGTGGGTGCTGCTTTCAAGGTGGCTGGCTGCTTAAATTGACCCCTAAAAAGCTTGGACTCTTGTAATGGAGAGTTTAAGTTTTCTTCACTATGTTCCATGGCTAAGGTCTTTTCTGTATTTCTGTTAAGCACTCGGGATAAAGGGGCGATGTTGCGCAATTATGAAATTCCTAAGTGAACAAAAGATCATGGTTGGAAGTTCCATAAACCCTAAACCTCATCGCAACTAAGTAACATATGGAGATTGATTTTGAGTTGGTATGGAGGAGGCGAATAGCACATGCTTTCTATAACAAACGGTCGCTGGTTTATACCTTTCAGTATTGGGCTTTCTACAGTATTTTATTATTGTTATTATTATTATTATTATTATTATTATTTTTGCGATATGTGATTCTGCAAAATTCATGATTTCTTTGTTGAAAGAAAACGGGGACTATTGCATTGGATCCAACTTTTGGAAGTTTTACCTTATTAAAATCAGTTTCACATTTGGTGAACCAGTTTCTTTGGTGAAAGTGTTTAGTCTAAACACTTTCACCAAAGAAACCAGTTCACCAAACCCTTCCAATAAATAAGATGTTGTACCCTTATCTATTGGAAGGGCGAGCGCGTTTGTTTGTGATGCCTTGTTTTTGGTTTAGTGTTTTACAAAGCAAGGTTAAGCATTAAATATGAGCTTCTTCCTTTGACTATTGTGGAAACCTTGCTTTCTAAAACACTAAGAATGGCTCCTTTGGGAATTAACAGTGCTTTTTAAGTATTTAAACTTTTAATGAGTCTGAAAAATGTCACAAGGGAGTGTTTGACTCAATCCGCACATGTTTTTGTTTTGGGCAGGCCTAAAAGCCACAAAAAAAAGCCCTACAATTTTACTACTTGACACATGGCATCTGAAAAGTGCACAAGAAAAAAAAAAGTGAATAGGGCCAGAGAATTCTTAAGGATGTTATGTCATTATGAATTTACTTTTCCATTTTTAAAAGAAAATATTCTCCTTGTTCACACAATTAGTGAGATGGGAGGGGCAAAAAAAATTTCTCCAAAAAATATGTAGAATTCACGGAAACGAAGGGACCTACTACATTACTCAATTTTTTTGGTCCAACTTTGTGATATAGCCATATACTTAGTAAAGAAAAAGTTGCCTTTTTTCAATTGGTTTTTGCAATTATAAATTTTTTTGTCCAACATAACTCTAATGCAACTAAAAAATGGCAATCATCCATAACAAGATTGACCCAAAATTAGTGATCAACCATTACAAATCAGGCATCATTGACAATTTTGAATTACCTAATGAAGAGATCTTGTGAGTTTTATCAAATGAAGACATAATATTTGGCGATTAACCCCCCCCCCCCCCCCCCCAATTTTTTTTCCCTTTTGATTTTTCGATTCTGCAAAGGTCAAGATTTTATTCCATGGAAAACCACAATTTACATCGAGAATAACACGTTTTTTGAAGAATTTCTTCCAAACTTCGCAAAATAGCAAAAACTTCAATCTTTTCACTTAGCACGTCCCATTGGTGTTTCCAGGTTTTTTTCAAAAGTCTTTCATGACCAAGAGATGTGTACCGACAGCCAGCAGGAGTCCTCCATATGGCAAAAGCCTAAAGCTTTGAATTGTAGCCGTATATCATGGATAGACAAAAAGAAAACGTTATGTTCAATAGTTACTAACTAAAGCCAGCCACACGGAGAGTAGCCAAATCTGTGTGTGTATCCAATATTGTGAACAAACAATCATTTTGGATCTAACTTTTGGTAGCTTTCATATAAAGTGAATCCTTAACTCGTAGTCAAACAAATTCTTAGAGCCACTTTAGATGAGGGTCCAAGGGGGCAAGGTTCAACAAAATGGAGCAATCCTATTGGTCAAGTGCTATAAATAGGATGCAACACCTTTTAGATGAGGATCCAAGATCAATTCAAGCCAATTTGAACTGACAATTTACATGGCATTTTGGATGGAAATTCAATGGGTTTGGACAAGTGTTGGTCTGGTTTGTATCAGGTTTTGAAGATATCATGTTGTTGCTGGTAGTAGGTTTGTTTTTATTTTACCCCAGGTAGGGGTTTAAATCTATTAACATTTTTAATTTTTTGAAACCAGAGTGTTATCAATAATAACATATTTGTTATTCAACAAACCGGTATCAACACAGGTATTAGGCTCAAGGCAGGGGGCCAAATATCAACCTGGATTTAGGTATTAGGTTTAGGATTCTTTTTGGTCAAAGTGAGTTTGACCACAAGCAAGAAAAAAAATCAGCACATCAAGCAAACATTATGCATTGAAAAACAAACAAGGAGAAATTTGGAGCCCAGAAAGAATGTAAAGTGTAGGGTTTTATAAAGGAGTGCCAATGTACAAAATATGAGTGCAAAATCTAAGTAGATAGATAGCCCATTTAAGATCATCTAACATAGAAAATTCTCATGGGATTTATAGAGCAATGTCATCTACAAAATCTGAGTGCAGAATCTGAGTAGATTTGCAGCCCATCTAAGATCATCTAACATCAAGAATCCTTGTCTAGAATTCTATCTCTTCCAAATAGCTTGATTTTCAAGCAAATCTTCATTTCCTTCCAACAACTTGTTTTCAGTGACAAAAAGTTTAACCAATTTGTCTCCATCAACAAGCTTGCAATGAAGCTGGGCATTTGAAGGCCAATTCTTGTATATAATGATAAGCTTGTCAAGATTCTCAACTCCAAGATGACATTGTCACAAACCAGTGAGCACACTTGCAACTGACAAGATTTGCTCCGTCTCAATCTGTGAACGCGTGATACCCAAAATTTGTCACGCCAACAAACCCACATTTGGAAACCTAAGATAGTAATCAATATCTTCTACATTAATTCAACAAGGATGATGATCAACTAGGTTTAGGGTTTCAGTTATTGTTTGAACAATAGCCCATGTCAGCTCACTAGGAACTTTAGCTCTTAGAGTTGAACTTTGTTGGGTGTAACAAATGTTGATAACATTTGCATATTCCAAGGTTTCTTGGAATATAATTACCTTGGAAGCAAAACATGTTGTAGAGAACCTTTGGTTGAGGGAATGGTGTTGTGCCTTTAACAATCATCAAAATTAGATTCTCAATAAACCCCATTTGAATACGGTTAAACTTTTTTTAAAGCCTCACACTTCCAAAAAATTTGGTGATGGTTATAGGTGTGGCAAATGCTTTCTACCTGCATTTTTGTCTTTTACCACCATCTTTGCCCTCTACATCAGAGTTTTTATGCAAGAAAAAACTTTTGCAGATTCGAGTTATGTTGATTTGCAACATGCTTCTGCATGTATGTAATGCCATGCTTAGGATTGTAAGTTACAAATCCTTTTTGAGACTTGGTTGAACTTTGCAAACTTGAAGAATTTTCAAAATATTGATACATCACACACGTCATGAGTTGCACCCCTTGGATGTCAATTTCAATAGTGTTGTTGTTCAACACAAACTAGGCCCATGATTTTACTACGTGGTGAAAAAGAACCCATAAACTTGCATTGGTGGTGAATTGAATTAATTGTTGCTTCCAAAATGCTTCTTTTTTAGTTTGTTGCTCTTCATCAACTATTACTTCAATTTCTTACAACACCTCTGTTGACAAAATTAAGTTTTCAAGCTTGTTGATAACCACATCATTAGATCTTGTATTTTGAAGCTCTTCTAGACAATATATGTCCATGAATTTAGATCGAGTATAAACTATTCATGAAATAAAAAGTGAAGAAAATTGAAAGAATAGACAAAGGTAGTAGTAGAAGCTTCAATGCACTTAGTTTAAGACAACCAAAGACCCCAAGGAGCTTCAACAAAAAGCTTCAATAAACCCAAAAGGACAACTAGAAACCTACGGACTTCAACAAAAAATTCAACAAACCCAAAAGGATAACCAGTTGAGACCTTGGAGTGTCAACATAAAGTTTTAAAACATTGACAATTTGATGTGAAGCTTCAACACAAAGGTTCAAAACACCGACAATGGATGATGCATAATTTCAATGCAAACCTTCAAAACACCTAGAAGGCCAACCAGACACCCTATAGTTTCAACACGAAATTTCAACACACCCAACTAGAAACCTTCAAGCTTGAACACACCAAAGTAGAAAGCCTAGAACTTCAATGCAAAACTTCAACACATAAGTTGACCAAAGATTCTAAAGCTTCAATAAGAAGCTTTAATGCAAAGCTTCAGCGCATCAAAGTAGAGAACTTGGAGCTTCAACACAAAGCTTCAACGCCTTAGAGAAAAAAGTTTGGAACTTCAACACAAAGTTTCAATGCACTAGAAAAGAAAGCTTGGAATTTCAACCCACCAAAGCAAAGAACTTGGAGCTTCAACAAAAAGCTTCAATGCACCAAAGAAGAGAGCTTGGAATTTCAACACAAAACTTCAACACATAAGTTGACTAGAGGCCCTAGGGAGCTTCAATGCACTAAAGTAGAAAACTTAAAGCCTCAACACAAAGCTTCAACACACTTGATTAGAAACCTTAAAGTTTCAATGTAAAGCTTCAACACACTAGAGCAAAACACTTGGAGTTTCAATGCACCTACCAAGAGACCTTTGAGCTTCAATGCATTAGAGCAAAGACCTTGGAGTTTCAATGCAAAGCTTCAACACACTAAAGCAGAAACTTGGAGTTTCAATGCATTTGACAATAAACCTTTGAACTTCAACGCATTAGAGCAAAAACCTTGGAGCTTCAACACACTTAATCAGAGAACCTGGAGCTTCAAAACAAAACTTCAATGCACCCAAAGGACAACCAGAGACCTTGGAGTTTCAACATGAAGCTTCAACACACCTAATCAGAAAATTTGGAGCTTTAAAACAAAACTTCAATGCACTTAGAAAACAACTAGAGACCCTAAAACTTCAACACAATATAACTTCAATGCACCTAACCAAATCGAAACCTTGAAATTGAACAACATGAAGCTTCAATGCATCTAGAGGTCAACTAAAGACCCCGGAATTTCAATGCAAGGCTTCATCTCACCCATAAAGACAACCAGAAACCATGAGAGATTCAATGAAAAGTTTAAATGAAAAGCTTAAATTGTCACAAACCTTTTTGATTATCAACTTTCAACAACCTTGAATGCAGGAAACATGTATAAAATATAAAATATAAAATCTCACCTTCAAGATGAATGCTTCCTTGTGATAGTGATTGAAAGATGGATGTAAGAAGGATCTTGGAAGTCTTTTACCACCATCTCCAAAATGCACACTCATGAACCAATGTTGCCTCCAAAAAGAACACTCATAATCCAAGAGGGAGCAAAATGGAGCAAAACCTTGATTCTTGTTTCATGATATTGGAGTTTGAGAGAGAACATCAAGCCCTAATATCATGTCAATTTTCTAAAACCCTAAACTTGCCTCTTCGGGTTAACCTTAACTTTTCCCCAAACCTTAAATTGAAAATATAGTTCTTAGTTGTAATATACGAACTTTAATAACCTACAAGTAGGATAGTTCATACCTTGGTGCATACCCAATGTTTTGTTCATACTAAACCAACATTGATTTGGACCAAAAATGAAGTTAAAAGGAGACCTCATGGTTTTGAGAATTGAGACATAAACTAAGGTCCATTTATTTATTTAATTTTTTTTTGTTGTTGTTGTTTTCTCACTTGTTTTTCAAATTGAAATTGTGGAAAAATGTAAGGCACTATGTTCTTATTGATCAATGCAATATGAAAAGAAATGGAGTTGTGCTTCTTTTGATAAATTTTTTGCAAATAAATTTTTCTTCAACCCTGAACTTTTTCTTTTTCCATATTTGAGACTTGAATGGAGGGATAGAGTCTTTGAAAATAAAGTAAATAAAAAAAATTTAAATTAGGCTGATTGGGTTTTTTTATAAAGACCTTGGGCTTTTGCCTCTTGCCCTTGCTTTGAAACCCCTATTGAAAGGTCACCATTTCAACCACAATGAGCTTTAAACCCACATTTCCTTTTGGGGAAGGAGAGGAGGTAATCACTTAGTCAACTTTATTTAAGATGTTTTGTATGAATTGCATTAGTTTTATTGATGTAATTATTCTGATTTTTTAATTTCAAGGAATGTTTTCAACCCATAAATCATGGTTTTAATCATGGTTTTTGATTCCAATTCTTTTTTTCTTCAAGAGAGGATGCATGGTGCAAATTGTACATTCAAATGTTGGTTCCAATCATTGATTTTTCAAGGGCTTTAATTGTTCACAAGAAAGAATTGAATGAAATTTATAGATGATACAAGGATAACAAAATTGCAAAATGGGATTTCACGTAATGATTGGAATGAATGTCCCTTTTATCATACATTGGATAATTGATGGCATCAAAGTGAAAATGTGATGAAATATTTGACTGATTTTGTGGATGAAATTGATGAAATAATGGGTAGTCCAAAATTTCGAACAAAATTTCACAATGGTTTTAAATATGGTGATAGTAAAAAATGTTGGATAGACCTTTCACTCCAAATGAAGTTTAAAAACAAAATAAAAGATAGAAAACCAATATTTATTATCATTCTTCAAATGTGGTAAAACTATGTCAATATTGTTACAACTTGGAAAAACTGATGTTTTATTCAAAAATATGGATGTCTCATAAATAAGTTTTAAAAGTTACATAACATTTGAGTTTTGAGTCATTCATCACAACTTGATCCCAATTTAGATGTATTTAAGAAGGGCAACATTACTATTTTTTAATAATTTCAAAAAGTCTTTTGCTAAAACTCATGAATTGTCATTGCTTCTGTCAACATTTCTTAATCCTTTCTTTCTTTGTTTTCTTGTTAGGATTGTTATCAATGGTTATCATACTTGTATTTCACCTTGATATTTTATGTTTTCCATGTCAATCCTATCATCATCCATCATCCTTGGATTTTGCAACCTTTTCATTGTTTGATTCATTTTGACCATATTAGCTCTTTTGATGTTGTTAAATGTTGAAGTTGCTTGTATTCATACTTCTTTTTAAGCATGCAAAGCCCAATCCATGTAAAAGCCATCCAATTAACAATGCACAATGTATCCAAACGCATTTTCATATCTCCATATGTTCCAAACTCTTGGTGGCTTGTCCACAAACATTGAAAAAAAAGCCATTCACTCATCATATTCTGATGTTATGCAATGGCTATACTTGTTGCAATGAAAACCAATTGTGCAATTTTTTTGATGCATTGTCATAGTAAAAACTAAGACCACCAATATCTTGTGCTTATGCTCATCCACTGTGTGAATCCCACATTTTTATTAATTGCACCCTCAAATTGATCATTAATTTAATGAGCATGGTTTGCAATATGGCTCCCACCCAAATTTAATCCATAACTTCCACACAGTCTAAAGTCTGATATGTACCTATTTCTGTCAATCTAAACCTAATGATAATCAAAATGTCAAAGCCCTAATTGTTTAATCTATAGAGTGTTAAATTTGGACTTGGAGACCCCCATGAAGACCATGATATTTATAATGTTTACATGCAACCCAAATTTATTTGAGGCTTTTCCACGTGTTGGGTGGATATCCAATTTTGAAGTACCAGCCAAGTACATGTATGCAATCTTTTTTGAACCGTCTATCAGACATGCCAGTTGGTACTGAAATTGGATTTAAAAAAGAATTTCATAGCAGCCCAGTACTGGTATTGGATTTTTAAAATGTTCATATTAACCTGATTGGGTATTTGTGCACTTGTACTCCATGTTTTGCTTTGGAAACACATGTCATGTTCTGCAAAGAAGAGTGAAAAGGCCACAGTGAGTGAACCAACACCCACCAGCGCACCATGAAGGATGGATGGTAAGTGGCCAGGAGACAGATAGCTAACCATTGTGGTTAGTTCAGTTGCTTTTTTTTACTACCTACCTACTAACAACCCGCTAGCAGGTTGTTAGTAGCTAGGTAGTAGAAACAGCCCTTACCTATGTATAAACTATGTACTTATCTAGTAGTTATCTGTTTTCCTACCTATCTACCAATTATATATGAGACCTATTTCTTACATAATTGACTACCAAGGTGAAATGATATACTAACTCATTTGAGGTTCATCCATAATTGAGTAATAACAGGCATCCAATGGATGGTGCACTGGTGGGTGCTGGTTCATTGTGACTGAATGGAAAAAAATTGATTTGATTTGGCATCATGTGCTGCAAAGAAAAATGAAGAAGAAAAATTGATTTGATTTGGCACTATGTTCTGCAAAGAAGAATGAAAAAAAATTTGATTTGATTTGGCACTGCATTGCTGCAGAACTAGCTAGATAGTCTGACTCGGCAACCATATATTGCAGCACAGTTTGTTTTGCTACCAAACCTCCTGCTCAAATTTGATTCGGTACGTGTACATAGTGTCTGCTGACAAGCTGAGACTATGAAAAACCCTTTACATGGCAAATTCTCAAGCACCTAAAACCAAAGGTGGTTAAGCCACGTGAAAGAACCAATTAATTGACCCCATCGCACAACAGAGCCACTCTAAGTGCATCTCCAGAGGTGTTTAGTATGTGACCCTGTAAAAATATTTCTCACATCCATGTTTGAGTTGTGCATAAAACTTAAAACCTGAAAATAGGTGCACAGGAGACTAGTAACAGCAACCCACCTGAACCAATCAAACTATCTAGCGAATCAGAAACAGGGACCAGTCTCTAAAGACAATTTGGCTCCAATTATTAGATTTTTTCCAAGCTCTGAAAGATGCGCAATTTTCCAGGATCCACTGGATTTCATGGCTGCACATTATCCAAGATTTCTAGTGCAGGGCCACATACTGAGCGCTGGTGGAGATGTTCTAGCTTCTAACAACTCATCAGAATGGACTATTCTGTCTATAATCAACTTTCAAGAACCTGCCCAACAGCAGTACAGATTGAGGGGCCCACCTGCTTCAGTCTTGCCAAAGATGGCTTTCCTTCTGTGTTCAGGGATATTCATCTTTCTTTTTAGAGTCTAGCTGTGTTCAGGGTTATGCATCTTTCTTTTTAGAGTCTAGCTGTGTTCAGGGATATGCATCTTTCTTTTTAGAGTCTAGCTGTGTTCAGGGATATGCATCTTTCTTTTTAGAGTCTAGTGGTTATCAGTGCTCAGGTTTACGGGCATTTTTGATGGATTTTTATCACGGTGTATTTTTTAGATCTATCTTGTAGGATGATTTCATTTTTTCAACATGCAAAGTTCATATTTGTTTTTGTTCAGGCAAAGGGGCAGGGCTATGGTTGGTTGTTAGGTTATCTATTTGTTTGTTTCACATCGCACATTTTATTTTCATTTTAGTGTTGTGTTTTTGTCTCAATTTGATTCAGCTTTTGACATTTAGTTTTTTCACGTGTGAGTGTGAACATGAATTGAACATATTTGCCACGCACTTAGTTCGTTGCCCGTTTGGAGGTTAGTGGATAGTCACACATGGCACCATCTAAAATGTCATGTATGTCTTGTTTGAAAGAGTAAGCACATTGTATCGAAAGAGTGATGCTATGCCTTTATGTTAGGAGTTTTATTATGAGCCAATTTTTGCATGACCAAAAAAGATCAAGTCTGTGTTGTTGATGTGATGGTTATTGACCTGACGTGGGATATAATGGCTTTGAGTGTCAATACTAAATTACTAGGTGTAGTTGCGGAACTTAGCGCCATTGCTAAGGTCTACAAATATAGAGGGCTTCATGAAGAGCGTCATTTTATTCCAATGGCCATGGAGGTGCACAACACACCCATGCATGATATGGATTGTTTCATTATGAAGTGTGCCCATCTTTCCACGACTAATGATTTAGAAGTCATTTATCCTTATTTTTTTGCATTCAATTTTTTAGGCAACGTGTTAGTATTGCCTTTCAACGTGCTTTAACCTTTGTATATAATAGAAGATTGCATTGGTGGGTGATGTGTGTTCTAGACCTCCCATTACTAATAAGTTTCACAATTTGCATGTAGGTGACATTAGAGGGGCCATAGGTGACATAACTTCCTACCACGAGAAGGACTAGCTCTTTTTTTTTCTTTTGGTTTTTATGAGCTGAGTTGTTTTTGGCCTTTCTTTGGCCTTCCCTTTTTGTCTCCCCTATGATGGTCCCTATTTGTTTATATTTGAAAATTAAAAAGTTCATGATGTAAATTTTTTAAAATTCAAAGTTGACAATCAATTTTTACACTTATGGTGTTAGAATGGATAGTAAATTCAAGATGCATGTCAGCAGGGTTATATTGTAAGAGGTTCACATCATTCCTTTTATGGTGTGGCTTAAATAACAAAGAAAAACAAATTAATAGGATTTTATGATCTAAGGTAGACCCACTTGGAAACAACATTTGAGTTAGCCTAGTTTTGCAATGTTTTAACACATGATGAAGTAGTTGTTAGCTGGACTTCTCAATGTTAAAAGAAACATGAAAAGCATGCAACATGAGTTAACTTTGGAATCTATATAATAATTACAAAGAAAGTTGACGATGTTAGCTGATCATCACATAAGTGTGAAACTCAATTTTGGCTTGTAACTTTGTCTGGGATACAGTGCCCTTCATCAGAGACAATGCAATAATGTGACTTTTCATATCAATTGAACCTTAGGGATTGGCTCAGGTGGTGACAATTAAATCCTCTCTCGTTCACTTTTTCATGTTCCCGAGCAAGGATGGGAAATATAGTTAACACTATATGTTGAATGTTGTAAACAACAATAGGGGTGGTAGTCGGAGATGCTCTAATAATCTACTTCTTGGTCGGGTGGTAGGAAACAGTCCCTGCATGGTCAGGTTGTGCTGGAACCAGAATTTGAACAGGGGAAGGTTCTAAAGTTACTGGAATCTAAGCTCAATTTGAGTTTGTGTTGTAGTCCTCTAACTAGGTACCAATCAGGGTTACTTCTAATTTAGGTAGCTGGCGAATGTTTTTCCAAAATGGCTAAAAAAAAATTGTTGTTTTCTAGTCACCAGATTTCTCTATTGGGTTCTATCATGTAGCACAAAAATTGTGAAGGATGCTTAAAAATTTGATTTTCACATTTAAAAAAAAAAATATTGTTGTTTTCTAGTCACCAGATTTCTCTATTGGGTTCTATCATGTAGCACAAGAATTGTGAAGGATGCTTAAAAATTTGATTTTCACATTTGTTTTTAGCCAAATTTGACTAAACTTTCTTATTTTGAACTCCACTTCATTTGCATCACCAAAAGGAGAAAAAGAAAAAACACTTGTATCAATTCTTGAGGCAGTCATAGGTATTTATTTAAGAATGTAACAAATAAGTGTAACCAGTATGGTCATGTGATCAAACTCAATTGGTCAGACAATATTGATATTTACACAAATTTTGATCTGAGGCCAGGATTTTGATTGGGTCTACATGTCAAAAACAAATATAAGACTCCAAACAAATCCTAACATCCTGATACTTCATTTTGAGAATAGATGAATTGTTTAAAAATTCTCAATTAAGTTTGTCGAATTATGAGATATTGGATGCTCATGTTTCCCTAAATAAACTTAATTGAGAATTTTTAAACAATTCACATTGCCATTAGGTTCAAACTTTTTGCCTCCATGTGATGTTCTTGATAAAGAACTAATGAATCACTGTTAGTTAGGACTAAGTTGGCATGTCAAGACTTAAAACTTAAATTAATACTTCATATTTGTCATCTTTTAAATTTCAAACACATATTTGTATTTGAACCACATGTTAATGCATATCCTTTGAAAATACAAATCATCAATAAAATATGAAAATTGTTTTGACTTTCACATGTAGAAAGGCTCTTATCTTGATAGTCAATATTCCATGAGAAGTATTGTTACATAATATCATCCAATGATCATAAATATCAAATTAACAAGTAAATTCTATAGTGTTTGCAAATGCATAACCCCATAAGTATATCAATCAAATTTTATATATTTTTTGTAGCCCTTATTATGTATCTTGAATCAATAAAAAAAATGTTACATGTCCTAATCATTTTGTTTTAGGACCAAAAATCATTTTTCAAAATGATGTTGCTAAATGCTTTCCATTAATTTCAAATGAAATGTTTCTTTTTTCAAATTCAATGGTTAAAAGTATGAGAAAATCATTTACTAATACCACAATTGTCATTGAACTCTCGAATTTTCCTGGAAACCATAGCGTGACATGCCTTTCCTTTGACCCAAGGACAATCTTACTCTTAAGGCTAGTGTATTTAAGGTGGAATCAGACCTAACTTAGTTTGGAATTGGACTGAACCAAAGACCACCAAACCCAAAGGTTTAGGAATTTGAAAAACCTTTTTCAGAACCAAATTAAAGCTTTGGTAGCCAATTTAGGAACAACGTAAGGTAGAAGGGTAATACTAGCTCTACTATATCACTAGTGTACATGTGCATGTGCAAGGCTACAGGTGTTGTAGGTGCATATGCAAGTCTATAGATGTAGGATTATAGATGCAAGTTTAATTTTACAAGTGTAGGGTGAAAAAGAGCAATGTTTGGGATACCAATGAATCATGTTACAAGATAAATAAGTTATTATGGAACCATAAAATGATAACCACTAGTGAATCAAAATGAATACAGTTGTTTTGACCACCCATTGTGGCAGACTATCATGTTTTGGTTCATGTCCAAAACCTAGGTACATCAACTTCTTTGCTTTCAACTGTTGAGTTTAAAGTTCCTTATTCACTTCTAAAGATGAATACATGATGTTACACCTATAGAACAATTCAGTATTTACATGCATGTTCCTACTTGGGACATACTCAAAAAATACATTGAAAAGGAACACTATACACACCCTTCATTTATTCTTTCAATACATGAGTACAATCACGAAGGGCAGGGTTTGGGGTTTGGGGGTCTGTGACACCTATCCCTACATTCCTTTGCTTGTTGTATCCTTCACCATCCACTACAACAAACTCATAATCCTGCTACAAGTATTCTGCCACACAACTTCTAGACGTCAAAGAATAACCTTCAATCCTCCTTTACCAAATATCAAACCAAGGTATTTTGCCTTGGTAAACTTTACATACTCTTGAAAGTAGTTGGATCTCCATTCCCTAAGGGAAAGGTGACGACTGCCCTTTCATTGTCTATAAACCATCTAATACCTAACTCAAATCCTTAATGACTGAGTTAGTGTCACTCGCTTTTCAAAAATTTGAAAAGTTCCTAGAACAATGGCAGTTCTTATCTAACTCCTCTGGGAACAATTGTCAGAATTTCAAATCCTCCACCTAAATGTATATGTATTGTATTTGATGATGAAACCCTGCCAAACATCATAAAAAGAAACCACCCAAGAAATGGAGAGAAAAAGAACCGAAGCCCAGGCAAGTAAACAGCCCGAAAGAGACGTACCACACGGAGGTAAGGAAACCACTAAGTACCGAAACCTCCACCATTGTATTTGGTTTGTTGTTCTGGTTTGTGTAGTGGACCATGTATGGATGAAGCATTGGGAATCTAAAATCCTAAATTCACATATTCCTCATTGTCCCACATCTTGTAAATTGTTGTTGTGAAAAATTTCCAAGTTCAATTGATTATGGGGTGGCTTACTGCTATTTTGCAATATAGGAATTACTCTTAGTAAGTAATTCTTCAAATTTTAATTGATGCCATTCTACAATCTTCCAAAACATTCCTATGGAAGTTGTTCAACTATTTTTTGTCAACTGACTTGAATAGTGTTCAAGGACTTTAATTACCTAAACTCATTGCCCAAATCCCAATATATTGAAAATACTTTTCTAATATCGGTTAATAAGATTCAAGAACCTTCCAAAAGTGAATTCTTACAAGTCATTCAAGCTCCTGAAAGTTGGACATTCCTGAAGGCTGAACTGCAGAACTCAACATGAAGATAGGAGAAGACTAGTAAACAAACAAATGTTTTCTTTTTCAAAATCAAAGAAAAAGTATACGTGATCACTCATATGCCAACAACTCACCACCATGGGCACCTCTTCACCCAGAAATGAACAACTGCACTAACTGGCCACAACCAACGAACGTGAGCTATAATGTCCATACTGGCTTACAAACAAATAACCCTGGAAAACACTTGAATAATTCCCCTCAACATGTGCCCATGGAATGAAACCAGGGAAACATGGCCACTGTGAAGCAGCACCCACCAGTGCACCATCCACAACATGCCCATTATTACTCAGTTGTGGATGAACCTCAACTGAGTTAATATTTGGTCTCACCCTGGTAACCAATTGTAAGAAATAGGTCTCATATATAGGTAAATAGGTAGGAAAATAGGAAATTACTAGGTAAGTAGATGGTTTATACATAGGTAATGGCTGCTTTTACTACCCACCTACTAATAATCTGCTTGTGGGTTGTTGGTAAATACGTAGTTAATTAAAGCAACTGAGCTAATTACCATGGTTAACTAAGGAACTGAAACCCAACAGAAAACTATTTCCTGACCACATATCATCGATCCTTCACGGTGCACTGCGGGGTGCTGGTTCACTCTTGCCAGGAAACATGGGTACTGAACAGAGTTAGGATAGTATTGTCGGGGCATCTAATTAAAGAGGTGAGCCAATATGAATAGAAAAAGCTCACTTTTTCCCCTTTCGATGGATGGGGGTTTAGGGGGCTTAATGTTTTTTAGGTTTAGAGGTTTTGTTCATCACATGTTCCCAATAATGATCTCAATGATGTTTTCCGTGTGTTCCTTTACTTTTATCCCATATGCTTTGCCAAAGGTTTGTTATACATTGTTTCCACAGTTCCCCAATTTATTACATTTGTTGAACCAAATATTGGCTATGTTGTTTATGTAATTCCCATTTGTCTGTCCCCTATGTGCCAATACCTGCACACATTTTATCTCATATTCCTTGCCAAAAGTCCTATTCATTCAGGTTTAAAGATGCACCAAGGCTACATCAGGTTGATCTGGGAATGTCCAAAGTTTGGAAACTTCTATGCTGGCAGTGTACAAAGTGCTAAGCTTTTTTTTACAATGAGGCCGATCGACGAGGGCCACAAAAAAGAAGAAAATGTTTTGAACAGTATGCACAAATGACCTCATATCAATTTTTTATACACATACAGAGATTGGGTAAATGATTTTTTATACACATACACACACCTTTGCGAAACCAGCATGGTTAAGAACCTTTTGCTAGCCTCTAAAAGTATATCATAGCCGAACAAATTCAAATTACTTTAGTATGGCAGAACTCGTTTGGGCTTACCGATCATGCTCTCCTCACCCAGACATGATGCACCTGCACCTACATTGACACCTTCTTTATGAGTCCGGCGCCATAGACACCATAGTTAAACCTAGGAAATGTTTCACCTAAGAAATTAGTACATGCCCGACACTGGTTTTTAACTTTTACCTCAGTTTTGCAGTTCTTGACTTTTGTGAAGAACCTCCGCTGCCAGTTCTTTAGCCAGCACCCACCTTGGTACCATGGTAAGGATCCCAAATTCCATTTAAATTATTTCTAAAGATTACACTTATCCCATGTTTGCACTAAATCAGGATCTCTCAGTTCAGATCAAACAGTTTTGGGGCTTAACATGGCCTCACTCAAAATGGTGAAGGTACTGGTTCAAGCTGGCCACAGCATTGAAACTGTGCACGAGCTGCAAGTTAGTTAGCCGAGCAGGCAAGAAAAGAAAAAGCTAGAGATTTAAAAAAAAAACTTCATTGTACATTCAGAAATCACGTGCCTAACAGCAACGAAAATAGTAACTAAAATATCACATCTAGGGGTAGTGCGAGGCAGTCGGGAAGTTGGGGGACGACTTTCAACGGGCGTGCACACCGTTGAAATTTTGTATTAGAACGCATCCATCCATGAAACCCGTTTTTCACACACACACACACACTGAACCCTTGACGACAACTGTAGCACCAACAGTAGGGCCAAAATGGGGTCCATTCCAAAACTCCCAGGTGGTAAAAAGGGGTGCACCTGAACTCCCTGATGGCAAAGGAGTCCAAACTCCTGGAGCTTCCCGCGTTGGCCAAAATATTACCTCCTTCATCATCCAGGTTCTTCTGGCAAGACCTGCTGCTGCTGCTGCTGCGTCTCTCTTTCAAGCCAACACCAAGATAGAGTAGTACTACTCTGATGAGATCCAGGTTCTTCTTGTAGGAGCTGTTGCTTTTGCTGCTTTGCCTCTCCTCCAAGCCAAGACATAGGTATATTAGAGCTACTTAACCTGGTGTACTAGGCGTAGATTCGCGGAAGAATCAAGCAGCAGGCACATCATGTGATTGTGATCTAGTGCCAAGTTTACGTTTCTCCAAGAGAAGGCACCTAGTTATAACTAGTAGTGTCGCGGATGTTTAATCGATTACAATTGTGATGGAGTGACTCACGGACGATTTTGAGTGCACTAGTAGGGAGTTAGTCGCGGAGGATTAATCGAATGTGCTAGTAGTCATAGAGCGTCAAGGAGGATTAATCCAGTGCCTAGCTAGTAGTCGAGATCGTCGCGCAGGATTAATCGAGTGCGCGACTCGTAGTCGAGCGGCGGAGGATAAATCGAGTGCCCCAGTAGTCGAGCTCATCGCGGGGGAGAGATCGAGTGTCCTAGTAGTTCAGCTCAGCGCGGAGGATGAACCGAGTGCTCAAGTTAGTAGTCGAGCTAGTAGCGGTGGATGAATCGAGTGCCCTAGTAGCCGTCGAGCTAGTTGCGGAGGATTAATCGAGGGCACTCCTAGTCAAGTCGCTGGCGATTAATCAAGAGCGCTAGCTAGTGGGGTCGTGGACGAAGTGCGAGTTTAGATTCCAGACTAATTATAGCTAGGATGAAGATGATGCGGGTTACTCGTGTGTGGGGAAGGATGATGATCAGATATTGAAAAGCTGCTGCTGCTGCTGGGACAAGATTCTGATTTTGAAGACTCTTGAGAACAGGTAGTACTACTCAAGGGACTTGAGGCCAACTACTAGCTAGAGCAGCAGCTCAGGATTGAATCCTTGATGGCTACGTCCGGAGCTGCTGCAGCTAGTGAACTTGCAGGTCACGGGGATAACGTCGAGTTCAATTGGGAGGAACGGTTTCAAGCGCTAGTTCAAAATTGGTCGTGGATCGATTATATTGTCGTTTGGAAGCTTAATCCTCATACGCCGTAAGTTATGAACTCCAGTAGAAATTGAATTTTTGAGCTTTTCGATATTTGATTGCGCACGTCTAATTAACCAGCTCTCTGACGATGTTGAGGTTTTAGTAGAATTAGTGATGCCGCCTGGAACTCGCAGAGCTCAGCTAATTCATTTTCCTTCTCGAATTGCAAGCATTAGCTCTTTACATTTTGCTTTGCAACTTCCTTCCTTGGTAATCATAATTGACGCCTGACCATGATGCAGTAGGGCTCTAGTATGGCACCGGGGCTACTTCAATGATAGGAGTTCCTCGTTCCATCCGGAATATAGTCGAAGAATTGCACCAATTTTCTCCTCCATTTACAGGTCCTGCGTTTTCAGGAGTTCGAATTCTGGGTAAGTCTTCAGCACCTCTTGTATGTATATATATCTATATATAGCTGGCTGATCTGTGACAGCTGCTGAATTTCCTTGAAAATTTAATCTGCAATTTCATCTGGTCACGACTAGCAATACTAGCTGAATCGCTGGGTTACCGTGGCGTCAAAACAGATGTGCTAAAGCGACTTGACAAGGCCAAGGTTCATAAACCTGGTCCTTCCTTAGATAAATTCTAGTAATTGTCTGTGCGTGTATCATTATGCTTGTTGATCGAGAAATTGAAGACTTTAGAATTTAGTTCTAGGAAGATCTAGCTAGTCGCACTTCTTTCTTATTTCACTGCATTCGCGACATTTACGCATTCAAGAAAATTTCAGTTGTTCGGCGATCATCCTGCTGGCTAGCTATCATTGCCCACACAGTACGCACCATTCGTTTACTTGTGACACTGTCAAATGACTGTAGGTATGCAGCCAGGGCCGTTTACGAACAAGCCCCTCTTTGGTGGACAAGCAACCAACCTCGATTGCCTACCGACGAGCGGAAAGACCAGTTCTTGCAGGTCTCGTTTGATCATCATGGACTCATGACTGATCCACACACACTCCAAATTGCGCATTCATGACAATCCACACAAATTACTCGATTTTATTTTATTTTGTTATGCACACTTCAGTACTATCCCAAGATGGTTCTGATCTAAGTTTTTCCTTTTGTGCCGCGCGTTATTGTTAGCAAAAAGAATAATCCCCAGGCCGCAAGACGGAAATTCGCTCTTATCTCTTCCTCGGGAATTCCTTGAATTCGGCTTCAGCGTCTCTGTTTATGTTTGTACAGAATCTAGTTCCAGAGTCCTGCTGGGATGCTAGTTGCAGCCTGAATGAATCTGAGCTGAGCTCTTTCAAGAGCATGATTCGAGATCGAATATGCACTGATGATTCATCGTTTGTGTGTTGTTTGTGGTTTGTGAACATGGGGATTCTTCATGAATATACGAAATCTTGCGGACATCAGGAATTAGGAATCAAGGTGAGAAAAAACTGCAACCCGGGCCATGTCTTCGTGATCAACCTCTGCAAGCAGCTCGCAAATAATTCTATATTGTAGAACTCTTCACGATTTCATGGAATCGACTGTGCAATCTTCAACAAGTCGAAGTTTTAAGCAGTCATACAGCTACTGTTGATCTCGAGTTGAGCTAGGAAATTTTTCTGTTCTTCTAGTGATCATATCAATTTAGTGATGCTGGGGTGTGATGTGTTGAAAGCTGATTGCTGCAGTTTACGACAGCAGCTGCAGGCCCAACACTCGGCATAATTTAGTGTTGCTTATACTTGTTGTTCAACAGACAATCGTCTGCCTCCCGGGACTTGGAACCGACGGGAACATGTACTGCCTGGAACTAGCGTCCACTCAACTGGTAAGCAAAGGAAAATCCTACTTCCCTTTGATGAGAACCGCCACTTGTCGGACCCTTCTGCGTGTTTACACTCCGACCATGTATGCTCCAGTAATAAATCTGTGAAGGAAAAAAGCCTGTCTAGAAAATGTCCGCGTCCCGCCCACAAACTTTGTACAACCGTGGAACACGTTCTGAACATGAGCAGAAAGTTCATCACCGCGGACCCTTCGCTTTACGTCAGCTTGCATGGCTGTTGCACACGTGGTTTTTTAAATTCCGGGATTCGTTTGTTGCGATGCGCGTGAAGGTCCCCAGTTTTGTCTCACATGACCCATGTGGGCTATAGCTAGCTCCCTTTGATGAATCTATCTCGTGTGGAAGACGAAAGTCTCCAGTAAGAGCCGTGACCGGATCAAACCTTATTAATTAGTTCCTAAAATCCTAAACCCTAGACCCTAACTAGTTAATTAATTAGTGTTCCCTTCTCTTTGATCGAGTAATAATTTTTAGTAATCCGGGTATTAGGAAGCATCCTGCCTGCTGACACTTTTTTATGCGTCATGTAGAAACAGGAATCGAGTGGAATGCTGCAAGCCCTGCTTGCCTTTGCGTCCGGATCTAGAGAGCAGCAGCTTCTTGCAGCAGGTGGGACCTCCCAGCCTTTTGATCCTTCCTCAGCGAATTCACCTGCGGGCCCCAGCTATGGTCTAGAAGCTGGAGCTGAATATGAGAGAGCGAGAGTTAGCGGGCAGCTAGAGCGTCTAGTTACGGAATTACCAGCTGCTGCTGCTGCTGGCAATCCGTCTTCTGATGATGAGCTTCAGGTGTATGAACTAGACGATTTTGCAGAAGAACTAGCAGCTGGCGCAGCTGCCAGTCATTTGTTGGGGCCTTCGGCTCATGCGGCCATGAGTTCATGGTTTGCAACTCATGCTGAATTAGCCGAATTAATTGGGGCTCACGTCGTCGTCTCATCTTCAGGAACAATTCCTCATGATGGTGCTGCAGGTCTTGATGAGGAGGAACTAGCAGTCGCGCAGCAGCAGCAGGAGAATATTCAACTGGAATCGGTTTCAACTCCAAGTAGCGATGCTGAAGCAGCTGGTGGGGTGCCGACGGATATGATGCTGAATCTGTGGGCATCCATGAGTGATATTGATGACGCTCAGATGCAAATGTCCAGTTTCATGCAGCGCTCCACTTTAGATTCGCTAGTTATGGCACATGACATTATGCAGATTGGTCAGCCTCCTGCTGCTGCGGCGGCGACCATGTTTGGTACAACGACTCAATATCCCGCGATGCCAGTTAGTGCCACACCGGCCTTCCATAACGTTTTACCATATCACCAGCTCCCGGGACAGCACCAGTCTGCCAGTACTCCCTACCAAAGAATGGAAACGCCGGAGTTGTCCGCAGCATCCACCACCGCTTTAGAAGCAGCTCCTAGTAGTTCAATGAACCGTCTACAAGCTGCAGGACTACCGTTAGCACCTGCAGATCCTTCTTCTCATGTGCGTCAAGGCATGCTAGCTCAATTAGCAGGAGATACTAGAATGCCACCAGCAGGTAGTGCAAGAGCGGTAGATCAGCAGCTTGGAAATCCTAGTGAATCAACTGTTAGAAGTAGAGCAGCAGCAGTAAGTCTGCACTCACCTTTCAAGTCCTTCGAACCGATCAGTCGACATCCAAAACTACGGAGATTAGACGATTCTAGAGATACGGGAAATATCGCTGGACCCTCGAAACCACGACAGCCGATGATTGAGCTATGGATTAAGGACCTATGTCCCAGGATACAAGAATCCGACAGAATGAAGAGGCGGCTACAATTGGGTGCTACAGTAGCTGGCAGCAGTATGAATCCCGCGGGTGCAGCTGGGGGATCATTCATGCAAGGCGATACTCATGTGTCTGCAGATCAGCAGTATTACAGTCCAGGTTGGATTGAGGAGCAAGCGCAAATTGCACAAAAGCACATGCTGGCAGAGCGAGATCGGCGGTTCAAGTTCAAAGAAAAGATCCACACTCTGTGTAGCATAGTCCCGACCACAAAGAAGGTACACAATATTATGTACACACAAGGAGCTCTTGGATGGCTCCCTTGGAGGAAAATTGTCTAACTTTACTTCCAAGAATAGACTAAAAAACGCAAGTACTTAACACGGAATTGTGCAACACACGGAGTTTTGCAACATTCCCAGGGAGCCAGCCTTACAGGGAAAATTCAATTATGTCATGTAGAAGGGTACTGTGAACCAATGTCAAAGGGGAATTGTTGGTAAATTTTCCCTGGTTGGAAAGCAACTATTGGAGAGGAAACGAAATTTCCCTTTGACATTGGAATTCTAAGCTCGGGATTTCTAAGAGGGATAACTGAGAGCCTCCGCACATTGCACACAGGGAATTGTACCAAAACTTGTTGTGAAACTCGTTTAATAATGCATGTTTTGTGGATCATGTGCAGAAGGACAACTTATCAGTTCTCACAAATACGATTGATTATATCCGCCGGCTCAAGGAGCAGATTGCAGGGCTGGAAATGGCCGGATCCACTAGTACAGCAGCAGCTTCAACCCATGATCCAGCAGTTCTTCAAGCTCCAGCTGTAACTTCTAGTGCAGGACCAAGTAGTAGTACTGCTGCTGCAGAATTAGCTCAGGCGCAGCAGCAGTTACGATCAGAAGCAGCAGCAGCAGCAACTACTCATCCGTCCAGCAGCTCCATCAACAATACAACAACAGTAGCCGTGAGCTGGAGACAATTCGAACTAGCGGGCACTGAAGCTGCTGGAGCTCATGGTGCCATGAGAGCCGGTACTAATACTGGAATCAGTAGTAACGCTGCAGGACAGCTAGTCATCGAAGTGGAGACCCCCTACAACAACCCTCAATCGTTGATACAGGTCTTAAGTGTGGTACAAGACTTGGGACTGGATCTGGACTCACTGTCATCCGGCAATCTCAACAACGGCCGTATGCAAATTTCTGTCAGAGTTCTGGTAAGTATTCAATTATATATAAAAAAACCCACACAAAACTGCACTCAGGTCTACTAGTTCTTAATATGACCCTAGATGAATACTTTCTCTGCATAATGATTTCTGCACAAACTACCAGAGTGATGTACTACTGCTGTTAACATATTGCTAGCTAGTGCAGTTCCATATATGCAGCATGCATGTCACGCAATAGTATATACATCCATACATACATACATATATATATATGCATTGTAACTTCATAATTCAGTTTGTGAAATTTGATATGTACTTCGTGAGCAAGCTTTCAAATTCCACATTTTGCAGAGGAGATCAACCTCTAGGTCCAAATGTTCTCAAACGAGACAGCGGAATTACTTTATTCAACGACTGTTGGGCCCTTCTGTTCAAAAAACAAATCTCAAGACTTCCTTTTTCACAAAAAATTTAAGTGTTCATATAAGAAGAAGAATTCTTTGAATGGATTTAAATCTGACTTGTTATTAAATAAGCAGTTTATATTTGGCTCAAATATACATAGCTGAAACACAGTTAAAAGAGCCAAAACTCTAGCATTGTGTAGTTCACTCCTAGGGCAATTTGTACACAACGCTCTTGAACATAACATGGAACTATTTGAAATGTTTTGTCTTCTTCACAAATCTAGTACTAATATGTCAGCAATTGTTGAATCCATTTGTGTGTGTGTGTGTGTTTGTTGTGGAATTATTCAGGCGCCTGCTGGTTCTTCAAGTTCACAGCAACTGATTCAGCTTTCCAGCGTGGTGAAAGAGAAGTTGGAGACAATGTTAGCTCTTGACAGCCGTAATACTCCGTCCACAACTTCTGAGATGCAATAACTTACCAGGAGACGGATCGAAGAGTAAGGGAACATGAACTAACAACATCTCCATCAGTGCACTACACAACATGTTTTGGATGAAGAACAATGAAAAAAACTTTGCCATTTTGACTCAGTAAACTGTAAGTTGAGTTTGGGTCAGCATTTTTGCCCAGGATGTTGTAGTTGGCAAAAACCACTGCACAACCTAACACCTACTCTTCATTGAGTAGACATACTAATTGGTCCAGGTGGTTTGTTATTGGTAATTTTTGACCTTTTATACTCCCATTGAGGCTTGGGAAACAATCTTGGATGTGAGAAATATGTTTGCAAAATCAAAAAGTGAGTTAGGGTGGAACTTGGCCAAGAAGTTTTAATTTCTAAGATCCACAACACGTGATGAGGGAATGAGCCAAGGAGTTCCCCCTTGTAGACACGACATAGCCGATCCGGAAATGATTTACAGATGAAGGACATTCACCCATTCTATACACAATTTAGATCATCTTGGTGAATGATTTATCGATGAAGGAGGTCCCGTTCTAGACCCCACATAGCAGATCTGGAAGTGATTTATGGATGAAGGAGATCCTGTTAATTCATTAATCTTAATGCACATTGATTAAGGTTTAGGGCTTAATTTTAATTTGATTTGTTTTTTTGGGCGTAATCTTTTTGCAATATTTACCAAATTTACCTCCAAAGTAACAAACAACCTTATGTCAAACTGACATCATTTTTATAGAAATGTAAATGACCTCACCCTACATTCACCAGGTCATAAGCATGGCCCATTTGTTAACCATTTGTCTGAAATTAGTTTGTAGAGAAGCTAGTTTTTGAGTTTGTGCTTTGGACTGAAATTTTGTAGTGCACACTCATTTAAATTATCATGAGATGGTTCCTTACTTAAATTTGGTTTTATATATTTAATCAAACTGTGAATCATGATATAGCTGATGAAAACTATACCTAGATGTATTTTGATTTGAAGTAATAGACTTAATTAGAGAATTAAAAACCTTTGTTTATATACTTGAGTTTTGCAAGGTTTTTTTTAATGGAAAAATTTCACATATTTTCGAATCAAAAAATTGGGATTCAACTTCCTCATTATGATTTTAGGCTACAAATTTCGTCAAATTCATCAAGAATCGACATTGCTTTAAGTTTTAGGGTCAAGATTTCAACAAACAACTTAAGTTTGTTGCCACCAATCACAATTTGTGCACACCCTCAAATGCCGGGTTTTGATGTGCAATGATTAGGGATTTTTTTTCTTTTTCTTGAGAGTCTTCCATTGCAACTCACCACCTTTTGCAAAAGCTTTACTCAAAGCTTTGCACCCCTTTCATTTTCATGAATTTATATGTAGCCACCTAATATCTACAAAGTGGAAGGTTTAATGATTTTTTAATGATTAGAATCAATTTGAAAATTTATTTGGATTTTGGAATGATGATAAGGTATTTGTTTTGAAGCATCAAGATTTTCATTTTGTGTTGACCTCAGGGGACACTTAATGTAAAGTTTGGGATCTAAATGCATCAAACGATTTTTAAAAAAAAAGATAATTGTCCAACCTATTATTTATCACCTAATTATTATTTAATTTTCAAATATATACATATTAAAGCCACCTTATATTAATTATAATGAATTATTTCAAATTATTAACTACCCTATATTATAATTAAATTGATTATTTGAATAAATGTACTTTATTTTTAAATTAATTAACTTATAATTTCTACTCAAGAACCAATATATTGCACCCTATATTTTTACTCACGTATTTTCTTTTCTTTTTTACTAATGTCTCCTTCAAGATGTTGATAAGGTCTATTGTTAAAAAAAATTGAAGCTTTAAACATTTGGATTTCAATTTTTTGTGATTTTGTCTTCAAAACTTTGTTCAAGGTGCTCATTACTTGGACCTTGGTGCATGACTCAAGGTGGATACAAGATCAATCATCAAACTATTGCCCACAAATGTTGATTGTTTGATTATAAAACCTAATGAATTTTTTTTGAAATTATGAATCCTAATTAATGTTGTTGCAACTTACAATAATGTAACAAGGTTCAAGTTCATGGCACCTACACATGCCTAGGTATGTTGACAATTACTATAACCACAATTCTAAATGTTGAACTCAATGATCATTGGCTCTATTGTCGATTTTTGGATTAGTTCAAAGGTTCTATCCTCACTTATGAATTGAATTATTATGTAACATTGTAAGCTCAAAAAGTTGCAAGTTGTTATAAATTTCATTTTACATCCTACATATTGTGGGGTAAAATTAAGATAAAATATATGAAAAAAGTAAACATCTCCACTTTAACCCTGCACTACTCATATAACTACCATAAAATAGCATCAAATTAAGTGAAAGTATGTGTCAAATAGCATTAGTTTGTTCTATTAAGTTTATAAAAATCTAATTCTAAAAAAATCAAAAGCAAATGAATTTTTAAAATAAATAAAAAGTACATTTGAAACCAACTAAAAACTACATGTTCAAACCTACTTTTTGGTTAGAAAAATTAATGAAATTGATATGTCATAAGTTAGGAAATGAAGATCAACATATGTTTTAGCAAGTCATCAAAACAAAATCTATTTCCTTTTTGTAAAAACCTATTTTCTCCTACTTGAAACCAAAAGTCCATAATGAAAAATCCACATTGAAAGCTACTCGTATTTTGAAAAACCTACTTAAAACCTACTTTTACAATTTGAAATATGAAAATCAATGCACATTAGTGTAACCATATATTATATTTAATCATTGAAATGAAAAAATTCAATGTTTCATAATTTTATAATGGGTTTTGTTGTTATTTTAAATCTACTTGTTCTAATTTTGACAAGGTAATCAAGTTATTCACTTTATCTTGCTTACACCTTGTGCAAGTTTGAAATTCAATGTAATTTTTTGTTGTGCTTTCGATATGAAGTATTGCTTCCAATATGAAGTATGGCTTCTTTAAAACCTTTAACAAATTTTTTATTTCACCATTTTTTTCTAAGCATGTTGTCAATGTGTTTGTTGCTAAACAATCATCAAAGCATGGTTTGACTATTACACTAAAATAAAACCTTGAAATCTTGATGTGTCAACATGTCTACAACTTCTTCCTTTAGCACTATTACTACTAGGGAAGAAGTTCATGCTTTCACAAATCTTGGTCCTTTTAATCCTTACGAGAAACCTAGGAAACTTGAGTGGGAATTTAATCGAGTTTTTCAAAATATTTGGGCTACCAAATTATCTTGGCTAGAAACAATTGTTGGTTTAATTGGAAGTTGTCAATGGTGAGATGGAGAATTTGTATTGATGTAAAAAAACATGAAAAGTTATTTGTCCCCAAGTTTGATGTCTTTTAGAAACATGTAGGTCGTCAAAAGGCTCTTGCAATTAAAACAAGGGTAACAAAAGGTCAATATTATGATAATATGTCTAGTTAACATGCTAAGAACAAATGTCCATTTATAGTATTGCATGCTAAGAATTCTATTTTTTATCATCTCCAAGCTGGATGAAATTTTGAATGCAAATGCAAATTTGTGCAATTTATCATCTTTTGAAACATGGGTGCCCAATTATAAATTACAAAAGCATGAGGGAATTGTTTGATTTTCTATAATTCCCAAAGAGCCCTCAATAATGACACAAGTGCTTGGACAATGGCCGAATGCATGCAAGAGCTTGTTCTCACAAAAACACATTTAGTTGTTCAATCAATAAAGTTCATTTTTGTGTCTATTGATGAAATCACTATTATGCATTACCAAAGGTGGATTATTATTCATGTGTATGTGGTTGAAGCCTGGAAATGCATACCTATTTTGTTAACATTGGAATAAGTGTTGTTGAATGTTATTGCAAATAACTTAATTAAGGTGATTATGAGAAGCCTATTATAGTATGGAAGCCTTTATAATATTATCAACATTGGTGTTAATGGTGTGTTAGTTTTATAAGGAACTAAAACTAATGTTATCACATAATTGAAAAAATAACACGCCCCCTTCATGCGAGGGGTGCATTGTGTTGTCCACTAAACCAATCTTGTTATTTAGACAATTTCCAAATTACCATTAATTTGTCCAAGATTGAAACTTTGTTACAATTTGTGTAAAATTCTTATTATACATCCTTAAACATGTTTTGGACATATGTAAATTCATTAAATTTTTGGAACATAAACTTTTGAAGATCTTTCAAAATGTCAAGGCACATTAGATTTCCATAATTTTTCCTACCAAGCAAATTCTAACTAAATATAAAACCTTGGTGATTCAAATGTTTCAAGAACAAATGTCAAATCTGACGCACCTCCAAGCTCCTTAATGGACTCACTATAAGTCCAAAGGTGAAGACAACAAAAGGAAAAAGAGTTGGGGCACGCTCCTTGGTTCACAGCACTTCAAGGGTAAAAGGGTGTGTTGGAGCTCCGGGATGGGACTAGGAAGATTGACAAGCAATTCAATCATTCACATGAACCTGCACAAACCAAACAACAAGTTGATTAGTGCATAGTTGGAACACTTTGGTGCACGGATGAACCACGGGCAAACACAAACTCACAAGACTCACCACGGCCCGGACTTGGGGGAAGCCACCACCTTCCCCCTTATAGTATACTCTATGTCTGTTTATTATAGTATATTCTATGCCTGGCTAAGGGACCAACACCCAAATGTCATTTTGTCCTAAGACTCCCAAGTGGGAGTCTCGAAATTCCCAAAGTTGAAACTCATGTGACTTTGAATGCCCATAACTTTGTGTGCAAACCTCCGATTGAGATGAGATCTAAAACAAAGTTGTAGCCCTTGTCAAGATTTTTTTAACGATATGTTGCACACCACCTACACATAAGGAAATCGAAGCAATTTTTGACTTTTAGTGGTGAAGAGTCAAATTGCCAATTTGACTTCCAACCCTTCTTTTAGCCATAACTTGTGTTTTAAGTGTCCAAATGGGTCATGCGAGCCCATTTTAAACATTTATGTTCTAAAAGCTTTTCAATGATGTAGGGAACTTTTTGATCAAATTGGTTTTGGCCCTTGAAATTGCTCTCTAAAAATTTGAGAGTCCATTGGGACTCCAACTCCCAAAATGGGAGCTCACTTGGGAGTATATAGGGGTTCATTCCCTCACATTTTCTTGCATTCATGGGAGCATGAGATGTGACTCCCGGGCTTCACATTTGGCCTGCACCTTTGCAAGCCTTTGCCTTGGTCACAAGCCTAAGGCTAAGGTTACGACAAAATCAATTTGCCAAAACAAATATAAAATTATTTTGCAATATTGAGGTTCTTTTGGGTCTTGCTTGCATCATCCCTATGTTAGGATGTGTTTAAGAATTTTTTAAATTTTGTTCAAACTCAATATGCTTTCATTTGTGATCTTATTAATGTTGTTAGGACTTATCAAGGGGACCTGTGCCAGATGCATTGTGATGAGCAAGCAAGGTATGGGCGTAATGATTTTGGTTAATTTCTAGACATTGTCAACCATTACAATGATGTTTTACATCATGTTTGATATTGAAACATCTTCAGGGATTGAATATGCAACATTTCAATTTTACGGGAATAATTACATGTTGTATAAACACTACACACTAACAAGGTGTTTGAATTGGGTTTCAAAGGTAGATTGGCTAATGGTGATTGTGCAAGACGTTAAAAAGCAATGCAACAATGTTATTCATGGCCTATTTGAAAAATTGGAGAAAAGGTTTCCATCACAAAAAATAATCAATGCCACTAATATTATTTACTTTTAGTTCTAACTTCAACCAAAAGATGAACACATATTCTTTGCACAATTAGATATTTTGAAGGCACATTAATTTCATGGGAAGAACATTGGTCCCAACCAAGTTTTTATTCTTTTTTTACTTGATAAGGCTAAGTTGGATGAGCAAACATTTTTCTTCAAGATCACTATGATGTTTAATGTTGCAACAACAATGAAATCACCTATAAATTGTAATCCATTTTCAAAGATGTCAGCATTGCTTGTTAATAATCAAATTATTTCTCACAAGCTATTCAAGTGGCTAAAGCTCATTAAATTTTGTATGGTTATGATTTTGGGTAGTGTGGAAGTTGAGAGGTCTTTCTTTACTATATCCTTCATTAAGAGCAAGTTAAGAAACCTAATTGCCACACATATGGATTTGGTATTGTGTATGTATGCACAAACAAATTATTCTCTGGATAATTTCCCATAATAAACAACAACGAGATCATGGACACAAAGGAAGGTTCAAAAGGCAATAGAACAATAACAATTTTCTATGAAAAACTTGTTATGCCATTTTTTAAGCCCCTTTTTTGTTTCAAAATTTTACCTTTGTAGTTTGTAACTTGTTGTTGGTTTGGTATGTGTTAGTTGACAATTGGTATGTCTTTATTATTTTTACTAAATTAATAACAAAGTTTTTTCTTTTTCTTTTTTTTGCAAGCTTATTTCTTATTGCAATGGGTAGGATCCATTTGGATAAAGGTTCAATTCCCCTGGGAGATTTTATTTCTAAGGTTTATATTAGATAAATTGCACTTGCTTAATATTTTGGATGCCAATTTTTTATTATCTTTTCAAAGTTTTCACCATCTTTTTACTTGTAGGAGCATATGGTTGCTCCCAAAACTGAGGGCAACAACAACCTTGTAGCCAGCAACCTTCAAGTACTAAAAATCACAAAGTATCCTCATTTTTGTCCACACAATGGTGTGATTTTAAAAAATGAACCTACTTTTTTTACAGGCTGCCACATGTCAACCCTGGACTGGAAAGCCCTGGCCACCTTGGCTATCTTTGAAAATCCTTTTTTAAAACCCTGGAGTCTTGACCATGAAAAAAGAGAAATGAGGGCAGATGGGAATCTCAGATTCGTGGCAATAGTTCTTCAGATTGGAACTAATCAGCTTGTGGTAGCAAGAAGTCAAGGATTCACTGGCTGTGGGCATGTGTTTGAAAGGCCAAATGTTAGGATGATAGTTTTATCTGCACGCAAAGCTCATGAGTGATTATGGTCCAAGTTTGTATTCTGTTTTAGGAATGATGCCTTATGATGGCAACTTTAACTTTTGAGTCACTTTTTAGGAATCAAATGGCCTTTCAACAGACAATCAATAGAGTTTTGTAAATAATTAAAAAGCACATCTCTCACAAGTTGTTTCATATTGTTTGGGGCTCATGTGAATAAGTTATGAATATTCAAAATTGAGGCATAGCATGCCCATAAGTGATTATGGCTGCAATCCTTTCAAATGTTTCAAAACCCCCAAAAGTGGTAGTTACTTTATTCTGAACTTTGTTTTGGAAGTCACCGAATCCGGAGCCAAATCCAAGGATCAAAGGTTAGAACCAGGTAGGCAAGTTTTATTATTTAAGTAGGTCCAGGTTATTGATCAAGTTTTATGGTTTAAAGTTCAAAGATTCCAAGTTTTGTTGAAACCACCTTATAAACTTGATTGTGAAAATGGTCTCTTTTCAAAATTGAATTAGAAACTAAATTGTTTTGAATAGGTTCACTAGGTTGATAAATACAACTTTATTTCTTAAAAAATGTAAGTTTAAATTTAGATTTTAGACAACTTATTGCATTTGATTGGTTATGCATTTTCTCTTATATAACCAATCTTGGGTAAATATCAGCTTTTGAACATACGAGCTAATACGGGTATCAAATCTTTTTTTAAAAATTGCCACCAGCCTAGTCTTGGTATTAGGATGGACCAGGACTGATTTTTGGCTTGTATGTGCCAGGTATATATTATATACCTGATGTTAAGATCGATATAGCCTTGGTAATAAACTCGCATTGCCACAAGTCCCTACCAGGCAGGTTATGATATTAGGCTGGTATCAATTTGGTTCATTCTTTGATACCAGGACCAGTCTGTATAATAGGGTTCCACCTTGATACCCACCTAGCACTAGTTACAACAAAATCAAGGAACGACCCAACACAGCTGCATGCCTTTTGACAAAAGATAGGTGAATTTGAATATCATCCATATAGTTTTCCAGGTATGATTTCTGGAAGATTGTGTTTTCAGAACGATTAAGAAATTGTTTTCAATATCTTGGATGTGCATCCATCTAATTCTAACATCTGTTAGTCACTGCATGGTGGACATAGAGCAACCTTACAAAATATGTGGGTTGTCAGTGTGTCATTGTGAGAACAAACATGGTTTTTAATGACTTTTTCAACCAAAAGTTTGCCAGAAAGAAGCCATGAATAGTGGATGGCAAATGTTGTGTATTAGCTGATGATCATATTTTGAGCTTTTTCTGTTTGCATGTTCTTCATACTCTGACTTTACTAGTCCACTTTCAAACAGTTCCCATCTGGCAAGTGCATATCTGTAATCTGCTGAGCTCAAGCATTCGAAACAATCAGTTAGCATTTGAAATAATCATTTTACTCATTGTTCAAAACACAGGTCCCTAAGTACCAGATTGCATCATGAGCATGTCAGCAACCTATGCATGGAGAATACCACATTGCTAGCAACACATGCAGGGATAATAGAATCGTGGGCTTGTAAGGTATGTCATCAGCATACAACACAGAAGTGTGGATAGGAGATGCACACATCTCAGATTTATTTGTTCTAAATAATATTTTGATGTAGGTGGAGTTGTACATAGAGGTAGAAGCAATGAAAAAAAAAATTTGTTAAGTTGTTGGGCATTGATGCGCAACCATGAATCCCCATGTGAACTTTAGGCGAACCAACTTAACATCATCCGTTACATCACCTTCATGTAAGCTTCTATGTAAGTTTCTGTATATGCAGAGTGTTTTCTATCAAATTCTGACAAGTCATGTTGGTGTCAACTGCATGCATCTCAGCTCATAACTGGTGGATGGTCACTGGCTATCAGTGATTTTTTTCCTGGTGAATTCTTTGCATATTGATGAAAACTCTTTTCAAACGATGAAAAACAAGTGTTCTTTGGGTTTTCTAGTTGCGATATCCCAAAATGAAATAACTCAATTTTTTAAAATAAAGATTGTTAAATTCTACACGAGTTCCAGTAGGTATCCAGATATATATGCTTAATTTTCCTTAATCTCATTTTTTATAGCTGGATTTGGCTAAATCCTCTTGTGGATGATTGCCACCTTTAGTTACGTGGCACCAACCCATTCCATGTCATGAAAATCCATGAGTATTACATGCATATCATGGCAGGATACTGAGCAATCATATCAATTATGTAATTTGATGACATCCATGTGTAACCCTATTATGATTTCAAATTTTCCTAGTGACTAAAACGACCTAAAAACCTAAAAATGGACCTCTACAACTATTAAAATCTGCAATGGCGCTGGAACCCTTATCTACTGTAGCTCCCCCAAGACTTGAGAAACCCTTTAATTTTTGTATATAAAGATGACGGCCACAAAATTCAAGATCCACTTCCCTTAGCTGACCTTTTTGTGGATGAACAAAGTATGTTCTCTTAACAATACTTTCCAATCTATGCCATCCGATTTTCCAATATTTAAAATGCAAATGACATATTATGATTTTTTCCTAGGACATAAATCATATTAAGATTTGTGACAACTATGATTTCATATAATCCAAAATATTAGAATCCACACATTGAACATATCAACACCTTATGAGTTCATATTGGTCAAAAATGACCATCCTTCAACCTTTTTTGAATATTAGGATATTCCTTAGGATGTCAAATTTGATGTGACATGCCATGTTCATGTTTATTGTCATGATAATGAGATAATATTGGACATGTCAATTTGTCTATTACCATAGACATAAAACTCAAATTTACCACAATGGAAGTACTCTTATGTCACGTGTTCATGTTTTACATTTCATTTTTCATGAATACAATACATGTATAAGATATTGTATTATAGGTAGTGACAAAACTTGATTACCATAGACATGTTCTAATTGAAAACAATCAATTATTCAATCTAGCGCAATCAAATGTAAGTTTTGTAGTCACAAGATAATGTGACACAAATATGGGCAATAAAAATTTAGGTAGTAAAGCTATCCTTAAAAGTCAGGCAAAGACGGCACCGGAAAACCCTGTTTTGGTCACATAGGCGACGAGATTTCAAAAAACAGGAAAAACAATCTATACTGGGCTTCAACGGGGCATGAAACTCAGTTTAGCAACAACTTTGGTGCTAAAACTGAGTTTGCCCTGTCCTTTCTTTTCCTGTACGCTTTCAATTAATCACTGCTCCTGCTATGTATACTGTAGCTATAAATGTTCTCGCGCCTCGTGCATTTAATGCTGAGTCTCAGTATTTCATACCCTAATTTAATAAAATTTCATGTCTTTGCAGACAACAGCCCAGAGGAGATGAAGCATCAAATGAGGGGCGCAACTCAGGCCCACCAGGGCGTTAACTTTATGGATAACTCTAGTATGCAATAAAAATTCAATCCCAAATTACAAGGCTTGGTAATGATTGAATTCAAGTATATGTGACATATGCTTATAAGGGCATATAAGAGTTGGGAAGCCCCTTTCATTTCCTATTTTCTCTTTGAAATTGATGCAATCTTAAGTTTTTCAAGTGATGTCAGTTGTAAAGATCTCCCCAATTTGTAATTTTGCAATTAAATGTAACGTTGAAGCATGTTCTTCAACTTTCAGTGAGAAGGAGGTTATGAAAGCTTTGGGATGGGTTTAGGATGAGCTCTTTAAGTTGAATTCACAAACATATAAATTCCATGAGCAAAATATGAGGGTGTTGCTACATTCTAAAGCCCAAATGGTGCACACACAAGTCATGAACTAAATAAATTTAGAAAACCCACCACAACCCCAACTTGTGAGGAAACATTACCCTCTTTCTATAATATACTTTGCAACCCCCATGGGAGTTGCATCAAAATGCCAAAAAATGTACAAGTCTCAAAATTGTTTTGAAATGCTAAGAATAGATTGATTTTTGTCAAGTTATGAGTCCTAGACATTCAAAAACTCATTTAATAACTTCTTCATTTCTTATAAGATCCAATTTGTCTTATAGCCTTTGAAAAGATCTTCCCAACTCTGGAAATCAAATTCCTCAATTAGGCATGCTCTCACATTAATTACCAAAATTATGAACAACCCATCAAAGAGGCCATTGATTTAGACCACCTGGTTAGCATGGATTACACTCTTACACACTAGTTGTATTACACCAATATTCCAAACAACAATGAAGCAAGCCCAGAGAACAAATAAAGCAAGTCGTTCAGCTACTATGCAGTGGAGACTATGTTGAACTTTATTTATTTTGTTGACTTGAAACCATTGTGTTTTCAATTACATGATGAAATAGTGAATATCGATTTCCCTTAATTTAAAGCGCTACAGGTGGGTGCAGGGAATATAATAGTCTTCCAGATCTCATATTCTAAAAGACCGTCAATCATGAATGTTGTGGCGCTGGGTATTCAAATTTCACTCAGGTATCAAGAGAGTGGTGTAGGTATAAATGGCCAAAGTCATTTAACTTTCAATTCTGGTTTCCATCAGTAAGAACCAAACCAAAACCAGGTTAGATTTTTGAATCTGGAACAAGAATTGGAACTTGGTTATTTTAATAAGAAGAATCAGACCTGGAACAATGTTCCTTCCCAGTTCTATTTAGGTGTGGAACCAGAACTAGAATTGAGATTTTTGAGAAAAAAAGGTTCAACTGGGGTTTAACTAGAGGTTACCTGGAAATTAATCATTGGTTCTGGTCTGGGTTAGAACTGACTAGACAAAAGTGACTAGAACAAAATCAGCTCTGGGTCTGATTTTGAAAACCAAAACTGAAACCAGAATCATACTATTTTTTTGTTGGAGAAGAGCTGGACCCAAATCTGGTTCCATTTATGTGTGGAAGTTCTAGTGTCTAGTTGGAATAAATTGATTAGTATTACAGTTCTAATTTCTTTCAGCTAGAATTTCCACTTAATTTGGAAGATAGTTCTAAAAATAAATTAAGCTACACTTAAACCAGGAACAGAGGTTCTCTTTGTGAAAGTAAAGAACCATCCAACAATGGTTGTAACCAGTGTCACCCAGTTCTCTGCCTTAGTAGGTGAGAACTAGTGGTTCCAGTTTCAGGTTCCGGGACTACTGATTAAACTTTTAGAAGTAAATTTAGGAACCGAAACTAAAACCAGCCTGAGAACCAAACCTTGAGCTAGAACCAAAACTGAAAATTGGCCTTCAGGTAGAACTGGACCCCATACCAAAACCAATCCCTAACCTGGTTGTATCCAAGGTCTGGTTATTCATTTTTTTAAATAATTATATTTTTTATGTTTTTTTTCCCCAGTTAGGGGTTAGGAATGTTGTTAGTGTGAGAAACAATTCAGGTATACATTATTTTTAATAAAATTGGGGGCAGGTGTGGGGATGCCATTAAAAGATTGTAGTTGTTACTTTTGGAGCATGGCTCAAAAGTAACAACTACAATCTTTTGGTTTAGGCATGTACTTGATATAAGTTGTCACTTTTGTTGGTTGTAACTTTTTTTTTAACAGTTTTGGGCTATGAATAGGTAGGTAGAACTGAACTCAGTTCAGAATTGGACTTGCTTAGGAGCTTTTTTTGAAGAACTGGGAACTAAGAGTCTTGAAATGTGAAGAACCAAGTTCACAACCAGACCAAAGTTTCTAGAAAAAATTTAAAAATCTCTTGAATCAGAACAGGTTCTTTCAAATGTTTTTAAAAAGGTTGGAACCAAAACTGCAAGTTCCCTTGAAAATAAGAACTGGACACACTAGTTGCAACTTGAATACTACTCTTTTTCCTCATAACACCTATCATGGCATTTTCACTAAACGAAAGGATTAAGCATCCAAAACCATGGGGTGCAGCTCTTCCTTCATTGACATCAAGCTCAGAACTCAAAATCCTCAAGGTTATCATTTTGATGAGTCTGGCAAACAAACTACATGTGTCCCAAATTTAAACGTCATAGAGCCAAAAGACAAATTTCTAATTATCTCCATTGAATCAAGACCTTGAACAAACAATGAGTTCTAGTCCATTTTGCAACACTGCATGAGGTTTCAAACGTTCAAAGTTCACCCATGAATGCCCAGTACCTGTCTTCCATTAATTCCTCCCAGTAAATTTCGTTTTGAAGTGCTACGACTTTTTCCATTTGAGTGAGCAAGAAGTGCATTTTGAAAATAACTGAAAATGAACATTCCATTCCAAGCAAATAAATTTGGAGATTGTAAGGGCCACTTTAGATGAGGATTTAAGGTCCAGGGTCCAATCAAATACAGAGATCTTATTGGATGAGATCCATAAATAGGACCCATGGCCTTTAGATGAGGGTTCAAAACCAAAAAGTGGCAAATCGAGGCTAAGTCTAGGTGGCACCATTTTGGAGGAAAAATCAATTGGTTCAAGCCATAAAAAAAAACTTTAAAGGAGAGCTCATGATTTGAAAGACCAAGATGCAACTAGGGTCCAACTCAAGGATTCAAAATTGGTTTCTACAAATTTGGACCCTGGACCCCATCTAAAGTTGGCCTAAGTATCCTTATTTTTGTATGAACAAAAAGATTTGGCAAGTTCTATGAGCTATAACCAAAGCTTAAAATTGAAGCCTTATTTGCTAAAGAATGCCTAGGAATCAAGGAAACATACTTCCTCAACCAGGTAGCTTAGAAAACTTACTATCACCTATGTAAGGTTTAGGGTTTACCTTACACAGGTGATAATAAGTTTGGCCCAGTGGGGGGAGGCTTACCTGGCTGCTAGTTCACAATTTTTTCTTGTCTGTGAAAGCCTATAGGAACTGCACAAACCGACCAATAAAATTTGGATCATAGGCAAAACTAGTTCCATTGTGACCGGTTATGGGGTGGCCGAACGGAAACCTGATTATGGCTACTGAGTTTGGAAATCTGATCTTTTTGGTTTAAGGGTTTAAGAAATTAAACCCGCCGGAAAAACGGACTTAATGAAGGCGGCCATTTTATGGTTTTGGGGACATGAACCTGTAACGGTGCATGGGAAAGCTTGAGCGGGAAGCCAAACATGTAACGGCTAGAATTATGGAGGTAGGAGGGCGATTTGGATTTTGGAAGACTGGCAGACAAGGGGGGCAGTATTCTGAGTGGTCAGGAATGTGATTTTCTCTCTAGTTGTTCTTCATGCAATTGTTTAACTTGTTGCTAATTTTCTTCCACTGCGCCAGTATCATGCTGAGCAGCTGTGTAATCTCTTAATGCAATTAGCATGGAAGGTGGCGCCGAGGAATGATGAGAGCTCTAAGGGGTCCGAGCCTTAGATGTATGGGCAGGTAGAAGAGAGGGAAAGGATCTGTTGG
>Ga0116228_10000230_pt1 | contig 40116 bp, 24 predicted proteins | sample S1TSphfallax_2_FD_89694 | JGI IMG/M metagenome (GOLD analysis project Ga0116228, IMG submission 89694) | Host-associated microbial communities from peat moss isolated from Minnesota, USA - S1T2_Fc - Sphagnum fallax MG | ecosystem: Host-associated > Plants > Peat moss > Unclassified | place... | reverse complement strand
GAATTTTAATTGGTAAACAGTGTAATTTGGTAAACATTCGCGAGTAAAGAATGTTATGACAAGGTGTTAAATGAAGAATTTTAAAGAATTTTAAGTTGCAAAATGAAGAATGTCATCACTAGGATCACATATCATTTTCAAGCAACGACTCCTTATAAGAAAGATGATGCACAACAATTAAAATTCAAAAAGGACTTGCTATTATTTGTTACCAAAGCCTACATGCCCATTTCCATTGTGGAAAGTCAATGGTTGTGGCATTTAGTGTTGTGTCAGGATCCTTGGGTTGTCTTTCTGAATTGGAAGTAGATGGTTCAATCTACCATCCATGCATTAGTTTCCAGATGCATGGAAAAATATGTGATTCTAGCCCTGGAATCTTGTGTTACAACAATGACATCTTGACTTATTGATGTTTAAACCTAGACATGATACATTTGCTCTTGTGATTAACTTTATAAATTCACAATGGGTACCTTGCCATGTGACAATAGGATTTTTTAAAACATTTATACAATTAGAGTTGCAATGGCAGCACAAGTTAGGGATCTCTTGGATTTTTACAATTTGCTAGAGAAATGGGTTGCCTATGTGAAGGATGAAGGTGGCAATTTGTCCACCCTTGCACGAGCTTTTACTTTTATTGTTAGTTGTACTCCTCTTGCACTTTTAGTTCCTTGGCAAGGTTCTTGTTTTGGCCATGTTTTCAACAAAGCATGCCAATATGCTTGCAATGATACTAATGTTTGTGTTGGTTTTTGTAGGTCAGTTTGAAAAGCACACAATTTACACTAAAAAAAACAATCACCTAGATTAGGAAGTAAGGCAAAAGGCATGTGTTGATGTTGGGCTTTCCCATTGAAAGCTGAAAACACATGTGAAGACTAGGTTTACTAGTAAGGTCTTTTCCAAGAAACCTTTGGAATATTGGGATGCCATAAATTTGTGTTATGGGAAGCAAGAAATGAAAAAGTTATAAGGTCGTGTGCTTGATGCACACACCTTGGCAATTTGCAAGATGGTTGTTGAAACCATGCTTCTTGTTGTGAAATAATGTATCCTCAATCAAACTTGAAGATATTGGCTACTTTCTAATGCCTTGAATGTTGCAATTTTTTTAATGTGTTTGTGCATAATGAGACGAAGCAATTTGATATCACCTCCTTTAATTTTGTGAAAGGGGATTTTGAATTTGAATTGCAGGTTTTACACATTCATATGATGGCAAAAATTAAAGCAATCCTTGCACCATTTTTGGCATTTGCACCTACCTACATTGTTGTTAAGGCCCACAATATGCTTGCGCTAATGTTGGACCCACGATTCAAATCCTTGGATATTCTTAAAGCATTTGTTGGAAAGGCCAAGGTTATACACATGGTGGTAGAATATGTCACCAAAAGTTTGATGCCATTACTAATGGCTATTTTTTAGTTTCTAAATCTCGATGTTAATGACGTTATTTGACTAGCAACAATTGATGATGAAGAAGAATCCATCTTTGGGGCAGTGACCTCAAATGAGGTTACTTTCCAAGGATTGTTAAGAATGAATTATTTTTATTCCATCAATTGTCAATGAAACCAAAAGACGTTATTTTGCCTTTGACTTGGTGGAAGACCCATGAAACATGATTTCCCAGCCTTTCTTTTTTGGTTCAATAAGTTTTTGGGATTCTTGGGTCCCAAATCAAAACTAAAAAAAAATTCAGTGTTGTTGGAGTGTTGCAAGTCTACAATGTTGTAGGTTGGGAATTGACAACCTGGACAAGCTTGTAATGATCATGAAGAATTGGTCAATTGATGCATGGACAGATTGCCCACGAGAAAGGCAATCCATTACTTGCTAAAGATGTGGGTATCATTGACGAAAATGATACATTGTTGGATGCAGATAGTTATTTCAATATTGATGTTGAACTAGTTTAATGCATATGAAAGTTGATGAACATTTTGTTCAATTTTTTCAAAAGCCAACTTGCTTTGATTAAGAATATAGTTGTGTTAACTTCAGTGGCTAGATGTAATAATTAGTTCAATTGTCTGGATCTAATTTGATGAATGGAACTATGTCCTTTTTAAATTCTTGATTTAGAGTTTCAGTAAATGTCCAAACTTTGCACATAGTTTTAAACCTACAATTTTGCAAGATAATGATGTTTTAACAAGTTTGCAAGGATTTTTATTTTTAAAATTTGTCATGGCAAACACTCATAGCATGGTAGCTTTAAGTTCATTGACCATTTTAGGCTAGTATGTGTTGATGTGGGATGTGTATATGTGTTTGCATGTTTAAGCAAAAAACATTTATCAACACTTATAATGAGATTTTGAGTTGTAATAATATTTGTTAACTATAAATAAATAATTGTAATAATAAATAAAATAATCTATGAAATTACATTAATTAGTTGTATTAATTACATAAAAATTACTCAAAAATATTATGATGTAATAAAATTTATTTATTGTATACAAATAATTATTAAAAAATGAATATTTTGGTTTTACTATATTATAATCCCTAGAAATAAATAAATTACATTACATTAATTATTTACAATTAATTTACATTAATTAGCCATTGATTACAAGAATTTTAATTTATTATTAATTATTAATATTAAAAAATATATACTAATAATAATATTTTTTAAATACAATAAACAGAATAATTTAGGATACATGTTCCCCAAGAGAACAAATGTGTTTGAAAACTTTTCTGATCATAAGTTTTTCCTAATTTTAATTGAGATTTTCTTTTTAACTACAAAGTTGTAGTTCTCCTTGAAACTTTCCAATGATAAGTCGCAAGCCAATATAAAAACAAAAAATGAGATGACTATGATTGTTAAAAAAATTGGAACATATATTTTTTCAAAAAACCCAAGCCTTTTCCAAGGCAAAGTTCATTGTTCCTTAGGAAATTGGCTTTTCCCCAGATAGTAATCATGTCCCCAAGGGAAAGGAGTTTAAGTTGCTCCAAGGAGTAGCTAAAACTTTTTTTCCCCAAGGAACAATCATGTCAAACCTGATACCACATTTAAGTCGTTATGCATGAAGTTATGTTTAAAAAGATAATGAAGTTTAAAACTATAAAGTTGGTAGGAAATCAAGAATTAATTGGGTTTGAAATATTTGAAGATTTGTATTTTATGATTAATGAAAAATTGCATGTAGTAATTAAAGAGGAGAAAAGGGTCATCAATAATCATATTATAAGGAGTTATTAATTTAGTTGGGTTTGATACATGCAAGGTTATATTTATGTTTAATGGGAGATTGCATGAATGATCAAAGCATAAAAAAGGATTTGCTCATCAGATTGGCATTTAAACTATCAAATTAAAGCTATTTTTAGAGAACATATGAAGTTTAGAAAAATAGTTGTAGGACTTACGAGTTGAGTTGTGGTTAACAAATCATTGATGTAATATCCTAATGTGGAAAACGTAAAAATTGGGGTAAGATTGTGAAAGCTTTGATGTTTGATCCACCATAAGTTTTTGTATGTTGAGAAGTAAAACAATCATATTGTGTTTTTGTTTATCATAATCAATGAACAATGAATGTAAATTTGTCAATGTATGTAGTGTGTAATGTCAATGGTTGTGCTTCCATGATACATGCTTACAATGTCTGTTTGATATCTAGCATAGAGACATAAAATTTGCCTAGTTCTCAATAGGTTCTTGCAAAACCAAGCCCTTATGCATAATATGTAATTCTTCTACCCAAAAAATTTAAAATATTGATGCCCTTATTGATTCAATACCCTAACAAATTGATATTAGGTGAGTTTCAAATTTTTAAAAAAAATCCTAATACTTAATATCTTATGTGTAAGCAAAAATTTCAAAAAAATTAATATTTGAGCCAATGGATATTGAAAAAAAGCAATATATGGGCAACACTAGTAGAAACCTTTCCCAATTCCAAAGCATAACATGACATGGGCATGTAATCTTACTTTATGGAAGTTCAAGAGAGAAAATAATGGCATGTAGGCTAGTTATGAGACCATGTCTTACATTCAAGGTGATCACTTTTTGTAATTTCATTTTTAATTATCAAGAAAGACCTCCATCAACACCTTTCAATCATTCTTCCACCAAAACATAACATACATGATTTTTAAATTAACAAAAGCTTTTTTCTTTTTTTGATGTTGTGTGCATGCGTCTTTACTCTCAAACTTTGTGAATGGATTCCAAAAGTGAGGGGAAAGGGCTAGAAAGGAAAGAAGGGAAAGTGACTAAAACGCATCTTGTGGACATCTTGTGTCATGACCTAAAGATTGTGAACCAATTTTAAAGGAGGCCCATACCCCACTAAACAAATCCATAGGCTCTTATATACACAATCCCAAAACCTTTTTGGAAGGGGGAAGGGGAGGTTTAACACTTTTGATGTGGTTAACCATAGACTATACACTAACATACAAATTCAATTCAATCTATCCAATTTTTCACTATGCCAAGAAAAATTGGTCTTTTTCATTGACTTTGCATATAAATGAATTTTTATGTCTATAATGAAATTTCATAGAAAGATGTTTGTTTGTTAGATAATACATAAACAAGGCTTCCAAAACAAAACAACTTCTGAATTGTTTTTGGGGTTTTACTACCATCAAAAACCATAATAAAATATGTCTACCCATAATAACGACACTAATATCCCAATTTAAATATTAGGGCTTTGTGGTGTACCACCAACATTAATGAAATCATTGGCCTGCTACATTAATACCCATTTCCATTTTGGAGGCTTGTTGACAAGATTGGAAAAAAAAAATTCCAACCGTGCTCAGTATGTGGCCTTATTCACATCCAAGATTTAGTATCTAATTTTTCCAAACCTCACCCCTAAAACTAAAATGGGGATGGCAAAAGGTAGGAGACTACTAATAGCAACCCACACTTAAACCAATCAAACCATCTAGCCAATCACCATCAAGTGTTTGGTTTCGCTATGTTTTTACCATCCTCAACATCTTACGCAAAAATGTTGGGCCAAAACTATTTTATCAAGCCAAATTAACATGTTTTGACTTTTATTCATAATAAATTTGTTGTACAATGTGGGGTTGCTATGAGCTTCCTATCAAATAGTTTCACACATTTCTTTTTTCTTCTTGTGCCTATATTTTAGTTGTGAAACACTACCACACCCCCCTTGATTTCCAAGTTTGCTTGGAAGACTAAATGTAATTGGGTCTTGGGTAGTTACAATGCACTTATAAGTTATTTAACAAACCCGATGTTGCCCAAAATGATTTCTAGTAATGATTAGAGCTGAACACATAAATTTAAGCAAATTGAAGTTGATGTAGTTCACTAGTATTGAGTTCGATCCAATTATCTTGGATCTTTTCCACATTATCAAAGGCATCAAGAATTTCTTATTGACTTGGTTAGTCAATACAACATCATTGAGATGTAATTTTGAAAGATTTAAAATAAACTCAATTGGTATGGATTTTGGTCTCGATCGAAATTCAAATTGGGTCCATAGACAATGAATGATTTAATCTTACCAAGGATCTTTATCTTCACATTGTCAATTATCGAAGAAATAAAGTTTTTGTTATGTCAATCCATGATCATTGAAGTAAGAAAATAAACAACCATTAAGTAATCCAAAATAAATTTAATTAGGATATATTTTTGTCTTGACATTATCAATGATATAAAACATTTAAAAACATGTTTTTAATTCATCTTCATTGTTCAATCATTTTATTTGGAATATCATGATTTGAGGTTTCCTTCATCAAGAGTTGGAATGTGAATTTGCAAATGCAAAATTTAGTCATCACGGAAAGCTTGAAATGAATAATGCCACCTACAACCAAGTCTAGACCTACCATTAAGGTGTTGTAAACATAGCCCCTTGACTTTGAAGTTGGTTATATGATATGGGTCAATAGCTTGAACCCTACATATTCACATTCCATAAAACTCAATAATTTAACAAAACCAACAAGATAAGGCCATTAGTTATGCTAACTTTTCAAGGTAAAATGTTTTTGCAATCTTTCCATTTGAACCAAACATGTTCTAAATTCTTAAATGACATGTTATTGAAATTTCAAGAATTCCATTAGCATTTAGATAACAATGACCATTGATCAATATATATGTGAATCTTGGCATTGTATATATTGATTATAGGTTGTTGTTGGGTGTCATCATGGCCCATTTGTTCAAGGAAACAAGGGGTGGTTAAGGAGTTGAAGAATGTGAAAAAATAATATAAGCTATCAAAATTGAAGTCCAACAGACATAGAAGAAAAAAGATGCTACTCAAGAGCATGTGAAAGGTATAGAGCTTGAAAAATGGCACTTGTTTTTGCTATTCAACATAAGTGGACATTGTCTTGGGGAAGCACCATTGGCACCCCCAAAATTATTGTGACAATTTTGAAAATAACCTTAAAACATAATTGCAAAGATTTCAAGGAAGACGATGTTGTACTCTATAGAACAAATGAAAGGATTGGATATACTATTTTACAACAAGCAATATTTGAAAAGTGGGTGAAAGCACACCATGGGGGGCCCACTTTGGGCACTTTGACATGTATAAAATATATATTTTTGCACAACTTATTGTATTTAATTTTGGGTTTTTCTTTTAATGCTTGGGCTTGATATTTTGATTTTCACAAAATTAATGATATCTGATATTATTTGAAAAAAAATTAAAGCTTAAATTCAAGGAATAATGACTATATTTATGATATATATATATTATAATATAACATGTTTATTTTTGGACTACATTAGGTTTGGGTTTGAATTAGTCAACCAAAAAATGTTTGAAATGAAATTTTTAAAAATGATCCACCTCACATATCTTGTCATCTTCCATTTTAAAGTGATAGTTTGTCAAAATGTTAATTTACCACATACTTATGGTCATCGCCCCCAAAAACACACATTTGTGATACGATAATTATAAAACTCTTCACATGGCTCACAAACTTATTCCAATCATATGGACTCACAATGTTTAATAAATACTACAAATAAAGACTAAAAATCATTTCAATCATTTTTTGAATATGTTTGCATTTTTTAATACATAGTGACGTACATTTTTTTGCTACAAGTATATTTTGGAATCGCACAATGTAAGTTGGAAAAAGGAAATTTCTTTGCAATTGAATTATTTCTATTATAATCTACCATATTATGCAAAACATTTGAGAAAATACGCTCCAATATTACCATGGTTGAAGTTCAAACATGGACATCCTTAAAAAAAGTACAATGTGACAACATTTTTGGCCCCTTCGTAGTGTGTTTTCACCTAAGTTCATCACTCATCCCCTTGCTAGAAATATGATTCTTGAATACCACAAAAACCTTGATTTGGTCAAATACAACTAAGAGATTTTGGGCAAGTTGAAATTTGAAATAAACATTCATTTGCTTGGATTTCACAAAATTGAACTTGTGGTTGCCAAAGATACTATTTACACATTAGCATCAAACTAATCTATCAATAGTAGTAGGGATATTGTTAAATCATCGGGGGTAGACATACACAATATCAAGACAACAATGGGGAAGTAAGTCCAATTGGATATAATTCAAAATGCTTTTTGGATCAACTCAAAATAAACAATGAAAGATGTCATTATAGATTGGTGGACCAAAAAAACAATGTATATCTCCAAATAGGAAAGATATTGTGAAAAGGTGAATTATAGTCAAACATTATGAAGAGCATCCCAAACATTACTTCCAAGTTTTACAAATAAGATGGATGACACCAAATTTAATCACATGTGTTGAGTTGTGTAAGTCAAACTTTTAAATCTATTGTTTTTCACGGATTTCATGTCAATGTTGGACTCTCCAAGGTTTTTCCATCATAGGTTTATTAATATCACATACAAAGCAAAAATTCAAATTTGGAAATGATGTACTTTGGTTTCCAAAAGGATTCAAAACACACATCTTGAGAAAATTTCACCAATAAGTGTTTTGGTCCATATTGAGTACAATTTTGCTTATTAAACAATGTTGTTTTAAATTAGTAACTATGGATTTGTTTTATCCAAATCTTGTACTTGTAAATACAAACAAATTAAAACCCTACCAATTTTTGGATGATGAAGCACAAACCATAGATGATCCATGGCGAATATATTGGGAAGGACAAGGTGATGCTAATGTTAATGACAAAGAAGAGGACAACAATGAAAAACTAGTTTACATGGTATAGATTAATCAAATTGCAAGCAAAAAAAACACAATGAAAGTGGACACATTTTTTGTGAGGGTGGATGTGCATGACATTTGTTTGGATCCAATGCTAGATGGCAATATAAAGCACAAACATTTTAAATGAAAAAACCCTGAAAGGAAATTAAAAGTGACAAATTAGGGGACATGAAAGTTAATGGCATTGATTTGTCATGACAATGTTTGTGAACAATCATTTTCCTTCATTTTCCCCATTTTCCATTATTTTTAGCTTATCAAAATGAGCAAACAAATTTTTTGTTGGAAAGCTTAAGGGACTTGTAAAAAAAAAATTGTTTATGAAAGAAAGGGAGTTACATCATAAGGAAACAATTACTACAAAAGGCCAATAGTTGGGAACAAATCAGGCTTCACATTCCAAATTTGCAAATATGTAATTGCTCCAAGTTCACTTCCCACCTACTTCTCCATATTATGATCTAGGAAGGAGAATTGAAGGAAGTCTACATATTTTAGTGTGGACAAGTAAAGCAAAAATTCATTTTTTGGTTACATCAAGAGTTAGGGGTTTTTTACCTAGATGTGATTTACTGGTAACATTTTGTGTCTCCTTGAGGTATTCTATGGCAATTTTGCCTAACTTACGCTAGTTGAACAACTCTTCACAATACACTACATTGGTTTTCCATTGGTCTAGTTGCTCCTTTGTGTAATCCATGATTCTCTTTGTTTATCTTATTAGGTACTCCATGACAAAGGTTACCCTTCAAGTTTGATGGTTTTTTGCTGACCACTATACTCATGATAAACAATTACCAACTTGCAGTAGTAATGTAGTAATGTAGAACATATATACCTATGCATCTTGCTTCAAGTTCAATATGTCTATACATGTTGGGGCCTAAGATGAAGAGAAAATGAACAACAAATAGAAGGGGAAAAAAAAACAAATGTCAGTTTTACCAATTACCCAAAGAACCCACCAATTGTCATCATAATTGACCTTTGCACCATCACCATAATGGCCTATAATGCCATGAATGAATCATGGTGGTACAAGTTGGCAAGCACATGGAGGGTCATTCTATTAAACACAACAACAAAAATATTAAATTGTTGAGAGGCAACTTTTGTCCTTCTACTTCCGGTTCTACAAGGTGATTATGCTTGAAAGCACAAATGCTGCTGGTGAAAGAAAAATGCGAGTTTATTTCTAGATGTTAGATTGCGTTCGCAGTTGAACCTAAGTACCTTGCTTCCTATGCATCACGATTTAACACTAATAGATATATTTTCTAGATTCAAACATTCCAAATCCTAAAACCTTATGTTAAATTGTCATCCCTTTAAACAAACTTCTATTGATTCAACACCCTCTTCAACTTGTATGCAACCAGCAATCATTTGAAATATTGTTTCTAACACATAGGTTGTTCAAATCCGGCTTGCCTTAGCTCTTTAAAAAACTAACTATTAGGTGCACATTCCTACCAAATCTCAAGATCTGCAGCTAAACTAGTAAGAAATTACGTTAAGAAACTCGAAAGGGTTTGTGAGATTTCTCTAAGGTTCCAACCTCCCAATACTATCACTACTCATCCCCATTCCTCCAAAACTATTACAAGATTTCCATTTTAGCCTCCTTCCTTTTCCCAACTACCAAGGCTCATCATTCTTTTCCTCCTCAAGAAGCTTGTAGGAACAAATATCCTTAAGATTGAATTGAAAATTATGTCCGGGGAAAAAAAGGAGCCTCGATCATCCGAGTCCGCCTTTTAAAAAGAAGGAGAAGGAAAGTGAAGGTAGATCCAAAGTTTGGTGGCCAATGGAAGGAAAAGGAAAAAGTTCTTTGTTCGGTGGTCAATGGAAGGAGAAGGAAAAAGTTCTTTTCTACCTCTTCCCACTTTCCCCCCAAGCAACTTCACTTAGACCTTCATTTTTTATCCTTTGACATTAAGGTTTTACTTTACCATGGTCCTAGGCCATTATTTACGCATTCCTTTCCTTTTCCTTGGCCTATAAATTACGATCATATATCTTGATGTCACAATTCCCCCCCACCTTCATTGCCAATTTGATTTTGTTGAAGATCTTTCCTTTTTTCCTTGAAATTATGGTGTCGTGCATTGTCACATTTTACGGGCCCCAAGCCGCACAAGCGAATGAAGAACCGCCTTCAGAGTCATCTTTAGATTTGACCTTAACATAACATCCTCATGATGAAAAACCCGAACCTCGAGAGGTGTGCTCTCATCTTGAAGTTGAACCCCCTCAAGCTTGGTAGTATCGTATTTCGTCGAACTCCCACACCCTGGTAATCTTGTTATAAATCGACCCTACTTTTAGTGATGAACCTAAAACTGTCTGTGAAGGTTGTTACGAAACTGAAGACACTTCCATCTTCACTTAGTCTTCAGTTCCCGACGTTGGACACTATCATTGGTTGCACAATCCGATTTGTCAACTACTTCCTAATAGCAAGGCGGACTACCTAGTTTGTACTATTCAATGCGTTCTAGATTTCTTACAATTATGAACTATCACTATGGCATAGCCTAGGTCTTAACATGTACTTGTAGCTCCTTGTTGAGCTTATTCATGATCTAAATAAAATGTTTTAGTCCTTATGAAACTTTTATTACCATTGGTGCACTATCACATTATATACTTAATCATTAAATTGATTCGAATTAATCCTATGTTCGTACGACTTGAAAATTGTTCTATCTCTATTGGGCCTTTCACTAACCCCCTTTCACATGCTTCATAAATTCCCAACATCCTTGCTATTTGTTAAATACTAGAACAAAACCAATGTTTTGTTGCACATTGTGAATTTTGGTGTTTGTTTATCTCCCCCCAACCTTCCAGAAATTTCTCACCCCTAATTACGCCATTGAGGTTCTAAAACTATGGTTTACCAACTTTTTGCTGAAGAAAAGAACCAACCCAACCAATATCACATTTTAGAAAAGAAAACAACCCCCCACACACGTGTGCATTCATCAACCCCTATTCTAACACAAAGTTGTTAAAAATCCGTAATAACCTCATCCCACTTGAATATCCCTAATGCAATTCTTAAAAATTGAGACTACTGGTCATGGCCATGTCGGTATGGCTCACAGTTGTCTCTGGACATTGCAACTTTAAGAAGGGGATAATGTAAAGTAGATGTTCTCTTAAGCAATCAATATTAGCAATTGGAAACAATATTTTATAGAAGCTTAAATAAACTTAGTTATGCACAAATTAATTTCATCTTGTATACATAATGTGCAAGTTGATTATAAACAAGCCGAAATTATCACAAGCTAAATAGTCGATATGTCAATTTGTACATATAATGTACAAGCTGAACGTAAACAAGTTGAACTGCTCAAGTTGGGTTGTTTCAGGCTTTTGAACAACATTTTAATCCATCGACAAGGTTGCCAATAGAAGACCATTATTGTAACCATTTAACAACTATGTTCTGTAATGTAAGAAAAATATAAAAGGGGAAAATAAAAGGCATTACTAAAAGTTTTGTCAATTTTGCGAAAAACCAACATACAATAAGTGAACCACTCTGTATGACAAACTTGTTTTTTTATTAATAGGAGGAATTTAGTTTATGATGAAGTTATGGTGTATGTGTTGTGAGAATGTGTATTAAAAGTGAGTTACTTGCTTGTAACATTAATTTAAGTTGTAGGTAGGATGATGTTTGTGTGGATGTGGCTATGTAACACCAAACATTTTCACTTTGGTCATCGGGTACTTAATATTTTGATGGATGTTGAGGGACAAGAACCTAGTAGCTTCATTTACGTAATTATGAACATTGGTAAAAAAATGAAGTTAATAATGGAATAGTTAATGTTTATTGGTGAACATGTGATTATTTGATCATAGGCACACAAAATCATATTCATGCGTTTTCAAATGTATAAAGCATGGGTCTTGCCCAAAAGGCATGTCACTATGAGTGAACAATCACATGAATGGATTCATTTCATATTAGGCATTTTGGAGCATAAATTGTTCAATTCTTGAAAGGAAGAAAGAACTTAACATCTCACCTACAATAGTAAAATGGTGTGTACACTATATTTGGATGAAATATAGCAATCAAATAGTGTAGAATTTATTCTTGAACATGTAAATAAGCCTACATACAATGTCCATCATGAAAGGAAATAATTGTTTTTTATTGGCCCACAAGAATGATTTGCCCAATGTGGTGACATATAAATAATCTTTCACTTTATATTGTTAGTTTTTCATGTTTGGGGGGTTGATGGGGGAATGATTACATTGTATGTTGATTGTGGTAAATGTACGTTAAGGCCCAAATTTGGGGTGTGGGTGGAGATCCTTTAACTTTAATACAAGATAAATTAGTTGCAGTGGGTTGACAATTTGTCTTTGACAAGGCCTCATAGGGTAGACTGACTGTTGACCAAACATTTAAGTGCTCAGGGCATGCCAGATCCATGGAGAGGGCTTTGGTGTCCAAACAAAACTTGAACCCTTCTTCTTAGCACATCTAACACACTAACAATTGTCAAAAACAGATTAGAAATAAGAAAGTTATGATCCCCCAAAGTAAAGGGGTTAAGAACTCAAAAAAACAATCCACCGAACATTACAAAAGTTGATTCCCAAACACCCAAAATCTTTTTTGTATGTTGCTATGTTGCTATTAGAGTTCCAAGATGATTTGTAAAACTTCAGATGGCATTCCTATAACACTTTAAATTGTTTTAAATGAATAAGAAATAAGAAAGTTATGAGGTTTGAAAGTAGGAGGGGTCCAAAGAGAAGAAAAAAGAAAAACAATGCATTTTGTAAGTTGAAAAGCTTATTTTTCTTTTTGTTATTTTTTCATTACTCCTTTTCCTTTGCACTTCAAAGATGATATCTAGAGCTTGAGGTAGTGCTCCCATAACATTTTAAATCACTCAAAATGAAGCACATATGACAAAGATATAAATAAGTGGTTGGTCATAGGCAGGCGATTGGTGATGGGCAGGTCTCTCCTATACCTAACAGCAAAATGATCAGTTCACAGATTCTTTTGCCCCTTGGCAAAGAACACATTTTCACAAACAGGCAGGTCAAACCAAAGAAGCCCAAGAGAATGAAATATGGATTTTCACTCGTACTTATTACAGTGAGGCTTTCAAGTATCAAGTACCCATTATCTTGTGATAGTATCTGTTTGATTAATTCCAATGATTATCAAACAAGCATGAAGGCATCTGGAGTTATGGAATTATGGACAAAATAGTGGTAGCTGCTTGGCTTCAACTTATGGCAGAGTTCATTCTATCTGGAGATCCTGCCCAGAATGCTTTGTTTCTGTTCTGTTTAGGATTCATTCTCCATAAGAGTTCAATATTTATTGGTTCAGATTGGTCCTCAGTTACTGGCAAAGTGCTGGAATGAGCATCTCCTTCAAAATATGACTTGCACTTCAGTACTCTCTAGATACATATTTGTGCCTGACAAGTTGTTAAAGCTTGAAAAATGTGCTGATCTGTGTTATTTTCTCTACATATTTCAAACAACCACCAATTGCTTGAAATTGTACTAAGTAGTGATTAGAATTCGGGTTAAGTAGTAACAAGAGGTTGGGGTCAACACAAATTAAGTCAAGGATTGTGATACTTGTATCAGGTCGTGTCATTTGGCTCTGGCAAATCTGAAAGTAGACAAAAGTAGATCTATAATATGTAAATCATATGGTGATGAAGCCCACCACTCTTGTTGTTCATGCTGGCTTCTCTCTGGACTTGGCACAAAAACTTGTAGCACTGCTGACAAGTAGGGGCTGGCTTTGGCCTTATCTGAGAAAAAATATCCCAACGTCAAGCATCTTGTTAGAAGGTAGGTATGGGGAATATTGCCTACAAAATTCGTCAAGAATGTACCCTCCCCCCTCCTTTACCCACAACATGACCATGCCTGCATTAAGGAAAAAACCCCGAACCTGTTTACCTTCTCAGGGTAGTACAGGTTACCTTATATACTATGTCTAGCTCTGCACATTATGTTGGGTAATGCACCAGGTGAGTCTGTTACGGTGAGCGAGGTGACACACCCAACATAATGGACAGGGCAAGGCCATTCCATCAAATTCATATCTGGGGTGGCAAAGTCAATCATTTAAAGAAAAGGTCAATAGACACATTTTGGACACAATTAGGCATTGTATGATCAACACTGGAAGATTATGTCATATAATGTGGTTTAGAAAATCACAAAATCTGACACGCGTGACCTTGCCTTTGTGCCATTTGTCCTCTATAACAGAGAATGCACATCCCCAAAGAGACAAGTGAACTTGAGGGCCTTTCATCCAGTTTAGCATTAACTTCCATGTTAGCAGATTGAGCGGGGTTGGGGGATCAATATCTACTCTTTTGATTATGACTTTCCTAAGCCTCACACATTAGTTTATGAGTTGAAGACCTAGAGTCATATTGGAGTAAAGCATTCACCTTGGCTCCCTTTGTTTTTTTGATATGAAGACTTGAGTAGTTATAGGGACCAAGACCAAAATAATGAAAATGGTCATGCTAGCAATTTTGGTATTGACACATTGGTCTTTTAAACAAAAAGGTGACCCATGTGACATGAACAACCAACCTAAAAAACTTCAGACCGAAACATTTATAAATTTTGTGGGCCAACCTTGATTGTAGAATGAAATCAAGTTAAAATTAAAGTATGAAATAAGGAAGGAATCTTTTGGTGGTCAGTTTAGATTTTAGTTCTAGGCCCTTTAGGGACACACACACACACACACACACACCTTTTTCTCTTGATACAATTGACATTTTCAAATTTGATCTGTATTCTAAAAGTGAAACAAATTGTAGCATGGAATAGCATTTTCAAGTCTTGGTCTTCATCTATATTGTCTAATGTGGCCCAAAGAGTTGTTAACTCCCATGCTTGGTCCTTCACCAATTGGCATGCCAATTTCCTTGAACTTTGTTATGATGTTTTTTTATTTCATTGGTCCATGACAAAAATGATGATTGAAGGTTGAAGTTTGATCAATTATATAAGCATTCTGTAAAGGGTATTGTCCCACATATTAAATCTTTGTTGAGAGATGTTGAAATGTAGTCCCAAGTTTCTGGATTTTGTTGCAATAGGCTCCTTTCATTGCTCCAACAACTTGATATTTTGTTAATTAATTAATGGATCATCTTCCCAAGTTTTATTATGAGTTAATTTCATTGGTCCATCACAATGATAATCTTACGGGTTTGAGTCAACATCTATTATTTATTTTTCTTTTGCAATTTTGTTCCAGGGACTTAGTCATGGAAGGCATGGGGTGCATTTCCAAGTCTCAAGGAATATATTGTGTTGGGTCCATTCCATCATAAGAAAAATTCATAACATCATTTCCACAAGTCTTGTTGCATTTTTGGAGAATTGTGTTTTACATATATGGACATTTATTAATCAATCAATGGGAACCCTTCACAAGCTTCTCAAATTTTAGGGGGTAAATTTATTAGTCACAATAATTATCAAGAACAGCCCAAGTTTACATCAATTTCTCAATTATGAAATGTTTCACATGTTGGAAATTTTCTCACAGATTTTTTTAGATTCTCTTGATGGTAGTTTTGTGAACTTTTTTTTGCATTGTTATGAAACCTAATTATATATAAAAGCATTTTATATGTGACATCTATCTATTAAGGAAGGAAGGAAGGTTGTTTGTTTTGCTTGTCATGTTCACATCTCCCAAATCGCATGTCATGACTTGGTATGGTTGGAAAGGCTTTGATGAGTTGGGTGCATCAAGATAATCTCATAATGTATAGAATTACAATGTAGGAGTTATTGAATGTTCAACAATTTTGTCAAAGGAAATTCAACAAAATCAAATTTCATTTATTTGAAGAAATTGAAGCATGCTTTTGGTATTGTTGAAAATGTTTTAATGAGTGGGATTTCTTGGAGTTGATTTTGTAGATTTTAAACCTAAGGTGAAGTAGATATTGAGTTCAAAGTATTTTTTATCATTAAAAATCCAATAAAAATTTAATTAAAATTTTGATGAAAATTGAATTTTAGACTTAGGCTCAAGAAGGTATACAATTTTCCCTTTCAAACTTCATTCAATTGGGCCAGCAATGTAGGCCACATTAAGAAAGGATGTTTGATTGTTTGGTTGTTTGTCACATTGACATCTCCCAAACCATGGCACCCCCCATCATGCTCTTGATTTTGTTGAAAAATCCTTCATGAATAGGGGTGTAACCAGGTGTTTTTGTAATGTTCAGTTGTACTGTGCAAAAATTATTACATATTGAACTATCATTGAGAACTCAATGAAATCAAAACTAAACTTTTCAGGGGAATTGGGGTGCACTTTTGGTATTTTGGAATGTCTTCAATAACTAGAATTTGATGGAGTTGATTTCATAATTTTTAGACCTAACATGTCTGCAATCCAAATCTTGTTCACACTGGGAGCAATTACATGATCATGTTCACACTACTCGAACCAATTACAACATAGGTTACATTGGTCTATCTATCAAACAAGTTTGTCTTGTTTGTTTGTCACCTTGAAATTTCCCAAACCTTGGCACCTTTTATTGTGTTCTTGGTACTATTGGAAAGCCATGGATGAAAAAGAGTCACTAAGGTAATTTATATCTACATTGCATGAATTATTGAATATCGAACAATTTTGTTATTGAAAGTTTAATAAAATCAAAACTAAAAAACTAAAGAAAATTAAGGTGCACTCTTGGTATTGTTGGAAAGCCCTCAATGAGTATGACATTGGAAGGAGGTAATTTTTAATTTGTAGACCTTATGTGTGGGAGATATAGATGAATGTTGAGTGATTTTTGTCTTTAAAAAATCAACTAAATTATAATCTTTGATTTTGGGAAGAGATATTAATTGGGTAGTGAATTCATAACTCTTAGACCAATCGTGTGGGGTTTGGAAAAAGAAATTAGTTGTGTAACAAATTCATACTTGAGCCACCAGCACATGCCATTTTAGTCTTCATTATAAATGCAATAAATTTCAATAATTACATAATGTTCTTTAGTTTCAACTTAAAGAATATTCATACATGTAGAATGTTAAAGATGGTATTTATATCTTACTACATGTTTTCCACTTTAATTAATTTCAAAATGAAATTGCATTTTTATGCAAACACATGCCAATAATTACATTTTCAATTTTTTGACTGTTAAAAAATCCAATCAATTTTTACAAATTTGAGATATATAAGCTTTCCACCAAATAAAGATTTTTTTTGGTTCAAAAAGTGGTCACACTTTAGGTATCATGTTTCAAACGAATTAAGATGATTAGATATGTAACATTTTAAATTGCTTAATTTTAGATAAATTGAATATATAAAATCATATTCAAATATAAAAACCGAATTAAGAATGTTTAAAATCTATGAAGTATGGAAATTTGGACATTCATGTGATTTCTGGATTTCTTACATTAACATGCATCAATATGTGGAAAGTTGAAGATCATGGCATTTCATAACTTGAAACTTTGAATGTGAAGTTTGGAAGAAATTGGAAGGATATGGTTGTCAATTTAATATTTTCTTGAATTCAATTGGCAAGTTCTTGAACTAAGAACCAAACTCATAAACATTTAAAATCAGATTGACCTAATTGGCTAGAGCTAGGTGTGATTTATTATAACTAAAACTTCATTTACATTGAAAATAAAATATAGATTCTTAAAATTAATTAAAACTAACAATTGGTATCACAACAAATATGGTCATTTCAATTTTGAATATTGGGGATTCTTTGTATTATTTTGGGCACTTCTTCCATTTGGAGGGTATTATTTTGTTACCTAATTATCAAAATCTATTTCTTATTTATCAATAAATATGATAAATTTTCACAATGGAAAAGAAAGATCAACCTATATGTAAATGAGAATATTGAAATTATATTATTAAATCTCATATTTAAAATATCTTTTGTTGGCCTAATCTGTTGGAAATCAATGAGAGTATAGAGATGGGAAAAACACATTTATTATGAGCTTTCCACCCTACCCATAATCTAGATTAGATCTTAATAATCTCTAAAGATTGACACAAATTGTGTTATAAAAGGGCAAATATTTTCCCTTTTGCCCTTTAGAAGCACCATACGTATATCTAAAAGTACACCACCACCACATTTAGTTGGGCTCCTTACTTCAACCATATTCTACAAATAATCCTCGTACCTCTGGTATTTCCTCTTTCATGCAAGTTATTTATGCCTTTGGCACGAAACTTCTTTTACACACTTCTTTCAAGTTCAAATACAGTGTCCTCACAAAATCAATCTATCATCCCCTACAGCTCTTATCAACCTTATTTTGTACAAAAACACTCCTCATGTAGTAGCCATTGTTCGTCTAATATTAATTGCTCCACACACACCTTATGCTTCTCTAGATACATCAGATCCTTGTTTGTCCCCTAAACCCAACCCCTACCATGATCCTTCAATCACTCCCCCATCCCTAAACCTATAACCACCCTCTGCACTACACAAGCTCCAAATAGAACAAATCCTTCACATTTACACCAACTACTCCATAAATGTCTATGGAGCCATCCAAACAAATATAGACTACACAATTAAATGGAAAGGATACCCCAATTTAGTTAATAACCTTTTTGGAAATACAAACAAATATGACTATATAATTAACATCTAGTTAGTACAAGAAGATTGCATGTGTCATCATATTGAAACCTTCAAGCACACCCATTCATCACAACCCTAATCGCAAGAACCCAAAATACATCCATCCCTTCTCAAACATTCTCAATCTCCACATTTAATTCCAAGAACAACCCCAATGAACATGTCAAATGTAGCATCCCATCCATAGACATATTAGGCGCCCAAGCTCACATATATGGTTCTTTGGTAAATAGAATGGAACATTATCCTACTTGCAGTTATTGTTGGTTTGGCATCAGTAGAATATTTCTTCCTTGCAAACACAAATCAATCTATCTAGACCATCATAATAAGACTTTGAAACAGAAGTTGATTAGCTTTGATAATGATATCCACACCTGTGCAATTTCCCCTACAACAGGTTTAAGTTTAGCAGATCTCTTGCATTTTCTTCCTAACTATATAAAACTAAACCCAATGGCTTTTTCCTTGTTTGTGTCCACCAACACCGCCACCATCCCATCCTCCTTCCTTAAACCCACATTAAATTCCTAGTCATATCAAACAAATTAACCATACCCATCCCAACCCCTGAATCTTCACAAGTGCACCACCTCACTCCTAAACATGCTTCTCCAAACAATGGAAACAATCTTCTCTCTTGCGCATACCACTTTACCCCTCCTCCCTCCCCTTTTATATGTTCTTAAGCTTGTGCCTGCATCTGTTGATTTCCCTGGGTTCCAAAGCATTTACATAGATGGATTTGTCATTCAAGACAAAAGTTTCACTTCTACAAGATATGGTGTCTATTCTCCATTTGAGAACAATCAATACACAGGCACTTGTTGGAAACATTTTTTCTGGTCTACCCTTTCCCATCCTTGATATGCAAACTATGTGGACCCCTTCATACATGGCCACACCTCTTATCCTCTTGTTAACATCCAGTCCTCCATGGTTTATACATAGATTAACATATCAAAATCCAATGGCACATTTGAAAATTCCTTCTCACCCACTATTCTACTAGATGAATATGTTTTGTTAATGATCTTGCTTCACCCAATTTCCCAAGAGAACCCACTATGCTCCCTAATTACTTTCATGCTCTTGTTCCCACTCAAAATGCTGTTACTTTGCTCTATTACATGTAGGTATCCTCTTGTTAACGGCCTCCACCACACATTCCTCCCTCCCTACTAACCCCACCCATTCAATTTGCATCCAATCGATGGAATCCACATATTGTCACGACTGCATCCCCAAAGCTACTATCACTAAAAAAAATTCAACAAAATGCAATCCTCTCTTGAAGGCCATGTGCTCATGCAATTGGCTAGTGGACCCCTCCTAGTCCTCACCATTAGTCATAGAGAAGTAAGTGACTTGCCCATGTCTTCCTCTTTAGGATCACACTTTCATTTCCTGCCCTCCCACATCAAAAATCTACAAATCCATCTACATCTAATTTCAAATTGATCACCATTTGCCATCATCCTCAATAAATGTAAACTCAAATCTCAACCTCCCCATAATGCCAATTCACATGGTCATCACCCCTTCAAAATCCTGCCCCTTTTCTCCTTCCCCCATTACCCAACCCCACTTTCAAATACCTTACACTACCCTAAATTTACATTGATGTGACTAACACAAAGCTGACCCTTGACAAGGGGTACTAGCCTTATGGTGAAGAGGTGCACAAATGCTAATGAAGGCATTTGTCTTCTCTCCAAAGAGGTGGAGGGGGAAAGGGGTCCAGGCGGTGGAAGCCACTCTGGCCCAATTGAGAATTTTAGAGGCTTTCATCTCCTTTGAGAGTGATGGAAACCCATTGTTTGAGAAAAGTGGTTAGAACAGAGTGAGGGGCCTTTCAGGCCCTTCATACTCACACATTGTTGGCACAAAGATGTTAAAATGTCAGCTTGTTTCTGCAAACTATCAATTTTTTTTCTTGCTAGAGAGAAAAACTGATCTCTTGGATGCCAATCTGAGTAACTCCATTCTTTGCTTAGGCTGCTTCTAAGGCTGGTGGAGCTGGGTTATAGTTGATTTCTTATGACCTGTTGTTTGATATCATACCCTCCAGCAGTTCCCAACAAACCCAGATTTTCTGAACACTGGACTTTCAATCTCTTCCACCTGCTGGTTCTGTTTCATGAAACTTTTCCAACCCCAAGCTATTCTGCGTATGCCTAACCACAAACCTTTGGGTAATTTGTAGCAGAATCAAAAAACTATCCAACATTAGTATATAGCAATATCTATATGAAAATATCTTTCTACTCAACACACACAACTGTCTCTTGTCTCATCATCAAATAGTGAATGGGCTTGTTGCACTGCAAGCAAATGAAAATATTGCAAGCATCAGCAACAATCCCTTCAACAATAAAAGACAGCCCTCAACATGATGGAAGTGATAGTATCCCCCACTATGTTTATTCTACCAACTATTTTGCAACAAACATTTATGCACACAAATTTGTGAGAATGTGGAGTGGAACAATAGGAGGTGTACTAAAAAGCCACATGTACTAAAAAGGCCAGGTTTATTGCTATCTTGACACATGCAGATTATGCATTTTCTTCTTAATCTACATTATAGACCCATGGATTTAAGTCACAGAGTTTCTGGAACAGGGGAGCCTGCACCTGCATGGTTTGTCTCCTTAACCATGATCTGACCATCTGTGGGAGGCAAGCATTTCATTAACAGGACTGGTGTGAACCAACTGCTTCTGTGAAGATGATCTTGCTTGTTGCTTCCAGAGTTCATGGTGATGTGGAGATGAGAGAACTCATTGCAAAATGAGTGCTCAGGACCAACCTTGCAAATGCTGCAAGTTAATTGCTACAATCAAACATATCAATGTAGTCAAGCCCCTGAATGGCTACAATCCTACAAAAGGCAAATAGAATGGCCATTATTGACCTCTACCCCTTATCTAGACATCTTTCAATATGTGTGAGAACTTCCTTACCATGCCCATGACTGGCATATCCTATCAGCATGACAGCTCAGGAGACCATATTGCATGTGGGCATCTTGTCAAATGATCTCAAAGCTTCCTGTGCCTTCTTCCAACTTGTGGCATTTGAACAAAAGCAACTGCCCCATAGAGACATGGGAGTTAGAACCACAGCGAATGATTTGTTCATGATGCCTGCTACCTTCAATTGCTCCCCCAGAGACCCACACATCCAAGGCTCTAACGAAAATTGCAAGATCCAAGTTTTGGCTTTCATGTACAATGCAGCCTGTAGAGGATGAGAATCATGTTTCTGGAAATAATGAGGTTGATGACCATCCTCAGGAAAAACTGTGGCCATCAATGATTTGCTGTGACCAAACCAGTCTCATACCCAGCTAATAGAAAAGCCATGATATGATTCATTCATGAGAACCTTAGTAAGAAAGAAAACTGTAGCCAGTTATTAACCTCTGGAATCCATGAACTCAGACCAAGGATTCCGGCAACCTGCTGGCTGTTGCTGGTTTCTGCCAGACCCCATGTTTCCCTTGAAAGCAATTACTTACCTGTCTTTCAAGCCTCTCTACCACAAGAGTCAAGAAACCGAGTTGCAAAACCTAAAATCAATGACTGCTAATAAACTAAACACTTGTCCTCCATTGTGGCCTCTAGCTGCATAAAATCCTAGTGGGGGGCAGCACATACATTTTGCAATCCCAAAATCATTCCTGTTCCATGTTCCAAGTTTGGCAGGATTGGAAATGGGACCCTGTGAAAGCCTAGACGCTTAAAGCAATTCAATGAAGGACCATGAGGGCCAAACAAAATCCACACCAAAGGAAAAAAACCAGAGGGTCACTCTTTATTGTAATGGGTATGTAAATGAATGGGTGTAAGTACTCTGCTCTGATGATCAATAGTTGGAACCACTTCAGGCAATCCCGAGAACCCTGACTACCTAAAACCCGGGAGCATATTCCAAAGTTTGGCGTGTGTCCCGACCCGAAAAGGTCCCTTGAGAAAACCGCGCTCAGATCGCACAGCCGCAAGAATAGTCTCAGGAGGAAGGATAATCTCACAGTATGCAAGGCATCGACTCCCTGGCGCACAAATATTTCGTAACATAGGCTGTTTGTCTTCAAGATCAACATATGTAACCTAGGGTTTATTGAATTCTCTCCAATTAGCTTTTCCACATACCTATTGCTTTCAGTATTCACAGTCGGAGAAGCAACACCGCGTGGTCACACCTCATCATCATCATCACACTACATACACGCGTACCAAAAAAATCCCGTTCTCGAACATAGTCTTCAGATCCTTGCACCGGATGCACAAGAGAAACCGCCCCCCGCCCGCGCACAAGCCTCACGCCTCTCTCACTCACTTCTTCTGCACTTTCTCCTTAATCCACCGTAACCCAATACTGGTCCCGCTCTTCACCTTTTGTGCACCCACCGCAACCACCTCCTTGGTCTTCTCCATCCCCTTGCTAGCCACCGCAATCACCTTCTTGTTCACCTCCGCCAGCTTCTCCTTGCTGCTCCCTTTCTGACCCGCCTTGTTGGCGGTCCCATCCTCATCGAAATTTCTGCCCGCCTGACTTGTCCATCCCAGCCCGCTGGACTCTTGCTTGTCATAGCTGTTTTTGTTCGCCATGTCTCCTCCTCTTCTCTTCTCTGTTTGTCTCCGTGTGTGTTTCTCCTCCTCTCTTCTATGCGTCTGCACCTGCGCTTGTGGCGCCCTCTTTGTTTGTGTGCGCAAGCTATATGCGTGCGCGTACGCAAGTACGTACGCGCTTACGCATGCGCACGCAAGTGCACACGCGTTGTCTGAGTTTCTAGATTGCAAGTTTTCCACCTACTTATTAGGTATCTGATTCAGCGTTTTTTTGTCACCAAAATGAGGAAAATAAAGAATAAAAGGGAGTATTCTATCGCAATATATTCCCGTTCTCTTTTGAAATAATATCGCCATTTTTTAAAAATAAGACTTTTCGCCACATTTTAGTTTGGTAGCCTTTTTTTAAACTAATTTTTCTACTTGGGAGCCAGGTTTTAAAAACCTGTTGCCATTTAAGAATGCTATATCCCTCTTGCGTTGCTAGCAATGACGCAACAACAGCAAACTGAAAAGAAAATCACGGATCCGATTTACCACCACTTTAAATTGAAAATAATATATATACCCATCAGAAAATCATGTTGAACTTCAAAGCATTTGTCTGATGAATTTTTTCATATCATCATCAGAAATTAGAATTGGGTTCCATCAATTAGTTAGGTACTGGGCTCTTTCTATCTTTTGAAATTGTGCTCATATGTATAATCAAAACTTATGTTTCCCATAAGTTTTGAAATGTTTAATCACATTTAAAGATAAATCTACCTTCTGGCTTCTACCTTCAAAACAGGGGGAGTTGACTGTACAATAGGAACATATCTCATGACTACGTGTGTTGGACTAAGCGCAACGCGCATGTGCTTTTGACACTGTTGAATCACTCATGTGAAAGAGCTGAAGGTTGCTATAGCTAGTGCATCTTCCTCACTAGCCGATTTGTAGCAGATGACAGCTCTTTAGTCTTAGGTCTTCTTTGTTACTATGGATTGTCATTTCATAGTCATGAGTCCTCTTTGCACGCAAGGTGTTTACCTGATTTTCGTTGATTTTTGCTTCTTTTTTTTTCTTTGGGTTGTGTCTATTTGTGTTCTCTTTTGCCTTGTACTTTTGATGGATGGGTTCCCATCCTTCACTTTTATTTACAGGGTTTTTCTTATCCTAATTATCATGGCTACATACAGTGAAGTCAAGCTCTGTGACTCCCCGGATTAGACTTTAGCATGGTATCCCCCTCTCTTGAGGATGGTAGGGAAACAATGGGAAGCTTCTTTATGTCTTTCCATTTCCTTCTATTTGTTGTGTTTTCTTGCAATAAAGTTTTCCCTCTTCAAGTGGGGGAGGAAAGACAGTAGGCAAAATGCGGATATGTTTCCAAAATGGAATGTTGTCACCTCACCATTGGCTGTCTTTTTCCAAATAACAGATTCCAGTTTTTGCCCACCTATAACATCAGCCCCTTCATCTTTGGCATGTATCACACATGGGGCAAAAAGGATAACAATCTGAGGAAGTGTCAGATTTCAGTGCTCATTCTTTCAAAAGAGTCTAGAAATTTCTAGATAGATCCACTATACCCCTGAAAAGCTTTTAATCATTTTAAATTTGGGCATCCATGAGCTTTTCGTGTCTTTTCTAAACAGGAGCTCCCAGAACATTTGATTGTATTGGGGTATTTTGCAAATTGTCAAAAAATTGGTCATATGTGGCCAAGTCGTTTGCAACCTATATGCATTATTTTTAAAAACTATGAATTAATATGTTTGGGCTTCTCTTTGATCGACAAGGGTGAACCAGCACCCATGTTTGGTACCTTCACCCTTTTGAGTGAGGCCTCTTAGTGACCATATTAAGGCTGAAAAATGTTAGATTTGAACTCAAAGACCCTGGCTTCACTTTACTCATGGGATATTCATAATATTTAGAAATAATTTAAATGGATTTCAGTATTTTTGCTATGGTACCAATTACCAATGGTAGGTGCTGGTTCACCCAAGGCCCCTTTGAACCCCAAATCGGAACCTGAAATGTCTATAAATGGTCTCAAGGACTACCCCAAGTATAGAGGGTCCTCTCACTTACACCCCTACACCTGCTACCAATAACCTAAGTTTGACCAGTGTTTTTTCCTTGATTTTTTTATTGCTCTCAAGTGGCAAGTTTTTGCTAGAAAAACACATTTGACATTAGAGATATCCGTTGAGTCAGCTGAAGACAGCACGAGTACCCTGAGTTTGGTCATACACAGGGTGAGATTTTTAAAAAACCTGCAAAAAACTACATTAGCATTCCATGGGGAGTGAAACTCAGAAAACCAAAACCATCAATTTTGATGGTTCCTGAGTTTCACCCTGTCTTTCTTTCTTTTTTCCTGAGCGCCTCCACTGATGCTACATAGATTTTCACTGCTCCTACCTGTACAGCTACTATAATTCCTCTCCAACCTTGTGCATTAAATGCTGAGATTCCGCAGGGTTTCAGCATGTCATACTGAGATTTAATAAAATTTCTTTACTTTACGGATACTACTCAAAGAGGGGTTAGTGGGTGAAAGGAGGCCCGTGAAGACAGGGTGAATTTGCGGATGACTGTATTGTAAACCATGCTTTTCCAAAAAAAAAAAAAAAGACTAAATATCAATCATTGACCAAACAAAAGAACCCCAACCCTAATACTCATTTGAGGAATCATAACGCACATGCCCTGACCATCTTTTGTTAAGTGCTAGTGAGAGGACCCCTTATACAGATGAATAGTTCGGTGTCAACAAAGTGGTAAAAAGTGGCACTTTTCATTTAATTGAATGTTCTTGCTCTTTGTGAATGAACTTTTTGCTTTCTAAAACCTTCCTACCCATCAGGTTTCAGGGACCTAAAAAGAGAAAAAAAAGGAAAAAGGGAGAGGCCATTAAGTAGGTGTTCATGAAATAAGGGACCTTGGCTCCCACCTCAAGCGGGTCCTTTATTTCAAGAAGGCCCAACTCTTGGGGAATTAGCTACCACATATCCCTTGCACTTTTGGACCTATTTTGGTTCCCTCCCTTTTTAGAAATGGAACCTTACTTTCTGCACCAAGGTTTCAAAAGTTCTTCAGTCCTCATAGGATTCACCAATCCACGCTGCTCCAAATAACCTTCTATCAATAGAACCTCAAATTGCCTAGAGCTTGGCAAGGCAAACACTAAACAAGAGCAACATATTCAATGTGGTATTCGTCTCAACACAATTGCAGAACAATGCCCAATAAGAAAAATATTTTCAATTTTTTATTATTGTATTTGAATTATGATTAACATTTGAATTATCTTTCTTACACAATATTTTCAATAAAAAAATGATTTATTGTTTAGAATCTCCCCTTTCAATCAAAAGGTTCAAGGTTCTTTTTCTGCAAAGATTTTGGTCCTCCCATGAACGAAATGGATGGGAAAATAAAAAACCTTTGGGCAACTTCTTCAAACCAGGGGGTGACTTGGAACAAGTAACCTGGGGTGAAATGGATTTTCCCCATAGAGGAGACAAAATGGTAACTTCAACTATGTTTCCCCAAGGAAAAAGGGACTAAGTTATTCCGAAGAACAACTTCCTTAGGGAGAAATGGACTAAGTTTTCCTCAAGAACAAATTAGACTAACTTTCCTTAGGAACAAGTTCCCCAATGTTTGACAAGAAATTTCAAGGGATAAATGTTATTAAAATCAAACATTTTTTATACCATTGGAAATATTTTAAAATGTAGATATTGAAAATGGTCTTGCATTTTTTATTCAAGATTACAAACAAAAAGTTATGAGAAAAAAGAATATTTGAATGTGCAATTTCCAAATGCTTTAATTTTACTCCTTGGGGAGAAGGCTAAGGAAAAAGTTTCTTTCCTAGGCAGAAGAAGATTCAATTGCCCAAGGGAGAAAGGACATTGAAAACTTTTGTCCCCAATATTTTTTTGCCATAACTTTTCATTCATAACCTCAAATCAATAAGGCAAGATTGTTTTAGATATCTAGGTTTCAAAAGCTTTTCAATGGTATAAAGAACGTTGGATTTGAACAACGTTTGCCCTCCAACTTTCTGGTCAAACATTTGGGAACTTATTTGTTGGGAAAAAAATAATCCCCAAAAAGAAGGCAACTCCCCTCCTCCCCCAAGGAGAAAAGTCAACTTAGTCCCTTTTTTTAACGTTTAATTTTTTTATCATAAATTTTTATTCATAACCTCAAATTGAAGAAGTAAAATCATATTAAATATCCATGTTTTGAAAGTTTTCCAATGGTATAAAGAACGTTTCATTTGGACAACCTTTGCCCCTTAATGTTTTGGTCAAATATTCATAAACTTGTTCCCGAAGGAGAAATTGTTCCCCATGGGAAATTAGTCCTCATCTCCTCAAAAGAAAACTCATTTTAGTCCTTTTTTCTATTTTTAACTTTCCTTTTTGTCATAACTTTTAGTTCATAAAATGCAAGATCATTTAAAATATGTATGTTTCAAAAGCTTTGCAACAATATAAAGAACATTTGATTTGAACAACATTTATCCCCCCTTTTTTTGTCAAACATTTGAAAACTTGTTCCTAGGGGGAAATTTTCCCCTGTTGAAGGTCATTCCTTGGGGAACTTAACCCCTTCCTCCCTAAAGGAAGTTGCTCCTTAGGGTGACTTTGTCCCTTACTCCCCATATATTGTTCCCCTTTCCTTGGGGGAGCATGGCCAAGGCTACCATTTTGTTGAAAAATATTTTTCTCCTTGAAGCATCTAGCTTGAAAAAGTTATCAATAGATTTATTTTTTCCATCCATTATGTTCATGGAAGGACCATTTTTTTGGGAAAAAAAGGATAGAACCTTGAACCTTTTCGTTGAGGGGAGATTATAACTAATAGATAACATGTTTTCGTTGAAAATATTGTTTAAGAAAAATAATTAAAATGTTGATCATAATTCAAGTATAGTAAAAAGAAATCCAATTTTTTTTCTTATTAGACATTGTCTTGCAACTATGTCAAGGCCAATGTTGCATTGAATTCATTGCTCTTGTTTAGTGTATTCCAATTGGCAAACGGTTGAACCTTTGGAATTGTTAATTACAATCAAGTTTTTTTTAATGCATTAAAATCAAATATTGAATTAGAACATTCAATCCCCACTAAGAAATCCGGTGCCTAGTTTAGTTCATACAGGTCCTTATGAAAATCATATAGATAACATATAAAGTGAAAACTCATAACCCATCCAACATTAAAAGAATTATTTTGTCAAACTAAAAAATTCCTTTACTATATCTAAAAGTTTTCATCTAAATGCATGCACTTCTATGAAGCATGCCCATCCATCATATGCATACATAATATACTAGATGTCATTCACACATTGGGTGCAATTCTAGCAAAAAAGAATTGCCCAAATTTTACACCAATGTGTAATCTCTTTCTTCCAACACAAAATCAACAAAGATTCATTGATTGTACTCTAACCACATATGAACCACCTCTTGAAGGAAACATGACCTATTTGTAGGAAACCTTTCAATCACCACTTTTTCATTGCAGTTGAAAGCCAACATGTAAATTATTTTTTTTATAGATACATTCTAAATTATGGCCAAAATATTTATAAGTAAACAAAAGTTTCAATTCATGGTTGTAATAGGAAAAAAAAAAAAGCTTTGGTGACATGAGATACATGTACCCCATCAACTTCAGATATAAATAATAGACTAAATTAACAATATTTTTTAATTGAAAAATTAAAACATTTGGAAAGGATCAATTGTTTTTTATTAATTAACCAATTAAAACTTCCAACCATTACATGATTTGGTGCTTAGCACCTAGATAATGTTTTTAAATTAGAAATCATGGATCACATATCTTATCTTTACACATGGGATTTTTCCTTTAAAAGTGTCCCTTCCTAATGCCTAAACATCCATCCCATGCATTTTTTGGAATCAATCACACTTCTTCATAATTTACAAGTAAGTTCAAATTCGTTGAGTTGGAGAGCAAGTTTCAATTCAACTTGCTACAAAACTCAAGCCCTACCCACACCTTGCCTTTGCCTATATGGCATCTAACATTGTTTCTTGTCTTGAGATTTAGATTTTTCCTTGAAGGGGCTTTTATTTTGTATTTGAAGGTGATTGTTCATGGTGATTGAAAACCCAAGAAGACTAATTTGCATAATCGATGTCAAAGCATAAATTGAATGGAGATGGAATGTAAGCTTAAGGGAAGTTGGTTGTTTGTAGTCATTGTTATGAGTTTAGTCTCTTTTGATCAAATTAAATCAAATTATTGCTTTTATTTATGCACAAGGAATGGTATGTTCAAATGTTGTTTGGTTCCAATTTTTGGTTAATTCTGGTTTCAATTTTCAAGTTGGTTTTTTTCTTGTGGTTGTACAATATTAGTAATTATTAACAAAAACAATTTTGAATTTTGCTTCAATTAAGTATAATTGGATCCAATTTAGAATTAGACTTTCTTGAATTAAATATTTTTAAATTTAAAACTAGGAGTTTTGAAATGTGAAAAATTAGGAACCTAATAGAAGGTTCTAAAAATGAATTAATCCTTGAACCAAAATTGAATGTTCTTTGAAAAAAAAATGGGATTAGGATGAAAGATTTTCCTAAAGTAATAAGTGAACAACACTAGTACCTTCATTTTTTGAACCAAAATCTAATTAAACAACTTTTAAGAAAGATGGAATCTACGGTTGTAAATGTATCTTTCCATTGAAAAGCTTTTAATACTTAATGGCATACCTAGATTCACTTCAATGTTATGTTGCACCCACAACTCCAAGTCACATTCTTAAACTACCTACACATGGCCAAATCACGCCTAGTTTAATTTCCTCGCCACAAGTTGATTCACAAACCAACTCTCACACTTAAATTAACTCCTACCTTAGCAAGTGGGACTTGGTCGACCATGAACTTCCCCAATGGTCTGAATTTTTTTCACCCAAGACTCCCAAGTTTCATCTAGCAATTTAAACATGTTTTAACTTGGACACATAATTGGGCGAGTGCCTTTGCTTGCCCCATGACCTTCTTGCCATGTGACCATTTAGCCCCATTTACACAACACACATATGTGTTTTTCATGCACATGCCAAACTAGAAGTCGAACCCAATCTAACACTTAATTGTAAACCCATTTGGCAAAGGGGGTTGCCCATTGGTGGTCCCAACATGGGCCCCAACTAGACAAGTTTGCATTGAACCTCACCTAGAAGAGCATGTCACTTTCCCCCACTTTACAAATGTCAATGTCCCATTGACATCAAGTTTTTAGAACACATCCCTTACATCTTATCAATTCCTTATCTCTTATAGTCCCAAGTTGGGGTTAATTGTTCCCTAGATCATGAAGCCCATTCATGTTGTGTTTTTGTGTTTTTAACATAAAAGGAACTTTGAGGTGGGGTGTCCATTCATTATGTTTTTCTTGAACTTGTGTTCAAACACATTTTCTATTATTTACTTCCTTAAAAGTTTATTTCCCCTAGTGGCTACTCTTATGTTGGATTCCATTTCAAGTCCAATAAAACAACCTTGGCCATCACATTAGGCAAAATTACAAATGCACCAACAAATAGTGTTAAGCTAGGCTTTATGATTTGAATTTCCTTCACCCTTGTGAAACATGAATCTTGAGTTCATGCATGGGAAATCTCACTTTTCTAATCAAAAGTGTGCAATTATAATAACACACACCACTACCCTAGTTTTGTTTGACCAAACCCTTGATATTTTTTCCAAACTTCAAATCGAACCATTAGGTCCATTTGTGTTGGTTTTGTCATTTCATTTTCCCCAACCACTTCATCCTTCCCATAGACTTATAGCTTCTTCACAATTTGACCCAATTTGTGAGGACCCTCCACTTTGGTTAATGGCAATACTTATTTTTGTCTTGCATTCGTGGTATTATTATTAGACATGAGGTGCATGTACCCCCCCCCCTCCCCCCCCAATTTAAAGGGGTTGTTGCCTTCATCAGCATTTAGGTTAATCAGGCCATGGGTCTTTTTCCAAAGGTTTTTTCTTTTTGTGCATCCTTTTCACCCCAAGTTCATGCCCTTGTTTTTCTTCAAACTTGGTCACCATCTTTGGCATGTGGTCCAAATGGGAAGGTTTCACCCATATTATATTTTTGGGATGGCAACCTTTAAAATGTCTTTCCTTTTAAGCTTGTTTTCCTAGCTTGGATTATACCTTTTAATGCCACTTATGAATCTCTACTCAATGGCATCCACTTTTGCATGCATCTTTTGCATCCAATTTGGTCTTTTCTTTTCTCGAATGAATGGCTTCAACTTAAAGACGTGAAAGTTTAGGTGTGTGAAAAAACTTGTCGACAACTTCAAAGTGCATACATCTAGGTAGCACTTATGACTAATTTCATAAGGTCATGTATATTTAGTGGTAAAATGTGCGGCCAATCCTTAAGGCATTTTGAAGTCCTTGATATTGAATCACACATGTTGCCTTACTTCAAACTTGACATGCTTTTGTGTTTTGTTGGCATGTTTCCCAAATCTCTTTTAAAGCATCCTCTAATAACTCATTGGCCTAGGCATACATTTCTTCTCACCCTTTGACCATTTCCATTACTTTTTTGGAATGGTGTTTTTGTCCCATGGGAATGGTTAAATCATTATGAAAAAATCATGTTCATTGCAACTAATCTATCTAGTTGTAATTTAGTTTTATCGAAAACTTTTTGATTGTAATCTAGTTCAATCAAACATTTTCTAGTTTTTATCAGACAAGTTGCAACAAACACAATTTTTTCATAGTGAATCCATAGGTTTTATGGTTTTTTTTTCCTAACGTTAGTTCAAATTGGGACATCCCTAAATTGCCAAATGTGTTGTGGAGTTATAACAAAACTTTGCCAGAGCTATATGGTTAGCCCCAACACAATTTTAAAAATAATGATTTATCACCCCATTAACCCTTTCCATTTGGCCATCTATTGTGGGTGAAATGGTGTGCTAAATGACAACTTTGTGCCCACCTTCCAAAGCAAATGCTTCTAGAAGCTCACCATGAGTTTTGCATCATAGTCATTCACTATGTATTGTGGCATTCCATGGTGTTGACCCACAAATCATGAAACAATTTTGCTAAAGCAACAATTGTCTTTATTGGCACCTTTTTTGCCAACTTAGAAAAACAATCTATCACCACTTAAATGGCCTCCATCTTATTCCACTTTAGGAGTTGTGTCATGAAGTTCATGGAAACACCTTTCCCATGGTTCATTCGAAATGAGGAGAGATTTATAAAATCCAAATTTCTTTCTATAAATGGACTTTATTGTTTGGCATTTGATTCACAAGTGTTATTTATATTCCTTCATCTCTAGCCAATAGAACCATTCCCTATGGCCATTGTCATGGTTTTCTCCCCATGGTGTTTTACTACGTACATGTCATGTTCCTCTTGCATGATTTTTGTGTGCAAATTTCTTGTTGGCGCATAAATGCGAAATTGTTTCCATTTTAACAACTCTCTCAAGGTGATACCTTTCACCTTCCTTTTATTTTGCAGCTTTATGAAGTAATGATGTGCAAAAGCATTGTGCAAATATGTTTCCTTTATATTTCACTTGAGGTTACCTTCACCAATGAGGATCCCACATAAGGTTTGCATCTTAGTTGAAAGGTTATCATTTTAAAATTCTTTTTATGACTCAAACCCCTATAGGACTACATTTTGACAACCCAATTTGTGGACTAATCCCAAGATCCAAAAGTGCCAAGGTGTCATACCACTGCAATTGTTTAGTCATGGCCCTTGGTTGTGCTTCAAAATATCTTAAGGATACATTACCCATAAATACTTACATCTTATGTGCCCCCAAATAATGTTGTTAAACTATAAAACAACTTATAATGGCAAACAATTCATTTTCATGACTTCACCATCACAACTACTATGCCCTTAAGAACTTGATTTCAAATGTGATATAAATGCCCCTCCTGCATTAAGACACCTTCAATTACAAAATCACTTGCATTTGTGTGGATTTCAAATGGTTTCATGAAATCTAAAAATTTCAACATGAGTGTAGACAAAAGCTTGGACTTTAAATCCTCAAATGTTCATTATTGTTCTTCACCCCACTCGAAGGAACTCCTTTTCAAGGTGGTATGTGCAAGGTTAAACCAATTGAGAAAATCTTTTAATGAATTTCCTTTAAAAGTTTGCCTAGCTTAAGAAGGACCTCATGCCTTTGGCAATGATTGGCCTATGCTAACACTTAATGGTTTCTATTTACCTTGAATCAAGCCCCACCCCTACTCAAGTCAAAACCTAACTAAAAAAATTCATCTTTTTTTGGGCATATTCACAATTTGTTCTATTTGTGAATAATCGATTTTCCTTTAATTTTTACGTGTTTCCATATGTTCTTCAACATACTTAAAATACACAAAAATGTCATCAATATACATGATGATGAATTCATCCAACTTATCATGGAAGATGGAATCATGAAGGTTGTAAATGCCAAATGGACATTGCACAACCCAAATGGCATGTCCAAATTCGGATGAAGGTAAGTCTACAATATAATGAGCCAGTGTAAGTGTAACCATTCTTGAATTACACACTTGTCAATTTTTAACTTAACTTATGATTAAATGTTGTTCATGTAATTTACATAGTGTGATGTAATATACATTCAAAAATGACATATAAAAATATGAGTTAATTATATCAACATTTGAAGGTGAAAAAATACTAATTAAGCACATGTAACTAGTCCTAAGGTCATAAGTAAGTCACATAAGAATGATCAAATTAATCTCAATTTGTTTGGAAATTTTTCATATTCATGTAGATTGAATAATTATTAGACTTTACATGGTTTTGAATCATCATTGTAATTGATATATAAATAAATTGTAAAATTCAAAATCTATAATTTTCTTTCCAATAACTCTTGGATAAATATAAATATGTGTTGTAAAATTCAAAGAAACCTAAACTTTATTATAAAAATATATTGTAAAAATCAAGTATATGATTAAACCATATTTTGTGCAATGGTTGCATGCCACCTCAATTTCTAATTTCAAGTCCTTGCCCTTATAAAGGAGTTGGGTGTGGCTCATTCTATTGTGGACGCACCCATGAGCCATAAATAATTTGCATTGCCACCTTTTCCACATCCTCATTTGTTACATGGATTTGGTAATACCTTGATTTCAGACCCACTTGGCTATAATATTAAACTTTTTTGAACCAATCTAAAAGGTTGTCAATGTAAGTAAAAGGATAATTATTCTTAATTGTGATTTTATTCAAGACCCAACAACTTATGCACATTCACAACTTCTCATCCTTTTTATCCATAAACAAGATTGACTTGTTTTGCCTAACATACCTTGGTCGTAGGAGGTTGTTTATTTATGCCTTTAATTCCTTTAACTCCTTTTGGTTCAACTATATATGTTGCCTTGGATGGTGGAACCAACCTAGGCACCACTTCAACTTTAGGATCAACTTTTGGATAAGGAGGAAAGGACTTAAACAATTTGTTTGTCAAAACATCCAAAGTTTTATTAAGTAATAAAAAATACATTTAGGAAATTGGTCTACCACTTTTGGTGGGTTCTCCCTAGACTCATTAAAAGTTAAAACAAAACCAAAAACCTAGTTTGTTCCAACTTTGAAAGAACCATTAAATCTATTTTGATGTTCACCAATGTAGTTTGATCATTTGTGTTTAATTCTACCATCTTAGAGTCTACCTCATTCTAACTTTATTCTTACCACAAAGGATGTGTACTTCATAGGCATCCAAGAATGTTTTCCTAAAAATGCATCAAAATTATTTAAATCACACAAGGCAAAAATTTCCCCCACTAATAATTGAACTCCTATGGTATTTTAAGCAAGGGCCTAGCTATGCATTGTGCCAAATGCACAATTATGGGTCAACCACCTCCTTAGTCTTGATTCCCAAGTGTTGAGTCATTTGTGAAGTTATGAACAAATTGGTTGTTCCTAAGTCCAATAAACAACAAAATTCCATGTTATTAACTTGCACCTAATTCTCAACAAATTAGATGCATCACTCAAGGCACTTACCTTGATCTCAAATCCACCTTGCAAGATGTCTTTGCCTTGGGTTGGACTTAAACTTGCCCTTGGTAGTTTGGGGCAATCCTTTGCTATGTGCCCCAACTACTTGTAGTTGGAACATTTGGTCTTTGACGGATCACCCTTCACTTTATGCATCTTGGTCAAGGCAACTTGTTAGACTTTTGCCAAATCCATTTACACAACCCTTGTTGTTACTTGGCTCCACACTTTGTGCATGACCTTGTTTGTTGGTTCCCTTCATTAGTGGCAATGAAGGTGATTCTCTTCCATACATTCCATTAGTTTCATTAAACCCTAGCAAAATTTTAAAATGTTTGTTCACTAGAAGATTAACTTTGAGGTGCATGATTTTAGGCCCTACAAAAAAACCAATTTTCTTGCGAATTCTTCTTTAAAAGGAACAAGATTTAACTTCATGATAAAATCTTGCACATAATGTGTTAGAGCTTTGAAACCCCCGCCTTGGGGTGAAAGCACAATACCCCCAAAAATTGTAATCCAAAAATAGAAATTTTGCATTTGGTTTTTTTGGGTACATGTGGACGTCACATCTTGCATTATTTTTGTTCATTTCAATATATTTCATTAATTTTAGACACAAAGTATGAAAAATTGCAAATATATTTCAAAACTAAGGTTATGGGTGGAATTTTGTAATGATTTTTTTGGTGGCAAGTGATATTGTTGTACATCAACTAATTTTTAAATCATTTAAAAGTTTATAATTTTTGGTTGAAAATCCATGCAAAAATGTGATTTTTTGCACTTCTTGAAGAATAAATACATAATAAACTTTTATTTTGGGAAGAAGCCATTACCTTAAGAAAAAGGAGAAGATTTTATAGGTAGGCGTTGTATTATTTTTCATTTTTTTGGTTTGGTAATGTGTTATGAACCACAAACATGAAGCCTTATGGTTGTTGAAAAGATGTACGTTATATATTTTATTCACATTGATTTTATCCAAATCTCTTCGTTTAACCATTGGATCAAGCTTAATTTTTATTTAAATTAAACTCTAAGTTCCAAAATGTTATCATGCACGTTCTAAAGTGTTTTTTCTTATGTTTAAGGTTTCCAAAGAATGCCATCAAAATTTCAGTTTACTACACACCTATTAGACTTGTTATATATCACTTTTTGGGTGAAAAGTGGCGAAAAATGGCTCACCCATAGTGTGTTTTCACCCCTTGGTTGAGTTTTAAAAATTCCATGCCTTCTGTCAACACTTGATGGTGCAAGGTGAATTTTCCATTCAACTGCACCTTACACTCTTCCTAGGTCAAAGTCTCCATAAAGTCCAAGGTGAGCTTTTGAAATGTCCACCACTTTAAGGCATAGTCTTGCAAAAAGGATTGAATTGTGTGAAATCTTAATTCGTTTAAGACTAAACACTAAGTTTGCATGTAGGCCCTCCACTTGAAGAAGCCAATTTTGAACATGTTTTGCCTTCATTTCATTTTCGGTGAACCAATTATAGTGTTTGGTTTTGATGGGCTTGGTTCAAAATGGGATTATCAACCTACCATTTTGAAAAGTTGATGAAACCCCCTTTTAAACCAATGTTGATTTTTTTTTGTTCTTCCACTTCACATATGGGTGAAAGCATGAAATAAAAAGCCATGAAGTGTGTGGACAATCCTTAAAATGTTTTTTTTGAAAATTTGAAAAATCACCACAGGAACACTAAATATCAAACAAATTGTTCAATTTTTGAAATCAATTCTTATACTTTCAAAGTTGCAACTACAAAATTTTCATGAAAATTCATCATGTTTCAAGAGTCCTTTCATATGTTTAAAGCTTTCAATAAAAACATGTGGACAAATGGTTTTTTTGTTTCAAAAGTCCATTTTCCTTATGAGATGTTCACCAAATCCTTTCAGTTTTTTGTGAACTTTAATATATTCCACAAGAAAGGATCCATGTGTTCAAAACATTCAAGAAAAAAATATAAATACCCTTTTAAATTTTGATACTCAAACATCCTTAAACATTATTATAGTTTTGAATTTGTAATCATAGTTCAAAGTAAAGCTATAGATTTAACTATAATGTAAGGCTTTATGCAAAAAAAAATTGAGTTTTTATGATGTCATATTTGGCCTCAAATTTGATATTCAGTTTGAAAAGCTCTGTGAAAAATGGAGTATAAACCAATAAAAAAATTGCCACATGGAAAATGTAGTATTGGAAAGGACTTTAACCTTGGCATAATTGGTTCCTTTTTTCATGCTTTCACCCAAATGTAGGAAGCATTCACCCTGTTGCCATTTGAGATAGCAAATGGGCCACCTTGCCTTTAGCTACCTTTTTTTAATAAATAAATATATATTTGTGACTTTGATTTGGCTTTGGGTTTAGCCCTTGCCTCCAAGATTGCTTCTCTTGCACTTGCCATCATAAATCTTCAAAGGCTTACTTTGATACCACTTGTCTATTCAAACCCATTTTAATGTTTCTTCACACCCACAACTCCAAATCACACTTTTAAATTACTTGAACATGGCCAAACCATGCCTAGGTTAGTTTTTTCGCCACAAGTTGATTCATGTACTAACTTTCATACTTAGATTAATTCCTACCCCATTGGGTGGGATTTAGCCTACCCTGGACTTCCTTGTTGGTCCATGATTTTTTTTTGTTTAGGATTCCCAAGTCTTATTAGCAAATCAATCGTGTTTTAACTTGGGGACTTAATGGGGTGAATACTTTCACTTGCCTTATGACCTTTGAGCCCTATTTGTGCAACACACCTATGTGTCCCACGTGGGCATGCCAAACTAGGAATTGAACCCAATCTAACACTTAATCACAAACCCATTTGGCCAATGGGGTCACCTTTTAGTTGTCTTATCATGGGCCCCAACTAGATGATGTTGCCTAAGCTTTGGACTTCCCATGGTCCAAATAATAATCCATTATGAATCCACTAAAAATTCAATGTGAAATTACACTAATAATCCATTATGCACACATTCAAGTGGAAATGGTTTAATAAATAAGCACATGTTAATGCATTACTACAATTCATGGTTTCTTTGATTGTGTTTTTTAGTTTAAAAATACCCAAAATTATAGGTGTAAAAAAGACCACCCTATCAATTTAGATAAGTCGATTTGGGCCAACATGATTAGGTAGTCAATTTGGACCCTATCATTTTGACTAGCAATGTGATTGACAAAATGACTATCTATTTGGTTGGTACATAGTGGACCATTTGATTGGGTTGAATTTACACTTAAATTAGGGTAAATGCAAGCTATAATGGCTCACTTTTGTGATGAAATGGTGTTTTTCCTTGGGTACCTTTTATTCAAATGCATGTGGTGATTAATATATCCTTGTATCTATTAAATGGGACTTGGATCTAAACTAACAATTTCATAATGAAAAGAACCGTGTGGTTATTTATTGATTAAAAAATTATTTGTTAATAGTAATGGACTTTTGAAATTGAAAAATATGGATTGGTTGTTTGATTAGAACATCACAAAATGGAAAAAAATATATTGATTCACATTTCAAATTTGTTATTGGGACTCAATATATAATGTAATATAAAATGATAAACTCATATGATGAATCTTTTCTTTGAAAACCTCAATTGTTTAATAGTTAGGGACTTTTGAATAGTTAAAATTTGACCATATTTTCATAAGTTCATATGAGTTGCAAAATTATTATTGTTTTCAATTTTTTTGTCCCAAAAGCATATTTTTTGAAAGTTTTAGATGGGGCATAATTTTGTTGGACTTTGTGGGTTTTCCTTTTAGGATTTCCAAATTAAAAAATGACATTAGCTACATTAAATACAATTTTTCACATAGATTTGGGAAGGTTTGTAGGTGATCAAACATGTATTAATAATATTTTAAAAAGTAATAACCCACTACAACAACATGGGGCTATTTTGCGATCTGAATATCATCGCAAACAACAAAGAAAAAAGTTTCCAAAAGCCCGCTGTTGCAAACCATAATTCCTCGCAAACTCTTAAGCTTTTGCGATACCATAACATTCGTACCCATATAGTCACAAGTCCTTCACAACTCCGGAACTTGATACAATCGCAAAACTTTCTGATTGTAACTGCTTTTATACATTGTTTGCGATTAACATTGCATCAGAAACTATTTGCAACACACCCATCACCACAACGACTTAGCGAATCGACTCAAAAGTCTATCGGTTTCCGATATAAGATCTAACGCAAACTTTTTGGGATTCTCAAAATGTCGCTAAAAGTTTGCGAAACTTGATATGATTGCAAAACTTTCCAATTGTAACTACTTCTATACATTGTTTGCGATTAACATTGTATTAGAAACTATTTGTAACACACCCATCACCACAACGACTTAGCGAATCGACTCAAAAGTCTATCGGTTTCCGATATAAAATCTAACGCAAACTTTTTGGGATTCTCAAAATGCCGCTAAAAGTTTGCGAAACTTGATACAATCGCAAAACTTTC
>Ga0116228_10000229_pt1 | contig 40131 bp, 36 predicted proteins | sample S1TSphfallax_2_FD_89694 | JGI IMG/M metagenome (GOLD analysis project Ga0116228, IMG submission 89694) | Host-associated microbial communities from peat moss isolated from Minnesota, USA - S1T2_Fc - Sphagnum fallax MG | ecosystem: Host-associated > Plants > Peat moss > Unclassified | place... | reverse complement strand
TTACAGCTGGCTTACAGCACCGCCGATCTAAGCCCCTGTAAGCAAAAACGGCCCCGTAGGACCGCCTTTAACCGTTTGATTTTATCGAGAAAATCTGGAGCGGGCGAAGGGATTCGAACCCTCGACCCCAACCTTGGCAAGGTTGTGCTCTACCCCTGAGCTACGCCCGCGCTCCGTCGGGAGGGGCGGTTCGTAGCGCCGGGGGCGCGCGATTGCAAGCGGGTGGCCTGATCCGCCGTTTCGGCATTTGCCGCCGGGGTTTCCGGGCGGCTATCGGTTGCAGGCAGCACGCGCCGCAACATCTAAGCTAGCGGAGCGCTCGCCGCCCCAGCACGGAAGAACCGGATCTCATGGACTACATCATCGGTCAGAAACCGAACGCCACCGCCCGGCCAGGTGCGCCCACCGGCGGCGCGGCGGCCAGAAACGCGTCTCCCGGCGCCGCGCCTGCCGGCGCCGATCCGGCCGGACTGATTGTCGATGGCGACCAGCGCACCTTCGTGCAGGACGTCATCGAGGCATCGCGCACCACGCCTGTCCTGGTCGATTTCTGGGCGACCTGGTGCGGCCCGTGCAAGACGCTCACCCCGTCGCTGGAGCGGGTCGTGCGCGCCGCGGGCGGGCGTGTGAAACTGGTCAAGATCGACATCGACAAGAACAAGGCGCTGATCCAGCAACTGACGCAGCTCGGCCTGCCGCTGCAGTCGGTGCCGACGGTCGCCGCGTTCTGGCAGGGCCAGATCGCCGACATATTCCAGGGCGCGCTGCCGGAAAGCGAGATCAAGCGCTTCATCGAGGCATTGCTCAAGCTTGCCGGCGGGTCGCTGCCGTCGGCCGACCTGCTCGGCGAGGCCCGCGCCGCGCTCGAGGCCGGGCAGCCGGAGGTCGCGGCCGACGCGTTCGGCGCGCTGCTGAACGCCGAACCCGAAAGCCCGGAGGCCTGGGGCGGCCTGATCCGCGCTTTGCTCGCCATGGGTGACGAGCAGCAGGCGCAGGATGCGTTGGCCCAGGTGCCGAAGAAAATCGCCGAACACGCCGAGATCGCCGGCGCCCGCAGCGCGTTGGCGCTGGCCGAGGAGGGGCGGCGCGCGGCATCCCAGGCGGTGCAGTTCGAGCGCCGGTTGCAGGCCGATGCCAACGACCACGAAGCGCGCTACGAGCTCGCAACGGCGCTGAACGCCGCCGGCAACCGGGCCGAGGCGGCCGCGGCGCTGCTGGAAATCTTCCGCCGCGACCGCACCTGGCGCGACGGCGCGGCGCGGCAGCAATTGCTGAAATTTTTCGAGGCCTGGGGGTTCGAAGACCCGGCGACGATGGCCGCGCGTCGCAAGCTCTCTGCATTGCTGTTCGCCTGATGGCACCTTCCGGTTCGATCCCAGCACTGCGCCGCGTGGCATGCGCGCGATGACCTGGCTGCATCCGGCGATGGAAGACCTGCCGGTCGAGTTCCCGGTCTTTCCGCTGCCCGGCGCGTTGCTGCTGCCGCGCGGCCGGCTGCCGCTGAACATCTTCGAGCCGCGCTATCTGGCGATGGTGGAGGATAGCCTGGCGCATGGGCGGATGTTCGGCATGATCCAGCCGAACACGCACGCGCCGCGCGCCGAGGCGGGCCCCACGCTGTACAGCATCGGCTGCCTGGGCCGCCTGTCGCATTTCTCCGAAACGGGCGACGGCCGCTATCTGATCACGCTGACCGGCGTCGCGCGCTTCCTGGTGCGGCAGGAACTGCCGATGCGGCATGGCTATCGGCGCGTTTCGGCCGATTTCTCGCCGTTCGGGGCCGACCTGTCGGCACCGAACGGGCTCGATCCGCTGATGCGCACCGACATTCTGGCGGCGTTGAAACCTTATTTCGCCGCCAAGGATATCGACGCGAACTGGGACGCCGTCGAGGCGATGCCAGATTCCATGCTGGTGGTGACGCTGTCCATGCTGTGCCCGTTCGACACCGCGGAGAAACAGGCGCTGCTGGAAGCGCCGACCGAGACGGACCGGGCGGCCGATCTGCTGGCGCTGCTGCGTATCGCGGTGCATGAAGCCGACGGCACCCACCAAGCGAGCTGAACGACGCCATGATCGACCCGCGCCTGCTGGAAATCCTGGTCTGCCCGGTCACCAAGGGCGCGTTGACCTATGATCGCGAGACCGGCGAACTGGTGAGCGCAAAAGCCGGGCTGGCCTATCCGATACGGGATGGGATCCCGATCATGCTGCCGGACGAGGCGCGGAGCCTGACGGAGTAAGGAAGGACTTCTTTTTTGAAAAAAAGAAGCAAAAAACTTTTGCTCATTGGCATTCGTGACGCATGTCGAAATTGGCCGCGTGTGCCAGGGAGCAAAAGTTTTTTGGTTCTTTTTTTCAAAAAAGAACAGCTTCCTTTCTGCACGACTCCGTCGTGACGCTGTAGGGTCCCCGGCATGGACACAAACATCGACGGCTTCGGCGGCGCGGCGGCCCGCATCGCGCCGATTTCGCGGCAGATCTGGGACGCGAAATACCGCCTCAAGCGCGCCGACGGCACGCCGGTGGATCTCACGATTGAGGACACGTGGCGCCGTGTCGCGCACGCGCTGGCCGAGGCGGAAGCCGAGCCGCATCGCTGGGAGGCGAAATTCTACCGCGCGCTGGAGGATTTCCGCTTCCTGCCGGCCGGCCGCATCCTGTCCGGCGCCGGCACCGACCGGCGCGTGACGCTGTTCAACTGCTTCGTCATGGGCGATATCGGCGACGACCTCGGCAGCATTTTCACGCATTTGCGCGAGGCGGCCCTGACCATGCAGCAGGGCGGCGGCATCGGCTATGATTTCTCGTCGCTGCGCCCGCGCGGCGCGCCGGTGCGCGGCGTCGGCGCCGATGCATCCGGCCCGCTCTCCTTCATGGACGTGTGGGACGCGATGTGCCGCACCATCATGTCCGCCGGCACCCGCCGTGGTGCGATGATGGCCACGATGCGGTGCGACCATCCCGATATCGAAGCATTCATCGCGGCCAAGCGGGAGGTGGGCCGCTTGCGCAATTTCAACCTCTCGGTGCTGGCCACCGACCCGTTCATGGCGGCGGTCGAGAACGACGCGGACTGGCCGTTGATGTTCGGCGGCGCGACCTATCGGGTGGTGCGGGCGCGCGCGCTGTTCGACAGCATGACTCAGGCTACCTACGACTATGCCGAGCCGGGCGTGATTTTCATCGACCGTATCAATGCGCGGAATAATCTATATTATTGTGAAACGATACGTTCCACCAACCCGTGCGGCGAGCAGCCGTTGCCGCCTTATGGCGCGTGCCTGCTGGGCTCGATCAACCTGGCGCGGCTGGTGCGCGATCCGTTCACGCCGCAGGCCAGGATCGATCTGGGCGAACTCGCCGATCTGGTGGGCGTCGCCGTCCGGATGATGGACAATACCATCGACGTGTCCGGCTTTCCGCTGGCCGAACAACGGCAGGAGGCGGTTGCGAAACGCCGCATCGGGCTCGGCATGACCGGGCTCGCCGACGCGTTGATGATGTGCGGCCTGCGCTACGGCTCGGAACCGGCGGCCGAGCGCGCGGGCGTTTGGGCGGAACAGATTAATCGCGCCGCCTACGTAACGTCGGCCGGGCTTGCCGGCGAAAAGGGCGCGTTTCCGCTGTTCGATAGCGACGCGTATCTGGGCGGGCAGACCGTGCGGGAGCTGGACGCGGAGGTGCGCGCCATGATCGGCGAACATGGCATCCGCAACGCGCTGCTGACGTCGGTGGCACCCACCGGCACGATTTCGCTGGTGGCCGACAATGTCTCCAGCGGCGTGGAGCCGGTGTTCGCGCTGGCCTACACCCGCAAAGTGCTGCAACCGGACGGCACCCGCACCAGCGAGGAGGTGACCGACTACGCCGTGCGGATGTTCCGCGCGCGCTACGGTGACACCGCGAGCTTGCCGGATTATTTCGTCACCGCGCAGGATCTGACGCCCGCCGAGCATTTGCGCATGCAGGCCTCCGTACAGCGCTTCGTCGACAGCGCGATTTCGAAAACCGTGAACGTGCCGGCGGATATTGCGTTCGACGCGTTCCAGGCGGTGTATCTCGATGCGTATCGCAGCGGCTGCAAGGGCTGCACCACCTACCGGCCGAACGCGATTACCGGCTCGGTGCTCGAAGTGCAGGCGCCGGCGGCACAGCCGCCCGTGGCGCCGGCCCCGCCGGTGAGTGATCTGATGGTGCGGGGCGGCAAGCTGTCGGGCGCCACCTACAAACTCCGCTGGCCGGACAGCGAGCATGCCATGTACGTGACGATCAACGACGTGGAGCATGACGGGATTCTGCGGCCATTCGAAGTGTTCGTGAATTCGAAGAACCTGGAACATTATGCCTGGGTGGTCGCCCTGACGCGCATGATCAGCGCGGTGTTCCGCCGCGGCGGCGAGGTGGCGTTCGTCGCCGAGGAATTGAAACAAGTGTTCGACCCGCGCGGCGGCCAATGGTCCGAAGGGCGGTATGTGCCCTCACTGGTCGCGGCGATCGGCGATGTGATCGAGCGGCACATGATCGAGACGGGGTTTCTGCAGGTCGCGGAAAAACCGTCTGGCAAAATTGCCGCGGCGGCGCAGGCGCCGTCAGCCACACATCTGGGGCCGCTCTGCCCGCGGTGCAGCCAGCCGGGATTGGTGAAGGAAGCGGGCTGTTTGAGTTGTTTTCATTGCGGCTGGTCGAAGTGCGGGTGAGAAGGCAAGAAAGTATGTTCTTTTTTGAAAAAAAGAACCAAAAAACTTTTGCTATTTGGCATACGTGGCCCACGTCGGCATACGCCGCGTCCGCCAAGGGGCAAAAGTTTTTTGCTTCTTTTTTTCAAAAAATAAGGCCTTTCTCTTTCTCCTGGCAGCTTCATGGAATGTAGCCTCCCCGCGACGATCATATGCCCGGGCGTGCAAGGCTATGTCGACATCTTCGGGCCGGACGTCATCGACGGGTGGGTGACGGTGGGCGCAAATCCTTCACCGCATGTCGATATCAACATCCACGTGGACGGCGCGATCGTCGGCCGCATCACCGCAAACATCTGGCGCGCCGATCTCGCGGAAACCCGGCAGGGTGATGGGCGTTGGGGCTTTACCGCATTGCCGCCGGCCGTTTTGGCGGATGGCAAAGAACATCTCGTTACGCTTTCGTTGCACGACGGCTCGGCGCTGCTGCCAAACCCGATCCGCGCGCGCTTCCGCGCGGGCGCCGACAGCGCGGCGCTGCCACAAATGCGGCCGCCAGTCCATGAACCTGTTCCGCCAAGCGCATCGCGCCCCGCGTCGGCGCCGCAAGCCGGCACAGGGACGATCCTGATTTCGTTCATCGTTGCATTCTACAACATGGGCCGCGAGGCGGCGCGCACCTTGGCCTCGTTGCAACATGTTTATCAACGCGGCGCCGACGGCATCGGCTACGAGGTGATTTGCATTGATAACGGATCCGCGACACCGCTCGATCCGGCCTGGGTGGAAAGTTTCGGCGCTGAATTTCGTCTTGTCCGCACGGAACACGCCAGCCCCTCGCCGGTCGCGCTCATGAACGCAGCGGCGCGGACCGCGCGCGGTCATCATATCGCGCTGATGATCGACGGCGCACATATTCTTTCGCCTGGCGTTGTCCGCGAAACGGCTGATGCGATCGCCGAGGCGCCTGGCGCGGTGATCGGGTTGCGGCAATGGTTCATCGGCGGCGACCAGCGCTTCCTGGCGCATAACGGCTGGACGCAGGCGCAGGAAGACATGCTGTTCGACCGCATTGCCTGGCCGCGCGAGGGGTATGATCTGTTCCGCATCGCCTCGCCAGTATGGGAAAGCCCCAATAGCTGGTTCGATGCAATGAGCGAAAGCAATTGCCTGTTCGTGCCTGCGTCGGTTTTCGCTGCCATCGGCGGGTTTGACGAGGCGTTCGACGAACCGGGCGCCGGCTACGCCAATCTGGATCTGTTCCGCCGCGCGGTGGAGGCGACGGCGGAGCCGCCGATCGCGCTGATCGGCGAGGCGTCCTTTCATCAATTTCACGGCGGCACCACCACCAACGTCAACGATCAGGAAAAGGATCGCCGGGTCCGTGCCTTCGCGCATAAATATGCGCGCCTGCGCGGCAAGACATGGACATCGATCGAACCCGGTTCGATCCGTCTGCGTGGCCAGGTGCGGACGCGCAGTGCCGTTGGCGTGCGGCAACGGCCGCTGTCGCCGGCGCGCATTGGCGTGACAACCGAGGTGCGCACGGCGGAATTGACCACGCATTTCGATGATCTGGCGTGCGATTATTTAACGTCGGTCTATATCGAGGCAGGGCTGGATAAGCGCGCGATGTGGCGCGGCCAGGCGGTGGGCGTGGCGCCTACGGACGCCATGGAAATTGCTGCCATTCTGCACGATCTGCGTCCGTCACACATCGTCGCGGTGAATGCGCCGGCGGGGCTTGTGACGCTGGTACGCGATGTATGCGACCGAGCCGGCGGCGGGCGCCTGATTTTGGTGGGCGACGGCGCCGACGTGCTCGCGGCAGATACGCTGGGCGGGGTGCGCCGGGCGCTGGCCGCAGCCACGGATGTAATGGTGCTGTATCAGATGCCTCGCGGTGACACACGGCTGCTGGACGCACTATGCGCTTATGGCGAGTTCGTGTCGTTGCGGTCCTATCTGGTGGTATTGGGATCGGGGCATGGTCAGCCTTGGCTTGGCTATGCCACGGCATGGCCGCAGAAAGCGTTGAACAGCTTTGTCGGCATGCGGTCGTTTGCCATTGACCAAAGCCGGACGGCGCACCTGCTCACCGCGTGCCCGATGGGTTTTTTGCAACGCATCGGGCCGATTGCGAGCGGCGATGCGCCAGCGCTTAATGCGTCGTGATGGGTTTCCATCGGGTGGCGGGTCGGCTGCCGTCGCGACATCAGGGGATAATTCAGCACCATGCATCGCTTCTGGCCTAGATTCATCGCACCACTGATCGTGGCGGCCGCGCCCCGGCGCGTGATGGAAATCGGCGCCGACCTCGGCTGGAATACACGCGACCTGCTGGCGCTGGGACGCGCGCATGATTTCTTCTCGGACATCGTGGACCCGGCACCGCAACCGGCGTTCTATGAAGAGATTTCGCGGTTCGATGGCGGCTACGCGTTCCACCAGGCCAAAAGCCTGGATGTGATCGCACTTCTGCCCGCCGCCGACGTCGTGCTGCTGGACGGCGATCATAATTGGTATACTGTCTATAACGAGCTGGAACAATTATTTCTCCGCGCGGACAAGGCGAAGTGTGCGCCGCCAATCATCATCATGCATGACGTAGGCTGGCCATACGGGCGGCGCGATATGTATTACGATCCCGATTCATTAAGGGGCGCGGACCGACATCCCTACGCGCGGCGCGGTCTGCTGCTGGACCAGTCCGAACTGGCTGATGAGGGCATGAATAGTCATTTCGCAACGGCGCTGCATGAGGGCGGCCCGCGCAACGGCGTGCTGACCGCGCTCGAGGATTTCCTGGCGGCCAGCGGCGCCGACGTGGTGTATCGCCAGATACCGTTCTATTTCGGGCTCGGCCTGGTATTGCCCGCCGGCCGCCGCACGGACGCGGTGATGCAGACGGTGGAGAGTTTCTTTGCCGCAGAGTCGCTGCTGGAGACGTGCAAGGCGCTCGAACGCGAGTGCATCAGCATACGCATCGACCTGGCCGCATGCCGCCAGCAATTGACGCGCCGTAACGATGCGCTGATGCGGGCGCGCAGCACGATCCTCGATCTGCGCCAGGAATTGGCGGATCGGCTGGTGGAGGGCTGAAGGCAAGGAAAATGTTCTTTTTTGAAAAAAAGAACCAAAAAACTTTTGCTCTTTTGGTGCCGTGGCCCATTTCATATGGGTCTCGTCAGCCAGGAGTGCTCGGCAACGGCCCGCACTGGCGGCTGGAGTTCGCTTGAGCCCGGCTCACACGAGCAGTGGCACGTGCTCGGCGGGATAGTTCGAGGGCGCAAAGAACCAGCTTTCGATCGCCCAGCGCTCGCGCGTCATCCCGGGGCGGATGCCAGTTCGATGGAGCATCATATGGTCGAACAGCAGCGCGTCCCCCGCCGCGAACGCGGGCGCCTCCACCGGCGCGCCGCCGGACGCCAGCATGTCCACAAGCCCAGGCCCCACCGCCCATTCGAAATGCGCGCCGTGCGATCCGGTTTGCACGATATACGGCAGGCGCCTGCCTACAACATCCAGCCCCGCCGCATCCACGCCGCACGGCGACAATGCCAGCCAGACATTCACCGAACGGACGTCCCTGCCCAGGAATGCGCCATCCTGGTGCCAGTCCGTGCCGGTGGTCACCGGCACTCGGCGCAACGTGGATTTGCCGACGGACAGCACCGGACGTTCGCCCATCAGGTCCGCGATATGGTCGATCACGCCCGCGTCCCGGAATGCCTCGATCACCTCGAACAGCATCGGGGGACAGTCCGCGGTCCATACAGCGCCGCTGCTCTCGACCCAGTTACGGCTGTTCTCCAGCGTCGGGGCATCGAGCGGCACATACCAGCCTGGGTCAGACGCCGGGCGGCCGGCATGCGCGTCATCGCGCGCGGCCATCGCGCGGTCGGTGCCCTGTCGCAATGTTTCGGCGCGGGCCGGCGATACCAGGCCGTTCACGCGCAGCGAGCCGTGATGCAGGATGGCGCCGCCCAGGATTTCCGCGGTCAGGTCCGTGGCCGCGATGGCGGGTATGCCGTTATGGCCCGGAAATGGATCGGGCAGCTCGGGCGGCCAGCTCGCGGGGCCCGGCGGGTGGGAAACATGTGTGAAGGCTTCACGCCGCCATTTCACCAGTTCTGCGAGCAGGGTCGTGTCCTGCGTCTCGCGCGCGCACCGCATCGCTGTTGCGATCGCGGCCGGGATATCACCTTGCCGCGCGAAGTTCCACGCGGCGCTGGCTGGGTCGTGGATGGCGGTGCTCGTGCTCATACAAGAGGTAGTATAGCGGGCCAGGTGGAAAACGAAACACCGGGCAAGGCGCCTCCGCCATCCCGGGTAAACACCAGAGGGCCCGTCGCATTTCGCGTCGCCGCCTCACCCGATCAGCTCGTACGCTGCTCAGGCAGGGTTCAGACCACGCAGCATTTCGGCGAGCCAGTCCGGCGCGCGCGCGGCCAAATCGTGCAGCAGTGCTGCGGGAATATGCGAAGCCGATGGCAGAAACGGCCGCGCCGTGGCGTGTGCGCCGCCGTCCGGTCGTAAGGCGGCGCCGGTGTGCGCCGCAATGGCGCCGATATCCCGGTTATAGAGGTCCGTCAGCCAGCTCGCTTGTGCCGGCGTCAGGTAACGGGCGGGCGGCAACGCCACGCCACATGCCGCCAGTGATTCCGCCGCCAGCGCCATGATGATGTCTGCACGCTCCAACCATGCCGACTCCCATTCCGTGCGATCCACGCCGCCGGACGCCAGCCGCAAAAGTTCCAGCACCATCCAGTTCGGGTTGGCGTTGCTTGGTGGCACGGCGTGGTGTGCAGGCGCCGGCACGCCCATCGCGGCCAGGCAATCCGCCACCAAATCGCCGTTCTGCAAATCCAGCGGGTCGATTGAGCGCACGCGCACGCGGTCCCAGCCGAGACCTTCGCCCCACTGGCGCAGCGCCGGCCAAACGCTGACCTGCGGTGCCAGCCGTTCCAGATAGATGTCGAAATCGCTGCCGTTCGTGCCGTCGCGCAGCGCGTTGCCGTAGCAGGACTGTACCCATGCGCGGTAGGGCCGCACATACAGCAGCACGCGCACATCCAGCCCTGCCAAGTCGCGAATCATCGGCGCAATGAAATCGGCCGGCATGGCGGCGATCCATTCGTTTGATATAAGCATCGATGTCGCCGGTTCCGCACGCAGCGCTGCGATCAGGTCCAGGTGGGAGGCGTATCCTGGCAGACCGGGATAGGTGCCGCAAAAATGGCCGAACAGCGCATAGGTAATTCCGTGTGCCGCCAGCCAGCCCGCTTGCGCGGCAAAGAAATCCTGCAACGTCGTCGAACCGGCCTTGTTGCGGCCGATATGCAGATAAATCGCTGCGCGCGTGCTTGCCATTGTCGCATTGGCGGTAGCAATGCGGCTAAATCGGGTCAAGCAGACAGGAAAGAGGAAGTGTTTTTTTGAAAAAAAGAACGAAAAAACTTTTTTCGTGCGGCTGGCTTTTGGTCCACCCGTTGAGCCGGATGCCAGACGCAACAGGCAAAGGTCTTTTGGTTCTTTTTTTCAAAAAAACACTTCCTTCTCTTCCGCCTCGGCGCACGCGCCTTGACACACGCCGCCGCACCACCGCACTCGGTGCCCATGCCGATGTGACGAGGGCGAATTGACGGATTTCAGGGACGCGATCGCGGGCCGGCTTTGTGCGCTGTTGAAGCCGCGACATGTGCTGCTGGCGGGCGGCCGCGACGCGGGCCTGGCCGCAACGCTGGCTCAGGCGGCCGCCGGCAATGGCGCGATCCTGCATGTGGCCCGCCCGGCGGCGCCGGACTGGGTGCGCGCGCTGCGCACGGCGCACGGTGACGCCTGCGTGCTGCATGAGGCGGCGCCGGCCGATGCGATCGGCGTGCTGCCAGTGCCCGAGCTATGCTGGGTCGATGCTGACCCGAATTGGTTTACCGTGACCGGCATCCTGAACGCGCTGGGCGCTCAGGCGGCGCGTTTGGGTCGCCCGTTTCCGGTCACGCTGGTGGAAGGCGCCGGCTGGCCATATGGCCGACGGGATAGCTACGATGATCCGGGCGCCATTCCGGTGGCAGCACGGCGGCCGCACGAGCGCTCGGGCGTGCGCCCTGGCCAGGCCGCCCTCGCAGGGTCGGCCGGGCTGCATGCCGACCGTTACAACGCGTCTGCCGAAAATGAGCCCGGCAATGGTATATTGACGGCGGTCGAGGATTTTTGCCTCGAACGCACCGCCGACGTGCGCGTGCTGATCCTTCCGGGGTTCGGTGGGCTGGCGGCGATCTGTCCGCGCACGGGGGCAGGGGCGGGCGCCTTCGCGGCGGACGGGCTGGCCACGGACCTGGCCGCGGTCGCCGCATCGCTGGAAACACTGCGTCTCGACCAGGCGTTGCGGCTGCGGGAGCAGGAAATCGCCCTGCAGCAGGCCGTGTCGCTGCGAGAAACGCTGCGCACGTTACGTCCCGGCACACAAGCGCCCGCCCCGACGCAAACCGTGGCCCCGCGCGTCGCGCGCGTGCTGCGCCGCGCGCGCCGCGCCGTTTTCATGGCGCGCCTAGCGGCCCGTGGCCGGCTTGGCGCATGGCGCGCGGCGGAGCGCGCCCGGCACGCCGAGGCAGAGAACGCGGCGCGCCTGCGCGCCAGCCCGGCCTTCGATGCAGTCTGGTATCTGGCGCACTACCCGGATGTCGCGGCCGCGGGCGATGATGCGGCACTGCATTATCTGCGCTGCGGTGCTGCCGAATCGCGCGATCCGGGGCCGTTCTTCTCAACGTCTTATTACGTAATGAATTATCCGGATGTCGCCACCGCCGGGCATAATCCGCTGCTGCATTATCTGGCATCGGGCGCGGCGGAGGGCCGCAATCCCGGACCGCATTTCGCGAGCCGCCAATATCTGCAAGAAAATCCGGACGTCGCGGCGGCCGGACATAACCCGCTGGAACATTATCTGGCGTGTGGACGGGCCGAAGGGCGCGGCGTGCACCCAGTCTAGCGTCAGGTAACGACAGCGCAGGAGCAAAAGTTTTTGGTTCTTTTTTTCAAAAAAGAACACTTCCTTCTACGCTGCCGCCGGCGCCCGCACCAGTTGGTGGACAAACGCCAGCTTGGCAACAACGGGCTCGGACAGCACGAACGGATACAAATCCGCCTCGCCCATGCAGCGGTTCAGATTATTTGCCACGAAGGTCAATGGCAGCCACGCGTCGATGATTTCCTCGAAATTCTCAATCCGGAACGGGTCGAAATCGAGCTTCGCGGACAATGTTTCGGCGTCCGGCGTCGGCACGCGGGGGCGGACGGACAGGCCGAACGCCGCCCCCATTTCCAGCGTGTCCATGATATGCAGATAATGGCCCCAGGTTTCGGCAAAATCCTCCCACGGATGCGCGGACGCATAGGCGCTCACCAGGCGCGTCTGCCAATCCGGTGCCGGACCGTTCGCGTAATAGGCTTGCAGCGCCGCACCGTAATCGGCGCTGTCGTCGCCGAACAAGGCCCGGCACGCATCGAGCTGATTGCCGTCGCGGACCAGCACATCCCAGTAATAATGGCCGATTTCGTGACGCACATGCCCGAGCAAGGTCCGGTACGGTTCGCCCATCGCCAGGCGCCGGCGCTGCCGCTCCACATCATCGGCCTCACTCAGCGCCAGCGTGATCAGCCCGTCCTCATGGCCGGTCATCACCTTGGGCTTTCCGGTCTGCGGCGGGTCGGCCAGCACGTCGAAGCACAAGCCCTCCGTATTGCTGCTGCCACGCGTGGCAAGCGGCAGGCGCAGGCGCAGCAGCGTATAGAAGAGGCGATGCAGGGCCACCTGAACACGCTGCCAGGCGGGTAAATGCACCGGATCGGATAAATCGGGCACGGTGCGATTATGCCGGCAGGCGACGCAATATGCCCCCTCGTCCGCGTCGCTCAGCAGCCAGTTGCACGCATTATGCGCCGCATTGGCGCAGCTTCGCAGCCTCTGCCCGGCGTCCTCGCCCGCCACACGCCAGGCATCGTCATCCTGCGACAATGGCAAGAGACGGTTTTCGTGCGGCAGATAGCCGATCGCATAGCCGCATTTTTCGCAGCGTATGTTTTCAAAATACAGGATATTGCCGCAATTGCAGCAGGTGAACAGCCTCATGGGGAGCGCGGGCCGGGCGCACGGGGGGACTGGGCGCGCCCGGCCCGCTTCGCCACATCCAGCATGCCGGCACGCACCGCGATCAGAACCGCGGCGCGCGCACGCCAAGCAGGCCGGCGATCAGCGAAAGCGCAAACAGGATCAGGAACAGCGTGAATACTATCTGCGAGAGTCCGGCGGCACTCGCGGCAATGCCGGAGACGCCGAACGACGCTGCGATCAGCGCGATAACAAGAAATATCACCGTCCAACGCAGCATCTTTCGCACCGCCTGAAGCCTGCGTCCTGCGCGCGTGGCGCAGGACGAACGAGCGGAAAACGCGCGGCGGGCGCTATGGTTCCGCCGGCGGGGAACCACGGCACGTCACGCCACGTTACCGAAACGCCACTCCGAGGATGACCCCATGCTGCGCCTTGTTACCTCGTTCATCGCATTTGCCGAACAGCTCGCAGTGCTCGACGTCGCCGCGAACATGGCGCGCCGGCTGGTCATCTATCTTGTTGTGATGACGTTGGTGACATTGCTCGTCCTGGCGAGCGCGGGATGCGGGGCCGCGAGCCTTTGGATCTGGGCCGATGGCCGCTTCGGCCGGGTGGAGGCGCCGTTGGTCGTCGCCGGGGTTCTGGTGGGCCTGGCGCTGCTGCTGCTGGCCAGCCTGGCGTTGCAGCAACGGTCCGTCCGGCGGGCGCGCGCGGCACGCGCCGCGCGGGCGGTGCAGGACATGGCCTTGGCGCCGGGGCGGTTGTTCCAGTTGGCGGCGCAAGGATTTCTTGCCGGCCTGGCGAGCCGGCCGGAGCCGCGCAGCGAACGGACGTCATGAGACAGACAGGTCTTCTTTTTTGAAAAAAAGAAGCAAAAAACTTTTGTGCCTCCGCCCGCATCACCGGATGTGAGGCTAGGTCGGTTTTCGCGGCCGCAGACCGATAAAAGGTTTTGCGTCTTTCTTCAGAAAAGACGACCTTTCGCGCGCACGAAAAAGGCCGGGAGCAAAACGCTCCCGGCCTTCATACAACATGCTCTCCAAAACTAGCGGCGTGCCAGCAGCATACCGGCCAGCAGGCCAATCCCACCGGCGATCAGCAGCGACGTGATCGGCGCATCCTCTACCTGGCGGGTCAATTGCTGCACGGCCTGGTCGGCCTGGCGGCTGACGCGCTGATTGATGTCGGACGCAGCGTCGCGCACCGCGGCGCCGGCGGCGGTTGCTGCCTGATTGACCGACTGCCCGACGCGATCCGCCTCGGCGCCGACGGTTTGGAATTTAGTGCCACTCATCGAACATACTCCTGATTATCGTGCGGCCGGGGCGATGTCGCTCGGGCCGTTCATTCGCCGCGCAGAGTGTCCTTCAGGCCGCCGATGGCGTTCTGGATCTTGCCCGCTGCCTTGTCAGCCTTGCCCTCGCCCTGCAGTTTGGCATCACCGGTGATTTTGCCGGCGGCTTCCTTCAGCGCGCCCTGGCCCTGCTTGAGAGTACCTTCGGTACGATCATGATCCACAACCAGTCTCCTTTAAATAGGTGTATCGGGACGCATGTGCAACCCGTAGAGTAAGAACGCGGCGCCGGCTGAACAGTTCCGCGCCGTCCGATATGTGATCGGCGTAATGACCTGACCTGCCTCGTATAGCAAGGATTACAATACCGTTTACTGATGCATGTCAGAGCAAAGATTTTTTGCTTCTCGTTTACAAAGAATAAGACTTCCTTCTCCGAGGGCGTCACGCGTCCGTGGTGACCTCATTGCGTAACGGAAACTCCAGCGTCCATTGCACGCCGCCCGGCGGATAGGTCAGCGTCACCCGGCCGCTGACGGCGCGCGCCACGGTGCGTTCGATCACCACCTGGCCGAACCCGCGCCGCGCCGGCGGGCTGACCGGGGGGCCGCCCCGCTCCTCCCAGTGCAGCCGGCATTGCTCGATCCCGTCTTCATCGAACCAGGTGCGCCAACTGACACGCACGCGACCGCACGGCACCGACAATGCGCCGTATTTCGATGCGTTGGTGGCCAATTCGTGCAGCGCCATGCCGATATTCTGCGCCGCATCCGGCGGCAATTGCAGCTTGCCCCCATCCAGTTCGATTTGCGACGCGCCTTCCTCGACATGATGCGCCAATTGCGATCGCACCAAATCGGCCAGCGTCACACCGCGCCAATCCTCCTGCACCAGCAGGTCGAGCGAGCCGGCCAGCGCGTCGAGCCGGGCGGAAAACCGCTTGCCGAATTCCTGTACCGAGGGCGCGTGCGACGCGGTCTGCCGCATGATCGCCTGGATCACCGCCAGCAGATTCTTCGACCGGTGGGTTATTTCGCGCAGCAGCAGGCGGACATGGGCTTCATACTGCTTGCGTTCGGAAATATTCACGGCACCGCCGACCAGCCCATCCACCTCGCCGGCTTCGTTGCGCGTTGGCACCAGCGTGACATCGTACCAGCGCGGGCCGGTTGGATAGTCCATGCGGATTTCGGTGCGGGCCGGCTCACCGCTCGCCAGCACGCCGCGTTTGATACGGTCGAGCATCGGCACCGCGCTCGGCGGCGCATGGGCGGCATCGGTGGTGCCGATCATCTCAGCCGCTGTAACATTTGGCAGATCGCGGCTGACCCAGCCGTACACCAGGTTGGCGTCCTGGCTGAATACCGTGATCTGCGACGATTCAAGCGCGATCTGGAAACGCGCGTTGGTCTGCTCCAGCGCCGCCGTGCGCTGCGCCACCCGCGTTTCCAGCGTCTCGACCAGTTGATCGAGCTGGCGCTCCCGCTCACGCAGCAGCCGCAGGTTGGCGCGCACCCGCAGCACCGCCAGCACGGCCATCAGCAGCGCACCGAGGGCCGCGAACCCGATCGCGGTGATCAGCAGCGACGTGTTCACGGATTGCATGGAAAGTGCCGAGTCACGCTCGAGCATCGCGTCGCGCCGCACCGTATCGAGGTCGTCCAGGATGACGGCCATGAGATGTGTGGCGGCATCGCTAGTGCACAAAGCGACTGCCGCGTCGCGCTTGCCGGCGTCGATCAGCGCGAAAATCTGTTGCAGCTCGGTGCGCTTCTGCGCGACCGCGTCATGCACGCGATCGACCAGCGGCCCATAATGCGGATCGCCGCCAACCAGCTCGCGCAAGCGCCGGCCATAGGCTTCGATGTCCGGCAACGCGGCCGTGTATTGCGCGCGATACCAGGCCTGTGGCGTCAGCAGGTAGCCACGTTCGGCACTTTCCGCCGCGAGCAGCAGCGCGCGTAGCGAATTGGCGGTGCTGGAAATACGCGTGGCCCTGATGGCGCCGACCGCCTGCTTCTGGCTGGCCACGGCCGTGTAGGCCGCGGACGCGCAGATCGCCAGCAGCAACAGCAAGCCGCAGATAATCGGGACCGATGCCGCCAGCGTGAGGCGCGCCGTGCTTCCGGTGCCGCTGTCGTTGTCAGCTGGGCGCATAGCGGAAGAAAAAGTAAGGCAGGCGTTCTTTTTTGAAAAAAAGAACCGAAAGACGTTTTTCCGTTTGGGTGTGCGCAAGCTGACGCTGATTTACGCCGGGTGATGAGAGGGCAGGAGCAAAAGTTTTTTGCTTCTTTTTTTCAAAAAAGAAGTTCTTCTTTTGCCAAAGCGCCCGGCCACAGGCCCGGCACATTGCTCAAGCGGCGGCGGAAGCGGGTCGCACGCCGGCGCGGCGGTCGAAGAAAAGGGCCTGGCTGATGATCGCCTTCACCACCTCGGGCCGGAATGGTTTGGTGACCAGGAAGGTCGGCTCCGGCCGCTCCCCGGTCAGCAGCCGCTCCGGATAGGCGGTGATGAAAATCACCGGCACCTCGCAGGCGGCCAGAATGTCGTTCACCGCATCGAGGCCTGAACTCCCATCTGCCAGATGGATATCCGCCAGCACCAGGCCTGGCGTGCGGTCGGCGATCGCGGCGAGCGCCTCCTTGTGCGTGCGCGCGGTCTGCGTGACGGTGTGGCCGAGATCGGTGACCAGCGCCTCCAGATCCATGGCGATGATCGGCTCGTCTTCGATGATCAGCACATCGGTCTGGATCATGGCGGCGATTTCCTGGCCGGCATCGGTGAGCAGATCGGCCACCGCCGGTTCGGAAATGCGCAGGATTTCCGCGATATCCGCCACCGAAAAACCTTCCAGCGCATGGAGCAGGAACGCGACACGCGGTTGCGGCGTCATCCGCTCCAGCGACCGGTCGGCGGCGCGTACCGGCCCCTCGGCACGCGGATCGCCGAGATCGCGCGTATTAAGGGCGACCGACTGCCATATCCGCAGGAAGGCGGCGAACAGCTCACGCTTCGGATCGGTCGTGTCCAGCGTCGCGCCGGACTCGAGCAATGCTTCCAGTGTCGCCACCACGTAGGCATCGCCGCTGGTCTGGCTGCCGGTAAGCGCGCGGCCGAAACGCCGCAACATGGGCAGTTGGTGGGAAATGACGGCCGACACCGACATAGGGTACCCCTCGGTAGCTGGCGCACACCGCAGGGGCGGCAGGCCTAATGTGGGCAGAACGCCGATCCGGCGAAAAAGTTCACGTGGGTGCGGAACTTACCTATAATTTGACGGTTCCGCCTAGGCAGGCCGCGTTACAGGTTGGTAAGGCGCCAGCGGGTAAGGCTGGGGATTTACGCCCGTGACCGTGCTCGCAGGCAAGGAACTCCACAGCCGGACAAGCATTGATCAGCAGGATGATTTCAGACGTGTCACGCGACAAGGCCAAGGACAAGAGCAGTAATATGGAAACATATGGGCTGGCTGGGACTGCGTCTCCGCCGCCGCCGGGGGCTCTCGAGGCAGGATTGGAAAGCGGCATTCAGGCACATATCGGCCGGCAACTGCGCAACATCTATGATGAGGTCGCGAACGAGCCGGTGCCCGATCGCTTCGTCAAGCTGCTGGCAGCTTTGGAAGCGCGTGCGGCCGAGGAAAAACCGAAGGGCGGCGCGTGACCGGCGCGCCCAGTGTCGTGAGCGACGCCCAAGCCCCGCGGGCACAACTTCTGGCGGCACTGCCCCGGCTGCGTGCGTTCGCGATGTCGCTGTGCGGACAATCCGATCAGGCTGATGATCTGGTGCAGGAAGCCCTGGTGAAGGCATGGGGCCATCTGGATTCGTTCGAGCCCGGCACCAACATGGCGGCCTGGCTTTATACAATTCTGCGCAACGAGTTTTACACGCGCTTTCGTAAGCGCCGCTACGAAGTGGATGATCCGGACGGCATGCTCGCGGCGCGTCTGGCAACCGCGCCGGCGCAGGAAAGCCATATGCAGTTTCTCGATTTCCGCGCCGCCCTCTACAAGCTGGCGCCCGAGCAGCGCGAGGCGCTGATGCTGGTGGGCGCGTCCGGCCTGTCCTACGAGGATGCGGCGGAAATCTGCGCCTGCGCGGTGGGCACGATGAAAAGCCGCGTCAACCGCGCACGCAACAAATTGGCGGCGATGCTGTCGATGGAAGACACTGACCGGTTCGTGGCCGACCAGCGCTGGACCGCGGCCGTGGACGCGCCGCGAAGGGTGGACGTGGCGACCTCGATCTAGATCCGCGCGAGGTGACGCACGTGCACGCCTGATGATAACGGCGCAGGGACAAAAGGTTTTTGCTTCTTTTTTTCAAAAAAGAAGACCTTTCTTCTTACGAACGATCGGGAACCCGGCGCTACTCCGCGAAATTAATGCCCAACAGGCGGAGCACCGATTTTGCACCAGGCAGCGACCCAGGCACCCGACCAGGTAGCGCTGTTCCTCGATTTCGACGGCACGCTGATAGATTTCGCGCCGCGGCCGGAAGCTGTGACGGTGCCTGCCGACCTGTCGTCCACGCTCGATCGCGCGGAGCGGCGGCTGGACGGCGCGCTGGCGCTGCTGAGCGGCCGCACCATCGCCGAACTGGACCGGTTCCTCACCCCGCTGCGCTTGCGCGCCAGCGGCATTCATGGTGCCGAAATGCGCACGGATCCGGCAGGGCCGTCCGAAGCCGCGTGCGCGCTCCCGGCGACAATGGCGCGCAGCGTCCGCCGGATCCTGGCGGATTTTCCCGGCACGCTGCTGGAGGACAAGGGCGTGACGCTCTCCATCCATTATCGCGCTGTTCCGGACGCGGCGGACGCGTTGCGCGCGGCGCTGGCCGACTACGTGGCGGGCTGCGAAACCCAGAAGCTCGAGCTTGTGACAGGCGAAAAAGTATTCGAATTGAAGCCGCCCGGGTTCGACAAGGGCAGCGCGCTGCGCCGCTTCATGCAGATGGCGCCGTTCGCCGGCCGCCGGCCGGTGTTCGTGGCCGACCACGAAATCGACCAGGCCGGCTTCGACGCGGCCGTGGCGCTTGGTGGCGAAGCCTTTTCAGTGGGCACCCGCCTGCCCGGCACTACCGGCTCATTCGCCGACCCGGCCGACGTACGCGCCTGGTTACGGAACATTGGCGCATGAACATGGCGGCCACGCGGCGAACGTCGCGTCTAGGGGGGGATAAATGGCGGCGAGACTGATTCTGGTTTCCAACCGTGTTTCGGTGCCGGGGTCGGGTGCGATGGCTGCCGGCGGCTTGACGGTCGCGATTCAGGCGGCGCAGAAACTGCGTGACAGTATCTGGTTCGGCTGGAGCGGCACGGTGATCGAGCCGGACGCGCCGCCGCCGCCGCCGCCCGAGCTTATCGCCCGCGGCAGCCGCAGTTTTGTGCTGCTCGACCTGCCTGCCAACGACTACCAGGAATATTATAACGGTTTCGCCAATCGGGTGCTGTGGCCGATCCTACATTACCGGCTCGATCTGGCTGAATTCAACGCCGTGGATCTCGGCGGCTATTTGCGTGTGAACCAGCATTTCGCCAACGCGATCGCCGGCTTCATCGAGCCGGACGACGTAGTCTGGGTGCATGATTACCATTTGCTGACGTTGGCGCGCGATTTGCGCGAGCAGCAGTTCGAGAACATGACAGGATTTTTCCTGCACATACCTTGCCCGCCGCCGGACTTGCTGCTGGCGCTGCCGCATCACGCCGAAACCCTCGGGTCATTGATTCATTATGATCTGATCGGCGTGCAGACCGAGCGGGATGCCGAAAATCTCGGGCGGTATTTCGAGGTGGCGCTCGGCGCCACGCGGCGCGGCGACGGTGTGTTCGAGTGCGCCGGCCGGCGCGTGCAGGTGCGCGCGTTCCCGGTTGGGATCGCCACGGCCGTGTATGCGCGCGCGGCGCGGCGCGCGGCACGCTGCGCATCGACCGTCGAACTGCGCCACAGCCTGGACGCCAAGAAGCTGATCCTCGGTGTCGACCGGTTGGATTATACCAAGGGCATTCCGTATCGCATCCAGGCGTTCGGGCGCTTCCTGGAGCTATATCCGGACTGGCGCAACCGCGTCTCGTTCCTGCAATTGACCCCGAAGAGCCGCAGCGCGGTGCCGGAATATGCCGAGCTGGATCGCGAAGTCTCCACGCTGGTCGGGCAGATCAACGGCCAGCAGGCCGATCCGACCTGGACGCCGATCCGATACGTTAATAGATCGTTTTCCCGCGGCGTGCTGGCGGGCATGTATCGCATGGCGCAGGTGGGGCTGGTGACGCCGTTGCGCGACGGCATGAATTTGGTGGCGAAGGAATATATCGCGGCACAGGACCCGGATGATCCGGGCGTGCTGGTGCTGTCGCAATTCGCCGGCGCCGCGGAGCGTCTACAGGGCGCGCTATTGGTAAATCCGCACGAGCCCGATGCGGTCGCGGCGTCGATCAGGACGGCGCTGGAGATGGGTCTCGACGAGCGCAAAGCGCGCTGGCGGCAAATGTTCGACGAGGTGATGGCAAATAATATCGACCGGTGGGCGGAGGATTATTTGGCGGCGCTGGCGGCCACGCAGCAAAGCGGCGGATTGCGCGAAGGATTTTGGCGTCTGTTTTCCGCGCGCGTGTCATAGCAGTCCGCTGCGGGCGTTGACCTGCGCGGCGACGCAAGACAGCTCTCACGACATGATGGCCTCGATCGATGATAAGAACGATGACAGAAGTTATTACTAAAAATTAGAATGAAAAACGCGGCGGGCGCCGCCGCGGCCCGCCGCTTTGCCAAACTTTCACCCGGCGCGAATTGAGCGGCGCGGCGCGACACAATAGGGTCGCCCCGACATGCGCATCCTTTTCCTCCTGTGCCTGCTGCCGCTGCCCGCCGTGGCGCAGGTTACCACCGATGACAGCGCGCTGAAGGCGCTGCAACCGGCAAAACCGGCGGCCGCCGCGCCACCTGCGCCGGCCGCGGCGCCGCCCGCGAAGCCCGTGCCGGTGCATCACGCTACCCGGCATCCGCCGCCAAAGAAGCTGGCGCCGGCGCCGGCGAAGCCGCCGCAAGTGCCGGCGGGGCCGCCGCCGAACCCGGTGATCCTGCCGCCGCCGCCGGTGCTGCCGGTGCATCCGCCGCCGCCGCCGCCGCCGGTCACGCTCGACCCGGCCGCGCCCACGCGCGCCACGCCGCTGGCCGGCGGCACGCGTATCCTGTTCGGGCCCGGTAGCGCCGTGCTCAACCAGCCGACCGCGGACGCCATTACCGCGATCGCCGTTGCGGCAAAGGCCGATCCGCTGCTCGAAATCAACGTGACCGCCTGGGCGCCGGGCGTCGCCGAAGATCCCTCCACGCCGCACCGGCTATCGCTCGATCGCGCGCTCGCGGCGCGCGCGGTGCTGATCCATGCGGGGATCGCATCGGAGCGTATTCATGCGATCGCAAAAGGGTTTAACGATATCGCTGGTGCGCCGCCGGACCGGATGGACATCATTGCCATCCGGCCCAAAAGCGCGCCGCCGGGCGCACCCGCGCCCGCGACGACGCCGCCCGCGACCGCAGCAGGAGCCCGCCACGGATGACCCGGCCCACCGTCTTCCTGGTCCGTATGCTGCTGTTCCTGGCGGCCGTGCTGGCGGTGGTGGCCGTGCTGATCGAGCGCCTGCTGGCCGCGTTCGCCAATAACCCGCCGCTGAACGCGCTGATTCTGGCCGTGGCGGTCGCGGGCGTCGCGTGGAACCTGCACCAGGTGCTGCGGCTGAACCGCGAAGTGCGCTGGATCGACGCGTTCCGGATCGGCCCCGAACGCGCCGCCGCGGTGCCGCAGCCGGCGCTGCTGGCGCCGATGGCGAACATGCTCGCCCCACGGGACGAGGGGCAACCCCGCCGGCTGACCCTCTCTGCCGCGGTCACGCGTGGCCTGCTCGACAGCCTGGCCAGCCGGCTGGATGAAAGCCGGGAGCTGTCGCGCTACGCCACCGGGCTGCTGATTTTCCTCGGCCTGCTCGGCACCTTCTGGGGCCTGCTGCTGACGGTCAGTTCGGTCAGCGATGTGATCGGCAGCCTGTCGGTCGGGTCCGGCGACATCAACGCCATGTTCGAGCAACTCAAATCCGGCCTGGCGCGGCCGCTGCACGGCATGGGCACCGCGTTCTCCAGCTCGATGTTCGGCCTGTCCGGCGCGCTGGTGCTCGGGTTTCTCGATCTCACCGCGGGTCAGGCGCAAAACCGGTTTTTCAACGAGCTGGAGGAATGGCTCGCCAGCCTGACCCGCGTCTCCAGCGGCGCGCTCGGCGAAGGCGATGCGCCGATCCCGGTCTATGTGCAGGCGCTGCTCGAACAGACCGCGGAAAATCTCGAAGCGCTGCAACGCATCATCGCGCGCGGCGAGGATGGACGCGCCACCGCGAACCAGGCACTGCTCGGCCTGACCGAACAACTCGCGACGCTGTCGGAAACGCTGCGCGGCGACGCCGGCACCAGCCAGTTGCTGCGCAATATAGATGCGACGCTACAGCGCATGAACATGGAGCTGACCGCGAACCAGACACGCACCGCGGCGGAATTGCGCCAGGATGTGCGCCTGCTGGCCCGCACCGTCGCGGGGCGGGTGGATGCGCCTTAAGAAGGAAGGCCAGGGGCTCTGCCCCTGGACCAAGCTGGGGACAAGTCCCCAGACCCCATTACTTAATCGGGGGATAAGGCGGGGGGCACACGGGGTGTCATCACGACGCGCGCCCCCCCCGCCTTATCCCGCGACTGAACAAACAGGTTCTAAGGACTTGTCCTTAGCGGGGGTCCAGGGGGCGTCACGCGAATGCGTGCTGCGCACGACGCCCCCTGGCCTTCCTTCCTAATGGCCCTCCGTCGCCGCGGGGGGGCGGCCGCCGTTCTCAATCCGTGGCCGGGCTACGTGGACGCGCTCAGCACGTTGCTGATGGTGCTTGTCTTTGTGCTGCTGGTGTTCGTGCTGGCGCAGGCGTTTCTGTCGGTGGCGTTGAGCGGGCGCGACCAGGCGCTCGACCGGCTGGGCCGGCAGGTGGCCGAGCTGGCGGACATGCTGTCGCTGGAGAAGGGACGGACGGCGGACCTCACGGCGTCGGTCGCGCAATTGACGCAGGATCTGCAGGCCGCGCGTGCGGCGCGCGATGCGGCGGCTTCGGATGCGGCCGGGTTGAAGGATGCGCTGGCGCGGGCGCAGGGGGCGCGGGATGCGCTGGCCGCGGACGAGACCAATCTGAAGGCGCGGCTGTCCGACCAGAGCGTGGAGCTTGATTCGGCGCAGAAACGGCTGGCCGCGGTGCAGGCGCGGCTCGCCGATTCGGCCGACCGCGCGTCGGCTGAAAATCTGGCGCGGCTGACGGATCAGGTGCGGGCGCTGCTGGCGCTGCGCGATCAGTTGGCGGCGCAGGTCGCTGCCGCGAACGACGTGAACCATGATTTGCAGACCAAGCTGAGCGACAGCACGCACCTGGCCGACAGTGCGCAGGCGCAGGTGGCGTTACTGTCCAAGCAGCTCGATGCGCTGCGGGCGCAGTTGGCGCAGGTTGCCGCGGCGCTCGACCTCGCGCGCGCCGATAGCCACGCCAAGGACGTTCGGATCGCCGACCTTGGCGCCAAGCTGAATGAGGCGCTGGTGTCGAAAGTGGCCGAGTTGCAGCGCTATCGTAGCGAGTTTTTTGGCCGCCTGCGCGACGTGCTGGCCGGGCGGCCGGGCATTGCGGTGGTCGGCGACCGTTTCGTGTTCCAGAGCGAGGTGCTGTTCCCGGCCGGCAGCGCGGATTTGTCGCCGGCCGGCGCCGACCAGATCCGCAAGCTCGCGGTGACGTTGAAGGACCTGGCGGCCAAGATACCGCCGGATTTGCCATGGGTGCTGCGCGTGGATGGCCACGCGGACCGGCAGGCGGTGCGCGGCAAGTTCGCCAGCAACTGGGAGCTTTCAGCCGCGCGCGCGATCAATGTGGTGCGGCTGCTGGTGGCGGACGGCGTGCCGGCGAACCGGCTTGCCGCGGCCGGGTTCGGCGAGTTTCAGCCGCTTGATCCGGCGGCGACGCAGGCGGCTTATGCGCGTAATCGGCGGATTGAGTTGCGGCTGACCGACAGGTAGGAAGAAAGACTTATTTTTTGAAAAAAGAAGCAAAAAACGTTTGCTCATTGGCATACGCGAACCATTTTGCAGTGGGCCGCGTGTGCCAAGTAGCAAGAGTTTTTTGCTTCTTTTTTTCAAAAAAGAAGTCTTCCTTACTTTTTGTCACTGTCGCCACCGCGCACGTAACATTGCGACCCGGGCACGCAACCAATCCTTCCCCACATACGCGTTTCACCGCCAAGGGGAATGACATGACGGCGCCGGTCGGAATATGGCACCAAGCGCGCATGATCGCGCCGCCGCCCGCTCAGACCGCGCCGCGCCGCCAGCGCCTGCTGGTGGTGGAGGACGATGCCGAGATCGCGTCCATGATCGCGGACATGCTCGGCGAGCGCGGCTACGAGGTGCTACGCCTGACCGACGGCACCGAGCTCGAGCGCTACCTGCACCGCGAAAAGATCGATCTGGTGGTGCTGGACCTGATGCTGCCGGGCGAAGATGGCTTGTCGCTGTGCCGCCGCCTGCGCGCGCGCTACGGCATTCCGATCCTGATGGTGACCGCCATCGGCGCCGAGGCGGACCGCATCGTCGGCCTGGAAAGCGGCGCGGATGACTATATCGTCAAGCCGTTCGCGCCGCGCGAGCTTCTCGCCCGCATCCGCGCCGTGCTGCGCCGGACCTCCGGCGGCACCGCGTCGGCGCCGCCGGAGGAGACGGTGTCCTATCATTTCGACGGCTGGGAGCTGAATCTGCTGCGTCTGTCGCTGACCGCGCCGAACGGCAATCTGGTCACGCTGACCAGCGCGGAGTTCAGCCTGCTCGCCGCGCTGTGCGCCCGCGCCGGCCAGGTGGTGTCGCGCGAGGCGCTGCTGGTGCGCGACCAGAACCCGAACCCGGCGGCGTTCGACCGCAGTGTGGATACGCTGATCGGCCGCCTGCGCCGCAAGCTTGCGTCCCATGGCCGCGAGGCTACCGTCGCGCTGGGCGCTGAGGGCGAAATGATTCGCACCGTGCGCAACGCCGGCTATGTGCTGGTGCCGCAGGTGGCTGTGCGCACGCGTGGCCAGGCATGATCAGCAGCACGCAGCGGCAGGTGACCGTGCTGGTCGCCGCGAGCGTATTGCTGGCGTTTCTGCTGAATTATTTCTTTCTCGTGTCGGTGATGCGCACGCTCGGCGAGGTGCCGGAGCGGGTGCCGGAACGCGGGCCCCTGCGCGTTGTCGCGGCGCTGTATGAAGCCAACCCGGCCTGGCGGCCCGAACTGTTGCGCCAGGCGGCGGCGTCCGGCTTGCGGCTGCACGAAATCCCGGACCGGATCGTGCAGGCGTGCGAGCACGCGAAACCTGCCTGCCCGCCGGCGCAATTCTCGCCCGCGATGCCGCGGGTGCGCGCCGGGCCGGACATGTGGCTGGGTGTGACGCCGCGCGAGCCCCCGCCGGGCGGCGGTCGCGGGCCGCGTTTTCCCACCATGGCGTTGTTCGCGCTGGTCGGCTTGCCGACCTTGGCGATCTCGCTATGGGCGAGCCGCGGCGTGACCGCGCCGCTCGAACGGCTGACCGCGCAGGCGGAGCGCGTGGACCCCGAGACGGTAGAGGCGCCGCTGCCGGTGGCCGGCACCACCGAAATCCGGCTGCTGGCCGAGGCGTTCAACCGTCTGATCCTGCGGCTGACGCGCTATGCCGCGGACCAGCGGCGCATGCTCGCCGCGGTCAGCCACGATTTGCGCACGCCGCTCACCCGCCTGCGGCTGCGCGCCGAAACCATTGCCGATGCCGGCACGCGCAACAAAATGGTGCGCGACGTGCAGGCGATGCAGGTGCTGATCGACCGGGCGCTGGCGTTATTGCAGATGCAGGACGGCGGCGGCCGCCCCGTCGATACGCAGGCGTCCCGCAGCCGGGTGGATCTGCCGGCCCTGCTGCAAACGGTTGCCGACGACATGGCGGACGCGGGCGTGCCGGTGACGCTCGGCAGTCTGGCGCCGGTGAGTGCCGTATGCGACCCGCAAATGCTGACCCGCGCGGTGGAGAACCTGCTGGAGAATGCGGCGAAGTACGGGGGCGGGGGCACGCTGTCGGTACGGGCCGACCGTGCCGAGGCGGTGATCGAGGTCGCGGATAGCGGCCCTGGCCTGAGCGACGCGGACAAGGCGCGCGCGTTCGACCCGTGGTTTCGCGGCGACAGCGCCCGCGGCGGCCTGGGCCACGGGCTGGGCCTGGCGATCGTGCGGGCGGTGATGTCCGCGCTCGGCGGGCGGGTGGAGCTGGCGGACGCACTGCCGCAGGGGCTCGTCGCGCGCCTGGTGCTGCCGATGTAGCTTTATCCGGGGATCATGTCGGGTGTCTCCTCTCTCCCCCCGAAGACGGGTGGAGAGGGCGGTCAAAGCGAAGCTGAATCGCGTTCACATTTTAGTGTGTTCGAGCTGCATCGCTGCGTACTTATACGCATGGACGTCGTGTGGCCGCGCGGTTTCGTGGGACTGGATGCTTGTCCGCGCCCGGCGGCCTTCATAGGCTGTTCACGTCTGTTCACCTGAAGCCCGCACCGGCGCAGGGCAATCAAGTCACACGCGGATCACCGCAGGGGCGTTCATGGGTAAACACGCGCACGCCGCGACGTTGTTGACGCAGGACCTGCAGCGGCTGCCGTTCGAGCCGAAAGGCTGGGATAATTTTGCGCAGCGTCTGGCGCTCACGCTGCACGGGCCGGTCATTCTCGGCACCGTGCACATGCCGAGCGGCGTGCCGGTCCGCATCGACCATGTGATGGTCGCGGACAAATCGATGGCCGAGTACCGCGCCCACTACTACGGTATTTCGCCGTGGAAGAAATGGACCGATTCTGCGCCGCTGGGCGCGGTGGCCGCCGGCACCGACATCAATCCGCTGCCGCCGCATCTCTATGAGAACACCGCGTTCTACGCCGATTTCCTGCGCCCGAACGGCATGCATCACGGTATCAGCGCGCGCATCCGCCGCGACGGCGACCATGCGACCGACCTCGCGGTGCTGCGCGCCCGCGCGCTCGGGCCGATGGATGCGGATGAGCAACGGCTGGTCCGTTTCCTGATGCCGCACACGCGGCGCGCGCTGCGGGTGCAGCGGCTGCTGGGTGCCACCCATGTTCCGGGCGGGTTGCTGTCGCCGTCGGTGGGTGTGGTGCTGGCCGACCGTGACGGCAAGATCGTGTATGCGAACGCCGCGGCCCACGGCCGCCTGTCGGACGGTGACGGGCTGACGGTGCAGCGTGGCGTGCTGATGCCGAGCCACGCGCCGGCGCGGCCGCAAATGCGCGCGCTGCTGCGCCGCACGGTGGACGGCGCGGGGTCGCTGTTGTTGCGCACCGGCGGCGATATGCTGCTGCCGCGCCCGGAGCGCACCGCGCTGCGCGTCACGATTGTTGCCACACCGCCGACCGGCGACGCGTACGGCGCGCTGGCGCCGGCGGCATTGCTGCTGCTGCGCGAGGCGGCGCCGCGGCCGGTGTTTCGCGCGTTGGTTTAGGACAGGAGGAAAGAAAGTCTTCCTTTTTGAAAAAAAGAAGCAAAAAACTTTTGCTTCCGTGCCTGGGTCATCGGCCGCATCGTTCTTGACCTTGCGCGGAACCCAACAGATAGAAGTGTTTTGGTTCTTTTTCAAAAAAGAACATTCTTCCTTAAATTACGGAGCGCGCCGGCGAGCGCGCTCCGTTTGCGGCATGGCTCAATTCGATTCGACAAATTCTACCGAATTCGATGACGCACTTGCCTTGCAGCTTCCAAGGTTCAGATTGTTGGTCTCGCCGGTTGTGCCGGCATCGCTTTCGCAGGCCGGTGCAGTCTTCAGCCCGTCCTTGAGCGAGATTTTCACAGTCACCGAAGAACCGCTGTTGAAATCCGCCTCCGACCCGTCGCCGTCACCGATGACGTTGAACTCGCTGGCGTTCCATGACTTGGCCAGATAGACGACGCTGTCCTTGCCGGTGACGCTGTAGGCATCGCTTGCCGTGGTCAAAGTGAATGTGTCGACGCCGTTGCTGACGGCTTTGCCGGTGATCTTCAGGTGTTCAAGCTGCGTAATGACCTGCAGCGGCACACTGACGGCGTTGCTGTTGGCGTAGCAATCACCGCTGTACGACATCCAGGTGACGCTGCTCGAGGTCGGGCAGTTCGACCCGTAATTGATCAGCCAATACTGCATGAAACCGTAGCCCGTGCTGCCGTTTCCGCCGCTGGAATAAACGAACTGTTGCCAGCCCAGGCATTGTGACGGGTCGGTTGCACCCTTGCAGGCCGCGGTCGTGTAGAACTGCGAATTCAGTTGCAGGGAGTAATCATTAGCCCCGTTCAGACCGGTTTCGCTCTTGACGCCTTTGACGGTCGGAAAAGTCCCGATCGTCTGCGACACAAGTCCGCTCACCGCGGCTGCGGCGTAGTCGTTGCCGTCGCCGACGGTGAAGCCCCGCGCGCCGCTCCGCGGCAGGAACCGGCGCGCCGGCGCCGCCGTGCAGGCAACCTGGCGCCAGACCCGGCTGGGGTATGATGCGGTGAAGCAGCCGTTGCCCGGTACCGGCTTTTGCGCGATCGCGGCACTCCATGACGCGCGCGCCTTCGCGTCCGTATCATGCAACGGCGCCGCCGCGCCCGCGATAGTCGTGCTGCAAAGAACGAGTGCTACCGGCAAGCACGCAGCAGCGACGGTGCTGACGTGCCGGTTGAGCATGATGGGGGATTTGCTAACAGAATTCATTTTGGAATGCGCCCTTCAATTTGCCGCCTTATGAACCGGCGTTTTGATGAACCAGCGTGTCGCTGGCGCGACATTGGCAGGCAGCACATTTTGTGATCTCAAACTATCTGTCAACGAATTTGTTGCGCGTCCTGGAAATGTAACGCCGATGCGTATTTCGGGGACGGCAAATGATCCGCCCCGTCATGGTGAGCCGCGCCGAAGCAATCCAGGCTCACAGGCGAACTCGCGCCCCTAATCCTGGATTGCTTCGCCGCGGCTCGCAATGGCGACGAGAAACAGAATAAATGCCGGGCAGAGTTACCGCCCGGTCAAAATACGTTCAACCAACTGCTTCACTGTCGGAATGAATCCGTTACCGTAAAACGGATCGCTACCGAACCGGTAAGCGTTATGGCCGGAGAACATCAAATTATGTTCGATGCTTTCGGCATCTTCGTGGTCGTGCGCGATGTCCTGCAGGGTTTTCTGGATGCAGAAGCTGCGCGGGTCGGCCTTCTTGCCGTTGGTGAAGTCGGGCTCGTGCTGGGACCAGTTGGAAAAGCGGCAAGTGCTCAGGCAGCCCATGCAATCAACCTGGTCGCGGGTGATTTCGGCGGCGCGGTCGCGATCGACGAACACCAAAGTCGTGTCCGGCGTGCGCAGGGCTTCGGTGTAGCCGGCATCTTCCCAGTCATGCACGCGCGCGAGGTCGCGCGGCACCAGGAACACTGGGCGGCGGCGAGGTCCCACGCCGTATTCGGCGGTGTGCTCGCCGACCGGTTCGAGCGCGTACGCCACCTGGCGTTCGTTGCGCTCACGTAGTTCCTGGATGAAGCCGTTATTGACCGCGCTGGAATAAAACCCGGTCGGGCTGAAATTATTCAGGAAGACGTCGCCCTTCTTCAGGCCGAGCAGGCGCTGTTTCCACGCGGGGCTGATCGGGCTTTCCTGCGTCAGCAACGGGCGCGTGCCGAACTGGAACGCGATCGGGCCGAGTTCCGGATTGTCGATCCAGTCCTCCCACTCCTCCAGCCACCAGACGCCGCCGGCCATGATAATCGGCGTCTCGTCGAGCCCGAAGGTGCGCATCAGCTTGCGCAAGGCGAGCACGCGCGGAAACGGATCCTCCGGCTTGTCCGGGTTCTCGCCGTTCGACAGGCCGTTATGGCCGCCGGCGAGCCACGGATCCTCATACACCACGCCGCCGAGCAGGTTGCCCGCCTTGCAATAGGCGCGCTTCCACAGCGCATTGAACGCGCGGGCCGACGATACAATGGGGTAATAATAAACATTGAATTTCTGCGCGATTTCGGCCAGCCGGTACGGCATGCCGGCGCCGCAGGTAAGGCCATTGATCAGGCCCTTCGCGCCTTCGAGCACGCCGGTGATGACGCGTTCGGCGCCGCCCATTTCCCACAAGATGTTGGCGTGAATGCGGCCGCGGCCGGCGGCGAGTTCGTAGGCCTGGCGCGCCTGGGTGATGCCGCCGCGAATGGCGTACGCGATCAGCTCCTCGTGGCGCTCGCGGCGGGTTTTGGTGTGATAGATTTGCGGGATCGGCTTGCCGTCGGCGTCAAAACTGTCAGCGTTGACGGCGGAGAAGGTGCCGACACCGCCGCCTGCGGCCCAGTGGCCGGACGTGGCGCCGTTGGAGACGGCAACGCCCTTGCCGCCTTCGATCAGCGGAAGGATCTCAGCGCCGCCCATGCGGATGGCGTTAATCAGCTTCATGCCGTGGCCTCCGTCAGAAGGGAGGCGGGGGGCTCTGCCCCCTCGACCCCCGCTTAGGACAAGTCCTAAGAACCTGTTTGTTGAGTTGGGGGATAAGACGGGGGGCCCCGTACTGCCACCACAGCACTGGTGCCCCCCGTCTTATCCCCCAACCAAGTCATGGGGTCTGGGGACGGGTCCCCAGCTGGGTCGAGGGGCGTCACGCGAATGCGTGCTTCGCATGACGCCCCTGGCCTTCCTTTTCCTACTCGGCGGCCTCGTCACGCTCCCGGCGACCGCCGCCTTTCGGCCCCACCTTGTCCGAAATATCCTCGCCGGTGGCCTGATCCACCACGCGCATGGACAGCTTTACCTTACCACGGTCATCGAAGCCCAGGCATTTCACCTTCACCTGGTCACCGACATTGATCACGTCGGTGGTGCGGTTCACCCTGCCTTGGGTGATTTCGCTGATATGCACCAGCCCGTCGCGGGTGCCGAGGAAGTTCACGAACGCGCCGAACTCGGCGGTCTTGACCACCTTGCCGTTATAGATCGCGCCGATTTCCGGCTCGGCCACGATGCCGCGGATCCAGTCGATCGCCTTCTTGCTGGCCTCCTCGCTGGTGGCCGCCACCTTGATGGTGCCGTCATCCTCGATATCGATCTTGGCGCCGGTGTTCTCGACGATTTCGCGGATCACCTTGCCGCCGGTGCCGATCACTTCGCGGATTTTTTCTTTCGGCACATTGATGACGGTGATGCGCGGCGCGGTTGCCGCCACGCCGGACCGGCTGCCGGTGAGCGCGCGGGCCATTTCACCCAGGATATGCAGACGCCCATCCTTGGCCTGCGCCAGCGCGATTTCCATGATTTCCGGCGTGATGGACGTGATCTTGATGTCCATCTGCAGGCTGGTGATGCCCACATCGGTGCCGGCGACCTTGAAATCCATGTCGCCGAGATGATCCTCGTCGCCCAGGATGTCGCTGAGCACCGCGAAACCGCGGTCTTCCTTGATCAGCCCCATGGCGATGCCCGCCACCGGCCGCTTCAGCGGCACGCCGGCATCCATCAGCGCCAGCGACGTGCCGCAGACGGTGGCCATCGACGAGCTGCCGTTGGATTCCAGGATTTCCGACACCACGCGCAGCGTGTAGGGGAAAATATCCTTGCCGGGCAGCAACGGATGCACGGCGCGCCAGGCCAGTTTGCCATGGCCGATTTCGCGCCGCTTCGGGCTGCCGACGCGGCCGGCCTCGCCCACCGAAAAGGGCGGGAAGTTATAATGCAGCAGGAAATTCTCGCGATATTCGCCTTCGAGGCAATCGATGATCTGCTCGTCCTGCCCGGTGCCGAGGGTGGCGACGCACAGCGCCTGCGTCTCGCCGCGGGTGAACAACGCGCTGCCATGCGCGCGCGGCAGCACGCCCACTTCAGCCACGATCGGCCGCACGGTTTTCGTATCGCGTCCGTCGATGCGCAGGCCGGTGTCCAGGATCGCGTTGCGGACGATATCGGCTTCCAGATCCTTCAGGATATGCTTGGCGGCGTCCGCGTTCAGCCCTTCCTCGATCAGCGTCGCGACGACGGTTTTCTTCGCCGCGCCGACATGCGCGTAGCGCTCCTGCTTGACGACGTGCTTGTAACCTTCGGCGATCGACGCGCGGCCGATCTCATCGATGCGCTTCTTCAACGCGATTTCGGCCGCGGACGGCTCGGGCAGCGCCCATGGTTCCTTGGCGGCATGTTCGGCGAGCTCGATGATCGCCTGGATCACCGGCTGGAATGCGCGGTGGCCGAAATTCACCGCACCGAGCATGACCTCCTCGGTCAGTTCCTTGGCTTCGGACTCGACCATCAGCACGCCTTCGGACGTGCCGGCGAGCACCAGGTCCAGCGTGGCGCCTTCCATCTGCGCCAGCGTCGGGTTGAGGATATAAGCGCCGTTCTCGTAACCGACGCGTGCCGCGCCGACCGGGCCGAAGAACGGAATGCCGGACAAAGTCAGCGCCGCCGAACAGCCGATCAGCGAGACGATGTCCGGATCATTCTCCAGATCGTGGCTGAGCACGGTGGCGATCAACTGGACTTCGTTGCGGAAATTTTCCGGAAACAGCGGCCGGATCGGCCGGTCGATCAGGCGGCTGACCAGCGTCTCGTTCTCGCTCGGCCGGCCTTCGCGCTTGAAAAATCCGCCGGGGATCTTGCCGGCGGCGAACGCCTTTTCCTGGTAATCCACGGTCAGCGGAAAGAAATCCTGGCCGGGCTTCACGCTGCGAACGCCGACGGCGGTACACAGCACGATGGTGTCGCCGTAACGGACCAGCACGGCGCCATCGGCCTGGCGCGCCATCTTGCCGGTTTCGAGCACGAGCGTGCGCCCGCCCCATTCGAGTTCCTTGCGGAAATAATTAAACATGTTGCACTCCTATAGCAGTTGAGGGGTGCGATCCGCGGCGTCTCGGACGGCATGGACGGGCGGCATCACTGCACCGCCAAGACCCATGTTGCCTGAAACGCCGACTGAGGACCGCTTCGCTGTCAGTTGCCAGCTTTCAGTCGTCAGTCTGCAAAAGCTCTGCTGACAACTGAAAGCTGACAACTGGCAACTATCTCCGCAGGCCGATCCGGGCGATCACGCTCTCGTAACGGCTTGCGTCTTTCTTTTTCAGGTAATCGAGCAGGCGGCGCCGGCGGCCGACCAGCATGAGCAACCCGCGGCGCGAATGGAAATCCTTCGCATGGGTTTTCAGATGCTCGGTCAGGTTGCTGATACGCTCGGACAGCAGGGCGACCTGCACTTCGGGGCTGCCGGTATCGGTCGGGCCAGCCTGATACGCGCCGATGAGCGCCGTGCGGCGCTCGGCTGTAATCGACATCGTGATGTTCCTCGTCGGTTGGGTGTTACAGAATGCGCTCGGGACGCAGCCAGCCTTCTTCCAGGCGAGCCAAACCGATCACGCGTCCCTCCGCCATGGCGCGCACCAAGCCGCCATCGGGCCTGGCGTCGCCCGGAATGCGGCCCATCAGGGTCAGCAGGCTGATCGCCTGGCCTTGGGTGAGCTGCACGGCCTCCTCGGTCGTCAACGGCAGCGCCGGGATGTCGGCCAGCGCTGTCACAACGGCCAAAAGCAGGTCCGGTGAGGATCGCGCGGTATCGTCCGTCGGCATCGCTTTGTCCAGTGTTATCGCACCCTCGATGCTGAAGGGGCCGACCCGCAGCCGGCGCAGGGCGGCGATATGGCCGAACGCGCCGCAGGCCAGCGCCAGGTCGCGCGCCAGGCTGCGCATATACACGCCTTTGCCGGACTGCACTTCGAACACTGCGTGGTCGGCGTCCGGCCGCTCGACCAGATCGAACCGGTCCACCCGCGCCGGCCGCGGTTCCAGCACCGGCGGGCGGCCTTCGCGCGCCATGTCGTAGGCGCGCTCGCCGGCGACCTTGATGGCGGAAAATACCGGCGGCACCTGCATGATGTCGCCGCGGAACGGCGGCAACGCAGCGCGCAACTGGTCGTCGGTTGGGCGCACGTCGCTGGAAGCGGTTACTTTCCCGTCGGCATCATCGGTGTCGCGCGCTTCGCCAAGTGCCAGGGTGAACCGGTAGAGTTTCGTGCCGTCCATCACATACGGCACGGTTTTGGTGGCGTGGCCGAACGCGATGGGCAGCACGCCGGTCGCCAGCGGGTCCAACGTGCCGCCATGGCCCACCTTGCGCGCGTCGAACCCGCGGCGCAGCCGGTTCACCACGTCGGTGCTGGTCAGTCCCTGAGGCTTGTCGATGATCAGCCACCCGTCGAGCGGGCGGCCGCGCTTGCGTCGCATGATGGCTCCTGAACGCCGGGGCGGCCCGGCGGGCGGCACGCTGCGGCGGAGCGGTGCCCTATCCGGCAGGGGGGTGCACGGGTCAACCCCAAAGGCGCGGGCCGAGGCATGCGGGCGCTTCAGGAATCCTGAAACATGGACAATTTGTAATTAACGAATTTGGTAATCTCGATTTAGAAGGTCGTTATCAACTTTGAGAGCGGTGTGATGCTTTTTTTAGACGAAGTAACACAAACTCAAAACGTGGCCGACAGCAACGTCGGGCGTAACGCCGCCACGCTCCGGGTTGGCCCCGGCCAGACCTATGCCACGATCGCCGCTGCCATCGCCGCGTCGCGCGACGGCGACACGCTGCTGGTTCATGCCGGCACCTACATCGACGATTTCACATCTCCCGAACATCGCATCACGCTGCAAGCCGTCGGCGGCATGGTCGTGCTGCAAGGCGCGGAGGTGACCACCCACTGACGGTGCGCCCCACGCGGCGCACGGTCTCCCCGGATTATAAGGCCGCGGTATTTTTTATAACCGCATTGGATTTTTCAGAACCGACTTTTCAAGCCAGGCCAGGAACGCAAGCCCCGCGTTCCTGGCCTGAATTTTATCACACGTAAGAAGACATATTATTCTTTGAAAAAAAGAACCAAAAAACTTTTGCGCCTGCGCTATGCCGACGTCAGCCCTCGTCGGCATCGCCTTGCGCGGAACCCAACAGACAAAAGTTTTTTGGTTCTTTTTTTCAAAAAAAAGAAGACGTCTTTCTGTTCATCCGATTGCCCCAAGGGGCCAGACGCGCGGCCTTCCTTATGTGAGGCCGTCTTTATATAAGGAAGTCCCCCGCCCCCGGCCGGCGATAGGTCGCCGTCCGGGCCGCATGCAGCACCGCCCGCACGTCTGCGACACAGCTCTCCAGCGCATCATTCACCACGACATGGTCGAACTCGTGCCAATGCGCGATTTCCGCCCGCGCCGCCGCCATGCGGCGCGCGATCTCCGCCGGATCGTCGCCCGCCCGCTTCAAAAGCCGGATACGCAGCGCCTCCAGCGACGGCGGTAGAATGAACACGCCCACTGCGTCGTCGGGCAGCGCCGCCTTCAACTGCCGCCATCCCTGCCAGTCGATGTCGAACACCAGGTCGCGTCCGGCCGCCAGCGCCGCCTCCACCGGCGCGCGGGGCGTGCCGTAGCGCCGCCCGAACACCTGCGCCCATTCCAGCAGCGCGCCACTGTCAACCAGCGCCGCGAAGCCGTCCTCAGTCACAAAATGATAGGCGACCCCGTCCTGCTCGCCGGGCCGCGGCGCGCGTGTAGTGGCGCTGACCGATACGGTCAGCTCCGGCTCGGTCGCCAGCAGCGCGCGCGCGACGGTGCTCTTGCCGGCACCGGACGGCGCCGCGATGACCAGGCACACGCCCCGCCGCGCCGGTCCGTCTGCCGGCGCGCTCATATATATAAGTCATTCAATGTTCTGAACCTGCTCGCGCATCTGATCGATGACCGCCTTGAGCTGCAGGCCGGTCGCGGTCAAGGCGGCGCTGGCGGACTTGCTGCATAGCGTGTTCGCCTCGCGCATGAACTCCTGCACCAGGAAATCGAGCTGCCGGCCGACCGCGCCGCCGCCGGCGAGCAGGTCACGCGCCGCCGCCACGTGGCTCGCCAGACGATCCAGTTCCTCTGTAACGTCCGCGCGCGTGGCGAGCATGGCGACTTCCTGGGCCATGCGCTCGGGCGACACCGGCGCCTGCTCGCCGAGCAGGCGCCGCAGCAGCTCGCCCAGGCGCGCGCGCTGTGCTTCCGGCTGCTGCACCGCGTGGGCGGCGGCCTCGGCGCGCAGCGCGGCAATCCGGTCCAATTGATCGCCAACCACGCCGGCCAGCCGCACGCCTTCGGCCACGCGCATGTCCGCCAGTGCCGCGACCGCGTGCGCGAAGTCGGCGAGGGTGGCGGCCAGGCGCGCCTCGCCGGGCGGTGCATCGTCCCCCGCGTCGCGGCGGATCACGCCGGGCAGCGCCATCAGCGTTTCGATCCGCGGCGCCGGCGCGCCGGGGAGCGTGGCGGCCAGGTCCCGCGCCTCGTCGATCAGTCGCAGCAGCAGCGCGCGGTCGACCGTGACCGCGCTGGCGTCGTCGCGTTTGGTGGTGAGGCCGGCCTGAATCGTGCCGCGTGTGAAGGCGGCAGCGACGGCGGTGCGCAGGCGCGGCTCGAGCGAATCGAATCCGGCCGGCAGTTTCAACCGCAATTCCAGCCCGCGTCCGTTGACGCTGCGAAGCTCCCACACCCAGGCGGCACCGGAGTCGGCCCCCGCGGCACGGGCGAATCCGGTCATCGAAGCGACTTTTGGCATGGTGTTAGCCTACCATTGACGCTTCGGACCGTGAACCGTTCACAGTATTAACGGCGTTGCGACATTCTATGGGAGAGTAAATCGGGGACATTACAACTATGCCGCGCAATACGCATCGTAACGCGTCCTTAACGCCACCAGTGGCATAAAAAATTTCAGCGCGGCCTCACTTCCATGTTGTCCCCCTGGGTCTGCTTTGATAAGAGCGGGGGGCTCGCAGGGAATTTGATGCGACGCAGCGTATCTTGTGACTGAACTTTGACGGGGCGGGTACCATGGTTGCTTCAGCGATAACGATCCAAGGCGGAACCGGCACGGGGGCAATCAACTACGCCTTTACCGCGCAGGGAACGAATACAGTTCTGTGGACGACGCAATTTGCCGGAACGGTAGATGCGCTTCTGACCACCCAGGGTGTGACGAAACTTAGTCCGAGCGCGCCGACATCGTCGGCGTTTCTGACTGATGGCACGACGCCGATTTATGATCTCGTGCCGTCAACGGTTTCCAGCACGTTTACGCTGCCCGATACGGTGCCTGCTTACGTCATCGACACAGTCGGTGGCGCATCAACCGTTACCATCACCGGTGACAGCGTCATCGTAGCTGCGGTCAACGCGGCGGCTGACATTATTGCGACGGGCGATGCGCATAACGAAGTTATCTTCGTTTCGGGCTACAACACGTTCGATGGTACCGGAAACACAGGTAACGATTTCGTCGTCGCCGGTAGCGGCTACGACACCATCACCACCGGCACCGGCGACGATACGGTTCTGGGCGGCACGGGTAGCGCGGTCATTACCCTGAACGATACTGCCGCTGGCGGGTACAACGACTTTGTCTACCTGAACGACGGTTCGTCGCTGGTTTATGCGGATGGCACCGGCGACGTCGTTGTGGCAACCAGCGGTGGCCAGACCATCGATGGCGCGGCTTCGGCGGCTTCCACCAGCGTTCTGACGGTCACCTTGCTGCCGGACACCGACACTATCACCACTGGTGATGTTGTTAATCTCGGCGGCGCCTACGCGAACATCTTCGACAGCGCCGGCGGCGATACCATCAACTCGGGTGGTTACGCCTTCTCGTTCTTCGGCGGCACGGACATCGCCGACACCATCAATGTTGGTGATGGCAGCTCCACGATTTTCGGCGGCGCTGGCGACACGATCACATTGGGTGCATCGGCAACCACGGTGGACGGCTTCAATACGTTCATTTCTTCCAGCGGCAGTGAGACATTGGATGCGTCGGCTACCACCGTTAATCTGACGATATTCGGCACAACCGACGCGGCGGGCGGAAACGATAGCCTCATCGGTGGCAGCGGCGCGGATACCTTCGTCGCCGGTGCAGGCAGCGAAACGATGGTGGGTGGCTCCGGCGCCAACACCTTCTACATCGATGCCTATGCCTCGCATAACGCCGACCTCACAATCCAGGACTTCGGTGGTGCGGACTCGATCGCATTCGCCAGCAGCTACAGTGCTGCGGATGTGGCCAGCGCAATTGCCAACGGTGTCGAAGACGCCAACGGCGATTTCGTCATCACGTTCGACACGAGCAACACCACCATCACGCTGGTTGGAGTATCCGGTGCGAGCGCTCTGACCGGTCATACGATCACGTTCGGCAGCTAAGAAAACCTACCCGCCCTCAACGAAAAGCCAGCCTTCGGGCTGGCTTTTCTGTTTTGGCTGCCTTGCTTCTTGGTGGTGAGTCATTCCCCAAGGCAACGTCGGCAAATCGGTGCGTCGGCACACCGACAAGGATGCCCTTTCAAAGGCAGACGTATGAGAGCCCGTTTCGGCAAGAAATTTAACCACGAAGGCACCAAGCACACGAAGGATTTCACGAAGAGCGGGCAGACTGGTTTCGTTTCGTCGTGCCGGCTTCGTGTCATTCGTGCCTTCTTGATTATACCTCTCGCCCGGCTGCGACTGGCACGAACAGAGGGCGAGAAAGACGTGTTATTTTTTGAAAAAAAGAACAAAAAACTTTTTCTCATTTGGTTCCGCGCACTGTTGATGAGTGTTGCGCTGGCTGCACAGAGCGCAAGAGCAAAAGTTTTTTGGTTCTTTTTTTCAAAAAAGAACACTTCTTCCTTTTCACCCGATTGCCCAGTGCAAGGACCAACCTGAGCACGGCATAGGAAATCTGTTACCGCGCCCGATTGCGGAACCGCGTGACGTTGGCGTTGTGCGCGGCCAGGCTTGCGGCAAACACGTGGCCGCCGGTGCCGTCGGCGACGAAATAGAGCGCATCGTCGTCCGCCGGATGTAACGTCGCCAGGATCGACGCTGAACCGGGACTACAGATCGGCCCGACCGGCAATCCCTCAACCACATAAGTGTTGTAAGGATCGGTGTCCGCCAGATCCGCGTGCGTCAGCTTCCGGTCGAGCGACAAAGTACCGCCGCTGACACTGTACAAAGATGTCGGATCCGCTTGCAACCGCATCGACAGGCCAAGCCGATTGAGGAACACGCGGGCGATCATGGCGCGCTCGACCGGTAATTTCGCTTCACGTTCGACAATGCTCGCCAGCACCAGCGCCTGGCGCGGCGATCGCAACGGCAAACCCGGAGCCCTGGCCCGCCATGCGGTGGTGAGCAGATGCTGCATCGCCGATTGCGCACGCGTTATGATGTTGGCGCGCGGCGTGCCGAGCGTATACGCGTAGGTGTCCGGCAGCACACTGCCTTCATCCGGTACCGTCACATCACCGCTCAAATCATTCGCGCCGGCGAGCAGCACGCTGATTTGCGCCGCGGTCAGGCCCTCGGGGATCGTGATATGATGCTGCACGGGGCGGCCGAATCGCAGCACATCGAGCACCGCGGCGAGGCTCGCCCCAGCCGGAAAACCGAGCTCGGCCGCATGCATGGGGCCCTGCGGCGTCGTTGCAAATGCGGCTGCTTTGAACGCGAGCCGAGAGCGAATGAGTCCAGCATGCAACAGTGCATCCGCGATCTCATCGCTGTTGCCGCGTGGTACTACAACATTGGTGGCACGGGCGAGGGGACCAGGCGCCTGATAGACGCGCACTGCCAGGACAGCAGCACTACCGGCTGTGGCAAGAAGTAACGTAGCAAGAATGATCCAGCGCATGGTTTAGCTGCAAAGGAAGAAGGACTTCTTTTTTGAAAAAAAGAAGCAAAAAACTTTTGCTCCTGCGCCTGCATCACCTGGCGTGAAATTGCTCGAACGTGCGCGGAACCCAACAGGTAAAAGTTTTTTTTGGTTCTTTTTTTCAAAAAAGAACACTTTACTGTGCTAAACGCGGCGGAAAATGACGCTGGCGTTGGTGCCGCCGAAGCCGAAACTGTTCGACAGCGCGCAGTCGATGCGCCGCTCCTGCGCGCTGTGCGGAACGCGGTCGA
>Ga0116228_10000228_pt1 | contig 40145 bp, 41 predicted proteins | sample S1TSphfallax_2_FD_89694 | JGI IMG/M metagenome (GOLD analysis project Ga0116228, IMG submission 89694) | Host-associated microbial communities from peat moss isolated from Minnesota, USA - S1T2_Fc - Sphagnum fallax MG | ecosystem: Host-associated > Plants > Peat moss > Unclassified | place... | reverse complement strand
GACGACGCCGTTGGACTGGTACACGTCGGCCGTGGTGACCGTCGCCTTGCCGCCCTTTTCATCGACGAGAACGACGCTCGAACCATCGAGCTCGGCCGTCAACGGACCGCCCTCGACGGTCGTGAGGGTCGCTTTGCCGCCGCCGGCCTTGATCTTCGCGATGATGGCCGCCGCGTCGAATTTGCCTGCCACCACGTGATAGGTCAGCACTTTCTTGAGCGTCTCCGGATCGTTGCCGACCGTGGTGAGCGTCGCCTTCGGGATCTTGTCGAACGCTTCGTTGGTCGGCGCAAACACCGTGAACGGGCCCGGGCCGCTGAGGGTGGCGACCAGACCGGCCTTCTTCACGAGCGAGACGAGCGTCGTGAGGTTCGGGGCCTTCGAGGCGTTCTGGACGATCGTCTCGTTCGCCATCATCGGCGCGCCGCCGACCATCGGATCCGCCTTCATCGAGCTCATGGAATCACCCGACATCGCGTTCTGGGCGAGGGCCGGAGCGGCACACAATGCTGCGAGCACCGCGGCCGCCATCAACTTGTTGACCATGGGGTTCTCCTTCAATTGTCCGGCATCGCCGAACGAGTAGTACGCTGGAACGAACGCAGTAAGAGACGCCGTAGATGTGGGTCGCGTTCTCCCGGACGGAAGTGACCGCACCCCGTGGCGAACGAGGGGAGCGTGCTAGCTTCTCCGCGCGATGCCGCCTCGGTGATCGTCTGTCGGGACACGCCGGACGGGATCGAAGTCTACCTGTTGCGGCGCAGTTCACGTTCGCCGGCGATTCCCGATGCGTACGTGTTCCCCGGCGGGACAATCGATAACAACGACAAGTCGCCGCAAGCGCGCATGCGCCTGGTCGGTCAGTGGCGCCCGGCGGAGCCCGCCTTCACGTACGCGGCGATCCGCGAGACGTTCGAGGAATGCGGCTTGCTCTACAGCGTCGATCCGGTGCCGGCCGACGCCTTGCGGACCGCGCGCAATCGCATGATCGAAGGCGTCCGCAATTTCAGCGAGACGCTGATCGACCTCGACGCCCGGCTCGATGCGACGGCCATCCGGTACTTCTCGCGCTGGATCACGCCGCCGGTCGTGCCGCAGCGTTTCGACGCGCGGTTCTACGTCGCGCGCGCGCCGGCCGGGCAGATCGCCGAAGCCGACGCGTTCGAGACGTACGACGGGCGCTGGCTGCGCCCGGCCGATGCGCTGGCGGCCGTCGAACGGAACGAACTCCAGATGATCTTTCCGACGATCAAGCACCTCGAGCGCGTCGGCGCGTTCGCCACCGTCGACGAGTTGCTCGCGTTCGCCGACACCAAGAAAACGATTCCGGTCACGCCCGACGTCCGGCCGGGCTCGTTCTTCTCCATCCCGCCGGCACTCGAAAATACGTGGTAGCGCTCAGCCCGCGCGTGTCGCGGCTGCGTGCTCCGAATCCCTCGGCGATGACCCTCGACGGCACCAACGGCTACGTCGTCGACGGCGGCCACGGCCGCTGGATCGCGATCGATCCCGGCCCCGATCTGCCCCAACAGACCGCGGCGTTCGTCGATGCTGCGGCGGCGCGCGGCGCGCGCTACGGCGCGATCCTCGTGACGCACGGGCATCCCGATCACTTCCCCGGCGCAGCGCCGCTCGCGCGCGCCACGGGTGCGCCGGTCTACGCACACCCGGACGCGCGCTTCGCGCACGATCGCGACCTCGCCGACGGCGCAACGTTCGCGCTCGACGATGCGTCGCTGCGCGTGGTGCACGCGCCCGGGCACGCGCGCGACCACCTCGTCTTCGCGCTCGCGGACGAGCGGGCGCTCTTCACCGGCGACGTGATCATCGGCACCGGCACCGTCGTCGTCGCACCGCCGCAGGGCGACATGCGCGCCTACCAGCGCACGCTGCGGCGGTTGCGCGACGAGTTCGGCACGAGTGCCGTGATCTACGGCGGCCACGGGCCCGAACGCACCGACGTCGCCGCGCTGATCGACGGCTACATCGCGCATCGCGAGGCCCGCGAGGCGGCGTTGCTCGCCGCGCTCGCGACCGGCAGCGCAACGATCCCCGATCTCGTGGCGACGATCTATCACGACGTCGGGCGGCAGCTGTGGCCGGCGGCGGCACGTCAGCTGCTCGCGTATCTGATCGCGCTCGAACGCGAGGGCCGCGTGCGCGCGAGGGTGCTCGACGTGCCGCTCACCGGCGATCAGCGCGCGCTGCTCGATCCGGATCTGAGCGCGCTCGCGAGCGAGACGCGCGCGATGGCGCGCGACGAACTCGGCTACGGCGACGATGCGCCGCAGCTCGTCGCCTACACGCTCACGACGACCTTGCCGAACTGATCGCCGGCGGCGACGCGCTGCGCCGCAGCAACGACGTCGTCGAGCGGCACGATCTCGTCGATCGCCGGCTCGATCGCACTCGTCGCGAAGAGCGCGAGCATCGCGGCGAAATCGGCCGGGCTGCCCATCGAGGTGCCGAGGATGTCGAGGTGCTTCCAGAAGATCGAGAACATGCGCACCTTCGCATCGCCCGTCGTACCGCCGTAGGTGACGACGCGTGCGCCGGGACGCGCGAGATCGAGCGACTTCGCGAACGTCTCGCCGCCGACCGAATCGATCACCAGCGTCGGCCCGCCGCCGCTCTGCGCGCGCACGTCCTTGCTCCAGTTCTCGCTCGTGCGATAGTTGATGCACACGTCGGCGCCGAGCGCGCGCGCGCGTTCGAGTTTCGCATCGCTCGACGACGTGACGATCGTGCGCGCGCCGGCCGCTTTGGCGAACTGCAGCGCGAACGTTTGCACACCGCTGCCGATGCCGGGAATCAACACGACGTCGCCGGGCGTGCAGCGTCCGCGCGTGAACACCGCGCGATACGCCGTGAGGCCGGCGAGCGGAATCGCCGCCGCTTGCGCATCGCTCAAGCGCGCGGGTTTGGCGTGCACGTTCTGCGCCGGCACGGCCACGAACTGAGCGAACGTTCCGGCGTGCGGCATGCCGAGAATCGAGCTGTCCGCGCGCGGGAGCGCCGGATCGTCGCCCCAGCCGAGCATCGGATCGATCACCACGGTCGTGCCGAGCGGCGGACCGCTCACGCCGGCGCCGTGCGCGACGATCGCGCCGCAGCCATCGGAACCGGGAATCACCGGCAACACGATGCCCGGATACAACCCTTGCGTGATGAAGACGTCGCGCCGGTTGAACGCCGCATGCGAGAGCTCGACGAGAATCTCGCCCGCACCCGCAACGGGCGCATCGATCTCCTCGACGACGAGGTTCTCCGGACCACCAATGGCATGAAGACGGACGGCACGCATCCTGCGCGACTTCGATCCGGAGGTCGGCGCCCCCGCGCGCCGCTACACGAACCCGCTCGCGACCGTCGCACCCTTTGCGCGGAGTTCGGCCTGGCGCAGTTCGACGCGGCGGATCTTGCCCGAGCGCGTTTTCGGCAGCTCGTCGACGAACGCGATCGCGCGCGGATATTTGTAGGGCGCGGTGACGCGCTTGCAGTGCTCCTGGAGTTCGCGCACGAGCGCGTCGCCGGCGGCGTAGCCGGCGCGCAGCACGACGAACGCTTTGACGATGTTGCCGCGATCGGGATCGGGCGAACCGACGACCGCCGATTCGAGCACCGCGGGGTGTTCGAGCAACGCGCTCTCGACCTCGAACGGCCCGATGCGATACGCGCCCGATGAGATCACGTCGTCGGCGCGGCCGACGAACCAGAAGTAGCCATCGTCGTCGACCTGCGCGCGATCGCCGGTGAGGTACCATGCGCCGCGCATCGACGCGCGCGTCTCCTCCGGGTTCTTGTAGTACTCGGTGAAGAGCGACGGCGGCCGGCCGCGCAGCCCGATGTCGCCCACCTCGCCCGGCGCGCACACGTTGCCCTCGGCGTCGACGACCGCGACGTCGTGACCGGGCGTCGGCATGCCCATCGAGCCGGGCCGCACCACGCGGCCGGGCACGTTGGCGACCAGCAGCGTGTTCTCGGTCTGCCCGTAGCCGTCGTAGATCGTGAGGCCGAAGGCCTCGCGCCAGCGTTCGATCACCTCGGGATTGAGCGGCTCGCCGGCGGAGACGCAGTGGCGCAGCGTCGGCAGTTGCCAGCGCGTGCCGAGATCGGGCAGCTTCACCTCGAGCCGATATTCCGTCGGCGCCTGACAGAGCAGCGTGACCTCGAGATCGCGGATCAGGTCGAGCCGCGATTCGGGCGTGAAGCCGCCGCCGTCGAGCGCGATGCACGCGCCGCACGACCACGGACCGAGCAACACGTTCCAGAGCGACTTCGCCCAGCCGGTGCTCGACGTGCACCAGGCGAGGTCGCGTTCCGTGCAATCGAACCACGTCTTCGCCTGCATGCGCTTCGCGAACGTGTAGGCGACGCGGTGAACCACGCCTTTGGGATCCTTCGTCGTGCCGCTCGTGTAGACGATGTAGGCGAGGTCATCGGCCACCGTCGGGTTCCCCGCGAACGGCACGGCGGCGGCGACGAGCGGCTCGAGGGCGGTCCAGCCGTCGCGCGAACCGCCGGCCAGCAGATAGCGGCGCACGCCGGGCGCATCGGCGCGGATGCCGTCGACCTCGGCCGCGTTCGAGACGTGCGAGATGACGGTCGTCGCGTCGCCGTGTACGGCGCGGAAGAGCACGTCCTTGGTGCGCAACTGCTCGGCGCCCGGGATGGCGACCGCGCCGAGCCGCAGCAGCGCCAGCATCGCGAACAGCCATTCGGGTGACTTGGGCAAGATGACGACGACGCGATCGCCGTGCGCCACGCCGGCATCCCGCAACGCCGACGCCCAGCGCTGCGATGCATCCGCGATCTGCTCGAACGTGAAGTCGTGGCGCGCACCCGCCGGCTCGACGAAAACGAGACCGCGCCGGCCGGTCGGCGCGAGCGCATCGATCACGTCACGGGCGAAATTGAATTGCGGCGGAACGTCCCACTCAAAGGAATCGGGTTGCATCGGGCGAGGATTCGCACCCTCGTTCGCCGCACCCGCCGCGTATGAGCTTCGATGCGGCCCGCGTCTTGCGGGCCTCGCGCGTCCGGGTCGGACCGCTGCGCGCCTCCGGGGCGCCGGCGATTTTCCTCGGGATCGCGACGGTGATCCTGGCGGCCGGCGTCGCGCGCACGCTCGGCACGCTCGCGCCGATGCTTCCCGAGACCCTGCGCGAAACCAAGGGCTTGATCGAAACCGCGCGGCGTGACGCCCGGTTGCTCACGTCGTGATCGAAGAACAGACCATGGTTGCGATGATCCGCGTCGCCATGCCCGACGCGCAGGTCGACGTGTGGGACCGGACCGGCACCATGGACCATTTCGACGTGTTGATACGCTCGAGCGCCTTCGCGGGAAAATCGCTGCTCGACCGGCATCGCATGGTCGAGAAAGCGCTCAAGCCCGCTCGCGACGACGGGCGCATTCACGCCCTCGCCATCCGCACCGAACTCTTGGAGACCTAGATGTCAGACGCGATCCGTAGTGAGATCGAACAGGAAGTCGCCGCCAACACCATCCTCGTGTACGGCAAAGGCACGAAGGACGCACCGCGGTGCGGCTTCACGCTCGAGACGATTCAGTTCTTCAGCCACTTCGGCTACCCGTTCGAAGTCGTCGACGTGCTCGAGAACATGCCCAAGCGCAACGCGCTCTCCGAGATGACCGACTGGCCCACGTTGCCGAAGGTCTTCATCAACGGCGAATTCTACGGCGATACCGACGTGCTCGGGCCGATGGCGGAAAAGGGCGAACTGCAGACGTTGCTCGACGGCGTGTTCGCCGGCAAGGGCGTCACGCCGACGATCCAACTGCGCTAATCGCGCGCGCGAGGATCATCGCGCGCACGGCGGCGACCACGGCGGCGATCGGCGGGCGACGGTACGCCCACATCGCCTCGTCGGGCGGATAGTACACCGCCATCGTCGCGTTCGCTTCGAACACGACGACGTTGCCCGCGGGATCGAGCGCGAAGTCGATGCCGGCGTAGTCGAGGCCGAGCGTAGCGACGATCGATTCGAGCGCGCGCATCGCACGCTGGCCGATTGCGCCCGGCATGTCGTTGAGGAAGCGCGCTTCCTCGGCGCGGTGCGCGGCGTTCTCGGCCATGCCTGCGCTGAAATAATGCACCTTCCACTGTGGCGCGACCGCAAGGTGCACCGGGTAGAGCGCGCCGTCGACCGCGACCACGCGATATTTGCGCACGTCGCCCGCGACGTCGCGCACGTCGACGAACGCGATCGCGAACAACGCGTCACCCGGAAGCGTGGCAGCGACCGATGCGAGGTCGGCCGGTGAAGCGACCAGCGCGAAGTGCATGCCGGCGTGATGGCCCGGCGAACGCAGCAACAGCGGAAACGTGAAGCCGCGCGCGGCCAGTGCGGCGGCGCTGAGCTCGTCGCGCGCGATGCGTTCGGTGCGCGGCGCGCGAACGCCGGCGAGACCGCCGAGGCGGCGCATGCTCTCGACCCGGCCGCTGTGCTCGACGGCCGCCGGATCGTTGATCACCGGCACCCGCAGCCGCGCACAGATGGCGCGTGCACGCGCGAGGCTCGCGGCGCTGCGGTCGGCATCGCCGATCGCGTTGAACACCAGCTCGGGTGCGGGAACGTCGTCGATGCGGCGGACGGAATCGGCCAACAGTACCGAGAGCTGCACCGTGCGCTCGTCGAAGAACAGATTGCTCACCATGTCGCCGCCGGACGCAGACGCCAAGAGCAGCACGCGCACCGGCGCACCCGAACCGTAATACGGAAACTGCCACGCGCGCGGACGCGCGTAGGCGCGTTCGAGATGACGCTGCGCCCGCTCGGTCGCACCGCGACGTGCGTGCAATGCGGCCAGGCCCAAATGTGCGTGCAGATGGTCGGGGTCGATCGCGAGCACCGACGCGTACGTCGCGAGCGCCGCCTCACCGTTGCCGAGCGCCGCCTCCACGCGCGCGAGATTGATCAGCGCAACCGGATCCGCGGGATGGGCGGCGGCAGCCGTGCGCAGATAGGGCTCGGCATCGGTGGCGCGCTCGCGCTCGAGCAACAGGCACCCGAGATTCGTCAGCGCGCCGATGTGGTGTGCTTCGCGCGCGATCACGTCGCCGTAGGCGGCGATCGCTTCGACCGTGCGACCGAGATCTTCGAGGCAACAGGCCCGGGCGAATCGCAGCCGGAGCGAATCGGGCGCGTCGCGCAGCAGCGTCTCGATCGATGCGAGCGATCGCGGATCGGTGAACGCGCCCGCGCTGATGCGCATCAGCGGCCCAGCGCTTCGCGGAGCTCGCGCACGGCGGCGAAAGCGACGCCGCGTTCGAGATGCGCGGCGGCGTTCGTGGTCGAGACGATGCGAGACCCACGACGGTACATCAGCTTACCAAACGTACCGCGCCCATCTTACAACGCGCCCACCGCGGAGCTGGGAAAGCGCCCAGCAACGACGCGCGGCTTGGGAATTGCCCGCGAACGTACCACGCGAATTAACATTGTAATAAGCGACGTACCAAGGTTTTCGACCGGGGAGGCCGGGAAGGATGCGGCGCCGCCGCGCGTGCGCCACTCGCGTGCCGCCGGCGATGCACCACTCCTACGAAAGGCAACGTCTTGTCGTACCGGACTCTTGCGCTTACCGCGCTCCTGTCGTTCGGTTCATGTGCGTCCGTGCTCTCGAACCCCACCCTCGCGCTGGCCCAATCAGTTGGCAGCATTACCGGTAAGGTCACGAGTAGCACACAAGGGGCACTCGGAACCGCGCGCGTCACGATCACCGGTGCGGGGATCACCCGCACCGTCGAAACGAAGAACGACGGAACGTTCTCCGTCGATGTCCCACCCGGCGTCTACTCCGTCGTCGCGAGCGCGAACGGCTTCCAGGCATCGGAGACCGACAACATCGTCGTCTCCCCCGGCACCTCCGCCACGCTCTCGTTCGCACTCTCCAACGCATCGTTGACCACGATCGGTCGCGTTTCTCAAAGCAGCGCCACGGCGGTCAATACGACCGCCGCTGCGATCGCGACGATTCCCACCAGCACGTTCACCGATCAAGGTCAACGCACGGTGAGCAACGTGCTCAGCGAAATTCCCGGTATCGAAATCTTCAACGCGAACGGTGGCTCCGACCAGCCGTACTCGAACCAGTCGATCTCGATTCGCGGCGCCGAGCCGTACGAATCGCAGATCCTCATCGACGGTCACCCCGTCAACACCGGCGCGAACGGCGTCGACGGCGTCAACGTCGGATTCTTCAACTCGCTGTTGCTGCAAGGCGTGCAGGTCAGCAAAGGTCCGGGCAACATGCCGAACACGATCGAAGACGCGGTCGGCGGCACGGTCAACTTCCAGACCGCGGCGATCTCGGCGAAGCCCGACGCCGAGTTCCTCTCGGGATACGATTCGTTCCAAGGGTTCTACTACAGCGCGAAGCTCTCCGACACGATCGGGAAGTTCGGCTTCTTGGTCGGCATCTCGCGCAACGTCGGCCCCGGCTATCTCACGCCGCAGAACATCTACGGCGGCGACAATTACTACTACACCTACGCGCAGTACTCGCTGCCGGTGACGCCGTCGCCGTACACCTCGTTCGGACCCGGCACCAACTACACGGGCGTGGTGAACTTCAGCTACCCCGCGACGTCGGACTTCTGGAGCAATACGCAGCTGGCGAAGATCTCGTATGAGTTCTCACCGGTCACGTCGGTGCTCTTCAGCAACTACTCGAGCCAGTCGTTCGTCGACGAGACGGGCAACAACATCGGCAACGTGTATGCAAAGGTCGTCTGCGCGATTCCAACGACGACCGCGTGCACGACGACGACGCCGAATCCCAACGCCAACTACACGGCGAACCCGTATCTCGGACTCGTCGGGCAGATGGTGCCGATCAATCTCTACGCCGGCTATCCGAACACGTCGGAATACAATAACCAGCCGATCTACACCGGTGAGTTCCGCACGACGATCGGGCCGGGCTCGTTCCTCGCCCGCTATTACGCCGGTTCCGTCTCGCGTGATCTGCCGCAGAACGCGGACACCTCCGCGATCTCTCCGTGCTACACGCCCTCGTGCGCGTGGTTGCCGTACGATCCCGCGAATCCAAGCGATTCCGACTGGAACGACAACGGCTATCCAGGCGAACCGTATTTCGAACAGACCACCGACATCTTGCACGGACTCGACGCGCAGTACACCCTGCCGTTCAGCGGATCGGATTACGTGACCGTCGGCTTCGACCGTCACGTCGACCAAGCGATCTTTCAGGAAATCTATAACAACGCGTACGAAGGCGACACCACGCTCTCCGACTACTACACCGTCGGGCCGCCGAGCGCCACCTACGACACGTTCCAGAGCCTGACCGAGAGCATCCGCGCGGGCATCGCGATCACGCCCAAGCTCACCTTCGGCTTCGGCGGCTACTTCTCGAGCGCGACCTACGTGGGCAGCCGATTCGATCCGCGCGGCTCGCTGACGTTCAAGCCGAATTCCAAGTACAGCCTGCGCGCATCGTGGGGCAGCGCGTTCGTGCAGCCCTACTACAACCTCGTGATCCCGACCGAGAAAGTCTCGGGCGGCAGCCTCGAGCTGCCGACGAGCACGTTCGCACCGGAAACCTCGTCGAGCTACGACGTCGGCGGCGACGTGAAACTCGATCCGGTCACGCTGCTCTCGACCGACTACTACTTCACCACGATCTACAACCGCTATGCCGAAATCACGGCGCCGATCTCCGGCACGTACAACGGCAAGAACTACTCATCGGAAACGGAAGACGCCGCCGAAGGCGACGGCGTCAACGAAGGCCTCGAGCTCTCCGTGACGCGCGCGCCGAAGATCGGTCTCGGTTTCGTCACCGCGTTCGATCTGCTGCGCGATTACGCGTTCAACCAGATCGTGCCGAAGTCGTCGACGCCCGACCTCTTCTACGCACTGCCGGCGAACGGCGTGCAACTGCCGGGCTATCCGTACGACAAGATCCGCGCGGCGTTGAACTACACGCTCGCCGACGGCGGACAACTGCAGTTCGGCAGCACCAGCTACGGGGCGAACAACTCGTACGGTCAGCCGGGCTTCACCGTGTTCGATACCAACCTGAAGTTCCCGGTGAGCAAGCGCATCGCACTGAGCCTCGGTGCGACGAACCTGTTCAACAAAGACGACTATCAGGTCGGCGGCATCTTCTACGGCGGCTACACGTATCAGACGCTCAACGGTGGCGTCGGACCGACCAACTACTACTTCGTGCAACCACGCACGGTCTATCTCCAGGCCCAGATCTCGCTGTTCAAAAAATAGCGCGACGCTGCGTGAATGAGAGAAGCCCGCCGTCTCGCGACGGCGGGCTTCGTCATTTCGTTCGAGTCGTCGGAACGACTAGAACTTCTTGAGGATCGAGAAGCGCCAGGTTTCGGGACCCGGTGACACGGCTGCCGTATTGAACGGCGTGGAGTACGTGTACCCGCCGACGCTCGGCGTGCCAGCGACCGGACTGAGGCCCTGATATTCCGTGCCGCGACCCAAGAGTGAGCCGGGCTGCCAGTTGAACACGTTCTCACCCGTGACGCTGAGCATCACGTCGTGGAAACCGGTGTTGATCTTCAGCCCCGTATCGAAGATGAAGAACGCCGGCACGTTGTATTCGTTGTTGCTGCCTTCGTAGTCGGCACCGAAACGAATGGTGAACGCGCGTTCCGCCAATTGGACTTCCGTGTAGGCCTTCGCGAACGGCGTCGACGTGCTACCCGAACCGGTGCTCACGAACTGATTGCCGTTGAAGAAGACCTGAGGCGAATTACCGAAGTACGCTGCGGGCGTATCGAGGTAGTAGTTCCGTTCGAACGCGAGGTTCGAACGATAGCCGAACCCGATGAGGGGCTCGTTGGTGAACGAGAACTCGACGCCTTGCACATACTGCTGCGCGCCGTTGAGGGTCTGCGAGTAGAAACCCTCGGCCGTGACTTCGGGAATCTGGTTCAGCGTGCAGGGAGCGAGTCCGAGGCTCGCAGGACCGCCGCAGAAGGGGATCTTCGTCGAGAGCCACGGGTTGTGGACCACGGCGTTGTACAGGTCCCACGAGAAGACCGCGCCGCTCTTGGTGTAGCGGTAGTCGGCACCGAGATCTTCTTGGACGATCGTTTCCGGCAGCAATCCGTAGTTCGGCGTGCTGATCGTGCTGCTCGTGCTTCCGAGCGAGTACGTTTGGAAGCCGGAGACGAGCGACGCATACGGAATCGTCTGCGAGGAACCGGCCGAGAAGCGGATCGAGAGATCACGCGCCGGACGATACACGAGGCCGAAGCGCGGATCGAAATGCGAGCCCGCGTTGTTCGCCGGCACGAGCACGATCGGCACGGAGTTCGAAACGCCGCCATAACTCGCCGCCGGGTCCGCGAAGTTGGTGATCGTCGTCGGCTTCAGGTAGTACGGGTCTTCCTGCGCGCCTTCGATCAGGTACTTGGTGTAGAAGACGCCGGCATCGAGTTCGAGCTTCGAGGTGAGCACGAAGTTGCCCGCGAGACCGACCGACGTGCGCGAGTCGAACGTGTTGGGAACGGAGAGCGGCGACGGGCGCAGGTTCACAAGAACGTTCCCGTTTGCGTCCTTACAGTTGGGTTGATACCCCAGATCGTCGGCCGGCGAATTGGCGGCCGAACCCAACGTGAACGTGCAGCCCGCGGCGAGCGGCGACGCGTCGTTGATGTAGTCGGTCGTATTGTCGTAATAGTGATCGAAGGTCAAGTTGAGCGTATCTGCCCCGAACGGGTGGATATAGCTCGCCGTGTAGCCGAAGAGATGGTCGAGTTCGAGGGTCGTATAGGGTGAGCCGAAGCCGTACTGACCACCGTTGTTCGCCGCCGTCGGCGTCGTGTAACACGGGTTCGCCTTGGTACAATCGCCGGCGGGCGGCGCACCAGCGACCGGGAAGAGCGGGATGTAGTTGGTCGTGCCGGTCGAGATGTACGCGGCAACCGGGTTCTGACCCGCGAGATAACACGGACCCTTGGCACCCGTCGCGGCGGTGATGCCCGAGGTCACCGAGTTGACCTGGCAATTGGCCGGGTTGATGACTTGATACCAGTTTCCGGCATCGCCGGGGACGCGATTCTCTTGCGTGCCGTCGATCAACCGGTTGATGGCGGCCGTGTACGGACGGACGAGCAGCGTATCGTTGCCGATCGTCGTCTTGAAGTCGGCGTTCCAGTTCGGGTTGTTCTGGCGAACATCGGAACCGGGGTAGAACGCGTAGAGCGGAACGCGAGTGTCGCCGATCAGCGACTGCGCGACCGGGTTGTTGTAGGTCGAGGCCGGGGTGCAGGCCGCCCCGTTGGCCGGCTTGCCGGCATTGAGGCATTCCGGAATCGTCGCGTAGCCCTCGAATTGGCCGTACGCGCCACCCTGCGGATCGAAGCGGCCTTCGAGACCGAGGAACTCGACCGAGAGCGACGTCGCGCTCGAGAACGAGTAGCGCAGCTTCGCGAGTTCGCCTTGCAGGCTGTACGTGTCGCTGAAATCCTGGATGTAGGGGATGACGCCGTTCGTAATATTCTGCGGGGGTGCGAAGGTGCCGTAGGTCGGCGCGGCGCCGAGCGAGCCATCGGGCTCGGTGAGACCGTACGTCGGCCCGCGGTAGCCGGTGAACGTCTTACCGGCGATGAGCGAGAACTTGCCGAGGTTCACGTCGGCGAGCGCCGTGAAAAATGAACCGCCGTAGTTGTCGAGACCGGCTTGGAAATAGCCGCTATCCTTCGCCGTGAAGTCGGGCGTGCGCAGGTTGACGATACCGATACCGGATTCACCCGAGATCGGGCCGTCGAGACCGCCGCCCTTGAACACGTCGACACCGCCGAAGATGCCCGACGCGGTGTAATTGGTGAGGAACTGGCCGAGCGTACCCGACGACACCGGGTGGCCGTCGAGGGTCACGGTCGTCTCGTACTTGAGGCCGCGGATGATGAATGACTGGTTCGGGTTCGACGTCGCTTGCGGAATCGTGACGCCGGGAAGTTCGCTCACCGACTGCACGAGGCTCGGCGTGTTGCGAGCCTGGATCTGTGCCGCCGAGATGGTGTTCACCGTGGTCGAGGTGACGTTGAACTTCGCCGCGTTACCGGCGACGGTCGTCGCGGTGCGGCCGATGACGTTGAGCGAGCTCAAGTTCGCCGTCGTCAACGACACGTTGACGGTGGTCGTCGACCCCGACGCGACGGTGACTTCCGTCGAGCCGGTTTGGAAGCCGCCCTTGTTGACGGTGATCGTGTAGATCCCCGGAGGCAGCGGAGTCGTAAAGGTACCGCTGCCATTGGTCTGCACCGTGAGATGCTGGCCGGCGCCTTCGATGGTAACCGTCGCCGACGGGACAGGCTTCCCTGCATCGCTGACGACTTGTCCTGTGAGCGTGGTCGCTGCGGCTTGTGCTACCAGTGAGGAGACCGTGCTCGTCGCCGCGCTAACGGGTCCGACGAAGGCCACCAAAGATAACAGCGAGCCGAGCAAGGCACGAATAAACATTCGCACGAGTATGCTCCGTTCGGAGAAGTGAAATGGGAAACGAAAGCGGCCAAACGCTCAACCAAAACGGTCGCCCGGCCAACTCCCGCGCCCATTCTCCACAGCAAACCGTAAGAAAACCTTCTCATCACCTGTTCATTTTGTTAAGCATTGCTATACAAATGGGACGCGCCGTTGCCCCATTTGGAGAGCGAGCAATCGCGGGCGATTGCGCGGCGGGCATCGGCACGCGATCGCCGTAACGGGCGGCATGCAGTACTGGCTGTTCAAGAGCGAGCCCGACGTGTACGGCATCGACCGCCTCGAACGCGAGGGCCGCACCGAGTGGTCGGGCGTGCGCAACTTCCAGGCGCGTAACACGATGGTGGCGATGCACGTCGGCGACCTCGGCTTCTTCTATCACTCGAGCACCAAGCCGCCCGGGATCGCGGGCATCTGCAAGGTGATCACCGCGGCCTACCCCGACGTCACCCAGTTCGATCCGGCGAGTGAGTACTACGACCCGACGGCCAGCGAGGAGCGGCCGAAGTGGAAGATGGTCGACGTCGGCTTCGTGCGCCGGTTCGAGCAGCTGCTGCCGCTCGACGATCTGCGCGCGATGCCCGAACTCGCGGGCATGCCGCTGCTGCGCCGCGGCCAACGGCTGAGCGTTCAGCCGGTGGAGCAGCGCTACTGGGACGCGATCATGCGCCGCGTCGACGGTTAGACGGCTTCGTAGCGCTCGAGGAAGATCTGCTGCGCGTCGACGCGCGTCGCACCGGGTGGAATCGGGCGGCGCACGTACCGGCCGTCGGCAAGCAACTCGCGTGACTTGACGTTGTCGCGCACGAACACGTCGATGATCTCGTCGCAGATCGTCTGCGCCACCGCCGGATCGAGCACGGGCACGACGGTCTCCACGCGCCGGTCGAGATTGCGGCCCATCCAATCCGCGCTGCCGATGAACACCTCGCGCCGGCCACCGTTGGCGAACACGAAGATGCGCGAGTGCTCGAGGAATCGTCCGACGATGCTGCGCACGCGGACCGTCTCGCTCAAGCCCGGCACGCCGGGCCGCAAGATGCACATGCCGCGGATCATGAGATCGATCGGCACGCCGGCACGCGAGGCGCGATAGAGGGCCGCCGAGATGCCGGCGTCGTTGATCGCGTTGAGCTTCGCCGTGATGCCCGACGGCCGCCCCGCCTTCGCGTGCTCGGTCTCGCGTTCGATCAACTCCATGAAGCCGGAGCGCAAGCCGGTCGGCGCGACCAGCAGCCGCTCGTAGGTCTCGGCTTTGGAAAAACCGGTGAGCGCGTTGAACAACTGCGTGGTGTCGCGACCGAGATCGGGGCGGCACGTGAAGAGGCTGAGGTCGGTGTAGAGCTTTGCCGTCTTGTCGTTGTAGTTGCCGGTGCCGAAGTGCATGTAGCGGCGGATACCGTCGGGCTCGTTGCGCACGATCAGCGTCACCTTGGCGTGCGTCTTGAGTCCGGTCAACCCGTAGACGACGTGCGCGCCGACGCGCTCGAGGTTGCGTGCCCACAGGATGTTGTTCTCTTCGTCGAAGCGCGCCTTGAGTTCGATCAGCGTCGCGACCTGTTTGCCGCCTTCGGTCGCGTCGATGAGCGCGCTGACCACGGGCGAATCGCCCGACGTGCGATACAACGTCTGCTTGATCGCGAGCACGTCGGGATCTTCCGCCGCTTGCCGCACGAACTGCACGACCGGGTCGAACGACTGATACGGATGGTGCAGCAACAGATCGCCTTCGCGGATCACCGCGAACATGTCGGCCGCACCGCGCAAACGCTTGGGGATCGAGGGCGTGAACGGCGGATCGTGCAACGCGGGCCGGTCGATGCCGACGAGCGACCACAGCGCCGAGGTCGCCATCATGCCTTCGATTTCGTAGCAATCGAATTCGGTGAGCGAGAGCGCTTCGCGCAGCATCGCACGCAAGCCGTCGGGCATCGAGCGCGCGACCTCGAGCCGCACGGGTTCGCCGAAGCGGCGTTTGCGCAATTCCGATTCGATCGCGCGCAGCAGATCGTCGGCCTCGTCTTCCTGCAGATCGAGATCCGCATCGCGCGTCACGCGAAACGCGTGCGACGCGACGACGTGCATGCCGGGGAAGAGCGCGTGCAGGTTGTTGGCGATCAGATCTTCGACCAGCACGAACCAGGATTGGCCGGCGGGCGCGCCCTCGATCGGCACGAAGCGCGGCAAGCTCGGCGGGATCTTCACGCGCGCGACGTAGTCGACCGGCCCCTCGGGCGTCGTCTCCTGAAGTTCGACCGCAAGCGAGAGCGAGAGGTTGGAGATGTAGGGGAACGGATGACCCGAATCGATCGCGAGCGGCGTGAGCACGGGGAACACGCGCTCGCGGAAGTACGCCTTCATCGCAGCCTGCGCCGCACCGTCGAGTTCGCCGAACGGCACGATGCGGATGCCGTGACGCACGAGCGCCGGGAAGAGCACCTTCTCGAGGCAGTTGGTCATCACGTCGAGCGAGGGCTGCAGGCGCGCCGCAATGGCGGCGAGCTGTTCCTCGGGCAAGGGCCCGTCGTCGGAGCGGCGATGCACCTCGGCTTCGATCTGCTGCTTGAGCCCCGCGACGCGGATCATGAAGAACTCGTCGAGGTTGGTGCCGTAGATCGCGATGAACTTCAGGCGCTCGAGGAGCGGGTTGCCTTCGTCGAGCGCCTCCTCGAGGACCCGATCGTTGAATTCGAGCCACGACGTCTCGCGGCTGATATAGAGGGAAGGATCGAGCAGGTCGTCGTCGGTGCCCGCCGGTGCGACGGGGCGGACCTCGCCCTCCATTTCCGAACCGGTTAGCATCGTGGGGAGATTCGGCGGATGATCCAGACCTTCTTCGCGCACCTCGGAACTCACGTCGGCCTCTCCCTGGCGGCGATCGTCATCGCGATCGCGATCGGTGTGCCGGCGGCGGCCCTCGCCGCCGGTCGGCCGCTCGCGCGCGTGCTCACCCTCGGCGGTGCTGGCGCGCTGCGCGTCGTGCCCAGTTTAGCCATCCTCACCTTAACGTTGCCCTATCTCGGACTCGGCTTCCGGCCCGCCCTGCTCGCGCTCGTCGTGCTCGCGCTGCCGCCGATCGTGATCAACACCGAGCTCGGTTTGCGCGCCGCGCCGCCGGCGACGATCGACGCCGCCCGCGGACTCGGGATGACTGCGCGCGAGATCCGTCGCCGCATCGAGTGGCCGCTCGCGGTGCCGCTGCTGGTCGCGGGCGCGCGCACCGCGTCGGTCGAGGTGGTCGCGTCGGCGACGCTCGCTGCGTTCATCGGCGGCGGCGGCCTCGGCGACTTCATCATCGAGGGGCTCGCGACCGACGACGTCGGCGAACTGCTGCTCGGCGCGATCGCCGTCGCCGTCTTGGCGCTCGCAATCGACGCCGCACTCGGGCGCCTCGGCCGCCGTCTCAACCCGAAAGGCTTGGCATGAACCGCGCACGCGCCCTCGGTCTGATCGCGGCTGCACCGCTGGCCGGGTGCGGACTCGATCACGACACCACCAAGATCGGCTCGAAGAATTTCACCGAATCGCTGCTGCTGGGCGAACTCTATGCGCAGATGCTCGAGAACGGCGGCCTGCGCGTGCGGCGCCGGCTCGACCTCGGTGGCACCGACATCGCGATGGAAGCGTTACGTCGCGGCGAGATCGATTGCTATCCGGAGTACACCGGCACGGCGCTGCTCGTCGTGCTGAAGTCGAGCCTGCGCGGCGATCCCGCAGCGACTTTCGCCTACGTGAAAGCGCAGTACGCGCAACGCTTCGGCCTCACGTGGCTCGACGCCGCGCCGATGAACAACACCGAAGCGCTCGCCACGACGGGCCCGATCGCCGCGCGCTACGGGCTGCGCACGCTCAGCGACGTCGCGGTGAAGGCGCCGCAGTTGCGCTTGGGCGCGGTGCCGGAATTCGTGAGCCGGCCCGACGGATTACCGGGTCTGCGGCGCGTGTACGGCGGCTTCGACTTCAAAGAAGTCCGCCTGGTGGATTTCGGCTTGAAGTACAAGGCACTGCTCGACGGTGACGTCGACATCGTCGTCGCGTTCGGCACCGATGGCGACATCCTCGCCGACCGGCTCGTCGTGATGCGCGACGACAAGCACCTCTTTCCGCCGTACAACGTCGCGCCGGTCGTGCGCACCGCGGCGCTGCAGGCGCGGCCGGCGATCGCGACGATTCTCAATCGCGTCGCGCCGCTGCTGACCGACGCGACGATGCAATCGCTCAACGAGCAGATCGACGGCCCCACGAAGCAAGAGCCCGCCGACGTGGCGGCAGCCTTCATCAAGCAGCACGGCCTTGGCGGATAACCTCGAGCGCGCGCGCGGCTCGCGCATCGAACTGCGCGGCGTCGGCGTCACCTACCCGGGCGGAACGGCCGCGGTGCGCGACGTCGACCTCACGATCGCGGCCGGGGAGTTCACGGTCTTTCTCGGACCGTCGGGATCGGGGAAGAGCACGCTCGTGCGCACGATCAACCGGCTGATCGAACCGACCGCCGGAACCATACTGCTCGACGGCGTCGACGCGCGCACGCTCGACCCCGTCGCGCTGCGGCGCGGCATCGGTTACGTGATCCAAGCCGTGGGACTCTTCCCGCACCTCACGATCGCGGCCAACGTCGGCGTCGTTCCGCGGTTACTCGGCTGGGATCGCGCGCGCATCGCGGCGCGCGTCGACGCGCTGCTCGCGCTCGTGCGGCTCGACCCCGCGCGCTATCGCGATCGCTATCCGCGCGAACTCTCCGGCGGCGAACAGCAGCGCGTCGGCGTTGCGCGCGCGCTCGCGGCCGAACCGCGCGCGTTGCTGATGGACGAACCGTTCGGCGCGGTCGACGCGATCGTGCGCGCATCGCTGCAAGACGAGATCCGCCGCATCCACCGCGAGCTCGGCACGACGATCGTGTTCGTCACGCACGATGTCGACGAGGCGCTGCGGCTCGCCGATCGCATCGTCGTCATCGCCGAGGGCACGATCGCGCAAGCCGATTCGCCCGACCGGCTGTTGGCCGCACCGGCGAGCGGCGTCGTGCGATCGCTGGTCGGCATCGACGCGGCCAGCCGCCGCTTCGCGACGGAGCGGCCGTTGCTCCCGTGACGTATCTCTTCACGCATTGGCACACGGTCGCGGAACGACTCGGCGAACACGTCGTGCTCGTCGGCGTTTCGCTTGCGATCGCGCTCGCGATTGCCCTCCCGCTCGGCGTCGTCGTCGCGCGCAAGCCGCGCGCCGGCGGCATCACGCTTGCGATCCTGAGCGCGATCTACACGATCCCGAGCCTCGCGCTGTTGGCGATCCTGGTCGCGCTGTTCGGTCTCGGCACGCCGACCGCGATCGTGGCGCTCGTCGCCTACGCGCAGATGCTGCTCGTGCGCAACGTGGCCGAGGGCTTGCGCGGCGTCTCGCCGGCCGCACGCGATGCTGCGCGCGGGCTCGGCTTCACGCCGCTCGCCCAGTTGCTGCGGGTGGAGTTTCCGTTGGCGCTGCCGACCATCGTCGGGGGCATCCGTATCGCGACCGTTTCGCTGATCTCGATCGCCACGGTCGCCGCGTGGATCGACGCCGGCGGCCTCGGCACGCTGATCTTCGAAGGCCTCCATCAAGACGATCCGGCCAAGATCATCGCCGGCAGCGTCGCGTCCGTCGCGCTCGCCGTCGTCGCCGACGTCACGCTGCGCGTCGTCGAACGGATCGCCGCGCGCGCGTGATCTTCTTCTCCTACGGCACGCTGCTCGATCCGGAGTATCAGCGCGAACTGTTCGGCCGCGCGGTGCCGACGGTGCCGGCCGGCGCGCGCGATTGGCAGGCCGTCTTCACCGAGAGCGGCTTTCTCACGATCGTGCGCCGGCCCGGCGCGCTCGTGCGCGGCGCACTGGTCACGGTCGACGCACGCGAACTCGCGATCTGCGATGCGTGGGAAGAAGTCCCGCTCTACGCGCGCGTCGAGCTGCGCGCGACGCCCGACGGCGGCGAACCAGTCGACACGTGGGCCTACGTGCGCGACGTCGCCGGCGGCGAACCCGCGCCACCCGGCATCCTCACCCACGCTCCACGCGCCGACATCATCGCCACGATCCGCCGCTTCCGCGCCACCGGCGCCGGCCACACCAGCTGAGTTAGGTGCGGATGACCAGGGTGAGGGCGTAGCGGCCGGCGTTGTCGACGAACGTGGCGCGTTCGGTGAAATCGCCGGCGGCGAGCAGCTCGAGCATGTCGTCGACGGCGAACTTGTACGACGACTCGGTGTGGATCGTCTCGCCGGCGGCGAGTTCGGCGCTCACGCCGGAGCCCGGCACGTCGACCTTCATCGCGACGTCGGCGCTCAAGTAGGAGCGGATCGCACCGGCGCCTTCGTCGTAGCGCGCGGCGAAGGAGAACGCGCCGAGATCGAAGTTGCCGCCGAGTTCGCGGTTGATGCGCGCCAGCAGATTCTTGTTGAACGCCGCGGTCACGCCGGTCGGATCGTTGTAGGCGAGTTCGAGCACCGAGATGTCCTTCTTCAGATCGAACCCGACGAGCAGGCCGTCGCCCGCATGCAACGTCGCGCCGAGCAGCGCGAAGAGTTCGCGCGCCGCGGTCGGCTCGAAGTTGCCGACGTTGGACCCGAGGAAGAGCGCGAGAACGCGCCCCGTCGTCGCGAGCCGCTGCGCGCGCAGCAGCGCGAAGTAGTCGCTCGCGTACGCGCTCACCGTGAGCGCCTCGTGCGATGCGAGCAAGCCCTGCGACGATTCGATCAGCGCGTCGGGCGAGATCTCGATCGGATGGTACGTGAGCCGCTCTTGGCGCGCGAGAATCGCCTCGATGATCAGCCGCGTCTTGACCGCGCTCCCGCTGCCCAGCTCGACGAGTTCGAGCGGCTCGTCGAACGCCGCAACGATCTGCGACCCGTACGTCGCGAGCAGATCGCGCTCGACGCGCGTGAGGTAGTACTCCGGCAACCGCGTGATCGCGTCGAAGAGCGCGGAGCCCAGATCGTCGTAAAAATATTTCGGTGCGAGCGTATACGGACGCATTCCGAGACCCGTGCGCACGTCCTCGGCAAACGACGCGATGCGCGCAGGATGCGGATCGCGGTACAACGAGAAACGGCCAGAACGCGCGGTCGGCGTCGTCCAACTCATGCCGCACCGAACCGCGGCAAGGAGCCAAATGTTGCGATTCGTCCCGGGAGGTTTTCGTGCTTAAGCAATCGTTCACCATCGATGTCGGCGGCAGTGCGATGCCGGTCTATCTCGCCCGGCCAGAGGATGGGTCGCCCCGACCCGCGGTGATCGTGTTGCAAGAGATCTTCGGTGTGAACACCGAGGTCAAGCGCATCACGGAACTGGTGGCTTCGGCCGGCTACGTGGGATTCGCGATCAATTACTACCACCGCACGCACCCCGACCTCAACGAGCCCTATACCCAAGACGGACTGCAAAACGGCTTCGCCGCCGCAGGCGCCGTAACGCGCGCCGGGCTCACCGCCGACCTCGCGGCCGCGATCGCCTGGCTCGACGCGCAGCCGTTCGTCCAGGCCGGTCACATCGCCACCTGGGGCTTCTGCTTCGGCGGAACCGTCGCGTTCTTCAGCGCCACGCTCGACGGCGTCGCCGCGGCGATCCCGTTCTACGGCGGCCACATCGCGCAAGGGCTCCCGAGCGGCGAGCCGGCGATGCTCGCCGACGTCGCGTCGATCAAGGCGCCGCTCTTGCTCGCCTTCGGCGGCCAGGACGACTACATTCCGCCCGCGGCGATCGAGTCGATCCGCAGCACGCTCACCGCGCACCACAAGCAATTCGCAATCGACGTGTACCCCGATCAGGGGCACGCCTTCTTTCGCGAGAGCTCCGCGGCGCTCGGTGCGTCGGATCCGACCGGCCAAGCCGTCACGCAGTCGTGGGAACGCGTGCAGGCATTTCTCAAGGAAACGATCGGCTGACGTCAGCGGTCGCGAACGATTCGCGACCAGCGCTCCGTGATGTCGCGAATGTAGGCGATGGTCTCGGCATACGGCGGCACGCCGCCGTATGCGTCCACCGCACCGGGGCCCGCGTTGTAGGCCGCGAGCGCGAGCGCGTACGGGTCGCCGATGTCGCGCGCGCGATAGCGGCGCAGGTAGCTCGCGAGCACCTGCGCCGTCGCGTCGATCGACGCAGCGGGATCGAACGGATCGATGCCCCACAGGTCGGCGGTGCCGACCATGAACTGCCCGATCCCGACCGCGCCGGCGCTCGAGATCGCATCGGGATCGTAGGCCGATTCTTGCAGCAGCGTGGCGGCGAGGAAGCCGGGGTCGATCCCGGCTCTCTTGGCTGCGACCAAGGTCGCTTCGGCGAGCAGGAGCGCATCGACCGTCGAGAGGCGTGGATTGGTGCGCATGATGCTGCGGACGGTCGCGGCGAGCTGGCCACTTCGCCGCGGAGCATCCATGTAGAGCCGTTCGCCGCGCGTGAGCGGGGCAGCCACGGGTATATGCCACGAGAGCACGGCGTCGCGAAGCGCATCGATGTTGACGCTTGCGGGGTTCACGAGGAGCGTCGCCGCGAGGGCCGCCGCTCGGAGAGGGTTTCGTTCGTGCAAAACCAACGGTCCGTTAGCCGTACGTCAAACTAAGGATACGCGTGAATTCCATCGTGCTGGGCTCGCCCGCCGTCTCCGCCGTCGCAGCGATGCTCATCGTCCTCGTCGTCGGCGACCTTGCCTCAACCTTCCTGTATCATGTGCCGCAACACGTTTGGGGCAAGCTGCACCTTCGGACGCACCACGACCGGAAACGTTCGTACTGGGATCACGCGGTACTCTCGCGCAACCCGGGCGTTTTGCTCGACGGCATCCTCGGCGCGCTTCCCTACATCGCCGTCGCGATCGCGTGCGCGCGTCTCTCGATCCTGGGCGCGCTCGCCGGCCTCGTGACCGGCCAGCTCCACGTCTGGTGGCGTCACACGGTGGAAATAGGCTGGAAGAGCCCCGCTTGGCTCGTTCGCCTTTCCCGGCTGACCGGTCTCGTGCTGCCGGAGGACCATAACGGTCACCACCAAAACCCCGAAATCGAGTTCGGGGACATCTTTCGTTTTTACGATGCCCCCGCGCGTCATACGATCGCGTGGCTTCGCGCGGTCGCGCCCCGCCGGCGGAGTGCCGCGGCCATGCGCCGATTTCGCGCTCGCGATCGTCGTAGCGCGGCTGCGCTCCGCGCGCTCAAACAACGAAAGTCACCAACCGGATGACCAAACGCATTCTCTTCCTCATCTCCGATACGGGCGGCGGCCACCGCGCGGGAGCGATGGCGATCGGAGCCGCGCTCGACGAGATCGACGGAGGGAGTCGTTTCGAGTGGCGGATCGACGACATCGCCACGCACTGCACGTTTCCGCTCTCGAAACTAGGGCCGGCGTATAGCGCGGCCCTCCGTTTTGCACCGCCCATCTACGGCGCGCTCTATCACGCCACCAACGGCCGCCGCCGCTACCGCACGATCGTGCGCTTCTGCGAACCGCTCTACCGCGAACGCCTCAAAGATGTCTTCCAGGCCTACGATCCCGACGTGATCGTGTCGGTCCACCCGCTGCTCAACCACGCGGCGCTGCGCGCCCGGGCTGATGCCGGGATGAACCGGGTGCCGATCGTCACCGTGATCACCGACCTCGGCCGCGTGCACGAAGGCTGGCTCTTGCCCGAAGCCGATCTCACCATCGTACCGGCGCGCGAAGTCTATCAGCGCGCGCTCGAACGCGGCGTGCCGCCGAGCCGCCTGCGTTTGATCGGTCATCCGATCCATCCGAAATTCGAAGACGTGTCGGCGACGAAGAGCGAGATCCGCAAGAAGCTCGGTCTCCCCGAAGACACCACGATCGCGCTGCTGATGGCCGGCGGCGAGGGCGGCGGCAAGCTGTTGCCGACGACGCTCGCGCTCGCCAAGACGACGCTTCCGTTCCATCTCGTGATCGTCACCGGCCGCAACGCGGCGCTCAAGGCGAAGCTCGAAGAACTCGCGCCCACGCTGCCGACGCCGATGACCGTGCTCGGCTTCCGCAACGACGTACCCGAACTGATGCGGGCCGCCGACCTGCTCGTCACCAAGGCGGGTCCGGGCACGCTCGCCGAGGCCAGCGTCGCGGAAGTGCCGGTCGTGGTGTACGACTACGTGCCGGGCCAGGAACGCGGCAACCTCGACTGGGTGCGTACCAACGGCATCGGCGTCGTCGCGCTGACGACGGCGGAAGTCGTGCAATCGGTCGCGCGCATCGTACAGAACAGCGAACGGCTCGCCGCGATGCGCGAGCAGCTGATCAACGTCGCGCCGCGCGGTTCGTCGCGCCGCATCGCCGAACTGATCGCGCAGGTTGCCGAAGACGGCCGCAAGCCGGCTTCGCGCCTTCCCGCGGTCGCCGCCGTCTAGGCGATCAAGCCACCGCGGAACGCCATGGTCGCCGCGCCGATCGCGCCGGCGTCGTTCACCAGCGTCGCGCAGACGAGCTTCGTCGCGTGCGCCGGCACCATCGTCGAGCGCGCCTCCACCAGCGGCGACACGGCGTCGAGCAAGAACGCTCCGGCGCTCGAGACGCCGCCGCCGAGCGCAATCACTTCGGGGTTCACGAACGCGACGATGTTGGCGAGGCCATAGGCCATGTCGTCGATCCAGTTGCGCCACGCCGCGAGGCCGTGACCGTCGCCGGCCTGCGCGGCTTTGCGGATCGCCTTCGAGCCCAACTTCTCTTTCGGACCGTCGACGAGCGTGCTGCGCGGAAACGACGGCTTGAGCGCCATCGCGTGACGGATCAATCCGGTGCCCGAACATTGCGCTTCGAAGCAGCCGATCTTGCCGCAGCCGCACACGAATCCGTCGCGCGGACGGATCTGGTGATGACCGATCTCGCCGGCCGCGGCCGACGTGCCGATCACGATCTCGCCCGCCGCGATGATGCCGCCGCCGATGCCCGTGCCGAGCGTGAGCAGCACGAAGTTCTTCGTTCCCTTGCCCGTGCCGTAGGTGTATTCGCCGAGCGTCGCGCAACGCGCGTCGTTGGCGACGAACACGGGCGGCGAGAACGTCGAACGCAAGTGATCGCCGAGCGGAACGTTGCGCCAGCCGAAGTTGGGCGAGTAGCGGATCTCACCGGTCGCGAGGTCGATGTTGCCGGGCGAACCGATGCCGATCCCGACCACGTCGCCCTTCTTCACCTCGTCGAGCGCCTCTTTGACGACCTTGTCGATGGCCGCGAACACGGCCTCGCTCGAATGATCGGTGATGTCGCGTTCGTGCCGCGATTCGATGGTGCCGTCGTCGTTCACCACGGCGGCCATCACGTGCGACCCGCCGAGGTCGATGCCGATCGCTTGACGCATGCTCAATGTCCTCCGGTCACGCCGTCGAGAGGCGCCAGCTCCGTGGCGCTCAGCGCGGCGGGCGGCACGTCGACCACGTTCTTCGGATCGTTGTAGTTGTGAAAGGCGAGCGTCGCGTACTGGCTCGAGCACGTGCGCGGCAACATCGTCGCCTTGTCGTAGGTGCACTCCAAGGTGACGTTCGGAATCGTCCCGACCCCGGGAATCGGCAACGACGTGACGGCTTGGAACGCGCCGGCCGTCATGCCCGACGGATCGTGCACGTCGGGTTCGGGACGAAACGTGGCCGCGGCGGTGAGCGGTGCGATCAACAGCGCACTTCCGCCGGGCAGCTTGCGGCGCTGCCACGGCGCGCCGTCGATCTGCTGATACACTTCGCCGTCGGCCGCATACAAGACGAGGGTGTGTGGACCCGCGCTTCCCTGGACCTTCGTGCGACCGAGTTGCGTCAGCACGATCGCGTTGCCGGTGATGCCTTGCGGGTTGCTGATGTCGACCTGAAACGACGTCGTTCCGGCCAGCGCTCCGAGCACGCTCGCCCGAAGCGCCGTGCCGTCATCGGCGCGGGCGAGGCCGCCGCACAGCGCGGCGACCACCGTGACGGTAGCGAGGTGTCGGGCGAACGAAGCCATAGACGGCGCGGTTCGCGTTGCGGCCGGGTCGATCCGCCGTGCTCCGCGAAGACGCGTCCATGCAAGAGACGATCGATCTGATCGCCCATCGGGAGCTCCGCAAACTCCGGCGCTACACGCGCGAAACGGGCCAGCCCACCTCCATCGACCTGCTCGACCTCGAGCCGATGACCGCCGTGCAAAACATCGAGATCGATGAAGAGCACATCACGATCAAGTACAACGAGAAGATCGAGCGCCGCTACAACGCCAACACGCACACGCACCGCGAGTGGGTGTACAAATACAACGACGATCCGGAGATGGTCGCTGCGGTGCGCTCGGTGATCGAGCTCGCGCGCAAGCACCTCTACGACACGCCCGAGAACCTCGCGTGTCCGCCGGGTTGCGCCGAGTGCTGCAGCGGCTACGAGCCGTTCGTCAACGCGGCCGACGTGCAACGCATCGCCGATCACTTCGGCTGGACGTACGACGAGGTGATGAGCGAGTACGTGAACGCGCGCGAATCGGCCGACGGCTTCAACGTCGGCTGGCTCAAGAAAGTCGGCGACGAGCTCGGCGACAAGTGCGTGTTTCTCAAGGGCGCGCGCTCCGGCAAATACTACTGCGGCATCTACGACGTGCGGCCGACCGACTGCGGTCTCTTCACGCCGATCGGCTGCGACGACGTCGATACCTCGCTCTCGCACCGCGGGAAATATCAGGTGGGCTCGCCGTTCCAGCCCAAGCGGAAACGCAAGCGCTGACCGTCGACGTCGCCATCGTCGGCGGCGGACACAACGGTCTCGTCGCCGCCGCCTACTGCGCGCGCGCCGGTCTCTCGACCGTCGTGCTCGAGCGCCGCGACGTGCTCGGCGGGGCAACGCTTACGGCGCCCGTCTGGCCCGGCTATCGCGTCTCCGTCGCGTCGTACGTCTGCAGCCTGCTCGATCCGCAGATCGTCGCCGACCTCGATCTGCCGGCGCACGGCTACGATGCGTATCGGAAAGACCCGTCGTCGTTCACGCCGCTCGCCGACGGCCGCTCGTTGCTGCTCGGCGGCGACGACGCGTCGAACGCACGCGAGATCGCCGCGTTCGATCCGCGCGACGTCGCCGGCTTCGCCGCGTTCGAACGCGAGGCGAGCGCGCTCGGTGCGGCGCTCTTCGCCACATTCGACGATCCGGAACCGTCGTTCGCGCGGTTCGACGACGCCACGCGCGCGACGCTCGACGGATCGGTCGCGGCGTTCGTGGAGCGCCACGTTCGCACGCCCGTGCTCGCCGCGACGCTCGCTACGGACGGGCTCATCGGCACCGGCGCCGGCGTGCGCGATCCCGGCACGGCGTACGTGATGGCGCATCACTGGGCGGGCCGCGCGCTCGGCGTCCAAGGCGCGTGGGGTTTCGTGCGCGGCGGCATGGGCGCGGTCGCGACCGCGATCGCATCGGCCGCGCGCGCCGCCGGCGCCGAGCTGCGATCCGACGCGGAGGTCGCGCGCATCCACGTCGTCGACGGCCGCGCGCGACGGCTCGAACTCACCAGCGGCGAGACGATCCACGCGCATGCCATCCTGGTGAACGCCGATCCGAGCCGGCTCTTCTCGCGGCTGCTCGATCCCGCCGACGTACCGCCCGGCGTGCTCGAGCGCGTGCGCGGCTGGCGCACCAACGGCACCTCGATGAAGATCAACCTCGCCTTGGGCGAGCTGCCGAACTTCCTCGCGCGCCCCGGCACGAACGAACAGCCGCACCATCGCGCAACGATCCACGTGGCACCCTCGATCGATTTTCTCGCGGCCGCTTACGACGACGCGCGCACGCTCGGGGTCTCGCGCGAACCGATGCTGGAGTGCTTCATGCAGACGCCGACGGATCCGTCGCTGGCGCCGCCCGGGAAGCACATCCTCTCGATCTTCGCGCAGTACTTTCCCTACGAGCGCAGCGATCGCGCCTGGGAGCCGGCGGATCGCGACGCCTTCGCCGATCGCATCGTCGCGCAGCTCGCGGCCTACGCGCCGAACCTCCCCGGCGCGATCGAAGCGCGCCAGGTGTTGGCCCCGCCCGACATCGAGGCGCAGATCGGGATCACGGGCGGTCACATCTTCCACGGCGAGTTGCTGCCGGGTCAGATCTACGAGCAGCGCTTCGGCGTTCGCACCGGCGTCAGCGGGGTGTATCTCTGCGGCTCGGGAACGCACCCGGGCGGCTGCGTGAGCGGCTTCCCCGGCCGGCGCGCGGCCCGGGCACTCTTGGACGATCTCGTTTCCTCGAACCGCTGACGGAACCGCCGTCGAACGGCGGCGGTCTGTCCCCTCGGAGGTACCTCATGCACTATCGAATTCCGGCTCTTGCCGCGTTGCTCGTTCTCGGATCGTCGGCGTTTGCGCTGGCGCAATCGCCCGCACCGATGATGTCGCCCGCGATGGGCGGGATGGACAAGCTCACCGTCAAGCTGTACTCGCAGAACAAGTCGGGCGAGACGGCCACGGCCGTGCTGACCCAGGTCGGCCCCGACGTCACGGTCGCCGTCACCACCGCCGGCGGCCCGGATCTCGCCCAGCCGATCCACATCCACGAAGGCACCTGCGCGAAGCTCAATCCCGTGCCGAAGTATCCGCTCACCACCGTGCAGGGCGGAACGTCGACGACGACGCTCAAGGGCCTGACGCTCGCGAGCCTCGAGAACGGTGACTTCGCGATCAACATCCACCACTCGACGTCGGATATCCCGACGTACTATGCGTGCGGCGACATTCCGAAAATGAAGATGTAATCGCGCCCGGTCTACGTGGCGATCAGCCGCGCGAAGGTCGATGCGTCGACGTTGCCGCCGCTGATCGTCACGCCGACGCGCTTCCCGCGCACGTCGACCTTCCCGTTCATCACCGCGGCGAGCGCCGCGGCGCCGCTCGGCTCGACGACGAGTTTCAGCCGCGCGAACGCGAAGCGCATCGCTTCGCGCACCTCCTCGTCGCTCACGGTGACGACGCCCGCGCACAGCGCCTGCACGATCGGGAACGTCAAATTCCCGGGCGCCTGCGTCTGCATGCCGTCGCAGATCGTGTCGGGCACCGGAATCGTGATCGGCTGGCCCGCCCCGAGCGACCGCACCCAGTCGTCGCCCGCTTCCGGCTCGACGCCGTAGACCGCGATCTGCGGCGCGAGGACCGTCGCGGCCAGCGCGCACCCCGAGAGCAATCCGCCGCCACCCGTGCAAACGAAGAGTACGTCGAGCGCGCCCGTCTCGCCGAGCAACTCGTAGGCCGTGGTGCCCGCGCCCGCGATGACCGCGGGATCGTTGAACGGCGGCACGAGCGTCGCACCGCGCTCCTCGGCGATCTCGTGTGCGATCGCCTGACGGTCCATCGTCGCGCGATCGTAGAGCACCACGTCGGCGCCGTAACCGCGCGTCGCCGCGAGCTTCGCCGCCGGCGCATCGCTCGGCATCACGATGCTGGCCGGAATGCCGAGCAGTTGCGCGGCAAACGCGACGCCCTGCGCGTGGTTGCCGCTCGAGTATGCGACGACGCCGTCGCAGCGCCGGCGCTCGTCGAGCTGCGCGAGGCGGTTGTACGCGCCGCGAAACTTGAACGCGCCGCCGCGCTGCAGGTTCTCCGCCTTGAGAAAGACGCTCGCGCCGATGCGCTCGTCGAGCGTGCGCGAGGTGAATACCGGCGTGCGGTGAGCGACGCCGTGCAGCCGTGTCGCCGCGTCCACGACGTCGTCGAAGGAAGCGGCGAACGTCACTTGGTCAGGATGATGTCGTCGTACCGGAAGCTGACGATCTTATCGTCGGGATCGAACTTGATGGTCTCGTGCATCGTGCCCTTGTCGAACGTCACGTCGAAGAGGTGGATGCGCGTGTCGGGGTCGGCCGACGTCTGCTTCACGCGTTTGAGCGCGCCGAGCGGGGCGAGCGCGTCGGCGCCGCGGCCGACCACCGATGCCGTCACGAGCGTCGCCGTTTCGGCGTTCTGATACTGCTTGACGCCGGCGACGTCGTTCTTCTGCAACGCTTGCGTGACCGAGGCGGCGATGTGTTCGAACTTCGTCTCGTGATGACCGAAGAGCAGACGCACCGCAACGACGAGCAGCAGCACGATCAGCCCGACGACGATCGGACGATTGCGGGGCCGGCGCGCGAAGGTCGCGCCGCCGGAGCCGGGGAGCGCGGTCGCCGGCTTCACGGTGCCGCCGCCACGGCGCCGCGCGCGCCGAACGGTTCGAACGTGAGCTGCGGATTCCACTCGCCCGCGAGCCGCATGCTCCACTCGCTCTCGAAGAGCGCGAGCGGCGCGCCGTCCCAATCCTCGACCAGCTTCGCGTTCGAGGGCAACTGCGCCGAGGCGAGCACGGCCGAATCGCCGACGACGCGTCGCGCGAGCGCGAACGGCAGCGTCGTCATGAGGGTTTTCACGTTGTACTCCGACTCCAAGCGGAATTTCACCACTTCGAATTGCAGCGCGCCGACGGCGGCGAGAATCGGCTCGGTCCGGGTCTGGTTGTACGGATAGAGCACCTGGATCGCTCCCTCTTCCCGCAACTGCGCGATGCCTTTTTGAAACGACTTGTAGGTCGCGGTGTCGATACTGCGGACGAGCGCGAAATGTTCCGGCTCGAAGGCGGGAATTGGTTCGAAGCGCACGTTGTCGGCATCGGAGAGCGTGTCGCCGATCGCGAACGTGCCGGGATTCGCGAGGCCCACGACATCGCCGGCGAACGCCACGTCGACCGACTCGCGGTCGTTGGCGAAGAGCTTCATCGCGCGGGTGAGCCGCACGTCTTTTCCGGTGCGCGCGTTGCGCACGGTCATGTCGCGTTCGAACTTCCCCGAGCAGATGCGCGCGAACGCGACGCGATCGCGATGGCGCGGATCCATGTTGGCCTGGATCTTGAAGATGAACGCCGAGAAGCGTTCGTCGGTCGGGTTGACCGGGTTGTGCTCGGCGTCCATGCGCGGCGCGGGCGAGGGCCCCATGCGCACGAAGCGGTCGAGGAAGAGTTCGACGCCGAAGTTCGTCATCGCGCTACCGAAGAACACGGGCGAGACGTCGCCGCGCAGCATCGCGGCCGGATCGAACGCGGCGCCCGCGCCCTCGAGCAACTCGATGCCGTCGATGAATTCGCGATAGGTGCCCTCGTCGACGAGCGCGCGGATGCGGTCGTCGTGCACGCCGGCGACCGACACCGGTGCGCGCTTCGCGCCGTGTTCGGTGCGTTCGAACACGTGCAGCTCGTGCGTCTCGCGATCGTACACGCCGCGGAACGTCTCGCCGCTGCCCAAGGGCCAGTTGATCGGGTAGGCACCGATGCCGAGCACGTTCTCGAGTTCGTCGAGCAATTCGAGCGGATCGCGGCTCGGCCGATCCATCTTGTTGACGAAGGTGAAGAGCGGGATGCGGCGCGCGCGGCAGATCGCGAAGAGCTTGCGCGTTTGCGGCTCGACGCCTTTGGCGGCGTCGATCAGCATGACGGCGCTATCGGCCGCGAGCAGCGTGCGGTACGTGTCCTCGCCGAAGTCTTGGTGACCGGGGGTATCGAGGAGATTGATCGTCCGACCGTGATAGGGGAACTGCAGGACCGTCGATGTGATCGAGATGCCCCGTTCCCGTTCCAGTTCCATCCAGTCGGACGTCGCCGCGCGAGCGCGACGCCGTGCCGCGACTTGACCCGCGGTAACGATCGCTCCACCGTAGAGCAAGAGCTTTTCGGTCAGCGTCGTCTTGCCGGCGTCCGGGTGCGAGATGATCGCAAACGTCCGCCGGTTCTCGACCTCGGCGCGTAAATCCATGACAGAACGAAATTCGACGGCGCTCCGGAGGTCCTTTGCGATCCTCGCGCTCTTCTCAGCGGCCTTCTTCTGGGGCGGCAACGCGATCGCGTCCAAAATCCTCTATCGCCCCGATGGCGGGCACTTCGACGCGTTCTCGCTGGTCGTCGCGCGGGCGATCTGGTCGCTCCCGCTCTTTCTCGTGCTCGCCTGGTTCGCACGCCCCGGCCGCTCGCCCACGCGGGCCGACGCGTGGCGGCTGATCGCGACCGGCGTCTGCTTCGGCCCCGGCGCCTGCGGCTTCATGGCGCTTGCGGCGCAATACACGAGCGGCGCGCACGTGGTGATGCTGATGAGCCTCTCGCCGCCCTTCACGGCGATCGTGAGCGCGTTCGTGCTGCGCGAGCGGGTCGATGCGGCGCGCGTCGCGGCCCTTGCGGTCGGGATCGCGGGCGCGGCGCTGCTCTCGTTCACGAACTCGGCGAGCGGCTCGACCGTGACCGGCGACCTCTTCGAAGTCGTGCAGATGGTGTTCTTCTCGCTGATGTTCGTGTTCACGCGCGGGCTCGGCACGCGCTACTCGCCGTTCTTCGTCAGCGGCACCTACGGCACGATCGGCATGCTGCTGCTCGTCGCCGGCGGTCTCGCGGCGGGCCGAATCGCGCCGTACGCGCTGCAGCCGTTTGCTTCCGGCGGCAGCACGCTATGGTGGTTCTTCGGCGAGATCGTGATCGGGCTCTCGATCTACGGGCAGACGGCGCAATCGTACGCGCTGCGCACGCTCGGCGCGGGCATCACGAGCCTGATCAGCGCGTACGGCACGCTGATCGTCGGCGTGATCGGCGCGGTGATCTTGCTCGGCGAACGGCTCTCCGTGGCCGGCTGGGCCGCCGCCGCGCTGCTCGCGATTGCGCTCGCGCTGGGCCTCGCGCCCACACGCGCCGCGGCGCCGGGAGGCATGCCCGCGCAGGTCGTATCGTAGCCCCATGGTGTGGGTCGAAGCGCGCGCATTCGGCATACCGCTCGCGGCAATGACCGCTACGGTGGCGTTTTTCTTCGTAGCGCATCGATTGCACATGGAGGCCGGCGGCGCGATCTTCTTCGCGATGGTGATCATCGCCACGGTCTGGGTCGGCGGCACGATCTGGTCCAACGATCTCGACCGCGGTCGCAAAGCGCGCATTGCGCCGATCGTGTTCAGGACGATCGGCATCGGCGGTGGCGCCTTGGGGGCGATCTTCCAATTGTGGAATGTCGCGGCGCAGCAGCATTCGCGTCAGGACGCGATCTCGCTGCTCGTCGGCGCCGCCATAGCGCTACTGATCATCGCGATGCTCCTGCGCAATCTCTTCGCACGCAGGGCAGGACGCGCGACGCGCTGAGCGCATGACCCCCTCATGATCGTCGAAGAACGCGTATACACGGTGCAGGTCGGCAAGACCAAAGAATGGCTCGATTTCTACGAGCAGTACGGGTGGCCGGTGCAGCAGCGCCATCTCGGACCGTGCATCGGCTTCTTCGTGTCGGAGATCGGGACGCTCAATCAGGTCGTCCACCTGTGGTCGTACGACGACCTCGCGCACCGCGAGCGGGCGCGCGCGACGATGATGCAGGATCCCGATTGGGCCGTCTTCGTGAAGGGCACGCCGCACGTCGTGCTCTCGCAGGAATCGCGCATCCTCAAACCCGTTTCGTTCTCACCGCTGAAGTAGCGTGTCAGTAGCGCCGGATCTCCACGGTCGTGCCGCTCCGCGCGACGAGCGTCAAGCGCCCGTCGACGCGATAGAGCGCGGACTCCGGCGGAACGCGCAAGCGATCGTCACCGCGGCGCACGAGCACGTCGTGCGCGCGTACCTGGAGCGTGCACTCGCCCGATGAAAGCATGGTGCCCGGCGGAATGCGCTGGCGTGCGCTCGGGAGTTTCGCACGTAGGTCCGCCAGCGGACCGCTGATGCGCGACTGCTCGTCGAAGCACAGCGGCAACGCCGAGAGCACCCACGGACCCTGCGCCGAGAACGCCTCGCTCGTCGCTCGCGGCTCCGGCCGCGCAGGCGACTCGACCGTCGGCGTGCCGGTCGCCTGCGCCGATACGCGCAGGTTCGGCGGCGCGAGCCGGTGCGCAAAGACGATACTGCCCAACACCACCACGATCAGCGTCGCCAGCAGATAATAGCGCGTCACGGCAAGACGGCTTTCCGGCGAGCGCGAACGTCAGCCCTTCGCTCAAGGAGCAACCCTGTGACCACTCGCATCGAATCGCCCGCGCATCCCGCAACACCCGCGCACCAGCCGCTCGCGGCCGTATAACGACGTTGCTCGAAGCGCTGGTCGATCACGACGTCGAGCTCGGTGACGTTGCCCTCGGCAACGGCATCGTGCCCAACGTCGTGCAGCGCGTCACGATCTACGGCCGGCCGCGCGACGACGGCGCGAACGTCGTCTTCGCGCCGCACGCGCTGACCGGCTCGTCGCGCGTCACCGAATGGTGGCGCGGGATCGCGGGGCCGGGCGCGCTCTTCGACCCCGAGCGCTGGTGCATCATCGGCATCAACGTCCTCGGCGGCTGCTACGGCTCGACGGGGCCGCGCTCGATCGCCCCCGATGGCCGCCCGTGGGGGCCGCGCTTCCCGGTCGTCACGGTCGAGGAGATGGTCGACGTGCAGCGGCGCGCGCTCGCGCAACTCGGAATCGAACGGCTCGCGATCGTGATCGGCGGATCGCTCGGCGGCTCGCAAGCGCTGGCCTGGGCGCGATGTCACGGCGCGGCGGTCGGGCACGCGATCGTCATCGGCGCGCACGATCACCTGCGCGCGCAGGCGATCGCGCAAAACGGGCTCGCGCGCGATGCGATCGCACTCGATCCGGCGTTTCGCGACGGCTGGTACGAGGAAGAGCCGGTCGCGGGCCTCGCGCTCGCGCGCGCCATCGCCATGCTCACCTACAAGAGCGAAGGGCTCTTCGAGCAGCGCTTCGCGAACCGGCCCGACCGCAGCGGCGGCGATCCGGCGCGCCTGCTCACCGATCGCTTCGACGTCGACGGCTACCTCGCGTATCAAGGCACGCGCTTCGCCGAACGGATGGACGCCAACACCTATCGCATCCTGACCCGCGCGATGGATCTCTTCGATCTGCGCGACGCCATCGCGCCGCCCGGGCCGACGCGCCTGACCTTCGTCGGCATCACCGGCGATCAGCTCTACTATCCCGAGCACATCGAAGCGGCCGCCGAACGCTGGTCGGCCGGCGGCTGGAACGCGACGTTCCGCCTCTTACCGAGCGACCACGGTCACGATGCCTTCCTCGCCGAGACCACCCGCCTCGGCGCGCTGCTCGCCGACCTGATCTAAGCGGCGTTCTCGTCGGCCTCGCCGGCTGCGACGGCCGGGGGCGCGAGTTCCATGCGAGCACGCGCGATCTTCGCATCGGCCGCACCGTAGTAGATGTCGAACGCGCGATCGCCGACGACGTCGATGCCGGTCGGGAACACGACGTTGTTCACGACGCCGTGCAACTCGTCGGCGCTCTGCGGCGCGAGGACCGGCGCGCTCGAACGATAGCGGACGATGTGCGGCTGCTCGATGTCGTGGATCACGATGCCGGCGCTGTACGTCATCGCGTAGCGGCCGTCGGCGACCTCGGATGCGTCGACGGCGTGATAGAGCGAGAACCAGCCCTCGGCGATGCGCACCGGCGGCGTTCCCCCGCCCGTCTTGAGCCGGCCCCAGGCGCCGTCGGGGGCGAGCACGATCGTGCTCTCCGTCGGAAGCAGCAGATTGTGGATGTCGGCGAGCACGGCGTCGAGCGGCACGTACGCGATGCACGTACACTCGCGCTCGGCCGCCGGCATCGCGAGCAGCATCGGTACCGCGGCGTGACCGTCGCTCGAGGAGATCTTCTTCATCGGCCGGTGGTAGAACGCGAGCGACCGCACCCCGGCCGGCGAGATCACGGGCTCGGGGAAGAACACGCCGTCTTTGTCGTCGCCGGCCGGCAGACGATGCGTCTGAAAGTCGACCGGGCCGAGCCGCGTCCAATCATAGCCGTCGGTGGAGAGCGCGACGACGATGCGCGGTCCATCCGGGCCAAACGCCGTGTATGCCATCACGTACCGGTCGAGGACGGGCACGAACGTGACGCGCGGATCCTCGCAGCCCATGCCGCCGGGCTCGGTGCGTAATTCATACGGCTCGGTCGGTTCGAGCGCATACCCGAGCCGCTGAAACGTCACCCGATCGGCGGACGCATGCCCGAGCGCGAGACCCACGCGCGAGACGTTGCCGCGCGCGACGCAGCGCGGATAGAGCAGCAAGGCCCCGTCGCGCGTGCGGGCGCACGCCGGGTTGAGCACGCCTTCGATCTCGTTCGGATCGCCGTCGGGCTGCAAGACGATCCCCTTGCGTTGCACCGTCGCGTCGAATCGCGCCAGTGCCGTCGTGATTGCCATTCGCTTCTCTTTACGGCCGGAATGTTCGGATGGATGCGGTCAGCGCAGGGTCGTCGAGGCGATCGATTCGCCCGACGGTGTCACGACGTCGACGTTGGAGCCCGGCCGATAGGCGATGTTCGGAACGAGCCACATCGTATACGTTCGGTAGGGAGCCGCCGGTTCTCCACCGTCGAGCGGCGCGCGTTCGAAGGCCACGATCCGAACCCGATCCGCATTTGCCCGGATCGACTCGATGAGCTGCACGTACCCCGTTTCCCGATGCGGCCCCATGAGCAAGACGACGACGAATTCGTGGCGGAAATCGGCGACATCGGGCAATCCGAGAGCATCGGTCTCCTTGCGATCCCGCATGACCAGCACTTGGTTCGGTCCGGTGGCGGTGGTAATTCCGGTCCGAACCTGGTTCACGCGAACCTCGCGGCAGCCCGCCAATGCGACGAGCGCGACGAGGAGCAACAGCAAGCGCCGCATCGAAAAGCGCACTTCAACGCCGCAATCGAGGGAACCCGGCCGAACCGGCGGAACGGCCGGACCACGTATGTCGTTGCAGGCGGCACCGCCGCCGGGTACGCTCCGAGGGATGGTTCTTTCCCGATGAGTTCGACGCTCTCGCGCGTCGACGGCACGGCGCTGCCGCTGGCCGCGAGCGGTCCGCGCGCGACGCTCAACGACTACTACGAGCTGACCAAGCCCCGCATCATCGTGCTCCTGCTGATCACGACGGTCGCAGCGATGGTGATGGCCGCGCGCGGCCTTCCGCCGCTGATGACGGCCCTCTGGACGCTGGTCGGCGGCGCGTTCGCTGCGGCGTCGGCGGGCGCGTTCAACTGCGTCTACGACGCCGACATCGACCGCAAGATGCGGCGCACGATGTCGCGTCCGGTCGCTCGCGGCGCGATGTCGCCGAACGCGGCGCTCGCCTTCGCGATGGTGCTCGGCGCCGTGTCGTTCCTGATGCTCAACTATCTGGTCAACCCGATCGCCGCGTGGCTCTCGCTTGCGGGCAACGCGTACTACGTCTTCGTGTACACGATGTGGCTGAAGCGCTCGACCGCGCAGAACATCGTGATCGGCGGCCTCGCGGGCTCGATCCCGCCGCTCGTCGGCTGGGCCGCGGTGACGGGCTCGATCGGCGCGCCGGCCGTCGCGCTCTTCGTTCTCATCTTCCTCTGGACGCCGCCGCACTTCTGGGCGCTGGCGTTGATGACGAACATCGACTACGACAAAGCGGGCATTCCGATGATGCCGAACGTGCACGGCGTCGAGCGCACGAAACGCGAGATCCTCATCTACACGATCGTGCTATTCGTCTTCTCGGTCGCGCTCGTGCCGCTGCACGTGATGGGGCCGATCTTCCTCGTCGCGGCGCTGCTGCTCAACGCGCGCTTCCTCTACGACGCGGTCCGGCTGCTGCGCGACGACACCAAGCGCTACGCTCGCAGGATGTTCAAATACTCGCTGCTCTATCTCGCCGCGATGTGCCTGTTCATGGTCGTCGATCGCATCGTCTACTGAACGTCATGGCTACGACCACCGCGTCCAACTCCTCGACCCAAACCGTCGCCGGCCACACGCTCGACCGGTCCACCGTTCCGCTGCTCGTCACGCTCGGTCTCGGCGTGTTCGCCGGAGCGCTCGATCTCGGCGTGCTCTCACCGGCGCTGCCCGCGCTCGGCCTCGCGTTCGGCGTCGGCGCGCGTCAACTGCCGTGGATCTTCACGCTCTACCTGCTCGCGAACGTGGTCAGCATTCCGATCATGACCAAGCTCGCCGATCGCAACGGCCGCCGGCCGATCTACATCGCCTGCGTCACGATCTTCGCGATCGGTTCGGCGCTCGCGATCGCCGCGCCGAGTTGGCCCGTGTTCCTCGCCGCGCGCGCGATTCAGGCCTTCGGAGCCGGCGGCATCTTCCCGGTCGCGACCGCCGCGATCGCCGATCGCATCCCGCAAGAACGCCGCGGCGCAGCACTCGGCCTCGTCGCGGCGACCTGGGGCGTCGCGGCGATCGTCGGCCCGCTCGTCGGCGGGCTGCTCACGCACCTCCTCTCCTGGCACTGGATCTTCGCGGCGAACATCCCGCTCTCGATCGTGGTGATCGCGATGGCGCGCACGACGCTGCCGACGACGAAGGCCAACGTGCGCGGGCCGCTCGACGTGCTCGGCATCCTCTTCCTCTCGTTCGGTTTGCTCTGCCTCATGCTCGGGCTCACCGAGTACAACGTGCTCGGCACGACCAACAACTGGCCGGCGCGCGCGTGGCTGCTCGGCGGCATCGCGTCGCTGATCGCGTTTGCGTTCGCCGAACGGCGCGCGAAACAACCGGTGATCCCGCCGCACTTCTTCAACGATTCGCAACTCGTCGTGGTGTACGGGCTCGAGGTGCTCATCGGCATCCTCGAAGGCTCGCTGTTCTTCATCCCGGCCGCGCTCGTCGCGGCGGAACATCTCAGCTATGCGGCCGCGGGCGGCGTCGCCGCGATCGGCGCGTTCATGTTCGTGGCGGTGATCCCCGGCGCGGGTCGCGCGCTCGATGCGGCCGGGAGCCGCGTCGTGCTCGCCGTCGGGAGCGTGCTCACCGCGGCGGGTCTCATCATCTTCGCATTCGGTTTCGGCAACATCGGGATCGCGATCGCGTCGATGGTCGTCGCCGGCACCGGGTTCGGCGCACTGCTCGGCGCGCCGACGCGCTACATCGTCACCAATCGCGCGGGCTCCGCGCAGCGCTCGGCCGCGGTCGGCCTGCTCTCCGTGTGCTTGATCGTCGGCCAGATCCTCGGCGGTTCACTCGCCGGCGCGGTGATCGGTTCGCACGACGGCATCGCCGGCTTCCACGACGCCTACCTGTGGTTCGCCGGCGTCGCGATCGTCGCCGTGCTCGTCACCTTCGCCCTGCACTCAAAAGACCGCGAACGAGCCGAAGCCCGCACGTAACAGAGCGCTTCCATCTTTGCAATGTTTGGGTAACGCCACCGTGCCATCTTTGGAGCGGTGGAATACGCCTTTCATCCGCATGCCCGCGATCGCATGAGAACGCGAATGGCACCGATCGGAGTCAGCGAGGACGACGTCCTTGACGTGTTAGCTCGCCCGACAAAGACGGCTCCCGCTGATTTCGGCCGGACGAACGCATGGGGCTTCGCGTAAAACGGAATTCGCATCCGGGTGACATATCATCATCAAACCGGTGAAATTCGAACCGTCGCCATCGCCGATGAGAGGTTCTCATGACGCAGCCTCAGGCCGTTACCGTTTCCAAAGGGGCCGCATACATTCGCTATCGCGATGATAACGTCGCGCGAACGGTTGATCTTATCCCCACGGCTTCCGTCGCCGCCGATCTCGATCATGCAGGCCGCATCGTTGGCATTGAAATCCTCGACATCGCTTCGTCCACTCAAGTGGACATCGCTCGACGCTATGCGACCGAGCATGAGTTGGCCTTTCCGCGTGACATCAACGGCGTGACGACAAGCACGTTGGCGTAACATGCCGGCGTATCGCTATCGCGCGGTGGACGTGTTCACGACCGTCGCGCTCGAGGGCAATCCACTCGCGGTGTTCACCGATGCGCGCGGCCTCGATCCGGCGACGATGCAGCGCATCGCGCGCGAGCTGAATCTCTCGGAGACGACCTTCGTTACGCCACCGTCCGCGCCGGGCGCAACCGCACGTGTGCGCATCTTCACGCCGCATCTCGAGATGCCGTTCGCCGGGCATCCGACGCTGGGAACCGCGTTCGTGTTGCGCGACGATGGTCGCGCCGGCGACGAACTCGTGCTCGAAGAAAACATCGGGAACATTCCGGTACGGGTGGAGCACGCCGGCCAGCACGAGCGCTTCTGGCTGACGTCGCCGCCGATCACGTTCGGTGCGCGCGTCCCGCCAAAGGTGGCCGCGGCGGCGCTCGGGCTCGACGAAGCCGATCTGCTTCCCGGGACCCCACCCGAATTCGCGACGGTCGGGCCGACGTTTCTCTACGTCGCGCTGCGCGACCGCGGGACGGTGGATCGCGCGTCATTGACGTCACACGTCATTCGCGATGCGGTGCCGAACCACGGCCCACTCCAGGTCTTCGTCTTCGCGCCGGACGGCGACGGTGCATATTCGCGCATGTTCGCCGACGAAGCGGGCATCGTCGAGGATCCCGCAACGGGGGCGGCCACCGGGCCGCTGACCGCGTATATGTTGCGCCACGGCTTGTCGCCGCGTAGCAGCGGCAGCATGATCGTGAGCGAACAGGGCACGAAAATGGGTCGGCGCAGCCTGCTCTACGCGCTCACGCACGTAGACGGCGACGACGTGCGCATCGAGATCGGCGGCTCGGTCGTCGCCGTGGCCGAAGGCACGCTCACGCTGCCGTAGCCAACGCGCTATGCGGCGCGGGCGGTCTGGACGAAGCGGGGTTGGGCGGTACCGAGGCCGGTGATGACGAGCGGGACGAGGACGGCGAGGAGCGCGATCATCGGCATCGTGTAACCGCCCG
>Ga0116228_10000227_pt1 | contig 40148 bp, 34 predicted proteins | sample S1TSphfallax_2_FD_89694 | JGI IMG/M metagenome (GOLD analysis project Ga0116228, IMG submission 89694) | Host-associated microbial communities from peat moss isolated from Minnesota, USA - S1T2_Fc - Sphagnum fallax MG | ecosystem: Host-associated > Plants > Peat moss > Unclassified | place... | reverse complement strand
TTTTTAAGGTTTTTTTCTGTTGTTTCTTATTTGTTTTTTGTTTTAAGAGTAAACCAAGTTTTTTGTTGGGGGGGGGGGGGGGGGGTGTACACTGGTTACTTTCTTCCACTCTTTGCACCATTCTCCTTTCCTTCTCTTTTAGTCACTACTACAAAAATTCCTTATTCCTTCCACTTGATGTTTTTTTTGCTTCACAAAATATCAACTTGGAGATCATCCAATTTAGCTTTTGCTACAAACTCATTATAGTCATTAAAATAATTATTTTATTTTGGTAATAACTTCCCATGATGTCAAAATTGTTGTTGTACATTTGGTAAGTAGTTCTTTTTTTGATGAATTAGGTACAAAATCAGTGGTCGTAAAGGTTTATTAGGTGGAATTACTCATGTCTTGAAAATTGGCTTGACTAACATGTCATAATGAATGATCGTGTCACTTTTTTGTTGTTATGATCCACTTTTTGGGTAGTGTTGTAATGATTTTTCCATCATAATTCTTATTGTGTTGTACCTCACCTTTTAGTTTGATGAACTTGAAACATTCATAAAATTGCGTCCTCCTTTTGCTAATTATTCTTTTTGGTATTTCATTTAGCACGATTTTAATTCATCTTGGGTGTATTGTGATTGTGGCGACCGTAATGATTGGATTTCGATAAGCTTTTAATTTATTGACCAATGATATATCTTCATTGCTTAATGTGTTTAATTAGACTTATGTTATTATTGAAGGCTTTCATTACTCGAAATGGGCCAATCCAAGGAAAAAGGAATTTCCTTTCCTTGATTTCTGGATCCTTTGGAAGCCATAACACTAAATCCCCATCTTCAAATTTCTTCAATTTTTTTTCATCATCTCTTTGATGCTTTTTTAGTATCTAGATGTAATCAATGTTTTCTCTTGTTATAATCCTTTTTTTCATTAAGCAAAATTATTTTTCCATCCAAACTAATAATGCATTCATCCAACTGCCATTTTTTACAGCAAATGTTTAGTTGGTTGGGATTATAAATTTGGTAGATAATAATGGCATTAACCCATACACTAGTTTGTATGGTGTATGTTGTGTGGAAACCTTGTATGCAGTTCCATAGGTCCATAATGTGGTAAACAAAATCACATCCTAATCATTTTGGTTAGCATTTATCAATTTCATTAATATTTGCTTTAACATTTTATTGGTTGTTTTTGCTTAACCATTTCCTTAAGGACAATAAATGGTGGATTTATGATGTGTAATCATAAATTCTTGCACCAATAATTCAATAGAGTCATTTATGAAATGGCTTCTTTGATCACTAACCAAGTGGGTAGGACAACCGAATTGTGTAATAAACTTTGCGATGCTTATAGTTGTATTATCTCTTGATGCCTTCACTTCAACCCACTTCGTCATATAATTTGTGACAATTATAATATATTAATTTCAAGTATAACATGCTAGAGGTTTGATTGGGCCCATGTAATCCAAACCCCATTTCATAAATGATTCAAGAGCAAGAATTGATTATAATGGACCTTTGCCACTTCTATACATAGGCATTAGTCATTGACAAATATCACAAGATTGGCATAATTTTGCCACATCTCATTAAACTATCGGCCATTAATAACTTATTGTTAATATTTCTTAATGGTTATGCTTATACCATAAGGTCCTCTTGTCGGGCCATCATGAAGTTTGGTAAAGGTAACATTTTCTTTGGTAAGTGAAAGACATTGTTGACAAATACCCTTGGTCCCAATTTATATAATTTTTCTCCATAAAGTGAATATGGTCTTGACTATATGGTGAAAGATTTTCGCTCCTCTTGAGGGTCATCATTACTTTGAAATTAAATTCTTGTAATAATAATAGCCAATGTGCTATCTGTCCAATTACAATTAGTTTATTAACTAAATAGATTAAGGTTTGATGATCTACAAAGTATGTGAAACTATTTCCCAACAAATAATGACGGAAATTTTTAATAGCATAAATCATTGCAAAAGCTTCCTTCTTTGTGGTTGAGTAATTCTTTTTAGCTCTATTCATTAATCAAGTAGCATAATAAATTGGTTTATCATTGGTAACATCAATGTTTTGAATTAGCATTGCTCCAATAATGCATATGTGTGGACATGGAATTCTTTTGTCTAGTCAAGAACAATGGGTATTGGTAATCTAGTCAAGGTTATTTTCATCCATTGGAAGGATTGTTCATAGGCCTCATCCCACAAGTAGTGTATGTCCTTCAAAAGTTTGCACATTAAGGCAATTTTAGTGGCAAAATTCTTGAAATATCATCAATAGAAACATGTTACCCCTAAAAATCTTTTTAATTTTTTCACACTCATAGGAGTAGGCATATCTTTGATGATGTTTATTTTCCTAGGGTCTACCAATAGTCCATCTTCGCAAACAATGTGTCTTAATAATACTCCAAAGTTGACACAAGTTGCACATTTTTTTGGATTGAAATTGATGCCATTATTTCTACATTGAGTCATACATTTCTTGAGATGATTCAGAAGCTCTTCCTTATGTACATAGATATTAAAATCATCTAAAAGTACTTGCATGAAATTGTTAAGATATTCTTTAAAAGTCTAAATAACTACTTTTTGAAAAGTAGCTAGAGCGTTGCACAATCCGAATGGCATAACATCATAGGCATATTCTCCACATTCAAAGATAAATGACATTTTTTCTTTACTTCAACCATTTTCATTTGATTGTAACTATTGTACCCATCCATAAAAGAGTACATCTCATGTTATCAACTGTATCCAAAAATGGTAATGATAATGGATCTTTCTTGGTTTGTGAATCAATTTCTAGTAATCCACACAAATGCATAATTTATCGTTGTTTTTTGGTAAAAGTACCAATGGTGACAACCATTAGGTGGTTTCAATAGGGAATATAATCTATGCATCCAATAGCTTATCAAAATCTTATCTTGCCCTTTGAGCATAATTAATATTCATTTGGTTGGGTTGTTGTTTAATTGGGCATGCGTTGGTAATCAATTCAATTTTGTGTTTGCAAATTGATCTAGGAATTCCTTTTAGTTCTTTATAACTCTATGCAAATACATCCTTTAATTTCGTCAACAATTGTTTAACTTTTGCTTGGAATTGTTTAGGCAGGGCAACATTTACAAGCATTATGCAAGGTTCTTCACTAATGCTCAAATTTAATATGCTCAACTATTCATCAAGGATCAATGTTTGTCTAGGTTCATGTTGATAATACCAAAAATGACAATTAATATTTTCTTCAAATTGTGCCATTCCTACATATATTTCAAGTAGGAATTTTAATTTTTCTAGACTTACTTTTCCAACATGCCACAACTATAATACGGCATGGTATAAACGGTCCTCGTCTCCATCCATCAATCCTCCTTCTTAGTCCTAAATACTAGATTGCAAGATCTTTGGGAAGGATGTGCCATTATTCATTTATTGGTATTCAATGTCAATGTTTTGGTATTGACAATGATTATTAAAGTGTTATTACCCCAATCATGATGAGCTTTATTTTGCTTCATCCATGGTCTCCCTAAAAGCATCAAATAAGCCTTTAGAGTATCATCCATCCATAGCACTATAATTAAAATCTTGAATGTACACCCTATTAATCAATTTTTAGGTTTTGTATCAACCCTATTGGTTGTACCTTTCTTTGATTTTCCATTGTTACCATGAATGGCGTTGAATGAGGTTTCTTCAAGCCTAATTTCTTCCGCATATGTTCAAAAATAGTATTATTCCATACCCACCATCTAACAAAACATCCATGATTTCACAATTTCCAATGGATAATTGTACAATGGGCATAACTTCATCAAAATAATTCTTGTGGTGTGTACTAACTCTCCACACATCCAATACATCCAATACATGTTCTTCTTACATCCTCAAGAATTTTTTTGCTAATATTTATTGTAATTGGGGGCAAATTTTGATTAATTACCCCAATTTGACCTCCATTTTCATTATAAAAATTTGATCATCCAACATTCCTTCCAACTTCCCTTCATAAATACTTAAGTTTTCCTTAACGCCAAATTATTGTTCATTAGCCTTGGTTGTTTTTATTCATGTATTATCACATGATTCGTTCTCTTTGCTTTCCTCATGGTAAGGTAGAGCTTCCCAATCTTGCCATGGTCTTTCTTTAATATTGAATGTTAATTTTTGAATATCCTTTGAAATATCTTGATGGAGTTATGTTAGAACATCCATCTCGGTTGGTATTAGTTGTATTTCACCTACAAGTTCTTGATGTATTGCCTTCTCCCAATCCCACTTCATCATTTTTCCCTTTTGTGGGACTATTTTCCTTGATGATATTTTCTTCTTGAGGTTCCTTCAATCATTGACTTTAAGTGGCTACAAATGTTGGTATAATGGGTATACACTTCTCCACAATAGCAACATCAACCTCAACCTTGGGCTAATAATTCTTATTCTCATGTTTTAAATGTTGCTTCCATAATGGACAATCATTCCTATGATGTCCTTCTTTTCAGCAGCAAAAACACTTCTTATCCCCTCCTTGCCAATTTCCATTATTTCGATTGTTATTATTTTGGCTATAACCATTTTGGTTATACCCATTTCGGCTAAAGTGGGCATCTTGATCTTGTCAATATGCTTGATTATTTTTCCATCCTTGATTCCTTCCTTGCCGATTATCTCACCATCCTTGGCTCTCCCTTCTTTGGTTATCATAGCTAGGATTATTATTTAATTATCAAAAACTTTGTTCTTGCATAACCTATTCAAATGGTGCTTCAAGTTGTACTACATTGATTGGAATATCTTTTCTAACATACTATCATCATAACTCCAATGGACAATCATTGGCTTCGTGCCCTTGTCTTCAACAGATGTTGCAAACTATTTGCAAAAGTTTACATTCCTTTGTCGAATGACCTTCATTATCACATTTTTGAAAAAACACACCTCGTCAATATCCATCATTTCACTCCTTGTGATTTTTCCTTCTTTCCTTCTTTTGTTTATCATCAATCGATTCTTCATTCGAATTTCACTATCCGATAATGGTTGAGATCATTTACTCATGCGTGGTGTAGGCATTTCTTTTTCAATTTCTCTTGCCAGATCAGCTACTTTGACAATCGTTGCCCTAGGCATTCCAATAATGGTTAGTTTTAACTTTTTTCTTAGTCCTTCTTTGAAGGTCTTTCTCAAATATACATCGTTTGGATGTTGTGGTATAACAACACATAATTGTAAAAAAAATTCATAATAATCTTCCATTATTTCATGTTTCCATTGCTTCACTTCTTTCAAAGCTACTATGGCTTGTCTTTTGTTGTGCACATCACTGAATCTTGAAATAAATGCATGTTGAACTTCACCCCATGTTGTAGCAGGGTGTTGTTTCATAACGAGTTAACCAACTCACATTTTTTCCCTGTAATGTTGTAGGAAAATATTGTAATTTATGTGCATCAATATCCTCACCATTCATTACACATACTTTGGTTCCAATATGAGTTATTACATCATCGCCATAATGGAATTTGGGTAATGGTATTTGCAATATGTTTGCTACCACTATCACCATTGCTAGGGGCACATGTATGATAGTTGTTGTGAATTGGGAAAATAAATTGGTTTGTTATGCAACAAATGTTGGCCTTTCTAACTTTAGTGGTTATTGTTGAACTACTTCAAACAATGGATTTCTTATTGTGTTGATTCTTTATTGTGTTACATTGTTATCTTCATGTGAGATTTATTTTTCTTCAACTTTAATATCGAATAAGTTTGTTCATAGATATTTAGTTGGAGTGAGAAACCCTTGTATTGGTTGCAAGGATTGTGCTCCTATTTTGATAAGCTTCTATTCATGTATGAAAGTTTTCAACCAAGATTGAACTTCTCCTTCCTATCGTGTTGATGTTTCAGCTTTGTTGTGCTCTTTAGGTGTAGTTGATGTTGTAGATTACACATTAATGTCACTAGTAATGGATTGCACTCCTTCAACCGTTTTTTGTGAATTAGTATAAACGTTTATTGAAATAATGGTTTTCGGAGCTAATCTTTTGTCTTGTTAACCAAAATACCTAACTCCCTCCATCAACTATAAATATTAGAATGCTTAACCCAAAATTCAACATTCTTAAGATCTTCCCTCGCTTCTCTTTTTAAATTCCACTATGTATTAGCTTGTTTTCGACTTTTCTTCTTATCCATCATGGGTTCCCATGAATATGTACCTTCTACCCTTTTTATCCTTGATTTTTTTTTGGTTATGTTCTTTCTATTAAAGGTGGAATAAGTAAAGTAAGTATTAGCATTTTTTTTTGTATTCTTTTGAAAAATACTTTTCATTTCCCCTTGTTCTTAAACAATATTCCCCTTTCTTGCTCCTAGGTACCCATAATGCATCACAAGGCATCCATTTTTCAATTAAAACATTGATGTTTACTTTGTCAAATTCTCTACGATCTAGTAATTTAATAACATGATATGTTGTATAAACATTTTCAATTCTTAACATTATGAGTAAGTAGACTAAGATAGGAAGCCATCATCTATATTTTGTTAATTCATATGCATCTATAATCAACAATTTATGTTGAATACACCATTTTTTGTATTCCCATGTAATTTTCCTATGATTAACAATTGAACATTCAGTGGTAATTCCCCAAAAAAATTCATAAAACTCACCCATGTTTCTTCTTTTGGTACTCTCTAAGGTGTATATTCTATTATAGACCATCCAAAATTATTTAATTGACGTAATCTTCCTTGAACCATGTTCATAGTGATGACCTCTTTTAATTTTCCTTCTCCCTAAGTGATTGTAAACATTGTTCACCACCGTTCATGCCAACCTTGATAAACATTGTTATAATAATTTACTACTAATTTTGATTTTTTCATACCTTGCTCACAATAATTGAATAAACTAAAGTACATAGTTATGTCTTATACTTTTTTTTATAGTCATTTTTAAATGAGTTACCCCTTCTTTCCTAAGCCAATATATTCCATAAAAATCCTTAAATCCACATGGGAAAATAATTATTAAAATGTGCAAATAAAAAAACTCTAAGTTGATTTCATACACTTCTATAAACATTTCATCGACCATTTATAATAATGATAATGGTATTTTCTTTTCTTGAGTGGATAATTCTTTAAAGCAATATGATTCATTTCCACAACTACATGCTACCAAATCCTTGATCCATCTACACCATAGTTGTAACAAATCAAAAGGTATCCACCATTTAATTAATGCAATAATACTTGGTTTCAAATATTAATTTTCATCTCTCATACTCACAATATGATTAATCACTATTACTTTGTCCACTCTTGTTAAAATAAGAACACAAAAAATTACTGGTAGCCATGTTTTATATTGACATTATTTTACACTATCAATGTATAGAATATATTTTTTATAATGACCATATAGTTGTTTTTCCATGTTATTTTTTGTAAAATTAACTCCTAGATACCTATTGATAGTAATTTAAACCTATCAACAAATTCATTCCAATTGCCTTTTTATGGACATGATCCTGGGGTATATAAATATGCTTGAAATGTCCACCCATACGTATAATGATCTTTGAGCAATTGTTTTGCCTCCTCTATGGATAATGTAAGTCTTTCCCAAGGAACAAGATTATACCCTTTTATCATCTTTCCATACCATTTTTTAGTCTACAAATAAAGTACTCTTCTAGACACATCTTTTTTACATGGTATTATTATAAGAATAACTGATGAAAATCTTGGACATAGCTGGCACCCTCCAATGACATATCTCCTGACATACAACCATGTTGATTAACATGAAAGGCTCTTAAATTAGAATCACATTCACCCCCATATTGTAATTGTATCCATTTGATCAAATATATATAGTACAAAATCCTACATTTACAAGATACATTTTTGCATCTTCCATTATGAACTTCTGTTATTATCCCTAGTATGGTCACCAAATGTTAGTGATGCTTTTGATGAGACTTGAACATTCATTGCTACTAGGTTCTCATTTACCAAATTGTGCACAATACTACCTACTTGAGTAGTTATGACATATTGCAAACTACACTTTGCTATCAACAAGCAATGTGATAAATGGAACATGCAGACATAAACATCATCAGACAAGGAATTAGAGTAGTGTGTATTATCAAGTTTGAATCCAAAAACATCACTCATTTTAGGTTGTTTGGTAAAGACTACTCCCTCTCTCCCCTTATATCTCCATTATCTTTTATGATTTTTCAAACCTTCAAATAACTAAGTCTACATTGTTCCAATAAACCCATGAATTCAACAAATATTAGTGATGATAGCCAAATTCAATAGGATCTTGCCAAATAGTACCCTTCCGAATCTCAATAAGGTGTTTACCTTAATTCAATTAGACAATTAGCTCAGTTCAGTAAATAGACTGCTTGAGTTCGATAGGGTTATTTTCAAGACTTCTATAACTATAAACTATTCCCTATTTTGGTAAACATTATATTTTTAACAGCCTAAGGATGCTAAAAGGCATAAAACAATAATTACAATCACACATAAGGTATGGGCTCCAACCATTAAACCTACATTATAATCTTTAAATATATAATTTATTGTATATGGATATTTATTCTAAAGTTGATTTTTTAAATGTTTGTGGGGTGAAAACACACTAAGGGTGAGCCACTTTTCATCGAAAAGGGTGATGTATAACGAGTATTATAATATGCAATAAATTAATATCTTGATGGTATCCTTTGGCTATCCTAAACACAAGAAAAAAAACTTTAAAATTTTCATGATAACCTTTTGGAACTCAAATTCTATTTTGAATCAAAATCAATCTTGATTCAGCAGTTAGATGAAAAGGATTGGATAAAATTAATGTACATATAATATACAACTTAAAGTTTTGCAACAACCATAGGGCCTCATGTTTGTGGTTCATAAAACATTACCAAACAAAAAAAAATTGAAACACTAATGCAATGCCCATCTATAAAATCTCTTCTTTGATATGGTAGTGATTTTTATCCTAAAAAATGATATTATTATGCATTTATTGTTCAAAAATGCAAAATACACACATTTTTTGAATGAAATCTCATCCAAAAACTTTAAATCTTTAAATGGTCTTAGATTTGATTCATGTATATCAATATCATACACCATAAAAAAAATCATCAAAGAATTCCATTCATAACCCTAGTTTTGAAGTATATATGTATTTTTTTCAAACTTCTGATAGGTATTAATTTGTCATAAATATATTCCATACATTCAAGTTTTTCATTGTTGGATTTTTAAAAATAATTGATTAGGTTAAGTTTAAAGTCAATCAAATATACTTTAAACAAGCAAAAATAATCTAAGATGTGATGTCCATACATTACCAAAAGAATTAATTGCATAAAGATTATACTTGTGACTACAATTTTTGGAGGGCTTTGTGTGTGTATGCCTTGTTATGCACAAAGGATCAATTTAACAAGGGTGTCAAAGTGCTATTGTTGGATGGTGCCAATGTTAAACGAATAGTTGCCACTAGGAGGATTACGTGACTTCTAAGGGTTTATTCTTACCATGGCAAACATATCTTGAAAAATATGACTTGGTTGGGGTTGAGGAGGCATTGGATGGTAAGGTTCCATTGTTTGTGGGAAATGAGGCAAATGATCCACCTCATTACACCTCAAGGATGTAGTATGGACCACCACTTTGTGGGATCACGAATACATTGCTTTAGCAGATAATCCTTCGCACTATTGAAGATAGGCTGGACAATTTTGTTGCTTCATCAGTTTGTGCAAGTCATATATTTTTGGCAATTCCATACCATTAGGCTATGCACTACATGTTTCATTCGGACTAAAAGCCTATTGTTAAGGCAATTAATTTGGTTGATAATGTACCAAGAGGATTAAAGCAATTGTTGTGGATTAAGGTGTTGATGATCTAGGGATCATGACCATTACATACTAGTTTACAACCAGAATATGGGGAATTGTTAATGTGAGTAACGTCTTGATAAAACTTGCTACACTATTAAAGATATTTGTAGAAAATTGAAATGGCTTTAGGGAGTTAGGTGAAAAGGGTTTGTGTTGCATTTATGTGACCTATGCATATTATATGCATGTTAATTGGTTTGTCTTGATGTCATTAAAGCAACTTCTATACCAAATTAATATTTTTACCTTGAAATTTGGTGAAAGTTATGCTTCTAGTAGACCACCACCATTAGTGCATGGCAAGGCTTTCACTTAAGCCCTTCAATGTGGGCAGTGTCATAGACATAACACTACATGTCCGATGAACATAAAATGTTTGGTGGTTCATGGTGTTAGTGCCCATGCTAGGTTCTCATGGGAGGTTGAAGTAAACATATGGAATACCATGAACACTTAGATAATGTAGTTGTTATGAATGTGTAGTAGGTGAAGTCTAAATTGTCTGAGCATATCATGTTTCAAATTGTGTGCAATCATATGAAATTTGATTATAAATTTGGAGGGAACTTCAAGACCTAGAGAGCAAGATCGTGACTGAACTTGGTGTTCATGCTTTGCTTTTTATAGTTAAGAATTATGACTTTTCTTGTGTATTAGATGGTAAGGTGAGAGAACAATGGAAGGTTTGCAAACCTTGAGGTGTTCATCTTTGCAAGGTGTGTTGTTGTTGCATGTAGCTTGAACATTACTTCTTTCTAGCTCAAGAGTATGGTATTAGGAAATATTGTTGACATGAACCCATTACATGTGTGCAAAGAATGCACCTCATTTAATAAATTTATAATCCATTAATCTTTTCCAAGACCATGATGGGGTTAAAAGGTTAGGGCAATTGGTTGTTCTCTTGCCTTTCTTTCTATTGTATTACATTCTCACCTTATGGGAGTTTGTTTGATGACATGTTTCTATCTAATGCCTTTGTCAACAATAGCCTCATTGACATATATTGCAAATGTGGTTGCCTTGAAGATGGAGGGAAATCATTCCACACCAATATGGTTCCTTGGACTACTACATGCTCAATGGGCATGCGACTCTTTGGGGGGCTCTTATACATATAAATTAAATTGTAAAAAGGGTGTTGAAATAAATAATATCATTTTTTTGTTATTCTATCATCTTGAAATTATTGGACCCAATGTTTCAAGCTCCCACTAATTTGATTCCATGCGGTCCATTTTACAACATTCTTACAATAGTGGAACTACCATCGTGTGGTAAAGGATGTGATGAAAACAATGTGTGGATATGTGGATGGCCTTGTGTGGTACTATTAAAACTTTTTGCAATGTGGGGAACAATTTACAAAAGAATCTTTTAAATTGAACATTGGATACGCAATGGCCTATATGCTACTATCAAACATCTATTGTTGTTGTGTTAGTAGTTGGGATTTCAATGGAGATGTTAAACAACACAAAGAGGACTAAAGGGTTGTGAAAAAATATTGTGGTTGGACATGGATTGAATGGAATGATGAGGTGTATACATTTCTACTAAATGATCAAGACCATCTTGAAACAAAGAAAATATGTGGACTATGTGACTTTCTAGGTAGATGAATGATGTTATTATAATAGACACAACATTTGTCCAACACAATGTAGATGAAGAAGACCAATTATCACATTGGTGTCACCATAACAACAAATTGGCCATTACATATGGATTCATCAAGAAAACTTTTGGTCATGTTCTCCTCCAAAGACTCAAGGATATGAAGCTTCAGTTGTGATAATTACCACATTGTCACCAAGTTCCCTAAGAAAATCTTAATGGGAGTGCAATCGCAATATGATGATTCCAATTAATACCATTAGTTCAAGCATGATGTTTATTCATGTGAAAGTAATGGTGATGCTAGCCACCTTATTATCCATAAGTAATATTCTTCTTCCTATACTTGTTCAAACTTCAAACCCTTCTTATCTAAGTTATTTCATGTATTTTCATATATGCATTGAACCAATATTTCACTAAAATGAATTTAGCTATGACATGTCCATATATTACATGTAATGCTTGAGAAGAATCTGATTAAAAAAAAAGTAAATGTGAGAAATTTTGCAAATTTAGTATCCATGCATGAATGTCACTATTGTTTAAACTCATAATGACATTTCTTTTTATGGATTCTTTAACATTATTAGGTTGCCTCCCTCTTTAGGTTGATGTCTTGATGTTATGTCTTCATATTTATAATTCTTTACAATATTTGTTATCAATTTGTCTCTAAATTCTATTATGGTTGACTTCAATTTTAAATTTTGAAAAAGAATTGTCACATATTGAATCTCTATATCCTGAATATAAGGTCGTATCTTGATTTTATTGAAATTGACTAAAACTCAAGTAAGTATGGAAAAGTTTTCAATACCCATTAAAATATTCAGGATTTGCATGGAGGTTGGCTTGTAGAACTTTGTATATATTTCTTAATGTTCAAGTATTCAATGGCAAAGTGACATCATAGGACTATCATGCATGGTGGCATAACTTGAGTATCAATTTTGGTTGGAATGATTGTAATTTCAAGGTTTATGTTTTTTCAATTAAATAATTTATTCAATCTGGAGTCTAGGTTATCACTAATATATTTATGGTTCTTTGAATGCTAACTAGGAATGTGCATTGCAACAAAGTTTGTGTGATAAATTTGAGGTACTTACAAAATTCATGCTTCTCTAGCAAAGCGATTAATCTTTAAAAAAAAAGACAAGATGTAAGGAAAATAATGATGAATATTAGAATATTTCTAGAGTTACAACCAATGATTGTTGCCATGCAAATGCACAAAATGTTTTAAGTGCTACAATATTGAATCTATTCCACAATTAGATAATCTTTACAATGTTGGATCATACCACTCTTATTTGAGAAACCTATGTTCACATTTCCTTGGATTCGTGCAAGTAAGATCTTTAGAGATTGCCAAAAGGTAGGGGAAGAGGTTTCTAAATAGGATTTTCAAGGCTCATTAACATATGTCCTTTTTAATAGGTCACAACCATGGTGGGAAACAATGTTACCAACGCTTTGTTTCATAAGCTCACATATGCAGTGTAAGTGCTCGTTATTTTGGAATTTGACAAAGGTATTTGTCTTAAGGTTCATAATTTTAAATCTTACTTGTTGATTGTCATATATGTCATAACCCTAGCCTTGGGCTCGTGACCAAAGCAAGGGCTTACAAAGGTGTGAGCGAAAATTGAAGCCTAGGAGTCACATTTCATGCTTCCAAGAGTGCATGAGAGTGTGAGGGAATGAACCTCCACACTCCCAAGTGAGCTCCCACTTTGGGAATTGGAGTCTTGATGGACTCTCGAATCTTCAAAGGGTGATTGAAAGGGTCTACACTCATAGGATTGAAGAATTCTTTATACCATTGGAAAGCTCTTGGAACTTAGATGTCTAAAATGGGCTTTCATGACCCATTTGGGTACTTAAAATATAAGTTGTTATGGACAAAGAAGGGCCAAGAATCAATATGCCAATTTGACTCCCAACCACTAAAAGCTCGGAATCACCCTAATTTACTTAGATGTAGGTAGCATGTCACATATCGTTGAAAATTTCTCAACAAGGGCTACAACTTTTCCTTAAACCTCACTTCAATCAGAGGTCTGCACAAGAAGTTGTGGGTCTCCAAAGTCACAAAAGTCCCAATTTTGGGAATTTTGGGACTCTCGGCTTGGGAGTCCCGAAACAAAATGACATTTGGGTGCAACCCATGTGGCCAAACATAGATAATACTATAATGGGGAAGGTGGTGGCTTCCTTTAAGTCCAAGCCATGGTGAGTTTTATGAGTCCGTGTTAGCTTGTGATTCGTTCATGCATCAAAAATGCTTTAACTAAGCACTAATTATCTTGTTTGATTTGTGCAAGTCCATGTGAATAATTGACCCACTTGTCATTTGTCTTAGTCCCCATCTCGGAGCTCCAACACGCCCCTCGACCCTTAAAGTGTTGCGAGCCAAGGAGCATACCCCAACTCTTTATCATTTCATTGTTTTCACCTTTGGATTCGTAGTTGAATCTATCAAGGAGTTTGGAGGTGTGTCAATATAAATGATAAATGGCAGTTAAGGCAAAACTCTATTCATTGATCTTGCAAAGGTTATTTTTATACAAGGCATTATTATTTGATCATATGAATGTTTTATCTTTGTACCAAACTTGGGAAAAACTAAAGGTGGGTCTATCAAGGTGTGATATATGATCCTTATGGATAATTTTTGATTGATGATAATAAGTTGTTGAAGAAGGTAATCGTAAAATGGACACTACATTGGGATTCCTTTACCAACCTTGTGTGGTCTTTGGTTTTAGCCTTTACTTATCTATCCACATAAATTGTTAGTTTCTCTATCTCTCCTTTTTTGGTTTTTCTTTTTCTTTCTATTTATTGATGATGGAGGCATTTGTTCCATTGTTTATAGATTTCTTTCTCAAAGGATATACATTAGATAAATGTTGGCCCAAGATGTTTTTACTTGGAATGCATTAACATTGCATATGATTTTGAAAGTGTAGAGCTTCTCAATCTATTGTCTAAAAAGATTATGACTTCTACCTTCTTGCTGATATAAGCGTTCAAGGTTATTCATGTAACTTGTTTAAATCATGTTAGTTTTTTCAAACATGAACAATTGTGAATAAAACAACAAAAGTTGCTAAGTAATTATGAGATAAAAAATAAATTTCTTTTAATATATGGTGAATGTTGATTGCCTTAGTTATGATTGTAATACTTATATTTAATGTTCCCATATTTAGAAGTGCATGTAATTTTATGTGAATTTAATGTTGATCCATATAATGTTGGTGGGGGTTTGGGGTTGATAAGCATGTGCAAGCCAATTGGGAACATGGATATTAATGCTACTTGGATAAAGCATTTCTTTCCTTTAAAATATTTAGGTAAACGTGCAATCAAGTTTTTCTACATTTGTTCATATGGTAAGAAATTTTGTGGAACATTAAAAATTTCCAAGTGGTTTATAGTTTATAAGTAAATGTTTTTATAATGCTTATATGCAATTTCAAGCACATGATATTAGGCAAGAATGATTTAGTTGTTTTGATGAATTTGGTAGCTTAGAAAGCTTGAATATGGATCTTAAAGATTTCACATCATAACTAATTGTAAAAATAATTGCCTTTTCATTGGCATGACAATTGTTGGTATTTTCAAAGTTGTGGAAACCATCAAGTTCTTTGTGTGATGGTTTTATGAGATTATTTATGGACATTTATCATCAAGGGTCCACACTGATGTGGCAAAACCTTGTCCCCTTAGCCCTACTAAAAGTATTATGGAATATGCAATTACAAATTTATAATGGTTTGGTATGTGGGTCGGTTCGTTCCTAAACTACTAGCTTGAAAGTGGATTAGATTAAAAAAATAACATATTTGTAATTGCTTGGCTATGCTTGTAAATGTTATATTTTGAGTTTCCTTTAGTTTGACATTTGAACTAAAACAATGTAGAATAGATGTAGGTTAGTGATATCATTTTACAACTCCTTTTGCACTTACATAATTAACATTTTATGAATTCTAATGAAAGGTTCAATTCAATTCCAATTAGATTATAATTGATTGTTCAACTCAATGTCAATGGTAGATGATAGAAACGATATTAAACATGTTACCTTTTGTTCAACTATCCACTAATGTAGTTGTTGAATAGTCATTTTGTTGACTTGATCTTTATTATGGTTCGACTATCATATGAAAGTGTGAGTGGACCACATGTAGCCACTAGTAAAAGGAAATGACAAACCTTTTTTTTAAGACCTAGACTATAAAAGCAAGTTGATGCACCCCCAAGCTCCTTAATGGATTCAATTGCGAGTGCAAAGGTGAAGATAGTGAAAGGAAAAGGAATTGGGGCATGCTCCCTGGCTCACAACACTTCGGAGGTAGAGGGGCATGTTGGAGCTCTGGGATGGGACTAAGAATAATGGTAAGTAATTCAATTACTCACATAGACCTACACAAACCAAACAACAAGTTGGTTAATGCGTAGTTAGAGCATTTTGGTGCACGGACGAGCCATGGGCAAACACAAACTCACAAGATTCACCATGACCTGGACTTGCAGGAAGCCACCACCTTCCCCCTTATAGTATATTATGTGCCTGACCACAAGGCCAACACCCAAATGTCATTTTCTTTCAAGACTCCCAAGTGGGAGTCCCGAAATTCCCAAAATTGGGACTCCCATGACTTTGGGGGCTCATAACTTTGTTTTTAGACCTCTAATTGAAATAAGGTTTGAAGTAAGGTTGTAGCCTTTGTTGAAATCTTTCCAACAGTATCTGGCAAACAACCTGCAAGTAAGGAAATTGGGGCGATTCCTAACTTTTAATGGTCGAGAGTCAAATTGGCAATTTGATTCCTAGCCCTTCTTTTGGCCATAACTTGTGTTTTAAGTGTCCAAATGGGTCATGTGAACCCATTTTAGACAGTACCATTCCAAGAAATTTCCAATGATATAAGGAAATTTTCAATCCAATGGGTTTTGACCCTTGAAATTGCTTTTTAAAAATTCAGGAGTCCATCAAGAATATGGCTCCCAAAATGGGAGCTCACTTGGGAGTGTCACAGTTCATTCCCTCACACTCTCCTACACTCCTGGGAGCATGAGATGTGACTCCTAGGCTTTCGGCCCACACCTTTCCAAGCCCTTGGCTGGTTGTGAGCCCAATGCTAGGGTTGTGACACAAGTTATTGTATTATCTATTTATTTATTCTTTCAACTTTTGTAATATCTCTCTGGATTATTTTTGCAAATTTTCAACAAAACCTTATTTTGTAAATTCATTATGGAGACAAAGAATGATAGAAACTTGTTTATAGAAAATGAAAAGGAAGAGGCACTATGTTGTTTACCACCTTTTAAACTATAATCATCTTGTTTCATGAAATGTTGTTTCATTTTTCACTTTAGGGTTAATGTCTTAATGATTTGTGCCTTTTTTTTTACACCTATCATCTTCTGTTAAAGTTCATATTGATAACAATATGGCCTACAATTAATGCATGGTGACCTAACAACTCTATGGACATGACATAACTCTAAATATGATGACGTGGTGTTGTCTATTATACTAAAGACTTTTTATGTCTTATGTTGAATCATCAAATCGGTAAAATTTTGTTATGATGTGACAAACTTATTTGACCTATAATCTAATGATTGTGAAATTGTGTAATCATGGTATGTGAATATTTTCATAACATGCTGACTCATTAAATTTACTAATGCTTCTTTTGATGCTATTATTTGATCAATACCAATGATCTCTACTTTTCGTTGATCTTTTAAATTTTTCATCAAATTTCTCTTTCATGTGGTTTGAACCTATGGACTCTAAAGACATTTAATTCTCTAAACTTTGAATCCCTTTCAATGTTTAATCACATATTTGTATGGTTTCAACTTGTTAACATTGATTAACATTGGGTTTGGTTCAAAATTGTTAACATAAATGAAAAGAACAATATTATACCTTGAATGGACCAAACCATCTTTTTTTGAATTTACCCTGTGTTTTTTCTCCCTTAGGAAACCACAAAACAAAATCGCCAAATTGGAATTTCTTATTTGTGTGTTTCTCTTGACTCCACAAAAATCTATTCCACTAATTTTTTCTAACATTATTTTAAGCCTCCAATATGTTATTCTATAACTTCTCCAACTCTATAATTATGGCAATTACTACTCTAGTTGGTTCTACATCTTTTGGTCCCCAGTAATAGCTAGTAAAACGTATTTTATTGGCATTAGAGGATGTAAACCATATATTAACTAGTAAGGTGTATATCTTGTTGCCACATTGTAAATAGTCGTGTATGAAAACAAAATTGTGGACAAATGTTCATCCCAATTTATTTTTTCTCATTGATTAACTTGGTCAATAACCTACCAATGACTTTGTTAAAAATAAACTTTGCTTGTCCAATGCCCTATGGATAATAGGTAGTTGAATTAACATGTTTTAACATAAATTGCTATGTTAGATGTTTTATTGTATCACTAATGAAATGTATTCCTTGATCTATAACTATGGTCGAAGGACCTCCAAATGTGGTTATAATATACTCATACAAAAATATGGTTGTAATTATTGCAATATTGGTTTTGAATGCCTTTGCCTCTACCCATTTAATTGCATAATCTATAACTACCAGAATATATTTGTTCCTTGTTAGTCTTCTTGTTGGTTTAATTGGACTTATAAAATCTAAACCCCACTTCATAAAAGGTTCCTTTGAAAGTGTTGTTACCAACTTGGCCACATTTTTTGTTTTTAGTCCTCTAATTTTCTAACAATTATCACAACATTTGCAAAGTTCATAAATATCCTTGAATAGAATTGGCCACTGATATCCTACATCCAAAACTTTTTTTATAGTAATATGTGCAACAAATTGTCTTCTTACCACTCCTTCATGTTGCCCCTTCAGAACAATTTTTCCTTCTAAGGTGGTCAAACATTTGTGCATTTTGTTATCTTGTGTTGGAGTGAGAAAGATTTTTGTAATCAAAACCAATTTTATAATTGAATCTGGTAGAATCTTAATTAAGGCAATGTAATCAAAATCGATTTTATGTAACTGAAACCAAATTAGGGTAACTGAAATCAGATTGGTGTAACCAAAATCAGATTTAGGTCATCGAAACCAAATTTATGGAATCAAACTGGATTTGTTTTCATCGAAAGGAAATTTAGGGATGTTTATTTTTTAAATCAAAAATTTAAAAATGATCAACTAGATTGGTAATTAGGATTTTTTTATATGGTTTGGAAGGTATATATATAGGGGAATTTTTAGTTTTTTTCTCTTTCACAAAGAAAATAATTGTACAAAGTTTTTTCAAGACTACTTGTGGAGAAAGTTCAAACCTTTTGAGTTTTTTACTTTCTTTTTGAAGTAATTAGTGTTTTTTCCTAGATTGGTATTTTTCCACAAGGTTTTATGTTTTCAAGTATGTTCATTCAAGGTGTGTGTTTATCCATGGTTCTCTTATTGTTGTCACAAGGGTTTTAGGTTTGTGTTTTGATATTTAAGGTGGTTGCAAGTGTTAATCCCTACTTCAAATTCGGTATTGTGCTTCCCCTACAAAAAATTAGAATATTTCAAAAATCTACTTGATTTATCAATAATCAAATTTTTATGGGTTTTAAAGGATCACCCCCTTGGTTAGGAAATTTATTAATTTTTTGTTCCACCCACGAACTTGATTATTTATCGGGTGGCTTTAACATCTTGTCCCATTCTGTACATTATTCTTTCTTTCAGAGTAAAGGGTTATGCCTTTCTGGCCAACTCCTATTTTTGAATTAAGTTCAAAGTTTATGACATATGACATGTCTCAAAATAGCTTCTTACTTCGTGCATTCATATAGGTTCTATAGAAAATAATGATGCATCCAAAGTTTTATCTAAGAGTCCTAGTGGTTTTGAACTATTTAGTAATATAGATAAAACATCCACTAGCACATGTGTTTTGTTAGGCTTGTAAACTACTATGAATTCATACTCCAAAATAACAACAACCATTTGGCTATCCTTCCATACACTAGTGGTTTGTTAACCAAATATATTAAATCCATGTGGTCTACATAAAAAACAAATTTGTTTCCCAACAAAAAAGTTTAAACTTATGTAGAGCATAAACCATTGCTAAGGTTTTTATTTCTATAGTAATAGAATTCTGCTATGCTTTATTTCACAGTCTAGAGGCATATATTATAGGTTGGTCATATTTACCAATTGGGTTTTGTGCCAACATTGCACCTATTACTAATAATGATGCATATGTGTGCACATGCAACTCCAATTGTTAATTTGGAGGTATCAAATTTGGTGCTTCCATGTATTTTTGTTTGATCTAATCCCAAGCTTCTTAACTCTGTATGGTCCAAATATAGGGTTTTGTTTTCCTCGTCAACTTTGTGATTGGTGCCATGATAAAAGCAAGGTTCTTGATGAAAAATCTATAAAACTGAGCCATACCATTAAAGACCTGAATCTATTGTGGGTTTATAAGTATTGGCATATTCACTATTGCTTGGACCTTTTTAGGGTCTAGTATTTTTCCTTCTTTGGAAACTATGAACCCTAAAATTAGTCCTTAAAATACCATAAAAACACATTTCTCTAGGTTAAGATTGATTTTATATTTTATGCATTTTTGAAAGCAAAGTCTAAGCTTCATCAAATGATTCCATATCATTATTAATTGTGAAGTCATCTAGAAATATCTTCATGAACTTGTCTAAGTACTCTTTAAAAGTTCTACTGACTATTCTCTAGAAAGTTGTTGGCCCATTTTAAACATCATGGCCTCACCATCCAAACAAAAGCTCCCTAATTTGTTACAAAGGTTGTTTTGCATCTATCTTTAAGGGCTATAAAAACTTGATGGTATCCTGAATATCCATTTAAAAATGAATATACCCTACTATAATGTTCAGTATTTCATTAAATAATGGTAAAACATAAGGATTTTTTTGGTTGTCTTATTCAACTTTTTGAAATCCACATATTTAAAAATTTCCATTCTTCTTAAACACTGCCGATAGGGGTGACAACCATGTAACCTCTTCTATTGGTTGAATGAATCATATTGCTAATAGTTTGTCAATATTTTGTTTAATAACTGTAGCATAGTTAGGGTTCAATTTGTACCTTGGTTGATGTGTTGGTGGTATTGAGGTATCTAATTCAATTATGTGTTGAACCAATTCTGGAAGTATGCCTTTCAAATCCTTATAAGTCCAACCACACATCTTTAAATTCCTTGAGTAACATCTAAAGCTCCTCAATTTTCTCCTTTGTCAATTATGCATTAACCTTGATATAATGTGGATTTGCCTTTATGCCCAAATTCAACTTAACAAATTTTTTTTCAATCAAAGTTCAACCTGCTATCTAAAGATTTTATACTGATATTTTGTTTGGTATCTCATCCACTTCAATATCAGCTTTTCTATGATAATAATAGGTTCCTAGATATAAACCTTATCCTCTAATGATATCTTTGGTTTAACATAAAAATCTTCTGGTTTTGTTGTTGAAGGCACCATTTTTGCTACTCTTTGATTTGATGTCTCTTGCTTTGAGTCCAATTCTTCATTGATCTTAATTTCTGACACTTTAATACTCAGCAATGAAATTATTTCATTTGAAATAGTGATTATACCAATTGAGAATAACGATAGTTTTGTCTCAAAGATGAGATCTTTGTTTTCATCTATAATCCTTCCAACAAGTACTTGAGGCCTTTTGGTTTCTACCCCAATTTCTTATTAATTGATATTGTTTTGATTATTCCATTTCCTTGAACAATAATGACATTGTTGCCCCAATCATGTTTAACCTTTGTATTTTTGAGCCAAGGTCTCTCCTATTAACATGGAATAACTAAAATCTACCACATTATTTTGCAAAATAGATAATGTAGCTACATATGGTATACCATGTATGTGAATCTTCAAATTTTTTATGATTCCTAAAGGTTTAGTCATACTTTAATTTACCATTTAGAGCTGGTATGGAGCCGGTATTGGTTTTGGGTAAACCTAATTTTGTTACAAGGTTTTATGTTATGATGTTTACATTTATTCCTCCATCTAACAAAACATCCTTAACAAAATTCTTCTCGACCTGTACTTGGATAATTGCCATTTGGTTATTTACCTCTATAGTTACAATGTCTATTAAATGTGTTTTAACCATTATGGCTACACTATGTTCTGATATCACTTTAGTAGCTATATAGGGTTTTTCTGGCTTTAGTTTTTGCCAAATTATTTTTGAAGATCTAGTGTTATCTTTAGCAATTGACCTAATTTCAAAATATAGGTGGTTTCTCCCATTTATTTACTAATATCCTAGAAGATTTATTCCATAGACATAATTCTATTAATAGGATTAATAAATAAACTTTGTGATACAATTGGTTCTGTGGGCATCTCATTCTTTAGTAATCATGCCCAACTTATATTCCAATGTGTTTTCTCCTCTTGATTCAGATTTTCTAACGGGTCATCTACTTACATCTCATGTATAGTTTTGACAAAAGATTGATGTAGTCTCTACTCAGTTTCCTAGTCATCAACAAACTTCTTCTTGATTGGTTTTTTGTCCTTAAACATTTGTTCTTCAATAACCTTGCTCCTAGTGATGGCCATGTTGACATCCACTATATGAACTAAAGGATTTGCAACCTTGGGCTCTACCACAACTTGTTTATTTATAGTATTCATTACTTTGTTTTTAAACATATTATGCATGTCATTGTATTTAAAACAATACATGATTTTATGTCCAGTGTCACCGCAAATATAACAAGAATACCTCATAGGTTTCTATATTTTGACCTATTGAATAGTAACCTCAAAAACTACAAAAACAAATTCTTCCTTTATTTTGCCTCTATAGGTTTCAACATTATGATTTTTCTTGTGACAATTTGTACAATACATTCTTGTTTTTTCAGTAACTATCTAAGGTTTATGAGCTAATATTGTCTTACTATTCCATGGTACTAATAGATTCCTTATAGTCTCTATTTTAAAAATTCCTTCTTCACAAACCAAAATTATTTCCTTATGTTGTTATAAGGTTTCTTTCTTCATGCTTGTTGTTGCTACACGCAGATATGGTTGTAATGAACATCTAAAAACAATAGTTAAGAAAATATATGTTATCCTATGTTGAAAAATATTGACCAACTTCAATAATCTCTCATAATAGACTTTCACTCTTTCATTCTTCTCTTGCTTCATGTTCTTCAATTGCAGATAGACTTGCTCATCATTCTAAATTTTTCTATACTTTTTATAAAAAACTAATTGCAATTCTGCAAAAATATAATTTAAGTAATTTCACATGTAATTGTTACACCAATCAAACACAATATCTCTAAGGGTAAAACTAAAGATATTAACAATTTCTACATTTTTTGTTTCACTAGTTTGAATGGTGGCTTTAAAAGCTTAAACATGAACATTTGGGTCAAAATCCTTCACATATTTAAGGTAGTTAAGTGGCTGACGATAAAGCTTGTTTGGTGGTAATGGTGTCTTGCCTAGATTCATTACCCGCAATCCAAAATATCCTAGAGGTCCTAGAGGCTAGGTTTTGGTGGTTTTGGTGGGTTTAATATGCATCCTCTTAGATTTAATGGCTTATTAACAAAAAGTTTCTTCACACCTCTCTAGGCATTTATATATGCACATTGACAAGTTGTGTTTCCTTTAGAATCTAGGGTCTAGATTTCATATTTACAACAATATGGGCTAGTGTTGTTACAAATGGAGCTTCAATTTCTATAACCATAAACTAAGGCATTGCCACAAAATATAATGGTATAGATCTTACTGGTTCCATTTTGAAATTGGAAGTTCTTAACAAATGTTGTGCTAGAGCTACAAAAATAGGTACTACATCTACCACAGTTTGAGCTCTCATTTCCACTTTATTATCTTTCCAAATCTATTTTAAAAATCTATTTGGAATTTAGACCCTTTTGTGGTATAAATCCTCTAGCTCAACATATCCATGGCTTTTTACTCTTGCATGTTCTGGATTCAATGTTTGGAAATGTTTAACAAGTTTTTGCCTCATTTATCTTCAATAAATGGACATTCATTGATTTGATGTCCAATTTAATGGTTGTATGTGCAACATGGAAAGTTAGGTCTTGGAACTATCTTCACACTATGAATTCTTTTGCTCCAATCCCTTAAAACTTCTCTAACAATGCTTCCATTTTGCTGATTATGTTTGGGTTCACTATACTTCACTTTAACAACCATAGGTACACCTTCTGCTACTATTGGTTCTACTTTTGGTAAGTTACAAGTATCAATTCAACTCCTTTGGAATTTTTGATACCTTGAGTTGTGACTTTTTATTCAATGACATAATGAATCAGAGGTTCAACATTTTGAACTTTTTGTTCAAACTTTTCATTATCTTGACCATCTCAATAATAAGGAAGTGAAATAGATCTGTACCTTGGTACTACTTCCTCCCTTTCTAACATGTTGAATTTTTATTTTTCTTCTTGAATCAAAGCATCAGAAGTATGTTGTTGCATTAGATTTGCTGATTCCAGCATAACTCTGTTGAGATTTTCAACTCCTTCGTCTAAACTCAACCTATGAGTTTGCATTTTGAATTTGACATTCTTCTCTCCTAGAATTTCATTGCAAATTATTGGTGCACTTATGTGCTTTTCCAGTTTGCACTTCATAAGGAATTATCGGTGCTACCTAAGGCATTTTGTACACTAAGTCTTTCTTCTATCCACAAATGTCACTATTTTAAATGAAAAATTCTTATAGGTGTTACAAATTGTTGATCTATTTTATCTGCATTCAAATTGTTGTTGATGGCAGCACCATCTTCCACTTGTTTGTGTACTATTACTTGATCTAATTGTTCCTCAGACTTCTAGTTACAATTTTATTTTCCATCTTTCCACATTCTAATTAGGTTGTTGGGAAACATGGTAGGAAGGACATTGGGGGATGTTGGAAAAACCTAAAAAAACCTCTTTTGAAGCAACAAAGGTTGCCCAAAAAAACATGATGGGTGTTAGAAAAATTAATGTTTCAGTAAATGAAAATTAAATCTCATATTTTGTAATCAATGGGAGTGGAAATGATTTCATGGACAAACAATACAATCATGTATTATTAATATTTGGCAACTAATTACTTTTTAAATAATTTATTTAAGTGACCCATGTCAATTTATCATCATTTGTGGTGTGAAGCATGGGGAGCCCAAGTTTTTTTATACAAATGAATTTTTGAACAATTGTTTTTGTAAAATATTATAATAAATGTTTGTAATTGTCCAAGTACATGATTTTTTTTTTAAATATTTTTTTGAGTAAATATGAATTTTAGAAAGTGTGTTGATTTCAAATCATAATCAAAAATTGATTTAAATTTTTTTTATGTTTTCTTGTATAACAAACTAGATACTTTTTAACACATAATATACATCATGCCCCATTTATATGTGGTAAAAGACTTTTGAAATTCTAAAATTATGGATCAAATTTGGAGAGTTTTTTGAACTTTTAAAGTTTTAGATTTCCACATATTTTAAGGCATGAGTGTTTTTTAAATGTGGCTAATATTAAATCTCCCCCCATACCCCCCTCCCCCCCCCAATCAATTTTATTTTATTTTATTAGTCTTTTTCATAGTCCTTTGCAAAATTGATTCCTTTTGATGCAATAGGTGTTCACTTTCAAAGGTCTTATATTGAAATTCAATTAAACTTTTTATCAATTTGATTTTTGGTTTGATTTTGTTAATATTCATATGAATGAAAAATGAACAACTTGCCATGATTGTAATGGTTTTAAATGGTAAAACATTAACGGTTTTCGAGTGAAGGTTTTTTTTCTTCATCATCGTCCATCTTTTTTGGTTCATTTAATTGTGACTACACCCAAATGAAGAAGATATGGGTCTAGAATCAAAGAAAGGTCTAGAGCTTTTCCAAATTGTTGAAACATATTATCACTCATCCTCTTTTTGTAATTTTTGTGTTGTTCATTTACTTATGATGCTTAAAGAAAATTTGCAACCTTTTAGTTTCCACATCAAATGACATAAAACGTGTTTAATTTAGTTAAGGAATGATTTTTTTTGCAAAATGGTTAGTAATAGATATGTGTCTGGTGATGGGTGATTCTACTATAGTGGCTTCAAGCCATTCATGACATTATCTTGTGTGCCTTAAAATGAATCTTCCAAACCTAACTACCCAGACACTTGCTTCCCTTATTGACCTACATGGATATTATGAAATGGCATGTTAATTTTACCTTTACAACTATTTTTGAAATAATCTTTCAAAATTACCTATGTACTTCAATGTTTGTTTTTTAACCCAATATTGTGGTTTCAAAAGTTTGGCAAAATTTCCAAAAAGAATAGTATTTTTTGGTTGAATTAGATTTTTTAAAGAAAAATTTCAAAATTTTCCAACTTTTTAGGTCACCAAGTGGCAAAAAATTTCCCAAAAAAATTCACAACTCCAATTCCTTTACCATTATCTTTATCTCTTTCTCACATACCCTTTGAAAACTTCCCTTTTCAAAGTGAAACTAAATGATCATAAAATTAAGAAATCAAAACTAAAATATTAATTTAACTATTAGAGTAGATTCCCTAGTTTTAAAATATTAAAAAATTAAAAACATACAAATTTTTATTAAATTGGTAAACCTTTGCCTTATTTATCATTATTTTAATTTCTTTCTCACATGTACCCTTTGAATTTATTTTTTTCAAAGTGAAGGTAAATGATCATAAAATGGTTATCTACATATGTGAATGGTGATCTGCATATGAACTTGATGATATGTAGATCAAGAGAATTGAAAGAGGGTTGAGGTTTTTTACACCTACTCCTTAAGAGTGGGAGGCATCTATAGCCTATAAGTACATATGACATCCCTCCTAATCACTTGAGGAGGTATGTTCATAGTTGTAAAGTGCTCTCCAGACCTACTTAAGGAAGTTTATTGACAAGTGTTTTATGTTGTAGTAAACACCATAGGAGGGTGTGTTCTTGAAACAAGGGCCCACCAAGGCGGGAACCAAGGGGCTGTTTTTTTGGGCACATCTTGTTTCCAAGGCATTGCCTGATTTCATCACCTTTTCCCCCTTTTCTTCTTCTTGGTTCATGGTACCCAACAAGTAGGGAAGTTTCAAAGAACAAAAAGTTTCGTGGCAAAGGGGAAATCTTTTCATTCTCTAAAATGCTATTATGTGTTGTGGAGGAATTATTCATGTGTATAAGGGGTTTATAAAAGTTTTTTATTGCTCCCCAATTTAGAAAAAATTCTATATGAAACCCCACATTTATGGTTACATCTAACAAAATCCCCACATCATGGTTATCAATTGTCACATGGAAAGTTTTTTAGCTTAATTTGACCAAGGTATACACTTCCAAAAACCTCTTGAATATATTGAAATGCTTACATGAGATTGTTTGCTATTGGGTGATGTAGATATCAATACTAACAAAATCAACAATTTAACCAAATTGTGTACTTGCAAGAAGCACAAGTTGAATTGCCTATGCATGAAAGCCAATTGAGTTCACCAACTCTTAGCATATCATCATAAATGTTCTTTACCTAGTGATGAGAACATAATAAATAAGATAACTTTGTGCTTGGCTATCTTGGGTCCCTCCTTAAAGCATCTTTTAGAGTAGAAGCTTTGAAGGCTGGTTCAATTTCAACATCTAATCCTTTAGGATCTCCAACTTGTATTGGAGAGATTGTGTATGGAGAAGTTGAAGAGATCCTCCTAAATCTATTGAAGATGTTCCCAATTCCCTAGGCTTTGGGTGTAGGTTGTTTATTCCAACATGATTAGGTGAAAGATTATGAAGGTCTTTTTGTGAGATTACAAATTGAGATGCATACGAAACACAATTAGCTATAAGTGTGTCTATTGTCTTCAATTCTTTTTTCAATATGTTCAACAACTCTTTGAGGTCTTCACGTTCAGGCTCAAAATCTCGTAGATCTTTTACTTTCAATAGAGCCTCTTGAAGAGACTTTTGCTTGGCCTTCAAGGATGACTGATACTTGCCATAAGAACCCACATAATCACATAAATCTAATCTTCTAATTTCTCATTCCATGCACATAGTCTTTGGTTTTCCTCTTGACTATTTGCCACATTGTTATGGCAAGCCTCCATATCTCAACTTCTGATCCCTTATTCGAGGTCATTTCAAAGATACCACAATCTCCCTAGTTTTGAAAATGCATTTCTTGATTTTCTTTAGGTTGTTATTAATGTCATTAATCAATAAGTTTACCTTGTGAATTTTTGTGTGACATGGATCTTTCACCAATCCATGTGAAAGAACAGATGGAAGACACTCTTAGATTGAAAAAATACACAACAATTATGGTTGGTCAGAAACAAACCTCATATGTGATACCATCAGGCTTTGATCTCACACAATCTTTTTCATTTTGAAGTCGTATGACCCACTGTTTAAGGCATCTTTTTAACAAACAGCAACAACAGAGGGATGTGATGAACACACATGCACCTATTACTGGCATACTGATTGTGAAACTTTTTACACCAGGATCATTTACTGGAAAATGATAACAACAAAAGGCCCCAATGAATGTCTCTTAGAACACACACCCAAGTAAACAAATTCTAGATCCTAAAACTTTTGTGTTATGTGAGCACATTGTTCAAGTAAAGAAAACAACAAACTACCAATCAATGAAGTCTGCTATCTCCCAAAAGAAAAGTGACATACATAACACCTAAGAAAAAAATTCGCTATGAGTGCATTTATTCAGATCAAGGGGAAATAACAATCATACTTGCTTCAAGAGATCTGCTATGAGAAAAGAAAGACATTTGTCTCAAGCAGCAGCAGCTCATATTTGCAATTATAAATTCTGCAAACATGAAAGCACCATAAGACAAGAAGAAGAAAAAAACGCAACATTTTGAAGGATTTGAAAGCATCCATCAGCAACTCTTTCATTGCTCATGCTTGCTCTCCAAATTCTCATCTTTCACTACTCACAAATATTGAATCCAACCATAACAAAGTGTCATAATGGGTGTCAAGTAATAGCACTTAAAAGCACTAACATGATATACCTAGTGATATCACCTGGGATATGTAATATTTGCAATCACATCACTGTTTTTCGAAAAGACTGCTCATTGTTATCGTTCACAGAAAATTCTCCCAAGAAATTGCTCTCATTGCATAATGAAATTTCTAGTGAAGACTTACACAGAAAATTGCAAATTCTAATCACTTCCATGTTTTTCCATCATTCCAAGACTCACTTCATAGTTGCTTACATTTTGTTCCAACAGAAAAGAATCACTGTAAAATAGATTTGATTTGGGTTTCAAGAAAATCTTTGGATGCTTGTTCAACGTATAATAATAAAAACATTTGTTGAATCCTCTGTTGCTGCTGCTTCTGCTACTGCATGAAGCTCACCAATATCATGGAAAAATCTGCTAAAAAGCAGGATCATCAATTTGGCGGCAGTGCACCTGGACCATTTTTCCACAGGAATTCATTCATTACAAAACTTTTTCTCAAATTTCTGCCTCCTAGGACTAGGATTGTTCAAAAGCTTAAAATCATCATATGAAAGGAGATAAAAAATCTCATCTCTAATCTCTCTTTCAAGGGATATATATATGTGTAACTACTGAACAGCAGAATCCATCCTCCACTACCCTTCACTAATCAAGATTGCTATGCTACCTTAGAGGTACTTACCACTAAAACCACCAATTTCTCATGAAAATTTGGCTTCAGGATAACATATCAGTTTTGTTGGAGTGATGAGAGAGGTTCACAACATTTTGAACAACCCACAATTGTATGTATCCAGAGCATCGGACTCCAGTTGGTCAAATTGAAAACATATGCCTCTGTGCTATGCTTTTTATGCTATGTGGATGGAGCTTCTTTGGAGTATTCGGTTATGTAGATTGAGTTTCTCTGGAAATCAATCGGGATGGAACAAAATCTCAAGACTTTTGGGTGCTCAACAAATGATGTCAGCCTCTATCATCTCCTATCCAATTTCTGCTGTTGTTTGAAACTCTAGGCATCCACCATGAGAACCTGCAACTTGGATGTGGATTTCTTGACCCCTGCAACAACCTATGTCTCCAGATCCCTTCCAATATGGTAGCAGCAACAAAAATGTCAACTTTCTTAAGCAGATGGGACATTTAGGAAGAGAAAACTTTCTTTGAGAGACTGACCACCACAACCATTGCCCACATTCTCAAAACATAACTCCAATGCACAAAACTCTTCACCAGGTCATCATGCTACCCTGAAACCTTTCCACATCAATAACCATATCACTCTCTCTTACCAAGGCTTCAGACAATTGGGCACTGGTCAGTTGCAAACCTGTTTGACACCAAGTTCACTCTTTTGGCACCTCTGTTTTGTGGTAGAATCTGCTCTTGAAAACAGTTGCAAATAACCTCTTCTGGTGCATCTTGGAGCTTGGTGTTGATGATGCAAGTAGGAAGGCACATTGATGAGAAGCACCCAGATTTCTGATGATTCCTTCTTAGAATGATCAAATCAGGGGATGGGTGATTGTTGCAAAATAGCTTTGGTTAAAAATTCTCAGTTTTGACTGTGGTCTTCTGTTTCATCTCAGACCTTGGTGATGTATCAGCAGGACAAAAGGCACATTGATGAGAATTGACCAAATTTCTGATCATTCCTTCTCTCAGTATGATAGAAATCAGGAGATGGGTTGGTCTTTTCAAAATAGCTTTGGAAATATTTTCTCTGAGGTCTGTATGATCTTGTGGGATCTCAAAGCATGGTGGTTGTTGTGCAGATAGTAAGTGCATACTGATGAGATTGGTCTTTGAAACTTGCTCTGAATAAACTTGTCTATGGGCTTGTTGTGTGCAATTGCAATGTTGGGTTGATGCAAGTAGCATGCACAATCGAATCCCACAAAATGTGCCTTTGTGAGGGAATGGGTTTCATGTTGTAGATATGACTTCTCCACAAGAAGAAGAAGTGAGGGTTTTTCTTTAAAGGTGGGTATTGTTTCAGGGACCATTGGTATGTTTGTTGTTGGTTGCACTTGTAATTCACAAAAGGGAGTGATGGAACGCCACCAACAATGTCAACTTTGTGCAACTTTTCTATGGCATCATTCTTGCTATGGGAGATGAAGATTTAATGGAAGTGAACAATGCCGACCACTCCCTTGTATAAGTGGCACGAGAGTGCAGGATGGGTGAGCATTGATGTCATCATCCACCACATTGCACTATCTTCAATTGACATAACCAGTACGATCTCTCAAACCCTATCCTCTAATGCCTCTTGTGTTTCTTCAACTCCCCTTCTGTCAGGTTTCAAAAGTTATGAATTTCATTTTCCAGGAAAATATTGTTGGATTCATTTTATAGTAGTAGGTTAAGCTCAGCTGCAGCTATGGGGCAATCTTCTTCCCCATACTCAAGGGAAGATGTGGGGTTTGTCCAAATAATTCGTTGCAGCAACAGAGTGTTTTGTGAAGGTGAACTGTTACCCATTCCTGTTCCAAGTTGACCTGTTCAACACTGTTGACACCGACAAAAGCTCAGCTATTGTTGATGAGGATGGAGTGCATTTTTTTATGGTCAAGGTGAGTGCATGCCACTGTGCCATGAAGTTATCAATGGGATTCCAGTTGGTGATTAAATCAGCATAACCTTTTGCGGTGTTGGTTCCACTTTGGGTTTTACTTGTTCACACAAGAGAAAGGCTGAAAGCACCCAACTATTGCTTGAAAGAAGGGTGGTTAATCCAATATGGAAATTGCAGTATCATGTCTAAACAACAATCAAAGATTGTCATCAGTAACCTTGAATAGGACTGATAACATGACAGTGCTTTGGTTACCTTACAATCCATGGAGCATTTCTGGTTTTGCCAAGGTAAATGTACATTGAAGCCTCAAGGTTGACAAGGATTTCCAATGAGAAGATTCTGTATTTCTACAATTCTCTGTGTCACTACACAAATTGATTTTGATTACAGCTTCACCCATCTTTGGCAGAAGCAAGAAGGTCTATGGGGAAAACTCACAGCTGTTGGGGAGAAGCAAGAGATCATTACTAGACGGCATGATTCTCTCATTGCTGCAATGCAATCTTCTCAAAAGGTAACCCAATTTTTTAAAAATGTGCACATTTGATAAATTATGGATTTCATTGTTGAAATTGCTTTCATAGCTTGCCTTCTATATTTCATAATCTTTGTCTTGAAGTTATACTATGTTGACCATTTGTAGAGTAGCATTCTAGTGACATCCATGAATTTCAGGAAACCTGAGATTTGAAGTAGTAAAGACTAAAATCAATGTTGGCTGCCCAAGCAGGCAAAAATTGATGCTCCAGCTGAGAAATCCCACATTGGTCGAATTGCTGTTTCAAAGCAGATGACTCTTGATGAGGTCTGATATCCTGATATCAACATATTCCTTCCATTCTTCACATGATTGAGCACCTTTGCAGTATAAGACTTGCAACAATCACTAAACATAGACTTGAGATAGCTTAGAAAGTTGACAGTGAATTTTTTGTCTGTATAGATTTTGCACAGAATGACATTGATCTGGAAACCTTAGTGCTTGTTAGAGATAGGGTCAATGAATTGCACACAGTGGCTTCTAAAAATGGGTGATCTGTATTTTGGCATTCTTTTTGTTGAAGGTGAAGCGCAGGACAATTGAGACAAGAAAACAAGTTGAATTGAGCTTTGAAAATGTAAGTGACTTGGTGGGTTTGAAGCACCTCCCCCTAGAGTGGTTATGTGGAAAGATTTGTTTTATGATTTCTGAACTAGTTTCTGTATATAAGATACATGATGGTTTACCCATTGTTAAGGAATAATAAAATGAAATCTTTTTCAACTGAATGCCAAGAAATCAGCCTCTGCACCCACAGCTCACAATTCACTAATTATCTACTCTTGTTACTCTTGGACAGTTAGAAATCCAGCAATGGAAAGATGGTCTTGTGAAGTCACAAGCTACACTGCAGGAAGCAAGGCAGAACCCTCAGGAAATGAACACAATGTTGCATGATCGTCTTGCATACACAGAACAACCTGAGACTTGGGAATCTATCAGAGCTTCCACTTGCAAAGCACAAGAGAGCAGTATTGAAAGTATTAGTAGTAGTAGTATTGAAAGTGTGCAATTTTATGACAATCATACAAGCAGAATTTGGAAAGAGACCACAGAGTTCATGGAGGATGTGCAGAAAAAAATGGATCTAGACCTTGTTGGTGTGGACGTCAAGAAGGATGAAGCTGACAAAGAGAAGAGTGAAGCTCCAGCTGCAGATGACCATCACAATAATTCCTCTGGTCTCCTCTTACATGGTCAAAATCAAAGCCTTACACATGAGCAAACATCTAATAACCCCCCCAACAACCCAAACAGAAAAGTCTCCAGAAAGGAAAATGCAGGAGCATTTGAAAAGCAGCTTCCTGCACCAAGAAAAACCACTTGTATCCCCGTAACATTCAGCCTGAAGCCAACTCTACCTGATCATTTACCAGCTCGGGAGAGCAGAGGTGACCCAACAGACACACTTCCCATTGTGTTTTTGTCAAACTGCAGATGACCATGAGTTATATTGATGTTATGTTGATGTTTATGTTGATCATTGTCAGTTCTGCTTCTTTTGGAAATCCAGAAACAAAAGTGGAGCTGAAGGGCAGCAACCATCAGCCTTCCTCAGATACAGTAGATGTTTCTGAGAGGTACTCTCACAGCTCAAGGCTCCCATGTCATATCCAGCTGCAAGCACTCACACTGAACTCCTCAGTTCCACAAAACTCTGCATTTACTTTCTAACTGAAATTTAGTGTTTGCAACAAGTTTGCCAATAGTTTTGGTGTTGATCCTCCATCTTCAAATTACTGAATTTATGACTTAAATCATTTTTTTTGCATATATCAGGGAACCCTTATTTCTTCAAGACAAAGGCAATAAATTCCTCAAGTAATTTTCCTTCCCCACATAATTGTTTTGTTCTCAAGACCTGCTGCAGAAACCTTGACAACTCATAATACGTTCAAGTACCATGTGAATGTTGTTCCAGTTTTCAGTGCCAAACCATTGTTGAATGTGGTATGGTTTTCAATGTAGGAATGGAGATTACAGAAGTGCAACAAATGCTTATACAGATGCTATTGGAAAAGACAGTGCAATGCTCTTGTATCCAAAGTCATTGGTCAAATGTATGACAAGTGCTTCTTGTTCAAACTTGAACTAATAAATTTGATTGGAGGACATGGCTTGTATAGGTATCCATAGCAGATCAATGCCCTCTGAACTTTAGGAATTGCATACATCAAAGGAAGTAAACAGCTTTTCTGTGGAATAGAAGTTGCATGAATTTTAAACCTCGAAATAATCTAGGAACTTCTTCTGCAGTGTACACAATATTTTGTTAGGTTTCGTTCAGCATCGTTTCCAGACCTCCTTCTGCAATTGAATTTCTCTTTCTTGAGGTAGAATCGCCTTGACATCAGATGGCAATTAGCTGCTTTGCAAACAGAGCAGCTTGCAGGTTACAGCAAAAGCAAGTCCAAGGATGCATTGATGATTGCACAACTGCTATTCATCTTCTTATTAGCGACACGACATTTGACTTGCAATCGGACATCACTGATGAGAATTCACTGCCATATGTGAAAAGATATCGAGACAATCCAGCTGAGGGTCTTGGGTTGTTGACTTGCTTGACAAGACAACGTACCATGGGTCAGGACGCCAGGAAGATGAAGAATGCAATTCTTTCCCGAGTCTTGATCCGACGAGGGTCGGCGTTTTGTTTCCTTGGAGACTTACAAAAGGCCGCAGACGATTTTGCTGAGGTTATTATCACTTGTTCCCCTGTTTTAAGTGCATAAGAGCATCTCCACTGGCAGCAGTAACATTACCCATACGCACTATTTAGGATAAGTACAGCCTGTAAATACTTTGAACTTGAGTTTGGGCTAGTAAACACACGTGTTGGGTTCTTCTCACTTTTTTGTGAGAATCGTTGGTTGGGTTCAGATTATGAAACATAATCTAAGAATCGAACTGTTTTTTTTCTCTCTTCATTTTAAAGAACTGCCCAGGATTTCAGTTCTTTTGAAATATATAAATTCATTCAGTTCCCATGAAAATGGTTTTCACTAATGTGAGAATCATTGATTTATAAAGGTGATACTTCACAATCGGATGTCAAATATGTTTGAATTTTATTTTATTTTTTAAATTTTGATTTTTCAATAAAAAAACAAAAATGATTATAAATTTTTGAATTGCAAAAAAAGGAACAATGAATAAAAAGCAGAAAGAATTTTATTTTTTTTCAAGTTACAAAACATGTTTTCTTCTTTTTAGACCCTTCTTACTTCTAGAGTTCATAATTTCAATTTTTTGTTCATTTTAAACGATTTAAAATGTTAGGAAAGTGTCAACTTAAGCTTTACAAATCATCTTTGAGTGAAAATGCAACAAAGCAACCTCAGAAAGCTGTTTGGTTGTTTAGTTAGTGACTTCCAAATGTTCTCACATTTTCCTTTTCAATTTTTTGATATTTAGTTTTGAGGACCATGAACCCAACTTCTAGAAGAAGCTTTTTTTCCTAGGAAACTTTTTAAAAGGTATAAAACGTTATATACCTTGCACCCTCCCCCCCCCCCCCCCCCCCCCCCCCCCCGCCCAAATCAAAGTAAAATAGTCACTCGATGATACTTTTTATTTTTTACTATAAGTAAGGTTTGAGAACTGAAACCAGATAAGGTCCCATTACCCTGGCTGGTATCATTATTTTTTAACAAAGAGATTTGACCAGGTTCTGATGATGCCTGATTCTCAGTTTAATGAAAATTGGGGTGCCCAGCTTTCAGCTGAGGTATGGGATCCAGTGATACCTAACTAACATGATTCAGAGCGAGATCGACGTGAAAACTGAGATAGTTCCCACCCAATTATTGAGAACCGCCGACTGCCGGTAATTATGCCCTGTGACTTCCAAGAGAGCCAATAAAATGACCATTTTTTATTAAGTGACCATAATGATTGGCCCAAATGGTGATATTTAAAATAGTCTCACACTCTTATACCTATTGTCCAATTTTTCATGTTTATTGGTGGGGATAGGGGGATTGAACATAGGATGTTGAATGTGATAAACACTGGTATAGGCCCAATAGGGGTGTGAGTGGAGATGCTCTAAAAATCAATCAACCTTAGAGCAACTCCATTGGAGCTCAGTATTTGACCCTAAAAATGAAAATTGTATGAAGAAAAGTCAAAACATGCTGGTTTTGCCCAGCATTTTTGCTCAGTATATTGAGGCTGGTGAAAGACAGCAAAGATTAACACCTACAAGCAATAGTGTAAAATAAATTCGTTTTGACTGATGCTCCCTCTTTCTGATTGTCCAATTACAATAATTGGTCCAGGTGCTTTGCTATTGGTAGTCCCCCACCTATTTGTAGTCCCAGTTTAGTTTTATGGGTGGGGTTGGAATAAATAAATAAGTAAACTTGGATCTGAGAAATATTTGTGCAAGTTTAGAGAAAGAGAACCGGTTGTGATGCTTTTATATATTGCATTATACCCCATTGGTATATTCTCCTTATTTACAGAACTCAAACCTGTGTAGCTCTCTTGTGTGGTGCTTTATCCCCACATTGAAGTCCCATGGAGACAAATGATTTCCATTACTGAAAGTTTACTTTTTCAATGCAGGCGCTAAATCTGAGTCCAAATAATGCAGCAATTGAATGTAGTTTAAAGGAGATACAAGAAAGGATGATGGCATTTCGAGGAGCTTAGTGTCACAACATATATTTCCAAATGTTATGCAAAATCTGCTTTTGTTTTTTCTTTTGAGTTCTAGTTTCTGAGCATACAAATCCTATGTATTTTAGTACTGAAGTGGATTTGAACTCCTCAAGGATCAAACTTCCTGTTTTTCTTGTGGATTCTAGTTTCTGAGAGTGGAAATCATGGTTTTAAAATACTGAAGTGGATTTCAACTGCTCAGTAACCCAAGCTCTTGTAATTTGATGTTATGTCAAGTAAAGATACCAAAATAAATTTCTTAAAACTTTCAGTGTTCACTCTTTAAGGGGATTGATGGCTAAAGTCAAGCATTTGAAGGCCACCCCAAAGAGTGGGGTTTAGGTAATTTTGACAATAGATTATTACATGGTCAATTTGATTGAATCAATTTGACAGAACACTTACATAATCCAAAATTTCCAATGTCATGGGGATTGAAGAATAATGAATTGTAGATCATGGTTTCATGTGATTCTATTGGCTCATGCACACTTAAACCTTTCAACAGGAATAGGAATGTCATGTGTTAAGGGAGCAATTATTTGCAATAATTATTAGTTAGTATATTCTTATTTATTTAGTTAGTGTTTTAGGAATTATTAGTTAAATTACATAGTTTTTATCACCATTTGAATTCGAATCGAACATAGGACTATTTGTTTTTAGGTATATCTTTTGGAGAAGAGAAAGAGATGGGAACCCATTGTATCATTCTAGAACATGGAATTTTAATCTAGTATGAGATAAATACGTTTTGATCTTTGGAAAAGCTTTGTTTCCATAGTCAGAGCCATTTTTTTGATGTTTTTAAAATCATACTTTCATTATTGGATTTCAATTTTGAAACTAATTCTAAGCGGATTGTGTTAGTATTAATTTTATTATATTTTAGTCCAAATTTTATACAAAAATATAGGATTAGATATTCTATATTTACCACTTGGTGTCCTGCCTAGGGTCTAAATTTAAAGTGAATTTCATAATGTTGTTTATGTTTTGTTGCTGAAATTTTTGTTTTTATAAATAGATAATGAACTTCAATTTCGTTTTCTATATTTTTTTTCAAGTTTTGATCATAATTTTTTGTTCAAGAAGCAAATCTAAGCAAAGTAGTTAATTATGAGGATTTTGTTCTAATGTAGAAGTTTGTTTAGATTTGAATTAAGATATGGAGACATGGAAAATATAATTGTATTAGAATTTTGAAGAGACAATTATCAAAATGTATTACATGAACAAGTGGAAAATGGCACTGTCATTAGCAACAATTTGAGTGAAAATCAGGTAGATCAGTAGTTTGAAACACTTAGAAGACTTTCTTAAACATAATAGAAACATCTGTGGACAGAAGAAAGACTTGTAGGCGACATAACGCTTTAGGTAGCACTGATTATATTGCAACCCTAGCCTTGGGCTCATGACCAAAGCAAGGGCTTGCAAAGGTGCAGGCCAAAAAGGAAGCCCAAAAGTCAAATCTCATGCTCTCGGGAGTGCAGGAGAGTGTGAAGGAATGAACCTTCACACTCCCAAGTGAGCTCGCACTTTGGGAATTCAAGTCCCAATCGACTCTTAAACCTTCATAGAGCAATTGCAGGGGTCAAAACCCATTAGATTGAAAATTTCCTTATATCATTGGCAAGCTCTTGGAACATATATGTCTAAAATGGGTTCGCATGACTCCTTTGAACACTTAAAACACAAGTTATGACCAAAAGAAGGGTCGGGAATCAAATTGGCAATTTGACTCCCAACCATTAAAAGTCAATAATCGTCCCGATTTGCTTGCGTGCAGGTGACGTGCGACATACCGTTGGAAAGCTTTTGCCAATGGCTACAACTTTGCTCTAAACTTCATCTCAATCAAAGGTCTACACACAAAGTTATGGGCCCCCAAAGTTGTAGAAGTCCCAATGATGGAAATTTTGAGACTCCTAATTTTTGAAACAAAATGACATTTGGGTGTTAGTCCTGTGGCCAAGAATAGAATATACTATAAGGGGGACAGTGGTGGCTTCCCCTAAGTTTGGGTTGTGGTGAATCTTGTGAGTCCATGTTTGTTCATGTTTCGTCTTAGCACCAAAGTGCTCCAACTATGCACTAACCAACTTGTGGTTTGGTTTGTGTAAGTCCATGTAAGTAATTGAGTTGCTTATCAATCTTCCTAGTCTCATCCCGAAACTCCAGCACGCCCCTCTACCCCCGAAGTGTTGCGAACCAAGGAGCATGCCCCAACTCCTTATCCTTTCATTGTTTTCACCTTTGGATTCGTAGTTGAGTCCATTAAAGAGCTTGGGAGTGTGTCACATGGTATCAGAGCTATGGTAGAGCTGGATCCACTTATTGGGGAGTTCCAATGGCACCAAAGAGGACTTGTAAGCAAGTACAAGAAACCATGGTGGAAAAACCCACCCATGACCTAGATGTTCCATTCGAAGCCATTAAAAAGGAAGAACAAGAGGATCCTGAAGAACAAGAAGACCATGACAACCATAATGACCATGAAAATGAAGGGGAACAACCAACCATAATCTTTTTCACTCCAGAACAATTGGAGGTTTTACTTTAAATGAATAGGCCAAATTTCACTAAATTGGTTACGGCCCTCAAAGGAGGATCATAAAAAGGTGTAGGATTCAAGCTCGCTAAGCCTAGGAATTTTGACAAGGTCCGAGATCAGAAGGTGGTAGATGCTTGGCTTGTGGAAATGGAGGATTACCTTCATGCCACCAAAGTTGAATGACACTCTGCCATGGAACTTGCCTGGTCTTATTAAGGTTATGCTTCCACATGGTGGAAGACAATGAGGCAAGAAGAAAGGAAGACCCATAGATACACATGGGAATTTTTCAAAGAACGCATGGAGTTAGAATTCATTCCAAAGAATTCTAACTACATCTCAAGATGCAAACTCTATGACCTTGTGAATGCAACAAATGATAACTTGTGCCAATATGTGAAGGCATATTCCAAACTCATGCTTGAGATCCGGCATCTGCATGAGTTAGACCGTGTGTGCCATTTTGTGATGGGGCTTCTGACTTGGGCCAAACGTAAACTTGAGGAGAATTGGCCCGCTTCATTATCTGAAGCCATCATGAAAGTGGAGGGCTTTTCAGATGTGGGATGGGGTGAAAAATTTAGGTTTAAGAGGGAGAACAAATTCCTTCACAAAAAGGCACACCGTGAAGGGGAATGGAACCGAAGGCAAGACTCTTCAAAAGGGGAAAAGCTAAAACAATTCTAAGGCTCGGGTTTCAAACCCAAAGGAAATTTCATTAAAAAGGGGGCTCTTTTAAAATGAGCCAACCTAAAGGGGATGCTAGTGGGAAGCCCAAAGGAGTGTGTTTTAATTGCAATGAAATGGGGCATTATTCCAAAGATTGCCCCAAACCCAAACCGGGGAATGGGGGTTGTAAGGTAATTGCCTTTACCGCAAACCTAACCCAAGGTGAATGTAATCGCCTCATTTCTTGAAAGGGAAGGTTTCTAAGTGGGACGTGTTATGTCTTTTGGACACAAGGGCTTCCCACTTGTTAACAAATAGGAGATCTACTCAAATGCAAACATAAATCTTTATTGAAAGGAAACTACAACATAATACTCACAACACAAAACACAACATCAAGAACTCTCCAAGGTTCTTGTCACGAGAAA
>Ga0116228_10000226_pt1 | contig 40214 bp, 16 predicted proteins | sample S1TSphfallax_2_FD_89694 | JGI IMG/M metagenome (GOLD analysis project Ga0116228, IMG submission 89694) | Host-associated microbial communities from peat moss isolated from Minnesota, USA - S1T2_Fc - Sphagnum fallax MG | ecosystem: Host-associated > Plants > Peat moss > Unclassified | place... | reverse complement strand
CCCCTGCCTGAAAGCGGTTAGTGTAAGTTGCAGGATTCCATGGGATGCTCTCTATGATGATTTCTCTGTTGTTCCTGTTGGTGGCGTGGTGGGTCAACCGGAGGGCTTGGAGGCTTTTCCATGGGATGGTCCCACAGGGAATCCTAAAAAGGTTTGTTGTTAATTTCATCTCAAATCTCAAGTTTTTCGGCACACTTAATTTCTGGCGTGCCTGTGGGGAACCCAATTACTGAAACCCCTAGGCCTTGTGCAGGCGGATACAATATAGACCGATCAGTAGGTTGGAGTGGGTTTGGGACTTGTAAGATCAAGGTACTGGAGGAGCAGCTAGAGAAGCTGGTCATCCAGATCACAGCTAGCAGCTTGTGATATTCATATCAAAATGTTATACTGCAGTGCACGTATCATTCTTCTCTGTACTCTGGCACGCAATGCATGATCTGTAAATTATATTCCCTATCGTTAATTGTCGCCGTCCTGTTATATGAGGCAATGCTTGGAAGTTGGACAGTGGACTTTACTAGTCTAGTATTGCATCCTTGATTAATATTATGATACTAGTGAAACGCAGGTTGCCATGAATGGCTGATGAGACTGCAATATCATTGCAGACAACCAGTTGAGAGGAGACAACAAGTCGTTGACGTTATCAGATCACTCGCATGCTAATCAGCGGTTATAGCATGTCTGTGTGTGCCTGAAATCGTTTAATTAGTCGCCGATCGATGGGCTCGATATAATTATTGCCTTCATTGCGTTGCAATTAGATTCGATATTCGTAGGTGGCCTAGTCAACACTTAGAACACCTGATCTGGATTCTGCCCATCTCTATGTATTGGCGGAGGGTCATCGAGCGTCGTCTGCTGAAATTATGGAGACATCATTGCACAAAAAATTGCTAGATCTGAAGCAGCAAATCTGGAATCTTACAATCTGCTTCGTGATTCGACGTGAAGGAATGATATTGGATGCAAATAAACTCTGATTTCAGGAAGACACTACTGGCCGGACAACCTTCCAATTCAAGCATTGAGAAAGTTCAAGTGCATGCCGACCTGGACGCGGTGAAGTTGCAGCATTCAATGCTAGACTTCTCGTGAGATCACGCTCTAGCTATCAGTTGCATAACAATTCCAGCAGCAGGTGAAGTTTCAACATCTTCGCAGCAAAACACTAACCAAAAAGTATTACCTCCATTTATGCTTTAGCATTTATAACAATATTGTCGACTGGGGCGCTCGGTTTTCCAATCTGGATGGTGTATTGTAAGGAACGATGCATAGCTTCTCACATGGTGCAGCCTGAGCTTTGTTATCAGAATTGAATTTATAGTGCAGCTGACCATCTCCGGCAAACCTGGATAATGGATTCCAGAACAGATCAAATGGCTATAGAGTTTTGCTAAATATGATAAATTCTAGAGCACTGAGCTTGCAGGATTTTGAGCTCTGGCAATCAGACATCATGCATCATGTTCTGCTGAAAGCTTGACATTTTTTGTATCTCATGGAACTTCGTACTTCCTAACTGAATCTACCGTCTCTTGTACTGCTAAACTCTAGATCTGAAGTGTACCTGATTTGCTCACTACATTTTATTAACAATTTCACCAATTAATCTGCTGGATTGGTTCAGTGACATGAAGTATTATAATAAATTGTTGTATAAAGCGGTGATCGGGAGTACTCTTCTGCTGAGGCCACTTTCCAGAAGGTGCTGCAACGTGAGGAGCTGCAACATGATCTGCAAACCTCTTCTATGGTACGCAAAGTCGACCGTGATCGCTCTCTAGTGCTTCGAAGTTCTAGTACCTGCTATTGTAAGCAACAGATCATGGATTCAAGAAAATTGTATCGATCTGCAACCTGGATAGAATGGTCGTTTCTATCAAGCAGCTGTGGAGCTTAAGGGATGTAAAGCATGTTCCCACACGCACATCTCCAGACCTCTGGGTAGTATTCTTGCTGTGTAATCGCTACATGAGGAACCCCAACGACGACATGGACTGGTTGACAAGGCTGACAAAGACCACAGCTTCCTCGACATGTAGGAGCAGAGGAACCCACTAGCACCCTTCTGTGCGCATGCATGATTTCTCCATGAACAGGCTGCTGTTTCTCTTTCCAGACCATGAAATCAGATCGGCGGATTCCATTCTGCAGACAAGATCATGGCAATTAAAACGTCAAGGAAGATGGAAAATTAGTCGGTACTAATGTTCATGGCAGCTACTGCAGCTGGTGGATCAAGCTGACACATGAGGATGGAAGCTGTACCTGCAGCTTGTGAGGGTAATGCATCATTCTCTCTTCAGCTGCGACTGCAATTTCCTCAACTGACCGACTAGCAATGACCTCAACTGCTCCCGCTGCGCTTGATTCATATCCTGTTGTACCTACAAGCTCATACAGCCGATTCACAGACATTCGTCAAGAGCTAATTTCTGCATCTAACCGGAGATAGAACTATTATACAATGGTACAGAGCCGTGCCAAAGCATAGATGGATGCCAGGATTCATGACGGTCCTGTAAAGATTTCTTGCATATGCATCGCTCATCGACAGTCACCAAAAGCGATTTCAATCTAGCAGTCCTGCACTCGACTACAGATCCATGAACCCGGTGGGGTCGGCCGCTTATATGTGTCACAGTGCCAGAAGACATGAAAAATTCCGAGTTTGATCACTCTGGACAGGATTGGCCATACACGAGTGCAACTACATTACTTACGAGGATCACGTCGTCCTGCAAAGGATAGCAGCGGAAATGTTATCAGGAGGAAAAGGAATAGGCCTATGCAGCAGAGAGCCATTCCCCGCGAAATCCTGATCAGCCCTGCAGCTCGTTGAACCTTCATTCTCCTTTCAAGAAAGCAAGGTGGAAGAATCCATTTCCACGCAGTTGACATCTTTTCTAGTACTGTTCACACATGATGTCTTCATTCATTGCTGATTGTGATCACCGCGCGGGAGCTCAAACCGGAAGTACTTGAACGAGGAAGAAGTAATGGCCTATATGATCGCAAAACTTCAAGCTTTTCAATGCAGCTTCCAGTACGAATTAAGGCTGATTTCCAATAAAAATTCGTGCGACTGCAAAATTCGACTCGGCTGAATCTTTCACAAGAACCCTGGATTATTCTCTCTTGCAGTCCTGGTGTTCCCTGAATCGCATTATAAGTCAGACCAACCCCCCTCAAGTGCAACTCGCTCTTATACTGAAACTGCATCTATACTAGACCCCTCTAATTAACTGCGCGCGCAATCCCAACTAAAGATTTCACTGTCAACTCTGCAGATCACTTAAATCTGTTGAACAACATAATATTCTTCATAACCCCTGCTGCACCCAACATCCTTGACATGGACATGAGTTCACAATATGGAACGTGCAGCAGCTTCTTCTCAAAACAAAAACTTGATCATCAGATCCAATCTGCGACCTGAAGCAGCTTATAACTCCTACAAATATAGAGCACAAATGATGAGGTCTATAATATTATAACTACCAGCTAGCGAGATGTACATATAATATATTCGGATCATCAGCTCCCTGATCATCATTCTCAATATTTTTTGGAGCTCCAGAGCTTAGAATGCGTGCCTAGTGCAGCGACTAGATATATATATTAATATTGTTTAAGTTCCAGAGCTTGAAAATGCAGAAATGATCAGCTGATAAGAAATTTGTAAGACAAGCTTAAAATTATAAGATATTTTGGAATTCTGATCAGCTAGAAGTTGCAGAGTGCACAACCTTGAAAGCTCTTTTTTTTGGAACTTGCAGGGCGAGGAGCTGCAGCAGCTAGCTGGAACCCAGATATTGTCGTTGAGAGTTTGGTTGCTGTACAGACGTGATTAGATTGAACTAAGTGCGCGAGTTGCCGCTGAATCTGTCCGGTGGTCGGTCGAGGGGTTGGCCAGGCTCTTGTTCTCTACCCCCCCGCCCCCCCCCAAACCTCGACAGTACCGTGAACTCTCCGCCCACCCACTTTCCCTTGCCACCCTCCCCTTTGTTGCCTTTTATTTTTTTCCAAATTCCCACAGGTCTGATTTGCTGTGCTCTACTGGTATGTTCTAAAGTTGATACCAAGCCAACACTGGTAAAAACAAATTCCCATTTCTTGGGGTAAATTCTAAAAATTATAAATATCATCCTTATAATAAAATCAGGGTCTGTGACTCCAAATTTAACATTTCCCAGGTTCAATATAGACCCTAATAAGAGGCCGCACACAAGAAGAGGAAGGTCCCAGAGTAGGTGCTGGTTCACCGAGGGGCCTGGCCCTATGAGCATTTGCAGAAAGTTTCATGCCTTGGTAATGTACAATTTAATATGATAGTCATTATTTGATGTTTAAAACAGGAGTTGCAGAAGTCCTCTTCGTTGTGTCTGCTCCTGTCTTTATGATTTTCATCATGAGGGTCTCCCTAAGAGTCAAAGGGAGTATACAGGACTTTCCAGAATCCCTCGTGTTGGCAATGGGTACCGTAGTACCTTGGCAGCCTCAGCACATGTCTGTTGAATAATTAATAATTTTGAAATTTTCATTACAATAAATAGATTATTCCAGAAGATTCAATATTTTTCTTCCTAAAAAGTTTTATTTGAAAAAAACAAATTGTGCAAATTTCAACATTTCTGAAAATAATATTAGTAGTGTCAAAGCTGCCAAGGCAGTAGGTTATCTGGAAATATAGCAGGAGGACTTCTGGGTGTTTTTCTTTTAAGTGGCAGGTTTCAAGAATGCCAACTACTACACTTGTACTACCTCAAAGCAGCAAGAGGCAAACTGCCAAAGACTAAAGACCCTCAAAAATGAGAGGTACTTCAATTGAGCTAAGACTTATTAGTAGGTCGTCTCTGTTATCCTTTTGGATTTTTTCCCTTTGGTTGTGTACTCTTACAACAAAGTGCAGTCACTGTTCATTGTTTAATATCAAGTGGAAACTGCCAAACACGAAACGACCACAAATCTAGAGGTTTCCAACTTTTAAAGGGTGTCAACTGTCGTTTTGCACTTGGAACTTGGAAGGTTGTTTTATTGACCCAATGTCCACTTATTCCCATAATCTGCAAATTGACAAATATTCAGGCATTATACATAACCACTAAACATCTGATAAGCCAGATCTGGTTTTTTTGGGGAATTTTAAATGTGTGGTTGGTGGAGATTCAAATTTTTTTTTCATTTTACTTTACTTGGTTGTATGGATCGTTTTCTATAAGTGCGAAATTTGGCAATAATAAATTGGGGGTATGAGCTCTACAAAGCTTTTTACTTTTTAAAATTTTGAAAACATTCATTAAAAAAACAAGGGTTTTGAACTGGGTTCATTAGTATAGAAGGCATCCTCCTATAGGTAGCCAAACAGCAGCAACATTTTAAAAGAAATTACTCTTCTACCTGTGATGTTACTATTTAATGCTAAATCTTTCTTGGGATGCTACTAATGATGCAACATCAGAAAATTGAAAAACAAAATCAATGATTGTATTACAGGGAGCTCTTGGATTCCCTTGTGAGAAAATTGTCTAACTTTATTTTTAAGAATGGACTTAAAATGCAACTGACAAGGAATTGTGACACAGAGAGTTTTGCACCATTCCCAAGGAGCCTGACAGGGAAAGTTCAATTATGCCATCTAGAGGGGTGTTTGAACCAATGTCAAAGGGTTTAGGGTTTAGGGTTTAGGGTTAGTAAGTTTTTCTTATTTGGAAAGCATCTATTGTGGGAAATGAATATTGCCTTTGACGTTGGTTCTCAGAGGGATTTCTAGCAGGAATAACTGAGAGCTTTGCCATATTGCACACAGGGAGTTGTATGGAAACTTGTTGTCTAACCTTATGCGACCATCAAGAAAAACTTGAATTTTCCCTATGCAAACATGAAATGGTTTGTTTGACAATGGGGGAAGTACCATGATTCCTCCGTTTCACAATGGGAAAATTAGAATAAAACATTGAAATATCGGTCCTATGATTTCTGTGGACAGCTTTCCCTATGTTTTGTTAATTCAACTTTAATTTATCGAAGATTTTCACTCTCTTCCTTATAGGGAATCCATAAAAAGCTTCTTGTCTCCCATTGATGCACTCTTGAGTGAGCAACTAGTTCACAAATTGAAACTCAAGGCATGCACTTATTTTATCAGAACCTCAGTACCCAGATAGCAATGCCAAACAATAGACCATCTCAAAGCTCTTGGAAAACCCAATATATGAGCTGACTTAGGAGTCCAAACCAATGTTTACCACTTATTGAAAAAACAGAATTATCAACCCAGGTATTGATAGCCTTGCAATCAATTATTTGACTTTCTGGAAAAATCAATAAATAACCAACCTGCCTGCTGCATATCATTCCTAGAACTTGAAAGACCTCAAAGGGTCAGATGTTACAGTTTCAAATTTCAGTATCTCACCCAAATGATTGGAATTTCATCTAAATAAATTATCAATCTTAAAGCCCTAAACATGTTTATGATAAAAAAAAGTAGAAAAAATATAATCATTACCTACCCTACCTAGGCAATATTGCAAACAATTCTCACAGTGAGTATTTGAGAATCAACCCTTATGCATAATTGATGATTATTGCCCAAAAAAATAGCAAATTAATTAACAATCATTGCATTACTTTGCCATGGAAATTGATAAGTGATGGGTTTAAACATTTGAAAATATTGTATGATAACCTCTGTGATCCAAAAATAAAAAATAAACTACATGGCCAGTTATGAAAAAAAGCAATAACTAGCCAACAGTGGTTCCAATGTTGGAATCATATTAACTTCCCTTGCGAGGTACTGCCCATTTTCAAAGATACTCTCATTAAAATTCCAGAAATTGCAAAACTTCATTCTTACTTGACTCTAGCCTGAATTTGTTTTTCGTTGGTACTGAAGTTGATCGTTGCGGGTGCTAATTTGCTGTATATGCAGGTGCAATCATCCTAATAGGAGCCAAAAGTAGTTGTAATCATTTTTTTTAAAAAAATTTTATAGTAATTTTTTTAAATTGTAGCTTTAAAATAAGTTAAATCTTTTTCTCATTATCAAATTTAATATTTTATTTTATAAATGTTTAAAATATGAAATTATTTCATTAACATTTGGAGCTTTAAAAATAATGTAAAAATATTTGTAACCAATGCTTTTAAGTAATAAAAGAACTTATAAATGGGTGCAAGTATGTAAATAGGAGCCAATGTGATTACTTTACAAAGGGATTGTGAATCCTTTTTAGTTTTTTTTCACTTTTTCATATGAAAAAATTTTGAATGAAATCTTTTGCAACTTGCTACTAAAAATACCTATAGTTATTGCACTAGATCACATGTTTTGTGTTTATTATTGTTGAATAAATATGAATTTTTCAAAGTGTAAATTCTACCAAATTTTGCATTTCATCTTGAAAATTTATCATAATTTTGAATCATTCCAAAATATGTTAACTATTTTAGGTTTCTTTTTTTAATATTATAAACTACAACTTTGTTTTGTATGTCATGCACATTACACCCCATTTACATGTGCTAAACAACTTTTTAAATTTTTGAATTTTTAAAAACAATTAATTTCATATCTTTTTAATTGTGAGTGGCTTTTGACCTTGGGTAGTAGCCTACTATCATCTGAATTTTTATACCATCAAAAATAATGTTATTACAATAGTCCTTTACCTAGTCCTTTGTAAAATTAACCACATTTGACACAAAATTTATTCAAGTTCAAACATCTTTTTTTTAAATCAAAAATCAAATTTTAATTTAAAAAATTTTTAATTTGAGTTCCTTAACTTTCATATTAGTCATTTAGCACAACTTGGAATGATTAAGATAACTTTTTTAAGTAAAAGAGAAAACATATGTAAAAAAGTTCATAGTTTTCATCACTATCTAACATGATTTTGATGCCTATCTTTGTACCTGTACCCAAATAGACTTGGAAAAACTTTTTAAATGACATACTTTTAGCACAAACCTTAACAAAATAATACAAAGAAATTTTTGAAACATTTTTTTTTAATTGAAATTTTTTTCCAAAAATATTCCCCAAAAACAATTACCTAAGAGGACACTAGTGGCTCATATTAGTTCGTTCACACCCATGCATGAGTGTCAAGTCTAAAACCCATTTTTTATCAATGAAACTTTGAATGCAGCTTTGAGTAGCACCAAGTTGCTTGGTTGCACATGAGATCAATCTGGCTTTTATATTCATTAGCCCTTGCTTAATTTTGGCTGAAATTTCTAACAAAGAATTCTGAACCTGTAAATTTTAATCTAATGGATCATATGTGATCTCATTCATGGATTAACAGATTGGCCTAGACTTCTACCTAAAGCTTCAATTGGAGTTTAAATGGGTGTAGAAAGGTCAAGGGTTAAAAAGTACCACGCAGCCAAATCCCTTTTGAGCATTTTTGGCAAGTGAGAACGCCCCTAGATCAGGAGAGGGGACCAGACAAGTGTAAGCAATTGTACATCATCTTGGAGCTTTGAATTCACACCAATTCAAGTTAAAGAAAAAAAATTCGACTGAAACTTTTTGTCTGCAACACAAATGGAATGCTGAAAAGTAGTTAGAGGCATCCCTACTTACTTACTTCAATGTGCGATCATGAGCCCTGTGGAACAAAGTTTTCCTAAGTTTGCATCTAATAACATTGAAAAAAAATTGTTTCTTCTCATTTTCACGCCACATAAATCTTAACTTTCCCAATGAAGATGCCTATGTCAACTCAAAAAAAACCAATGTTGAGTCACTACTACCACTATAGCTCTCTCTCATGTCTGTGGAAAATTATTTTTGGCTGGAGAAAAGCAAAAGAGAATGTACGGGCTACTATTTCTATTCAACAAAGTTGTTACCAAGAGATAAAAAATTGTGTTAGGTCAATTTAAATCCCACTTGATTGATTGATTGATCTGCTAGGTATAATCTGTCACTTTAGTTCGTGGATCAGATTATTCAATTTGATCCACTTACTTTATTATTAGTGACCTCTCACTTTTTTCAAGTTTATGGGTGGGACTTGGGATATGTAAGTAATAATGAATGTGAAAAATACTCATGAAAGCCTAAATACCCAATATGGATAGATCTGCTCTATAATTATTGAAGATCTGAAGAGGGAAAAAACTGTATTGGAAACAACACATAGATTGCATTGCCTTCCAAACACCAGATCTTGCATATGTGGTCCTAATTAGAGCTCAATATTGTAAACATGAACAACCATCATTTCACCTAACACTCATCACATTAGCCAGCCAGAGACCTCCTAGAGGACATTGGTTCAATTAGGCTCAAGTATCCAATTGCATGAGAACATGGAACTAATGGCATAGTAGCCCTAGTGTGGGGATTAAGGTTTCAGTCCTGAAAGTGCTACACATCGAATCCAAAACAAGGTGCTCTTCACAAGTGTTCACAGACAAGTGTTACAACTAATGAAAGAGTCTTTTGAAGGCAAACACAAAAACCCCCAATGATTCAAAACAGTCCAAATTGTATAATTAAAAAGGACTTACATACAAAAATGTAGGATTCTTCCCAGACTAGAGAGGTAGGTAACTTGGTACGTGATCTACTAACCTGTAAACCTTATTCATTTTCAACCTTGTGCACACATCCAATATCAAAATAAAAAGCTGCAATTCTCTTGCAGGGGGACTCTTTCTATATTTTATCAAACACTTGAGATGAAGGGGTATCTTTTGGTATTTTATTAAAAAAAGAATATTTTAAAATATATTTTAACAATGTTCTCATAATTGATTTTGAGTAACTTATTTACATTTTAAATAATTATAAATTTTATTTCCTGGTGACTCAGTTATACTCTTTTTCTTTTATTTTTGCATTCCATTCGCTAAAACTGAAAGTGACCCTGTGATCAATCTCTTTCCATTTTGGTTTTTTATTTGTAGGTATGCATAATGAACATTTATTGGTTTCGAGTATTGAAGAAAACCGTGGGTTCCAGTTCTGGGTAGCTTTTCAATTTGATATAACCTACAATTCCTCTGGTTCCAGCTAGTTTTTTTTAATTTGATAGAACCTCCCCCCTCAAGTTCTGAGACAATTCCTCACAATTTTAAACGTCATCCTCCCTTCTCTTCAAACCAAATTCTGAATCAGGTGTCCTTTGGAGAACGAGCGGGTTCCAGGCTCCAGCTATCAACACATCCCAAAATTGAAGATTGTATAGGTGAGTTGTATTTCCAATTAGGAATTGTGTTACCCAACTAAGTACAACTTAAAAGGACCTTTTTCCCAAATGTTCTCTTGCCTGTATAAGAATCCTGCAATACTCGTTTGCCTAGAAAACTTGAACATGGGCAAAAGAAGTTTGTGGCCAGGTTTAGGTTCCAGCAAGGCCTGGTTGAAAGATCTGGTTCTGGTGCAAGTGCCCAGTTTGTTTTAGTTTTGGATCTCCAGAGCAGAACCTGGGATGGAGTGACCTTATTCAGCTTACGACAAGTTGTTTCATGGTTGGGAAATGCAGTACCTGAGTGTGATGAGCATCCAAACCAGGCATTGCATCCAGATCCGGACCAGATCCCAAAATCAGCTAACACTAGTAGACACCAGTGTTGCCTTTGTATCTATCAACATTTGAACGTGGTACAGTAAACATGCCCATCACCAAACATAGGCTTACAATTGAGTGCCTCAACAGTGCAGAACTTGATCAGTCGATGGATGCACATGCACTTGCCACTGTTTTTTTAAATGCCTATGATTGAACACCTGATCTTCAAATATTGTGTTGAATTTGTTATCGTGCCCAATCAGAAAAGTGAGTTTTGTGTTCATTTATGGGTTGTATGAAAATAATTGTTGACCTAACTTATGGTGTGATGATGTTTGGTGATGGGATTTGAATTTTAACATTATAAATGCATACAACTAATCATAATGATGAAAAAAAGTGAGTCATATTATAATCATAACCTTCGTGTTCTCAAGGAGGTCTCTGCCTTTTTAATTATTATGAGCTTGACATCAAGATGAAGTGGGTCGTCATCAACTTGCTTTCATTGGTGAGCACTGAAGACAAGATCCGAAAGGTTTCCCTATATTCTTAACTCAATCTAATTTATTTCCCCCCTTCTACATGGTCTTCTTCTAATATATCATTGTTTCTTTTCTTGCAAACTCTTGTAAGTCAGGCCATTCTTCTTGCATGAGAAGACTTCCAATTTTTCATTTTGATTGTTAGTATACTTGCTTAGGGGATTTGCATCTGTGAGGATGATGTTCTATATAATTGAAGAACATGAACATCCATGACTATATTTGACAATGTAGCAAGAAAGACTCATCCTCTCACATAGCAAGTGTTGGTTGAAGTGTGTTTTCCTCTAGACTCATTGGTTGTTCATTTGGACTTCCCTAGAAGTGATTTCTTTGCCAAATTTATTTTCTTTGTCATTTTCTCACTAGGATTTTGATTCATGTTTGGCAACAAGTAATATTATTCATGCATGTGTTGCCATTGAGAGTTGTGTTCTTGCCCTTGAGGTGGATCATGTTGCTTTTCACAAGGCCCTCTTTCCGTTGGTGAAAGAATCTGAACCTGAGATACACAATTGAAGGGTTACAATCTCAATATGAATCCCCCCCCCCCAAGAAGATAGTAAATAGACAATTAGATTGTGAATAAATTATTGCTAGTGCTATTTTGATTTCAATCCACATCTTGCAATGTCTAATGTTCATCTAGGTGTTGTTGCTTGCAAAGACATGCCAACTTCACACCCTTTGAGAAATGTTCCCTTTTTTGCATGCAAGGAGAATTTTTTAAGTCCTTTCGTTAGCCCAGTTCTACCTTCATATGTTGAGGCTCAGCCTAGAGTTGCAACAAATTTCCAATCCCTAGATCTATCATTCGAAGACACTAGCATTGATTCAAGAATTCATGCATTCATAGATGAATTTGCTTAAAATGGATTTTTTTTTCTTTGTTTTCTACTATATGTGAACTTGGGGTCAATAATCAAATTGTTGTTAGGATGGGTGGAGAGTTCATCTTTTATTCTCTCTATAGATAATAAAGATATTACATGTGTGTTTCATGTCATCACAATGTTGTGTGTTTTTGGATTATGTACTCTCTATGTAACCTTTACTTGGGATCTTTTTCCTTAAAAAACAACATTGTTCTAAACCAAATTTCTGCCCCCTTCCATGGTCGTCTCTAATCAAGCTTTTGAGTATTCATTTATTTGCAAACATGGAGTTCTTTGCCTAGGTATGTAAATATTGATATTGAAAGTTCATCATTTTTAATTAACAACAACAAGATTTAGAATAAATTAAATTTTAACTGTAAATGACAAATAGTCACATGTAGTTGCATAGTCACCACCTTTTAAAATTTACAACTATTTTTATGACTATGGTGCAATTACTAAATTGTGCATCATTGCATGTCCACTAATTACCTAGATTTTTCATTCAAGAATGGGCTCCCATGTTCATTTAAATGCAAAATTAGTTGCAAACTTGACATGATTTCAAGAAATCTTTTTTTTTTAAATCTTGGTAACTCCTAATATATTAAACAAGAGATTACTTACATTGGAACCATGGAATGCCATGTGGGAATTTTGATGATGTAGAAGAATATACCTCCATGTCAAAAGTATCCATCAAAAAATATTCTCATTAACTTGGATGGAATATACTTGGAATATTCTTCCTTATTCATGTTCATTTTCACCTACTCATGGAATAACATCCTAAGTAGGAAGTAGGTAGGTTGGTAAGTTATATGAGGTACGTGGGTGAAATAGGTGGGTAGGTAAGCAATTTGGTAGGTAGGTTGGTTATAGGAGGTAAGTAGGTGGGTGAATGGGTAAATAAAAAGGTAGGTGGGTGTGTGAATGGGTAGGTAGGTAGGTGGATGGGTGAGTCGGTGCATGTGTAAATAAGTAAATAGGTAGGTAAGTGGTTAACATTACCCATACAATCATACATCAGTCATTTTCTAGTAATTCCCAATTGCTTCTTCATATTCCAATCATTTCACAATCACTTTAAACTATCATGTCAATATTATCCATGTCATTGCATGGTAGTCATTCTTCAACCATACATCAATTGTCGAATGTTGTTCAAAATATAGTCATTTGATAGTTGCATTGAAAAGCCATGTCATCATTGTCCATGTCATTTTAAACAATAATCAATTTATAATCATATATATAAGTGACAAAATCTACATCATTCTATCCTTTGTCATGGATGTTATGGATTAAAAAATTACAAACTTGTGATTTTGTTATTACCATATGCAATATTATCATCCATAAATGACAAAAACATCTCATTTATGATTTTTTTTTCCACATAGGATTAAAAGTTATATTATATGACTAAATCATTCATAAAGTCATTGAAAACTTCTAATCATTGTTTACTTAGTTGCAAATGACAATATTACTTTTAATGAAGATCAAAGAAGTGGGTTATTAGTGTTGGGATTGCATTTACCCAAGAAAAGGAGTAGACTTAGTCAATTGACCATGTGAACACAAAAGGTTTTAACCCATTTTAGCTATACCTTAAACCAATTTGGTTACAATGCTAGGTTAATGATATAAATATATGGATGTTTTTGCAAATTGTATATGCATCATTATGGTGTATTTATATTGCCATGTGTGAGTTGTTTTTACAATTTGTATTACAACTAGACTCTTAGGTCCAATAGTGCATAGTAGGGTGTGAAAGCTTTTTACTGGTAAGATTTTTTCATTGAACCAAACATAACATCTTATGTTCCACTATTTTTGGTATTGCACATCTCTATTGAAAAATATATCATTTTTTTGGAGCTCCACTAGTTTTGGAAACTTGTTATTTTTGTACAAGGTTTTTAGAGCATACATATATTTGTGGTTGAACATATTCAAGTCAATTTACATTCATTAGTATGTCATTTGATTGCATACAACATGTTTTGTTGTCAAACATCAACTATACCAATGTGATTGAATTTACAATGGTAGGATAATCACATCCATTGGTCTAGAAACAAGAGATAAAAACTTGTAATTCCAATGATAAGAAATGCAAATAATTTTACAAATGAACCAACATGCTAACAATAGTGGAAAATGATAACTATCAAATATCAATTGATGAAATAGTGTAACCTTAAAAAAATTCAAGTACATATCCTCAACAAAATCTAAACATGCATTTTACAAAATAATGGGTTTTTAAATTGGCACATGTTTGTGCAATCCTAAGAAATTTAGTAGTTCAAGCTTAAAGAACAATATGCTTATAGATTTTTAACAAATACAATCCATAATTTTTGGAAATTCACAATGAAATTAGAATAAAAAAGTATGATGCTTCAATGGCAATGTTTTTTATTTTCATAGTATGTAACCTTCAACTACTACTGTCATTTCATTATACTATAGAATGCTTCAGAATGCCTAACCTAACTATAAAAACACATGGTGCACCAAGGTGAAAGCACATTATGGGGGGCCAACTTGGGGAGTTTCATCACATGTGTGTAAAGTATACACTTACAAAATGTGTTACATTTAGTTTTGGGCTTTATTTTTGGTGTTTGGACTTCATATCTTGATTTTCAAAAAGTTAATGTTATCTAATATTATTTGAAAAAATAAATTAAATTCAAAGAATAATGGGTATATGTATGGTATATGTAATATAAAAACTCATTTTAAAAAAACTACAATAGGTTTTAGTTTGAATGAATCAACCAAAAACATTTTGAAATGAACATTTGAAAAATGGCCCACCTCACATATCTTATCATCTTCCATTTGAAAATGATTATTTGTCAAATTGTTACTTTAATACATATTTGTGCAAATGCATAATAAGGTGGCTCATTTTAGGCAAATGCTCCATTCCTTAAGAGTCCATAAAAAATTTGCTAAAGAACATGGTTATTTTGTTTATCATAACTTATGATTATAATCATTTATAAGTTGATGTTCATACATTTGTGAACATCATGTTCTATTTTTAAACTTAAATAAAATTATGATCACAAGCAAAATATTTTGTACATACTTGTTACCTTGTTTCTACTTGAAAACACAAAAAAAATAGTTTTTCAAACTTCTAACCTTCCTCTAGCATTTCAAAAAAAATGATTTTTTTTTTTCATGGGCATTTCTAGCCTCCTTCTAGCTTTCAAAAGTAATTTGTGTCATATCATTTGGACTTGAAAAGGTACCCCAAAAGTATCCCCCATTTTTTAGGGGTTGGGGATGATTTTAGTTATGAAAACAAATTCAAATAACCAAAAAACTTATATTAGAATGTTCACATCAATATTGAGGTGTTTGAAAAAAAACCAAATATTTGCAAAAGCATTTCACCTATTTTCAAGTACTTGAACTTTATTTTTCAAGTTGCCACAAATTTTAGGTCCAATTCAACACTTACAAGTAGTTTAAACAAACATTATTATAATAATTTAGCTTTTGAAGTCCATGCAAACAAGAGTTAAAATACAATTTACCCAAAAAAAAATTATTATCCCCATAAAATAATCTATTTGTTAATCCTTTTCCTTAGGGACCCCAATATTTTGTTGCTTACACTACTTTTTGTGTATACTTTACCATGCAATTAGATGTTAATTGTTTTGATGGATGTAATTTTTTTTAAATCATAATACCTGGAAAAATAATAATTAATTACATATGAATAATGGCCCTTTTAGATATTTCATAAAAAAAAATTGAAAGAAAAAATAATTTGTAACTTGCAAGGACATATGAAAACAATGTTAAATTTAAACCATTCTAAATTCCATGAAAACATATTTGTTAAGGTTTTCAAGAAAATGGTCCCATATATATGTTATTTATTCCATTCTTCAATATATAGTTAGTCACTAAAAATCAATTAAATTGAAATTTACTATGAATACATTGATGTTATACCATTGCAATTAGGAAATTAGTCCATATGTTGTCCCTTCAAAAGTCCATTATTAACAATTATAGGGGTAACATTTTCATATATATATAGTTTCATATCCAAGTTATGAATTTAGAATCAATTAACAAATTACAACATATGTTTATCACCACATCCATCTAAACAAAATGTACCCTGTAGAAATATGAATGTGACTCCATAAGTGAAGCACCTTACCATGCATTCACCCATCTATGGTCATTGTCGTAAGAAACACCCATTTGTAATGATCAAACTCTTCACATGGCTCACAAACTTATTCCAATCATATGGATTCATAATGTTTAGGAGACACTAAAAAGTTCATAAAGATTAGAAATCATTTCACTCATTTCTTGAGTACATTTACATTCTTTGAAACATTGTGACATATTTTTGTGGCACAAATATATTCTAGCATCACATCATATGAAATAGAAAATTATAGTTTTTTTGGCATCACTTCTCTGATTTTTGGCCTACCATAATATATATGCAAAAACTTTGTGAAAATCATTCATAATAATAATATGGTTGAAGTTCAAACATGCGACCCCTAAAAAAGAATAAAAGAGGATAACAATCTTGGCCTCCTCATAGTATGCTTTCACCCACCACGATGTACCAAATGCATTGCGGTGGGCAACATTACTTCAAACCCATGAAACATTCTACCTTGCCCACATTTAGTCATTGGAAATTCTGGATACTTCAAATCCAAACCACCTTTGGTGTATACCAACATCAATGCATCCATGCAACTGCACAAAAGTTTTGTACATTGGTTGTTGCACTTGGAAAATGGTCTTGCATGTTTTTTCTTCCTTGAAAAGATGAAGTTTTGAAGTGTGTATTCTTTGTGCTTCTATTGGTTGGCAAACCAACTATTGTGTGATTACTTTCCTTGCAAAACTTAAAATTGGTCAACAATTAGACATGGTACAAGCAATTAATACAATAAATCATGGATTTTTGGTGCCTAATGTTACATGATTTTGACCACTATAAGGTCCGAACTATATATATACCTTTTAGTTTGCATATAAATTAACATGGTACATACAACTTGGTAAAGAAATACAAAAAAACTTTCTTGCAACAAACTAATGAACCTTGTTCACACAAATCAGCACTTAGTTTCAACCTCAAAATCATATAATGGTTTTAAAAATGATGAGTATTCCATCCCTTTCTCTAGTCAAAACCCCATCAAAGACATTAGGTAGCAACCCATGTTCACAAGTGGCCATATGCATCTTTTCTTCAAACTATGTTAAACATAGTATGCAATGAACTCCTTGTGTCAACTTATGGGCTAGCTATCAATGGAAAGAACAATAAAAGATATAAGCATGCTAAAAAAAAAATAACAAGAATTCTAAAAGAAATAAATCATAACACTAATCAATGTTATGCACACTGCATCATACAATATGTCTAAAAGAAAAGGAAATATGGTCATGTATGACAACATGTAGAAATCAATGCCCATTACAACTCAATGGATGCAATAACATGCCTTATGCGATCTTTTACATGAGCACCAAGCACTTAAACCTTGTGATCAATTGGCACCATTGGGAAATTGATGGCCTTAATGTGGCTTGCATGAACATAAACAATATCATACCTCATCAATAAAACATAAGAAGAGCCCAACCAACCCCAACTTTGCTAATATTTCGCAGCCAATACAATGTCATTTACCCAAAATTGTTGCCCCCATGGGCAAGTGAAAGGTTGGAAACCATGAAGCTAGTTTGTGTGCATATATAATGCAATGTAATGCACATCCCTTGCCCCTTTGATTGAATTAGTTGGTTTTACATCCCAAAAGGTGTGCAAAACTAGTCATTGCTCTCTTGAATAAGATGTTTATGATGATGTACTCATATAAGTTTCACTAGAAAAAATCTACATATTGTCGATTTCAATTTGTGACAATGTTTAATCGCAAATAACATTTGCAACTAAAATGGCTTATAATTACATTGAACAAGTTGCATGTGACACATTAGTAGAATTCTTGTCATTTGCAACTAGTCATTATGCAATTGCATGCAACTAGGTTTCATTTGCAACTACATTGGTTATGTGTGTAACTAAAAACTAGTAATGTATAATTTTTGGGCCATATGATTGTGTGCAACTAACATGTAACTAATAATGTACAAAATGGACACATGTCACAAAAATCATGGTTTGAGCTAATACATACCCACATTAATATATTCAATATATCTATACTTATGATTATTAATAATATTATTATTCTTCAATAAATATAATTTTATTCTTAACTATATTATCAACCTAGGCTAGTTACTAACCTAAGTTAGCTATTAATTTAAATTAGGTAATAATAATATAATATTATTGATCATTAATTATTATAGGTAATCATAACTATTAAAATGTTATTATTATGATTATTATTATTTATTTTACAATTAGTAATATTATCATTATATTATATTATTATTACCTATTAAATTTTATTACTTATAATATACTTAATTTAACTAGTAGGTAAACTAGGTTAATATGGCATAGGTAGCATGTAGTGTTTGTAGGTAGGTTGCACTTGCAATTGAATTTTTTATACCATATTTTCTAACCTAGATTCCAAATGTGCACACTATATAAATGCATTTGCCTTGTTCACGAACCAAGTACCAAATGCCATTTGGGATGGACCAATAAAAGAGATGCAACCTTAAAAGCTAAATACCTACAACCTATACGTACCTATGACCTACCTACTTACCTACCGCCTACCTATTTGCCTAATTAATTAAAAATAAATAATCAATGGCTTTTTATTTTGCCATTTATCACCACATAAGTGGCTTTCGCAAATGGACACATGTCAAAATCTTATTCACATTTATTGGATGCCCAAGATATTATTAATTTATTAATAATGAAAAATATTGAAATAATGCTTAAATGGCACATGTTACCATATAATTAACCTTCAATAATGGACACATGTCATCATGGGCAACCCTTGTAGAATAATATAAATGTACAAAATATAAATTCATACCATATATATTGTCACATGCAACTTCTAGTCATGTGCAACTTGCTTTATGCAACTATATATGGGGTCTAACAATTGCATACAATAGTTTCAAAATGATAGTTTATTTCTAATGGATATTAGTTATAAATGTTGATGTCATGATGATGTCATCTCACAAACAATGGATGGAATATATATTTGAGTTTATTGCATTTTCAATTTGTTGACAATATAACACATGCGATTATCATACAACTAATGGCCAATTTTTAATGGCCAATCATATTAAATTATCTAAATAAAACAATAAATTTATTACCAAAATTTTAATTTCAACCTTTTTTTTAAAAAAAATTTATTCATACACATGAGCAAATAGTTTTGTGCCACATGGCAACATTTAGGTTTTTGAAATAAAAATATGTGGGTAGGTAAAGAACCCTAGGATAGGTAAGTAGGTAAATACAGGTAGGTAAATAGGTAGGTAGGTAGGTTTATATAGGTACATATGTATGTAAGTAGGCTAACATAGGTAAATAGGTTGAAATAGGTAGGTAGGTAAGTCTTAAGACTTTTTATTAATTATTTTATTTTGGATTTAACCAAGCTAGGGTTGAATTTATATAATTGATTCATCCCATTTGGCAGATCATGTGTATTTTAAAGTTTATAATGCATTTAGTTATATAGTTGACACATTTGAAAAGGAAACCAAACTATATGAGATAAAAAAATCTAGTCACAACTTATTTGCAAATAGTTTGTAACTAATTTCTGACTAGATCATTTATCCCATACAATTTGGTTTTCCTTTCAATTGTGTCAACTCCATAAGTACCTCACTAACTAACTAACTAACTAATTCACTAACTTCCTATCTACATATTATTAATAATAATTAATAATATGTAGTAATGGCATCAAATATTAATTAATAATTACTTAATTAAATAAATAACTTATAGTAAAAACCCATCAATACTAATTGATTAATATGAATTTTTATTCTAACTATTAATTACTAATAATCAACTATTAACAATTAATTATTATTAACTAAATAATTATTCAATATTAATTAATTTCATCATAATTATTGATATTAAAAAATAGTAGATATAAACTTAACTCACTTTTTTACACCTCTAGTATACCTTTAATGTATTTTTCACAAAAACTTTGCATTAAAGCCTACAAATATGTTGATAATATTCATAATAAATATTTATTACAATCTAAATATACTTTTTAATTGTATAATCCCAAATATGTATGCTTATTATGCCCATAATACACGTTGTACATCTTTATGGCTACATTTTCAAGTTATTTGTGATTAAATTTTAGTTACACATACAATTAATGGGCCATGCTCGGGGCATATTCATGGATAAGTATAATCTTTAAAACATCCATATAGGAGGATGAAGAAGATAATAGTCACACATTAATCGCAATATAATCACAAACCCTCCCCAATTTTGGTTAAGTTGATAAATAGTTTCAATAGTAATCACAAACAATACATAGTTGCATGTAGTCACAAATAGGATGGTTGCATATCCTTAATTTTCTTCTAGTGTATGAAGCAAATTGATCACTTGTTTTACAATTTTGAAGTTGAAGCCTTTCTACATCCCATTGAACTCACTTTTATTGAACCTCTTCAAGATTGCACCAACCCCATCATGAGGACCTTTTCCATGGCTTGAGCAAAAAAAACTACACATACAACAAAACCATATCTAAAGTTGTTTGGGCCTGAACTCACCCTTCATTGTGTCCTCCCAGTTTATAAATATTAACAATGTTGTATAAAATAGATGTCAAGGGGTTTTATCACTAAAGATGTAAAAGTGGTAGCTTGTAACAATGTTTCAATTCTCATCAGTTGGGTTAGGGTTTGGATTCCACATCCAAGTGATATGCACAAGTATTGTGCATTGATAGTTACGCCAATGCATAGACTACATTTTGCTTTAGATCTCAAATTAACTATAGTTTTTAGCAAAGTCAAATTTCAAAGCCATAATGTCATCATGGATCCAAGTAATTTTGAAAGCAATTTTTGAATTATTGATCATGCCACCTTGTAATAAAATTGTGATGTACAAAATATTACAACTAATTAGGCTTCAAAATGTAATAAACTCCATGGAATTAGTTTCCAATATATGCATGAGTTTTTATTTTATTTTTTCCTCACCTTTTTTAATGACAACCTTTTCCATGCTAAAACATTTCCAACAAACTATAGCAAACAAGGTGCTTTCTTCCTCATTTGGATAGAGTGCCAAATTGTCCACACCACAATCCTTACATGTCCCAAACATACAATCTCAAGCATGCCATTCATAATGGGTGTCCTTAGGACAAACAATGGCTTCCCAAAATGTAGTTATGGCAAGATTGGCATGTGAACCCACACAGCTAGTAAATGAGTCATTGATAATTCCAGAAACTACTTCACATTCATAATGAAATTTTGAATGTAGTCCATAATAAGAGAGTAAATGTGTTCAAAGTGAAAGAACTAGAAAAAATAGGTTACAGTAATGTCCAATCTCAAGGAGATGAATTGGCACCAAGTGATAAATTCTCAAACATCTTGCATAAATTAGAGATCATTATGTTTGGTGATTTCACTTGTCAACGCTCACACTCACAAAAAATAGTATACCCTCCATCTATCCGCTATGGGGGAAAATTCCTTGTCAACGTATAAGGTGGCACTATATTTTGTTGAATATTCATGTGCGTGGGTTCAAAAAAATAGCTAGCAATAATGAAAATGAACCATTGATTAAAATAACCTAAACACCCTTACAAGCAATGTTAGTAGGTCCAACCACACTATTAGGAGCCACCGTGCCCCCTTAGACCATTGTTTTATTCTTTAAAAAAATTTAGAATATTTTTAATACGTCTTTAAAAGAAATTAAATTAAAAAAAGATTATAATACTATTAAGTTAATGTGTATTAGAAAATATCCCAAAATATGTCATTAAAAAAAATTCAAATTGTGTTTTTAATGTCAAAGCTATTTTTAAATTGCTTTTATGCAACTTTAAAATAGTGGTTATAAGAAGTTTAAAATCCTTATACTTATTTTCACTCATTAGATTGATTCTAAATTTGTATGATATGTACATAATGTATTCATAATAAAATTTTATATAAAAATATTCTATTTATTATTATTTTTGTTTTTACAATCCAAAGTTCAAAAAATTAAACAATGGTTATGATTGTTTTTGGTACATGTTAGTATGATTGCACCCTAGTGCGTAAATTCCAAATAATTGTTTTTTCTATAATTAGAAAGGTTGAATATAGTTCTTTCAATATGTAAAGTCTACAAATAATGCATCAAAAGGAGAAAAAGCAAGCAACAATCAAGCTTGATATTGTAGTGGAAAAAATAAGCCATGAAAAATGTCAAAAGAAACAAACAGTGAAGAGTTATTTACTCCACCAGAAATTTGTCAAAAAAGTGATGTGAAAAGGCCTACTAGAAATAGTGAAGAAAAATTGATTTGTAGACAATTTCAATCTTCTTCATTCCAAAGAAAGGAAAGGTCAGAAATACAATGCAACTGACAATGAAAGAGATCATGACAAATGGTGTAGTTTTAAAAATGTTTTAAGCAATGAAGAAACATAGGATGCAACGATCATTTAGTGAAAAAGATGAGGAGGAGGTCCTCGTTGTGATAGAAAAGGACATCCATGAATTTAAAGATAGAGAGACAATGTATTGAATCTTTCCATATTCGAGTTTGTCAAGCATTAACATCCATGAATTCTAATCTAGAGCAACAATGTTGTGATAATACAAGAATGCAAGTTTTAAATAGCCTCCTAGTAACTTATATATTTCATGCCACACTTTGGACATTTCATGCTTATTTGCAATGTTTTTGATCACCTTCACCTAAATGCAGGTTAAGGTTTATGCACCCTCCCTTATTGTCAACACTGACCCTAAGGAGGACTGTTTCTAAGAACAAATTGTGGATAAAGAATCCATTGAATTGCACATGTAAACAAAGATGGTATATTGAAATGTGGTAATTAAAAGTGATTGGAAAAATGAATTTGATGGAAATATTAATTCGTTTGATAGAATAGACCACATCTAAAGAAATGAAATTATCTCAACAAAATTGTTGAAGTCAATTGGACATTTCAAAATACACATGTTCTTTAATGATATCCATCACCAAAAGGCAATTCTAGATTTTGGAAATCGCACCTAGACATATAAATGTAGACAATATTTGTGCAAAGATTTCATTTGAATATGGGAACAAAATTTGCAATGAATTTTCCCAATGCAATGATCAAAAAATGGAGAGTTTTGTCTTCAAATGAACAAATTATGTTTATGGAAAAGATGACACAAACAACATACAAAAAAAATTTAACCATGATAATTTTCAAAATAAAATTGAAAACAAAATCCAAGAAGTAGGAGAAAGAGCTTAAAAGAGAGCTCAATCAATTAATTATTTTCCATCGAAAATGTTGCAACCCTAGCCTTGGGCTCGCAACCAAAGCAAGGGCTTGCAAGGTTGCAGGCCAAGAGGGAAACCTGGGAGTCACGCCATATGCTCCTAGGAGTGTAGGAAAGTGTGAGGGAATGAACTTTCACACTCCTAAGGGAGCTTCCATTTTGGGAGTTAGAGTCCATGTGGACTCTTGAATCTTCAGAGAGTAATTAAAGGGGTCAAAACTCAATCGATTGAAGAGTTCCTTATATCATTGGAAAGCTCTTAGAACTTAGATGTCTAAAATGGGCTTGCATGACCCATTTGAACAATTAACACACAAGTTATGGCCAAAAGAAAGGTCAGAAATCAAATTGGCAATTTGACTCCTAACCACTAAAAGTCAAGAATCGCCCTGATTTCCTCGCGTTCAGGTAGCATGCAATATACTATTGGAAAGCTCTCGATAAGGGCTACAACTTTGCATTAGATCTCATTTTAATCAAAGGTCTACACGCAGAGTTATAGACCCCCAAAGTTGCAAGAGTCTTAGTTGTGGGAATTTCGGGACTCCCACCTAGGAGTCTCGAGACAAAATGACATTTGGGTGTTGGTCCCATGGCCAAGCACAAGGTATACTATAAGGGGGAAAGTGGTGGCTTCCTCCAAATCTAGGTTATAGTGGGTCTTGTGAATCTGAGTTTGCTCGTGGCTCGTCCTAGCACCAAAAGTGTTCCAGCTATGCATTAACCAACTTGTTATTTAGTTTTGTGTAGGCCCATGTGAGTGAGTGATTGCTTGTCATTCTTCCTAATCCCATCTTGGAACTCCAACATGCCCCTCTACCCCCAAAGTGCAGCAAGTCAGGGAACGTGCCCAACTCCTCAATTTTTCGTTGTTTTCACCTCAAACTCACATTTGAGTCTATCAAGGAACTTGGGAGTGCATCAGAAAGATCTAATCCAAACTTTCAATTGTTTCATCATTAACGAATTTTAGTAGTAAACTGCCATACTTTCTTTTGTTACTAGAAAATGGAAGCATGGAGTAAGCGGCCATTTGTCGAATGATGCCTTCTACAAATTCAAATAATGATTTGCATGAAAGGGGACTATGGAAAAGTCATTTTGAGCATAAAATGTAACAAAAGGAGATGCAAATGGTTGGGTATTTCTACGAAACACATAGAACATCAATCTGAAGTGTGAGACTTGAAATAAGATACAAGTAAATGAACAAGCAACTAAACTAATAATAAACTTGAACTTACTCACAATCAAGATTCACTCTCGATCTCTTTTTGAATGGGGAACATGAAGGGCCATAAGTAGACATTTCAAGATCAACTTAAGGTCTAACTTCTTCCAAGAGGGGCTTGACCACCTCCTCATAAACATCATTGTTTGCTTCAAGCATAAGAACATGACATGCACAAATATAATTTCTTGGGAGGATGATGTAATACCATAAGAATGAAAGATTGCAGAGAAAAAAAAAATCGCAAACAAGGTTCCAAATAGATTCAAATAGTTTATTTGTGGAAGAGTTCATGCCAACAACCAAAAAACCTTTAAGAGAAGACACTTAGATTAAAGCCCCCATTGTGGAGACATGGATTTCATGTCCTCCTTTCAATAGAATTCCTATAAAAGACTTATGCATTGAATCAATGCTAGTTTTATTGTACAAGATATCATCCTCCACTAACGATAACCCAAGCCTCAGTTGAATTTGTAAATAAAAAATGACCAAAGTTAGATATGGACAATGAATGGGTTTGAATCAAAAGGATTTTGAGAAGGAACAAGACAAAAACTTACCATTTCACATAAACATGATTAGGAGAATTTCTTTCGACCGAAAGTTAACACAACATCAAGTGGCGTCACTAGTTCAAATGTTGATGTTGGCGAGTCCAATGGGATTATTAAAGATGAGGCATTTATTTTGACTTTTCAAGGATTGAAGGTTCAAGAACTTGTGTGAGGATGGTGTATGGAGGATTGAGAGGTGCCCACCATCATTAAATACTTAATGTTCTACAAATCAAAGAAATTCAATGAAACATTGCGACACTAGAATCATTGCCAAAAATATAGTTTGTGGAATACCTAGTCCATATTAAGATGGTTGATGGTCTAATTTGAAAGGGTTTGCACCAATCTATCACAAGTTTTAATTTTGTGCAAATGATTTGATTCATTGTGTTAAAGGAACTAAAAGGAAGTATTTTGTTGATAAGCCACTTGTCCCATCAATGTGGCCAGTGCGAATAGGGACTGACTTGACTCAATTTGAGGTGACAACATTGGAGGAGCTAGGATTTGTTTTATGTGAAGCATGCAAATGTGCTCCTTGAACCCTTTTTGCGAATGAGAGTACAACACCTCCTAACTGACCTGCAGATCCTGAAGCTTGGCCAAAAATTCGCAATAACAAGCTTATTAAGCGAATAATAACGCTCAAACTTTCAACACAACAAACAAATAGGTGGGAGGCTGGATGAACTTTGGAGGCTGTTGTTTTGCCACCTATTGAAGTTCCTCCACTAACGTATGGACAAATTTACATCATTAGTTTTAATCCACCTCTTAGCACAAAATAGTTTGAGGTGACGATTGGAAATTTCCATAATTGCACTTGTGTTGACTTCATAACAATGATGGTAGGTTCCTTGGGTGGTCAAGGGAAGTGGGTGCATTGCAAACATTTTTATTTCATCTTGCAAAATGTGACGTATTGTGGCCAAACAGAACCTTTCATTCATTTTTTAACATGGAGTTGGGATGAAGTGCAACCCCTAATGAGTCATGTTAGGGTGATATTTTTCGATTAATTGGAATATTGTTGTCAAGTTGTACAGCATGCGATAAAGGGATTTTCATAGAGTACATTTGGAGGTAGTTAATAGATATGAAATACTTGTATGAAGTGCAAAATTTGTTGGCATTTTTCAAAACACAAAGAATAAATTTAGAATTATTCTCGTTTTTACAAATGGATCACCCATTGGGCATTGGTTTTTGTGTTTGTAGATTACCCTACATTCTTCTTTTACCAAGGCAAGATCATGTTTATCTTTGTCATGTGTCGTGCCACTTGTGTTAAAGTATGAAACTATGCATGTTTTGTAATTTAATGAGAAAATATCACTTGAACATTTTGAATGTCCCAAATATAGTTTTGTACATGACATCCAACCCACTAACAAACACTAGTATATTATTCAATAAACTTTAAAGAATGAACAAGCTATGGTTTTAAGGATAACCCTTTACCAAAAATAAGTTCATTTGGAGAGTTTTATCAATAAAGGTTTTTTTATGATGAATTTCATCCATTAATTTTCATCCATGTCCACGTGGTAGAATATTTTGCCATGTCATTTTAGATTCTATCTTACATGGCAAAGAATATTCCACGAATATGATGTCCATGTCATCAAAATATTTTTTAAAAGATTCTATCATGTTCAAGCGTTCACACTGACGCTCACATGCTCATAAGATAGTGTCATTGATAGGATAGAAACCTCCAAAGCCAAATCTTGAGTTAATCAAACCTCAACATTACAACTTCTTATGATATGAGGTTGATGCAACCAACATAACATATTGGACAATGAAGAATCATGAAATTGAGCTATACCTTTAAAAATACCTACTCATACATGTGAGCGCTCAAATTTTAAAGTTTTGAGAGCTTGAATTGTTATACAACAAGAAGGAAAATAATTGTAAAAGTTTTGGCAGTTTTATATGTTGTATAATAGCCCTAAAACAAAAAAAATTGAAAACTTTCAAAGTTTCCTATGTAGGAATGAAAATCCATTATTCAAAAAGACACAAACCCAACTTGTCCAAAGTGAAAAGAACCCAAAGGCAAAAAAACAAACAAACAAGGTCAAAATGAAAAAGCAAATGATAAAACAAGGATGAAAAAAACCTATGTTTCCATGAAATATTGAATTGGTTTTTCTTCATACAGATGTGGTGCTATTTTTTTCTTCGCCACCTATTTTTTATTAGGATTCATGCAAGTTTCAACTTGGCCCACCACAACAAAACAATTGCCTTGGTTATAGGAGCCAAGATGTTTGACCTCAATGATCACATGGACTCCCTACATTGAATAGCCATGGTGATCCTAGGATGCACTTTCAATAATCAAGTTTTTTGCCTAAGCATGGTTATCAAACTATCACTCACAAGGGCCATAAAGATGGCATGTTTTGTCACCAGCTTCACTAAAGTGCTTGCCCTTTTCACTTCAAACAACAATTGCACTAACCTAGACATAAACTCTCTGTCAACAAAGGTATTCTTCAAAACTACATTAAGGCTTGGAACAAGATTTATAATGATGGGGTTAGACAAAACCTTTTGCATGACTATTTCCTTTGCAAGAACACTAGGAAATGTAGGCAAGGTTTTTTCAATTGTTTAAATTATGACTTGTGTGGCCCTCCTAATTTCACAAATTGGCATAAAAAGGTCCAAAATCTCTAAACCCTTTTCAAGGACCCCATTCTTGTACTAGGCTATTTTGTCAATTTCTCTTCTCCAAGATTGACAACATTGTTGTCACTTTGGAACTTTTGCCCTTTCTACAACACCACCTTGTATCACCCCTAGATGCATATCCTTATTTTTGTTGTTACCCATGACCTTGACAAGGAAACCATAGCCACAACCTTCATAACAAAACCCAAAAAAAACACAAGCACAATAAAATCAACTTCCCACATTACTAAACCTTCCTTCCTAGACCTAAACTTCAAACCTAATGCTCTAACCTCATGATGATGTAATCTTTTAAAACTTTCGATTTTGGAACTTTTGTGTAAAAAGTCCTCTAGTAGCATCGCCCCAAGTAGAGCTTGTAAAAAATATGAGCTTGAGAAAAACATTAGAAAACAATAAATATATTCACCTCATATGGACTTATGAAAATATGGTCCATTAATTTTGACCATTCAAAAGTCTTTAACTATTCAATTGGTTAAAATTATTTTAAAAAGGGCTTTTGATATGACTTTATCATGTCATTCTATAACATATAATAAATCATTAACAAGAATTTAAATTGAAAATCAATCTAGAATTTTCCATTTTTTAATGTTCTAGCCATACAACCACTCCAAATTTTTAGATTTTGAAAATCCATAATTACTAGTAGTGCATGAGTTTTTCATTAAAAAAAACTAAATATTTTTTTTTCATAATCAAGTTGTTAGTTTAGATTCAAGTCCAAATTATCATATATAAGGACATATCAATCACCATACACATTTGAACAAAAGGCACCCAAAAAAAAATACCATTGTGACACAAAAATGAGCCAATGTACCTTGCATTCACCCTTACTTAAAGATTCCCTCGGCCACATAGGGGCTTACTTAGAAGGGTCTACCTAGGGGTTATTTAGGCTATTTAAATAAGTTAGACAGACTACTTATGGGTTACTTATAGGGGTTCCCTAAGGATTTTTTTAACTACTAACTAAATGCCTATATAGGGGATATTAAAACTATCATTACAAGAAAATGCAACTTTTTAGAAGGCCAACTTGCTCAAAATGTCCACATTGACCAAAGGGTATGTCCATTTTGACGAAAGGTTTGGGGCATGAAAAACACATGTTACATTTCACCAGTACATTTGACTAAAATGCCTTTTTTAACCAAGTGTCAAATCAAAAATTTGGTCAAAATTGACAAATGTGCATCAAAATGGCCATGACTTAATCAAATTAACCATATTGAATGGATAGGGTTTAGTCAAATTGACCATTATGATTTGACACTTAGTCAAATGAACCATACTCATTTGATGGCTTAGCCTACTTGTTAAGCCTACGCTACCTACCTAACCTAACATAATTAATAAGTTAAGTTATGCTAGACTACTTATCTAGCATAACATAATTAATAGGTTAGTAGGTTATTTGTTAAGTAATAACCTAATTAATAGCCTAGTTAAGTAGCCTAGCCTAGACCTACCTAGTAAGTTACCTAGGACGTAACTTAAGATTATTAAATAGCCTATAATTAAGTAGTGTAAGTTTTCCAAGTAGGTATCCTAGGTGACCTAAGCTTACTAGGTAGACCTATTAGCCATGTAGGTAGACATTTAGTCTAGGTTTATTATAAGTACGTAACTTAGGCCTACTAGGTCAATAACATAGGCCACCTAGGCCTAATAGGTAAGTAGTTTATCCTACTAGCTAGGTAAATAACTTAAACCACCTAGGCCTACTAGGTATAAGGTAGCCTAACCTAGGTTACCTAGGTAGGTACATAGCGTAACCTAGGCTACTTAAATAGGTACACAACCCAACCTAGGTAGCTTAGGTTAATTTAACCTAAACCTACTAAGTAGATACGTAGCTTCATTTAACCTAAGCCTACTAGGTAAATACATAGCTTCACCTAAGCTACCTAGGCAAATACTTAGCCTAGGTAGCCTAGGTTAGCCTAACCTAAGCCTATTAAGTATGTACATAGCCTAACCTAGTCTACATAAGCCTACTATGTAAGTATGTAATTAACCTAGGTTAGGTCACCTAGGCCATTAGGTAGGTAGTTTAACTTAGTATTAGGTGGGTAATTTAAGCCTAGACCTACTTAATAGGTTAAAATACCTATTTAATATGCTTAGGCTAAATCTATTAATTATAGGCTAATAGGTACCTACAAAGCTTACCAAATAACATAAGTGTAGGTAGGTTATAAACACAAACTTAGTAGGTACTTATAAGGCTTAATAAATTATAACTTACATGTTACCTAAGTACTTGCATTTATTAATATGTACTTCCTACCTACCTATAACCTCCTTATTTATGTATGCAATGTAAAAAAAATCAAGTTCATTTAGTGCAATATGTTGAAAAAAAATTCAAAGAAGTTGATTAGAGTATGTTGGTTCAAAATCATGTTCATTACAATATGTTGTCCAAAAACAATCACCTTATGGGGTGGTGGTGCAATGGTTAAGGACTTGACTTCTAAATGTGGAAATGAGGAGTTCAAGTCCCCACACTTGCAACCTAGGCTACCTTGGTTACTTAGGTGACCTAATTAGGGAGCCTAGGTTGCAAAACCTTTTAAACCACCTAGATTAGGCTACTTGGCTTAGCCTAAGTTGTTTGGTTTAGCTTAGGTGGTTAAGTTAGGTGGCTTAGTTTAAGCCTAGGACATAGGGTTTGTAGGTAAATAAATGAATTATTTTTGGCATTTATTTAATGGTTTATTAATTAAATAGGTAGGTAGGTAAGGTAGGGTAATTAATTAATAAATATTTTCATATTAATTTTAAATATAATAACTTAAATAATCTATATTTTTGGTTGTGTCCAAATTATATTATTGTCAATGGTTCAGTAAAAAAACTTGGTAAAAACAACCCAATCAAAAAAACCAACCAAAAAGACCCAATCAAAATGGTCGGGTCCACATCGACTTGTCCAAAATGGCATTTCAGTCAATCTCATTTTAAAATATAACAAAATTTAACATAAACACAAGAAAGTACATTAAAAATTCTTTATTCTTCATTTTGAAAATATTTATGTTTCAATTGGGTTTATGGTAAGTTGAATATAAAAATTTGAAAAATTTTACTACAATAAAATTAGGTAACAAGTTTGAAATTGAATGGAAATTATTTTTTTCAAACCTACTTTTACCTTACAAGCTAAATATATTTTGATTAGAATGTGAAAAACATGAAAAACCACAAGTACATTTTAGGACCCCAATAATTCAAAAAAATTAAAAATATAATATTTCATGTACTTACAACCTACTTAAAGGCTATAAAATAGATTGTGAGCTTTGTTGGAATTTCCATGAATATTTTTTAACCTATTTTAAACATGTAATTTTTAATTAAATTTTTAACGAAATTGAAAAAAATGTTCAAATTAAATTACTAAACTAAATAATATTTTCAAGCTCAATATATCAAAGCAAGTGCTTGATGGCTACTTTTCATTTATACTACAAGGAACATTTGTGGTTTAATTTACCATGCTTGGACCCTGTAGTTGTATGTATTATGTTTTGTTACACTCATGAATCATGATTTAGATGATAATCAAAACATCTTATTATCGCATGGCCATGTGATCATCATGGGAGATTAAAATTTTAGTCGCAAAGGTCTATGATATTTTTTACTAACCACCATGAGAAATCATGTCCATCAAAACCACACTATCCTATAAGTAAAATTCAAAAAACAACTCATATACAACTATTGTGCAACTATCCCCCTTGAAATACAAGGTATTAATAAATAAATTACCACATCAAAAAATCATTGTTATATTATAGTTGTAAGTGAGTTGAAAATGGGTATTCTATATACACATCATACATACATATGTAATCAACCATGTTTGACTTTTTAAAGAGTTGCATTATAGTTACATGTGGCAACTACTTTATAATTGTTGTAAATGTGCCACTAAAACAAACAACTATGTTGCAATTAATGTACAATGTACATACATGTGATCATGCCAAATGTCATGAATGTCAATGCCATGGAATTGATTCATTTGAATGTTCATCCGTGTACCTAACTTTTAGTTTAGTTTCAGTTCACTCTTAATTAACTTCCAGTTAAATTTTAGTTCACTTCTAATTAATTTTAAGTTCATTCTAATTAAGTTTTAGTTAAGTTATAGCTAAACTTGAATCAACTCCTAGTTAATTCTCAGTTAACTTCTAATTAAATCCCAATTAACTCAAAATTAACTTTTAATTAACTCCTAGTTAAGTCCTAGTTAATTTTTAATTAAGTCTTAATTAATTTTTACTTGAGTCTTAGTTAACTCATAGTTGACTATGAGTTAAGAAGGTTTTCAAAAAGCTTTTTAACTCAATGCACGCATTAAAACCTACTTAGAAGCTTCCTTGAACTAGGTCCCCCAAAGGGGTATAAGTAGAAATAGGACCCCTCATTTCCTTTAGTTTGTTCAACATTAGTTTTAGTCATGATCATGCACCATAGCCTTGTCATGTTCTTGTTTTTAGTTCTTGTGTTTTTGTTTTTTGAATTGCATAATCTTATCTTGTTCCTTGTTTGAAAGTTAAATTTAAACCTTTCCTTTAACCTTTGTTCTTGTGGATATTTGTGTCCTTAATAGTTTGAATAGACTCCATTAGGTCTACCTCTATTTTTGCATCTATAAGTCATTTAGGAATTAGATTCCTTAATTTAGGACTCTACCTAACCTAGTGGATGGTATGAACTCCACCCGGTGGCCACTAGATTTAAGAAATGTAACCTTACATTCAAGTAAAAACAATAAATTGAATATTACAACCATGTATACATTTTGTCTCAAAAGAATTCATACCAAATTTTTTATGCAACATTTTCAATCATTGTTTTTAATACATTAATGGACATGAAACTAATCCAATAACACCAACATTGTCAATGGATCCATTTGTGTTGTTCATATTGTAACAAATATAATATATTAGTTTCAAAACGAATATATTGATATAATGATGAAAAGAGTATTTTGCCTGGTGCCCACCAAGTGAAAATTATAGGTTATTCATTATCAAGTTTGGAAGTCAATGCTATTCATGAGAAACAAAAAAATTATTTACTAAATTAAAATAACTAAGCACAATGCCAATTCATCAATCGCAATAATGTCTACGGATCCAAAGTTGTTGCTCATATTATAATAAAATCATTAATCATGTTTGGTAGTTTTATGCCATGAAAGAAAAAAGTAGAGACATGGTGGCCACCAGAGATTAGGGTTAAGGTCCCAAAAAATGATTATCAATAGCTAATATCCAAGAATACACACACACACAAATGTTTACAATAAAAAAAATCCTTAATGCCATGTTATGCCACGAAAGAAAAAAACAAACACCTAAATGGTCATTAAGGATGCAACAAAAAGATCATTGACCATGACTATATAAATATACATTTATGTAGTTTGAATAATTGTACTACAAGTTGCTAATGATATTCTTTTCAAATTGTGCCTTTATTATCAAGTATGTGGCACTTAGATGAACCCCATGATTACATGTTGGATGATGGAGTTGATTAAGGTGTATGCATTATGTAGAACATAGTTAATTTCTAACAAATACAACACTTGATATAAGTCCTATATAAGTTCATAAAAATTGTTCAAATGGACATGGTTGTTACTTTTTAAAATGTTACTACTATGATCTTTAAATAAATCTTTACCCACCTATGAACATTCCTAAACTTAAGTCAAAACCTACATCAAACGATGTTGATGTCATCTCTTACAATGGATTGAAAGTCCTAATAAAAAATCCCAAAAAGTCCACATGAAATTTTTAAAATTGATTTAGGTTTCTTTTAAATAATATAAAAATTAGGAAAATTAGAAATAATTAATTAAATACTAATTCTAGTAGTAATATATATATTTTAAAAATATCCATTTAAAAAGGTTTTATGAAATTAAGGTCCAATTTTTACCTTTCAAAAGTTCATAACTTTGGTTAAGGTTTTCTTTTATAAGGTTTTTAGAGTATGAATTTATTATTGGGTCCATTATTTCTTTCAAGAACCATTTCATAAGCATATGTCTTCAAAATTGATAGAATCTTATAAAACTTAATTTTCACTCACATATATTCATCACGTATTAATTTGTGACAATATAAAATAAAAGATGATGACAAAAAAAGTATGGGCCATGAAAAAGCAAAGGAATGTGTTTATAACTAGTGTTTTTATTGCTTAAAAGACTCTTTAAAAGTCTTGAAATGATTTGAAAATGACATTTATCATAATGTTTTCTTAAAACCTATATATATATTAAGATTTTTTGTTTTGGCCATAAGAATTTTAATAAAAAATTAAAATGACTTATAAATCATGATATTAATAGAACTCCCTAGATGACTAATCATATTATGCCACATCACCTTGATAAACTAATCCACTACTTATAAATATTCACCACAAATGGGGGATTTTGGTTCTTAATAAAAAAAATGCACCCTATTTCATTTTCAATGTACATATTAGTTGTTAAAAATAATTTGGAATGAAACTTGATATATCAATTCTTGAATTTTATTACAATCAAGCAACCAATCATATATATTTTTGTACTCTCAAAACTTCGCTATGAATAATGAATGCATTAATTATGACTTTTAAATATTAAAAAGATGTTTCATAATCAAATTATTAATTTAGAACAATTTACCAATTGAATTTTTTAAAAATTATGTTGTGTTAACCATAAACCTTTAAACATAATGCACCTAATAAAAATCATCTTTATGACACCAAAAATGAACCAATATTAATTTGTTTACACATCATAGTCAACGATGGGAAAAACAACTTATTGTTATAAAACCATTTAATATAACAAAAAAAATTCACTATGTCGCAATCATAAATGACCAACTTATTAGGCTAATGACAAATTAGAATTTGAAGATTGATATTTTGTGGACATGTTTCAAGGTCTTGTGGTAACAAAAGATGGGCTTGAAAAACTTGAAGAGCCTATAATCAACCTAGCTACATGATTTTAGTTCATAACTACAAATTAACCCTCCCCAAATCTAACCCAAAAATCAATGTTTCTACACCTTGTTGTCATTGCCACATTTGCTTGCAAGATAGACCAAGGACAAAAAAATTGTTATAAGAAAATTATTTATAATCACATGTTCTGAATTATGATGAGTACAATCTTGTAGAAGAAAAAAATGGACAAGGGAATAGTAAAAACATAAGAGAAATGAAACGAAAGGAAAAGGATGGAAAACAAAAAATAAGAGCAAAAATTTGAAATTATGGTTGAATGAACAACTCAAATTGATGCACCTTTAAATTCTTCCCAAGTCTTTGGGGGATGAACCCTTGTAAGGCAATGATAGAAAAAAGGTACAAGGAAAAATAATTTGGGGCAAATTCCTAACCCCACACACTAAGGAAGGAGGGGCGTGTAAAGGTTCTAGGATGGGGAATAATATGATGTGACAAGTTCAGAAGCACCTCACATACATTTTTCCACAAGCTAAACAATGTAGGTGGTTTGTCGCAACCCCATTTTTGGAAGAGTGTCAAGATGACACTCACACTCCCGAAATGGGGACTTGGGAGTCCTCCGGGACTCCCAAAACTTTAAAGCTCGATTACAGGGGTCAAAACACCTTGCCTTGAAACGTTCTTCATATCATTGGAAAGCTACTGAAGTTTAGATGTCGAAAATGGCCTTGCATGAGCCATTTGGACATATGCAGCACAAGTTATGGTAAAAAGAAAGGCCGGGAGTCAATTTGGCAATTTGACGCTCAAATACTAAAAGTCGGGAATCAACTCGACCCCAGTGTGTGCAAGTGTAATTTGACACACCATTAGAAAGATTTCAAGGAGAACTACAAGTTGCTTTAGACCTCATCCCAATCAGAGGTCTGAACAAAGAATTATGAACTCACAAAGTCTTGGGAATCCAAACCGAGACAATTTTGGGACTCCTCCTTGGGAGTCCCGGGACAAAAAGTCATTTAGATGTAGGTGTCGCAAAGTAACGCAGAGAATTATATGGGGGAAGGTGGTGACTTCCCTCGAGTCTGGACCGTGGTGAGTCTTGTGAGTCTAGGGTCGCTTATGGCTTGTCCTAGCATTAAGGGTGTTCCAGAATGTAAACTAACCAACTTGTTGATTGATTTGATGCAAGTTCGAGTAAGTAACTAAAGCTTGTCCCTCTTCCTAGTCCCATCCCGGAGCTTTAGCACACCCCTCTACCCCTTTTAGTGCTGAGAGTTGGGAGTGTGCCCCGAGTTCCAAACAATTTTGCTGTTTGATTGACTTAGACCCAACTTGGATCTAACAAGGAACTTGGGAGCGCGTCATGGTTAGTGAAAATTATGAAACCAACTTTAGGTTACAATCTTGTTTTGGATTCAATATATTCACATGGCCTATACTTGAGAAGAAGCCTTCACCTTCCTCCTTATAATATACTTTGGACCTCATCATGAGGACTAAATTGAAATGACTTTTTTATCCCACTATTCCCAAATGATAGTGCCAAAATTCTTAAATTATGAATCTTGCAATTTTGCATGTTCATAATTTTCTGCTATGAGCTTTGATTTTATAATTTCCAATTAAAATTTGTAGATTTTAATGAGATCTTTTCAATTCCATGTCACATGTTTTCATTAAATGTTATTTGAACCTTGTTTACTAGATATTAGAAATTAAGAATCAAACTATTAGTTTGACTTCTAGCCTTTCTTTTGGCCATAACTTTTAACTCCTAACATTAAATAGAAAATGCGAACTCATTTTACACTTTGAAAGTTTTCCAATGGTATACAAAACTTTGATTTACATAAGGTTTACCCCAAGTACTTTTATCCCAAAATTTTGAGACATTTCGAAACTCAACTTCCAAAATGGGAATTCATTTCAAAAATCTTGAAAATGTTTCCTTTTCACTCCCCTAATTTTTAGGCCTATTTATTGCCTTAAATTGTTCTTGTTTCATTTCCTTTTACTTGCCCCAACTTTGGTCATGAGTCCAAAGTTGTAAGGCTTATATGACATAAATATAAATTGAAAAATGTGCAAGAATGAAATTCATATCTACTTGGGCTTCAATGGATATCAAAGATGCAATTGATCACTTCCACTACAATTTCTAAACCTGTTAATGAGCCCACCTAATAAGGTAAGGGGTGTTAATTATTTTGAACTCACAACATATTGCAAAAATAGGCTAAGCATAATGGCAAAAACTAGAATATAAGAATCATAGCACATTGGAACAAGGCTGCTTCACACCTTTTTTTGTTAAATGAATAAACAAGGAGGGATAAGAGAAATATGAACCTGAATACAAAAAACATCATGACCAAGAACACAAAGAGGATGATGAACAAGACCACAAAAGGTCACCACAAACACCAACATGAAGAAGATCACTGCAAATATAAATTACACAACTAAGATGAAACAAATGGGAGAAACACCATTGTTAATACAATAGAGGCTATTAACTAGGAACATGTGCAACAATACGAAGAAGCATGTTGTTGTTTAAAACGGCAGAACCTAACCTATTCATGGTCAGGAATACATGAAGAGTGCCACATGACCATTCACTAGGAACCTTGGAACCTTTAGTTTTTCTTTACTAGATCACGTCCATAGGCTTGACGTGAATGTTAAAATAAACATAATCATTCATTTTCACCTTCAAGCAATTTAGTGATGGGGTGGGAAGTGTCCAAGTGTCCCTATGATAACAGGCCAACCAAAACTTGGAGTCCCGGGCTGGGAGGAGAACCAACCACCGCTGCTAGTCACAACACACTTAGCCAAGGTAAAAAGAGATTTGGCAACTTTTGTAGTTTTTAAAATTCAAAGGAGAAAACAAGTCACCTGTTGAAAAGGCTTACCAACCCTTATGGTTGAAATCTGTTTGTTGAGGGTGGCATCTTATGTCATTTTCTTGACCACATTATACAACATAATCTTCTGATGATGATCATACATGTGTGAATGAAATATGTCTGTCAAACAAACATTTTTTTCTAAATTGTTGAATCTGTCACCCCAGACCTTAATGTCTTGGAATGGCCTTGCCAATGCCCATTATGTTGGATGTCTCACTTAGCCCTAACAGGTCCTCTGCTGGGTACCCTACATAATGGACAAGGCCGTGAACACTCCATAGTGCATTCTGGTTTGAATGAAGAATGCCAATAAAGGAATCAAAAGAGTGGATGGGCTACTGAGTGGAAACAAGTAAATAGGCTACTTTTACAGTTAAACACAATTGACCCCATGACCCAACATTGAAAGAAAATGGGAGTCTGTTCAACATGGACAATTTATAACTCTAGTAGAGTTATCCGTGAAGTAAGAAAAACACAGCACCAGAACCCTGAGGTTGAGGTTGGTCATACACAGGGTGAGATTCAAAAAAAACCTGCAAAAAAGTAAATTAGCATTCGACGGGGGATGAAACTCAGAAAACCATCAATTTGGGTGGTGAACTGAGTTTCATCCTATCTTTCCTTTTTCCTGAGCGCCACTACTGCTGCTACATATATTTTCACTGCTGCTAACTGTATAACTATTATAATTAGTCTTGAACCTTGTGCATTAAATGCTGAGTATGATCATTTCATACCGAGTTGCAGCATTTCATACTGAGATTTATTAAAATGTCTTTACTTTTCGAATACCACTGAAAGAGGGTTTAGGGGGTGAAAGGAGGCCCAAAGACAGGGTTACTTTACCGATAACTGTAGTGACTTAATGTTTTTGCACCCAATTCAATGAATTCAGTTAGCCAAAGACCTATTGACATAAGAGTACAACTCCTGTACTTAAATAATTTTATTATGACTGCAGAGGAAGTACATGAGCAGTGCAGAATTGGCAGCTGAATAAAGTGCAATTTACAAGCAGGTGCAATTGTATGTATGCGTGCATGATTTCGAACACTAACCATGTAATAACCGTGTTTACAGCTTACCTGCAAAGCTTGGCATAAAAGGCTATCATCACACCTCGCATGGACCTTTTCATGCACCACATGGACCAGCGGTCCGTAGCATGCACCACCACAATTTGTCAGTTACTCCACCATCCTCTGCACTACCCTCAGACACCGAAAACATTAAACAGGCCAAAGGAAATGAATGCAGTAAGTACAAAGGCACTGCTGCGATTTTTTTCCTCCAGTCTGCCCATTTGCCCAGTTTATTTTCACTTTCTCATGCCTAGGCATGTTTTGAGTCCATGTTATGTTCGTTATGAACACACTAGGGGTATAAAGGGGTATGTAACATATTACTGGGCATGACATGTGAGGTTACAAGTGCAAAACATGTATGAGGTTACGATTGCAAAACATGCCTGGATGTCACTTGACAAAATATGGATGGGGCAAATGGGCAGACTGGAGGAAAAAATTGCAGCAGCACTTTTGTACTGACTGCATTCATTTCATTTGGCCTGACACACACCATCTCTCTTGCGGCATCTTCTTCAGTACCTCACTACAAGTTAGTGACCTTTTTCAATCTCCCTCACGAGTCATCACACATGCTCTTTTGTGTACCTTAAAAATAGTGTACTTACCTACCTACCTCCCGAACTGAGGCTTGTAGGGCTTACTTTACATGTTTCAAACTAGGGGCCCATACTTAATTATTCCTGCCACTTTTTCTTTCAGAGTTCCCCACCCCGCCCCCTGAGCTTTGGAAGAAGTCAGGAAATATGTACCCTAGCGCATCTTACTAGGTTGACAATGAGTGCCCCTCAGCCCCCCCCCCCCCTTAAGGCTTAACCCTACCATCCAACTGTTTGGGTATCTAACAGAATTGGGTGGCCTGAGTATATAATACTTGTCAGTAGCCTAACAGCCTCACAAGTGGATGAAAATTTATTTCAGAACCTGGAGAATCTGGCGCACCATATTCAACACACACAAAAAAAACGTCATTTTATAACATGTATAATCTGAAGCCAAATTTTATTTAGAGAATAATCATCAAAAACTCAGATTCTGAACTTCACTCATTTGTCTCTCCCCCCCCCCCCCCCCCCCCCCCCCCCCCCCCCCCCCCCCCCCCCCCCCCACAACAAACACCCGAGCACCAAAACAACCAGTTTCCACGCTTTACACCACTTCGACCCCCACACTCTT
>Ga0116228_10000225_pt1 | contig 40216 bp, 27 predicted proteins | sample S1TSphfallax_2_FD_89694 | JGI IMG/M metagenome (GOLD analysis project Ga0116228, IMG submission 89694) | Host-associated microbial communities from peat moss isolated from Minnesota, USA - S1T2_Fc - Sphagnum fallax MG | ecosystem: Host-associated > Plants > Peat moss > Unclassified | place... | reverse complement strand
TGGGGGTTACTAAACCAGCGATGAGAAGCCCAGTTACCACTAGATCTGACGGTGTTGCATGGCTCGGAAGTTGTGTGTGGGGACCAATCTAGCGATGAGAACCCCACATCCTACTAGATCTGACGGCGTTGCATAGTTCGGACCTCGCGTGCACCAATCTAGCGGTGAGAACCCGAGTTCCTGCTAGATCCGACGGTGAGGCATGGTTGACGGTAAACACCGCTGATGCACGTTAGTTGTAACGAAAAGAAAAAAGGGTACAAGAAGACGGCAAAGGTCACCAGTATATAATCCATCATTTTCTTTCCACGAAGCGCAAAGCTACTTGTGTCTCTTCTCTCTGCGCTGCTCTCTTTCCCTATTTTGCGCCATTTCTGTCCGCTGCGCCGTGCGTGATTTCTTCTCTCCAGCTTTTGATTTGGCAGCAGCAATGGCGGCCATGGCCGGATCGTTGCGCGCAGCCATCGAGTGCTGCGGTACTACTAGGCTGGCGCAGCAGCAGCAGCAACAACAACAACAAGCGGCGGGCCAGGCTCGGCGTTTGCAGCAGCTGTCGTCGCATGTGGTGTTTCGGAGCGTGTCAGCGGGGAGAGGAATGATGGAGATGGGGACGAGTAGTAGACGGAAAGAGGAGGTGAGGGATGTGGGGAGGATGGTTGTGTTGCTGCCGATGGTAAGGGCTGTGAATGCCGCTGCCGTTGTTACCGAAGGAGGAGGTTCGGTAGCCGTGGAGACTCGGGTGCAGAGCAACGACGTTTTGGGCAAGCCGACGGTACTGGTGGCGGAGAAGCTCGGGGAAGCCGGGATCGCTTTGCTGCGGAAAGTCGCCAACGTGGATTGCTCCTATAACCTCACGCCACAGGAACTTTGTTCCAAGATTTCTCTCTGCGATGCCTTGATCGTGCGTAGCGGAACGAAGGTCACTCGCGAGGTGTTCGAAGCTTCCAATGGCCGTCTCAAGGTAAGAGATCTCGCCGACCTTGCCTCGTGTTCCTCCTCCTCCGCGGGGTATATATTGTGGGGGTTTTCTTTTTTCAAGCTCTGTAACAGAATGTAAGTGATAGATCTCGTGAATATCCTCGTCCCAGGACCTTATGGATTTATAAGAGATGATGACTAAGGTTTTTTTTTATGTGAACATTGGGAATCCACTTCGAAATCCACTCTAAGAAAGAAGACTATTGTGATGTTCTTGAAGTGTCTGTTCTGAGAACTGTGAGGCTTCGATATGCAATTCGGGATGTTGGGTGGGGGGAGCGTGTCTGGAATGGGTTTTTTAATGCTCTGATGGATGGCAAATCTCCATTATGTTCAGTAGGCACATCACTGGAGGAAGAGAAAAAGTTGAGAATCTCTGTATCTCATTCAATTAGCAGATCCTCTCTGAATCTGCCCAGTAATCAATGGTCATTGGCATTGCTGTCCCAATCTTGTTGACTTATTTATGGCAGGATTTGTGTCTTGCATGAGCCTGTAATGACTCCCACAGCCACACTGGTTCCAAAGGATTATCGGGGAAGAACTCAACATTGGTGTACTTAGATGGTAAAGGTCAGATCTGGAGTGTCAGGCCAGCAAGAGATGTGTGCCCAAGCCCATATTATGGTTCAGCAGGAATGTGAGTCATGTGGGGAGTGAGATTATGTGCAGGTGGTAGGCAGGGCAGGTGTGGGAATTGATAATGTGGATCTGCAAGCAGCAACTGAAGTAGGGTGCCTAGTTGTGAATGCACCAACAGCTAACACAGTGGCAGCAGCTGAGCATGGCATTGCTCTTCTCTCTGCCCTGGCTCGCAATGTTGCACAGGCCAGTGCATCCATGAAGGCTGGTGTGTTTCTACTTAAAACCAAATTGCATCTAGCTTTGCTTGTTCTATAAATGTACAATTTTCTGCTGACTTGGGCTTTAATATGCTGTTGTAATTTTATGAATTTGCATTGACCAAGCATTCTTATCATGGAGTTTGTGCACAGGAAAGTGGCAGCGCAGTAAGTATGTGGGTGTCTCTTTAGTAGACAAGACTCTGGCAGTGATGGGATTTGGAAAAGTGGGTTCTGAAGTTGGCCGCCGGGCAAAAGGGCTAGGGATGCATGTGATTGCCCATGATCCATATGCCTCAGCTGAGCGTGCTCGGGCTCTTGGGGTTGAATTGGTCAGCTTTGATGAAGCACTGTCCCGTGCAGATTTTATTTCACTCCATATGCCACTTACACCAACAACTGACAAGATTTTCAATGATGAGAGTTTCAAAAAGTGTAAGAAAGGGGTGCGCATTGTGAACGTAGCACGTGGTGGTGTCATTGATGAGGATGCACTGGTTCGGGCACTTGACAGTGGTATTGTTGCTCAGGTAAGCACAATTTCATTTGTTGTGAAATGCCTATCACTTGATGTGCTTTTTTAATATGATGTAAGGGATTGAGTGATAGTCTCTGCCCTCTTCATTATTTTCATGATTCTTGTGGGACAGGAGAGCCCTTTGTGGCTAACCATGAGCAATGTGGTTTGTTTCAGAAAGTGGAATCTGTCCTACATCCTAGACTTAGGATGTGTCACTGATCTTGAAACATGGAACTGTTATGTGATGAAGTTCTGAAGAAATGCTTATTCCCTGTTCTGGCAGGCTGCTTTAGATGTGTTCACAGTGGAACCGCCAAAAGAGGACAACAAACTAGTCCAACATGAGAATGTGGTGGTGACTCCTCACCTTGGTGCTAGCACAAAGGAAGCTCAGGTATGTGCACTTCAGCTCTAATTCCTTTTACTACTGATTACAGAGATTATAGAAGAAGATTAGTTTTTGTCTCTACTCTTATGTCTTAAGGTAAGCCTCTTCCAGGTTTCTTTGCAGCGACAAGACCAAAATTTTAGGTTGTGTGCTCCTTACTTTAAACAAACTTCCTAGTCACAAGTTTGTTATTTCAGTTGGGAAGTCCTTACAGCATATCAATGTCCCAAGTCTGCTTGTAAAGCATGGGTTGTAGAATTCCAACCTCACTAAATCTAAATCTGTAGGTGGAGATCTCATTTTCAGTCTTTGTTTCCTCACATGGATGAGACAGGTATTAGTTTCTGAGTGGATAAGATCCTTGTAATGCAATCCTGTGGTGGTCAATGAGCAAAGGGTGGCCAAGTTTCAGAAAGCTGATACATGGCCTCTCAGAATAATTGAGTTCTTTAGGAACCCTCAGTAAGTTGATGTCATCGTATTCTTCAATCTCTCAAGATCTTCCCCTTTTGTTGCAGTCTAGTAGTATTAGCACTGGATTTCAGGGTTGGGTTTCATCTATTTCCTCTTTGTTGATATGCTGTCAGATCAGAAATCTCTTTAATGTTCTATTAGGGTGTCAGTCAATTCTATTCAGGTTGACTTCAGTTGTAAGCATGGAGAAGTTCTCAATACTTAAAAACATTCCTCTTAACTTTGTGCTCAGCCATCTTCTGCAGGAAGGAGGGGGAAGGTTTTAATTTAATTAATTCCAATCATGCAGTTGGTTTTTAAGATTCTTAGGATGGATACAGGAAGGAGTGGCTGTAGAGATTGCAGAAGCAGTTGTTGGAGCTCTTGCAGGAGAGCTTGCAGCAACAGCTGTAAATGCTCCCATGGTTCCTGCTGAGGTATGTATGTGATACTCAAATTTGTTACATTTTTTCCTTTGCAAACTGAAAATGTGATTGCATCTCCTAGTTAGCTCACATTCTTCACCTCATTTGAACTTGATAGGATAGCCTATTGCAAGGCAGCTAGAATCTTTGCAGTCTCCTTCACATGTCATACTTAGACAACTCACTTCACATCTGGAGTTTGTGTGAAGTGACAGTGCAGTTTGGACAAGTCTCAAAGTAGGACTTGTATGATGTGTCTCTATTACATAGGGAACAAGCATGGCAGATCCGTGGTGGATCATCTCATGGGGAAATGCCAAAAGAAAATTCCTTGTAATTTCAAAGAACTCTAGAAATCATTTTGCAAGTACAACACTGTCCAATAGAACCTGTTAAGTATGTAGGGAAATGACATTGTTAATTCCCATTTTTTTCAGACAATCTCGGAGCTTGCACCATATGTGACCCTGGCAGAGAAGCTAGGGAGGCTGGCAGTGCAGCTGGTCTCTGGGGTTGCTGGAGTGAAGGATGTGAAAGTGACTTATTTGTCAGCTCGTGCTGATGATGATTTGGACACTCGACTACTCAGGGCCATGATCACCAAGGGCTTGATTGAACCAGTCTCTGATGCTTTCATAAACCTGGTGAATGCTGACTATGTTGCAAAGCAGCGAGGGTTGCGCATAAGTGAGGAGCGACAGCCATCTGATGGTGCAATTGAAGTTCCACTTGATACAATCCAGGTAAATGATATAGGAGCAGAATGTGTGTGTTATCAAAAAAATTCATGCAATTTGCCCACTTTCCTGTATGAGGTTTTTTGTTATATTCATGTGGGGTTTGTGGTTTCTTATGTTTCTGCCAAATAGTCATCACTGACCTGGATTGGATATTTATGAATGGCATGGCTTTCTTGGTCTCATTTTTTGTTTTTGAATCTCAGGTGAAACTGTTTCATTTGGAGTCCAAATTTGCAAGTGCAGTACCAGATCACACCTCTGAGATTACACTGGAAGGAAAGGTGAAGGATGGGGTGCCTCATCTTTCAAAGGTAGGAAGCTTCAGTGTGGATGTGAGCCTTGAAGGTAGCATCATACTTTGCCGACAGGTGGATCAACCAGGCATGATTGGAAAAGTGGGATCAGTATTGGGGGAAGAGAACATCAACATATCTTTCATGAGTGTGGGCCGTATTTCTCCTCGGGAGCACGCAGTGATGGCCATTGGTGTGGATGATGAGCCTCCCAAAGCAGTGCTCCAGAAGCTGGGGGGTATTGCAGCTATTGAAGAGTTAGTGTTTCTCAAACTATGAGGGTCTTGAATTGACGGCAGTAGTCTCTGATTTTGTAGGCTGATTATTATTTGAGGTCCTGTCTGAGTGGGATTCGTGATTGAGTTGCCAAAGCATTTGTCTATGATCTCCCTCCTCACCAGAGTTCCCTACTTTCCTGTGACCTGGCTGTTCTGGGGTCTGGGTTTGGCCCTGTAGGCATTCCCACATTGTGGGAGAAATCAAAGGCTGGAAGCAGATTATAATTTTGGCTGTGTCAGGGAACATTTACACCATAATGATTATAGAGGAATGGTCATAAAAAAGTGGGTTGGTTGCATCTTACCAGTTATCAGACAGTGACAAATTTCCAGTTTTTCCTTCTTGCAATAAGTTTCTGATCTCAAGATCAGAAATCCTTGGAACTTGCTACCTTTGGTTTTTCTCTTCATATTAGAGTACCTCCACTGTGCAATGGTTTGTCTGTAGACAGGCAGTTCTGGCTAGTTACCAGATAAGAGAGGCATGGATGGTTTGCATACAGTTTGAGAGGATGCAGTACATGATTTCTGCATGGCTGCCACTAATTTAACAAAATGTGGGATTCTGGTGTTGGAGAAAATGGGTAGTGTTTTATGAGTGTATTTGTAAGAAACACTGAAACAAAGTCAAAGAAAGTGTGTGTCAATCAATGTTTCTAAGTGCAAGGAAACATCAAGAACAAGGACATAGTGTTTCCAAGCAATTTGAACATTCATAAATTCTATGGTGGAAACATTTGTGTGTAGCTCATAATGTGAAGCTTTGGATATAGGAACTCAGCTCAGCTTGCAGAAGTGAAAGTGATCCTCCTGCAATGATAAAAATGCATCATTTTTGCTTAGTGTATCTGGAAGAGGATGATTATATCATGCAATTTGCATAGTACCTTGTGATCTTCATAAGGTGCATGCTACATTGTCAGGGTACCTTCAAAGGGTGTTCTTTTGGGTAACTTTGCATATTTCTTTTTAATTTGACAAGGTTACCATCAGAGTGCCCCAGGAACTTAGAAAAACTGTAAGGTCCCTGACAAGCTATCCTGTCTGAAATTTAGTGAAATTTAATGCGGCAAAAGGTATATTGTATATGTTTGGTAAATTGAAACTGGTATAATAGTAGTGCAAAGGCTGGTATTGCTTCCAATCAGATGTTTGGTAGGGTCCTTGCTATGCTACCAGTGTTGATTTGAGGCAAAAGTCAATACACCAAACCAACACTAATGTGCTGCACACTCAAGTTGTCTAACTTGAGTGATTGAGTGACTCTATGCCTTAAGGAGCATTTGATATAATGAAGCCCTTGTAGACTTCACTAAAATAAGCACCCAGTGAAGGGGGGAAGTGAAGTATAAAGAGAAAACAACACTAAAAGGGGGTCACAAACAGGCTAAGGAACAAATTATGTTGCAATGCCCCAACAGTTGCAAGAAGCATGTCAAAGAAGGAAAGGAAGGGAAACTTAAAACACAAAAGACTAAAAGGGGGTCACAAACAGGCTAAGGAACAAATTATGTTGCAATGCCCCAACAGTTGCAAGAAGCATGTCAAAGAAGGAAAGGAAGGGAAACTTAAACGCATAATAAGTTTAGAAAAACCTTCACTTACAATGACAACACATTTCAAAATAGAAGCAACATGCGTTCTTTGAAGGCTACTAACACTTTCTACTTATAAAAGGCACGTAGAATTGTCAAAGAAGGGCCATTGGTGCCTTTTGCTAACTATACCATACTAAACACATCAATAAAAAAAATCGTCTACTTGTTGGCCTAGGCACCAAAAAACCTCTATGGCAAGGGGAAGAAAACACATCTATTGAGTGTCAATCGTAATAAATTCCTTCATTTACCTAAGTCACCACCATTGCAGCCACCCCATGAGATGAAACAATTCAAGAGACCAAATCTACTTGGGTATGCAAGGGAAAGGAAAATACAAGAAAAAAAAACCCTTGCAAAACATCACAACACACGAAAATGGACCAAAAGAAGGTGCAATGAGCAAATTGCCTTGGCAAGTGCCCTCCAACGAATGGATGCTCAACAAATTCCCCAAAAGGGATGTGGCTAAAGAAAATGGGAATTTAGTGAGCATAAAATACCAAACAAAAGGTAAAAGTTGAAACAATTGACCTCCTACAACATGAAGTTGTTAAAAGATAGTTTTTTTAGAAATGGTGTTGAAAGCATTTGTTACATCCACCTATAGTACCCACTCAATCAAAATGGATGTCTAAAATAATTCAAATGCTATGGATCACCATCTCACACCCCACCCCCCTTAACTACAACATCGAATTGATGAAACAACAAATGAGTAAAAAATGTGTCACAAAATTGCAAACATAGAGCTCTATTCACCAACCAATATAAGATTTCCCCACTATAATCAGTTGAATGCTTCCAGAAGGCTTGGCCAAAGCCAAAAGTCTAGCAACACCAAAACCTAAGCAATGGCCCTAAGAAATGACCTATAACAACATGAAAACACACTTGAAATAGTTGTGAGAAACATCAAGGTCAAAAAGGTCCCTCAAGTGCTCCAAAACCATACCTAAAAAATCACAAGCTAAAAGATGTGATAATTGAATGAAAGTTGACCTAAAGGAATCCAAAGAAAACTCCAAGTCCAAATTGGGTTGGATCTCCAACAAGGAATCCTAAGAAAACTCCAAGTCCAAATTGGGTTGGATCTCCAACAAGGAATCCTAACAAGGAGAAGATAAATATGGGAGATGAAACACTTGCAAAACATTAATGGTCTCAACGGAAGCTAGGGCCAAAGCAAGAAGGGCAAGAGCCTTGGTGACATGGGCATACTCTTCAACATGGCCTAAACCGAGATTCCATCCAAGACAATGTGGTGCAAGCAAAACCAAAACTGAAAGGGTATTTCCAAAAAAAGCATTTGCTAAGGGGGCTCAAACTAAAGGTGAAACCATTGCAAGGGTTTGCTCACAAAAAACATGCTTTGCCTGAAGCTCCTCCCAATCATTTGCTAAGAAACGTCATAGATGTGTCCTAATCCCCCTATGACCAACTGCACCACCACAAAGGAAAAGAAAAAGACACCAATGCAAGAGTAACAAGAACAAATGTCAAGCAACCACATTAGAAAGGTCATAGGCCAAACTATCAAAGGGAAGCTGGAAAAACAATTATACCTCTCCTTTCAAAATTGAAGGGATGCACACATATGAGGACGAAGAATATCCAAATGGAAAAGCTTTGAGGGGATCCAAAGTTGAAACCCAAGCCAAGCTTAAGGCAAGCGAAAAGGAGCAAGAACGAAATTAAAAGGACATTACCCATCACACAAAAAATTAGCTTGGTATGCCTAGTAGTGCTTTTGATGATGCACCATACCACAAAGTGAAAATAGAACTCCACAACCAGAACATGAAACATCACACTGAATAGGAGGCCCCATCCAAAAAAAGGACCGCAAGGCCAGGTCCTATGGCTTCTATGGGGAAAGAAGACGAAATAGGCCCACAAGTTCCTAGGTCCTATTTGTGCACCTTGTGGTCCCCACCGTAGGCCCTTGGCGGGTCCCCTCTCTGAGCCTTTGGCTTACCTATTAGTCGTTAACGTTGTCTTGTTCGTCCGCTAGGAAGTGATTATGTCAATCTCACTGGAGAGCCATGCCCAAATAGAATCTTTTCAGCACCTTTGATTGTATCTTGTGCGTATCTTCGTCAGAAGGAAGATCCTTCGGACTCCAGGCGTCGGTGCTGCCCCTAGAGGCTTTCTTTCACTGCGAGCGGGTATGAAATCTGCGTCCCGGTCTCCAATCTTTGGTGGTGTGATGCTTGCATTGATCGAAGGAGCCCGGATCATGCTCGACAGAGTCGCAGGAGGCCGATCTCTGCAAACCCTAACAGAGCACCTGCTCTCTCTTCCCCCTGCTCCTATCACTGCAAACTACCACCACCCCCAACGCTTTTTCAGTTGCAGTAAATATCGCATGATATTTGCATTGAGATATCGTAGTTCCTCAGCTCAAGCGCCGCCTCGATATTCATGGTCTGTTCTTCTCCTTTTGTGTCGTCTCTGAGGTTTGCAGCTATGTCAATCTCTTTGTCACACCCGGAGAATCAGCTGCTCCGGTGCTAGCGCCAGGAGCAGTAGTCGTTAGGATAGAAGAGTACGTAGGCTTGCAGTCGCAAGTTTGCAGCTAGAGCGCAAAAGAAAATAGAGCAGCGATGCTTGGATACTACGACGACGACCTTGTGCGGTGGCGGCGGCCACAGGGCTAGAGAAGCTGCAGCTGCCTAGACTGCTGCAATCAGCTCAAGGACAATGCAGAACACGAGCAGCAGCACCAGCCTCACCACAAGCGAAGAAGCATGCAGTAGATCATGCGCGGTAGCTGCTGGGACTCAGGAGCTAGGCAAGATGAGAGCCACCGTGCGTGCAAACTGTTGCAGCAGCAGCAACAGCAGATGCAGAGTGTGTTTTCTGGTCCCACTGGCGATGGGAGCTCTGGCAACAGCGGCCAAGATCCTGAACCAATTGCTGAGATATAGAACAGAGTTTTTTTCATGGCGTTTTCTCATCTGCCATCTCCTGTGGCGTCCATGCACTCTTCTTCTGCCATTGTACTATTGCCAACTTACTTTCCCTTTCTAATCGGACTCAAAAGTCTGCAAGATCAGTTGAGCATATGGGCAATGAACTCCATATTGCTAAAACCATATTGATATGCTGCAACAAGTGGACAAGCAGCTACCAGATTAAAAAGCACAAAAACTCCAGAGGAGGTTTGAACATGCCTCACTAATTGGCTCTATGTTGCTGTACAGAGGTTCCAAGACAGACATTGCATCAGCATACTGTTCACATCTGATAGGGCTAGTCCTCAAAAGGAAAAAGGAACTAGGAACTAGGAGTGATTGAGGGGCTTCCAACGTTATAGGGCATCTCATAGGACCTATGTTCCTGAAGGAAAATGGAACTGTTAGTTTGCAACCCTAAATCCAACCACCCCACAACCAGCCACCTCGGTTAAATTGTCTGAAAAGCATTTTTAAAGAAAATTTCCACCAACATAGATCAAACCCTGTGGCAGAACCATGTGGGTGCTGCACAGAATGCAGCACTGACACCCACAAAGTTCATAGGGCACGCACTGTATTTCATGTACTGCAGTTTAACCAGGTACTCACAACTTTCTGGGTTGGTGATAACTGGCAGGCTAGAGTAGGTAATATCCAATATGGCCTACTGGTGAATTGAACCCATGACCACTTGCTCCTGACCCCTACTATAACTGGGCAGACTAGAGTAGCCAACATCCAATATGGCCTAATGGTGACCTCATAACCACTTCTTTCTGACCATGCCTTAACAATATGGGTGCACCAAGTTCAGTTCTATGTCTCATGATGACCACAATATTTGAATCAGACAATTCCAGAGATCTTTGATTGAAAGACACAAGCTGAAGGCTTCATGATCCTCCGACAAAATTATCTACAGAAAGAACGTCTGCATCCCCTACACAGACTCACTGGACATGCTAATCACCCTCCACCAGATAAGAGCAGAGATGACAATTAGTCCATCTTCTGGATCAGCCAACAAAATGAGTGCAGAAGCAGCCTACGAGTTGCTTCTGAAGACAATGCAGTTTCCAGTTGTGCTTTGAAACCCAAATCAACAGTCTAATCAAATGCAGTTTGCAGTCAATGCCTTCTAGATGTATGTGGCAAGAAGTTGAATGTTGAAACCAACTACTATTATGAAGACTTTGGTTTCAGATTCCGTTTCTTAAGTTTGTAGAGCACCATTCGTGCAATTCTCCAGAACCAGAGTATGCTGACCAGTTGGATACCAACAGCTCCCACCTGCAATGAGGAAACAGGCACCTTTTGTGAAGCATCCTCTGCAAAATTTGAGCACAAAAAAATCCTTAAAAAAGAATGGAACCATATGAAGGAACAATAGTGCAAAGGACATGTTTGCCATAAAAGACATGCACAAAGATAGAGCAGGTGACCATTCTGACCTTAACAGCGGGAGAACTATCTGCTTGTACAGTGAAGAACACCACAAAAGGTCCAACAATCATTCTGGCAAATGTGAAGACTAATGCAAAACAAACCTGTAAACAAGTCAATCAAGAAAAGGTTCACAACATTAACATCCACTGAGAAAAAAGAATCAACCTCCACCTGTTCCTAACTACCCCAACTGGAAGACTGCACTGTAACTTTCAAGAAGCCAGCCCAAAGTTAGATCAAAGCTCAAAGAAACACAGACAGTCTATCTACATCAACCACATCTTACATCATTCAAGAAGCTGTATGATGTGTCCTTGAGATTAAGTTCTTTGAGCAACTCTCGGGCATGCATGAAGGGATTTGAGAGTTCCATCAACATCAGGCATGCCACAAGCTCAGTCCCACACTGCAGGCAGAAACACAAATAACCAGCAGTTAATTTTGATAGCATCTTGGCTGCTGGCAGACAATCATGACTCGAGTCCAAGAATGACTCCTGGGAACATTCTGCAGTTTCAACAAACATAAATGTGTACATACATACCCAGGCGTTCTGTAGTAGATTTACAGCACACAAGCTGGATATCTTGTATTTGTTCCTAATGGAAGGTATTGACTCGACCTAGTCTCCAAGAAATACAACTAAGTTAACACCTTTGAATAGGGGCAAAGGAAATTGGAAGTATCTGCAGTCCTTTATCGGCATACTATTGCCTTGTTTGACTCAGAAGAGTCTGGATGCTTTCAGGACAACTACTTTGAGCAACACTGTTCAACATCCTCAGGAGTGGTCTGGATGCTTTCGGAACAAACTACTTTGACAACACTGTATGACATCCTTCCATGCATTTCATAACAATATATCCCTATGGAGGATGATACCTATGCAACCAACAAAAGAGAAAGGGTTTCATGCTACCTTATGCTACAGATTCACAGGGATGGGAGACATACCGATCCAAGTAGGTACCCATAGGCAAGCCCCATAATAGTGATGGCATGATGAATTTGATCCTCCAGTTTGAAGGGTAGCTCCACAAGGCAGCAAATAGAGTCGTATATGAAGTATGCTAGGCTCACTGTCAATGCAAGCATCTGAAAGAGGCCAAAAGGATCCCCCATGAAAAAGATGTTTGTACCCATGCTCTTCACATACCTCAAACACTCAGTGTGCAGAAAGGATCCATCAGAGATAACAGATTGCAAGGAAACATTTGGCAATGCAGACAATCCTTACATGCAAGGCATCATTATGCTAGATCCTGATGATGAGAGAGAAGATAATAGGGCCACGGACAACAAACCCTGAACCCACAAAAAAAGAAAAAAGGATTTGAATGGGGCCACTCGCCTGAGGAAAAGTGGAAGGGCCGCCGATACCGTCAAGAGGATGCCACCAGTCGCGCACCGAGATCCCACACAAAAGCAGCGACAGCGCCACATGCAACATGGATACAAGTCTGTTGCAGAAGTCTTTGGAGCGGCGTGGACACAGCAAACGCGAGACGACATAAGCTAAACTCCAGAACCCTACACCTGCCAGCAACCATTTTGGACCGGGCTGCATTGGCAGCGGTTCCTTTCCCTGCTGCCAATAATGCATTTGGAAATGTTCGGAAAGACCAAGAGGAAAGGAATGCACAAAAAAGGGAAATGCCATAAAGAACAAAGATCCTCCCAAAACTTCTCGTGTGAGAAAGGTAAAATCCGACGGAAAGAAAGAAAGGAAGAAAATAAATGATTTCTTCTCTCTTTAGTTGCAAGCTGCTGCTGCAACAGTTGAGAAGGAAAATGAGGGTCGGTCGGTCAGTCAGTCAGTCATGAAGACTTCTGTAAAGTTTTGGCGTCCACAAAATTGCACAAAACTCTACAATCACGCCCAGCAATCTCCTACTTATTCACTCTCTAGCTGCCACTTGCCAAATGCCTCACCACTTCGTAAATCAACCACGTTTCTCTCTCTCTCTCTCTCTCTCTCTCTGCGCAATTGCTTCCGTGCGACAACGTTATCTTGCAAGAGAGACCTGGTGGCTCCATTGTTGTTGGGCGATAGAGCAAAGCCTTAAACCCTAACCACTCGTAGGGTAGTGGTTTACACCAGTGTTGGCTGCTTATTGAGTTTTGGTCCAGTTACCCGGCCTGGTTCTGGGTCCGGGTATCAATAACCAGCCATCAAAATTTATGATAATTGGGTTAATACCCGACCTATCCAGTCACCTTTTGGAATACCCACCAAGAACCTACCAGGCCATGTATTGATTTTGTAAAACCAAATAACCTACCTAGATTAAGGATGAAGACCTCCTTTTCAAGTAGGTCAATTATTGCTAAACCCTAAACACTCTACACACCAAACCTTTTTGCTTTAGTTTCTCAAACGATGTTTCTAGTTTTCATAACCCATGCATCCAAGATTTCTAGTTTGGCAGTGATGTCAAATAATGCAATTTAGGGTCATTAGTTTGAATGCATTTAGCACAAATCAAGGAGGTCAAGGAGCCACGTTCTTGGAGTTGAGTTTGTGTGTTTGTTGAATTTTGATAACATTTTGCACTAGTGCAAAATTTGTTGCTACAATGTGCAATTGAACTATTGTTGCTTCAACTCAACAAAAGTTCATGAACATATGGGAATCTAATGAGGATTTAGATTTTGAAACAATTGGGGTGGATATGGATCATGTGAATAAAGAAGCAACTACAGTCAAAATTTCAAGATTGAATATTACAAAATTGTTTTCAACTCCAACTATAGTAACAATTGTCAAAGCTACTACACATGAAACAAGAGAGATTGCATGGGAGTTGTTGTTTTTCGAACTAAGTGTGAATCAAAAAAATTGAAGGAATCACCATTGGTCATCTTTCATGTGGGCATTTTTTGTGATTAATGATAGCTTTTGGTTGTAACTTTAACATTTGTGCAAACAATGTAATTTGTCATGTGGTCTCCCAAGCATGTAATAGTGATAGCACCTCATAAAAATGCAAAGTGTGATGACATACAACAAAGCCCATGGGCCCACCTCAATTAATAAACATGTTGAAGGGAATTGTGGAATGTTCTAAACCAAAATATTGTTGAAGATGAAAAAAAGGGGGGCCAAAAGAAGTTGAAGCATCAAAGTGATCATGGTTACAAAACAATCACCAAACATTTTTTAAATTATGCTCCTTACCACAAGCAAAGTTCAAAGTAAAACAAATATGTAGAATGCCTTGTACATTGCAAAAGGTTATATGTCAATTTTTACAGCTGAAACCACTAGTTTTAGTGGATGGTGTTGCGATAGTGTCTATGCATGATTTTTTCAAACAAAAAGCTATTTTGGCAATGGTGACAAAGATTCTTGAGGAACATGTCCTTTTTACATTGGGTCAATCCATGACAATCATTGTGTCATTTGATTTCTAAATGTTTAAATTGGGGCACAACACAATTGCTCTTGTGATCAATTTTCTCAATTCAAACTAGGTCCATGAACAATGGGTATGTTTGAACTTCATGATATTACATGAACTACAATGGCAACACAAGTGAAAGATTTGTTGTCTTTGTATAATTTGTTGGACAAGGTCATGGCTTACATAAAGGATGAAGGAAGCAACTTGACCATTCTTATTAGAAAGTTATACTCTATAATCACATGTGCACAATTGGCATTATCAATCCTTGCAAAGGAACATGTTTTGCTCATATATATTTAACAAAGCATGTCAATATGTTTGTAATGACTTGAAAATGTGTGTGGGCATCCGAGAAGTTAGCTTGAAGAATATTCAAATTGTTTTGCAAAAGACAATAAATTTGGCAAAGGATGGAATGAATGGAAGAATACATGTTTGAATGTGGACATCTAACATACAAAGTTTGAAATGCCAAAGAAAATGAAGTTTGTGAATAATGTAATATTGTTTAAAAAAAATTGTATAAAGATGTAATTAATTTATGTTTGGGAGGTAGGAGATTCAAGAGTTGAAAGTTTGGTGTGTTAGATGCACACATTTGGGCTATTTGCAAAACCATTATAAAACTTATGCTTCATGTTGTGAAATAATTGTACACATTATTTTTTAATTGGAAATTTGATATAATTCAAAATCCCAATTTGGTGGTAATTGAATTCGAATTCTAGGTATTTTATGGAAATTCCTAACAATGGGGCCAATTTCATGTGTATCAATAGAAAATCAAATTGAATAAAACCTTTGAATTGCACTCAAAAATTTGTAACAAAATCTTTTACATTGATTTCTTGTCATATGTAAGTTAAGCTTTTGATTCAAATTACATTCTTGGTTTTTAATTTTTGAAAAAAAAAATTAAAAAATATTTAAATTCTAAAATGTGAAGAACAAGAAAAAAAAAACATGCATGTATATTTTGTCATTGGGAATTTGATATAATTTAGAATTCCAATTTGGTGGAAATTGAATGCAAATTCTTGGTGTTTCAAAACAAACTTGAGAATGGGGCCAATTTCATGTGTATCAAAAGAGAATTAAACTGAATAAAATTTTAATTTTCAATTCCACTATAAATTTTCCAAAGTGGTTTCCAACAAAAGAGCATGCCCTCTTTTTCTTTAACTAAAAAACAAATTAAGAAGGATTTCACCCTCTTGGAAACATTCTTGGGGTTTGAGTTGAATGATGTATTTAATTAATGAAACAAACTTTTGTGAAGAATATTTCTTTAAACAAACAAAGATCAAAAGGTTAATAAAATGTTGAAAAGACACATTTCATTGTGGCTTTTGAACTATCACCTATCCTCTTTAAGCTAAAAGGGACCTAGGAAGGAAGAAAATGTTTCATCCATTATGTGTTTTCATTCCCAAACTTACTCTTTACACCTCAAGCTAAGAAGGAAGACCTATTTTTTACATCTCAAGCCAAGAAGGAAGAAGGATAATGTCCTTGCTCCTTACCCATATTTATTTATGATCCCTAAACCTACCTTTTAGACTTCAAGTCAAGAGGGAACAAAGGAAGCCTAACTAATCCCTACTATTGCATGTTTCTAAACCCCAACCTATCTTCTCAAGCTTGGAGGGAACATTCAAGTGTTATTGGTCCTTCCCATTTTGTGTTTATGATCCCCAAATTGTGGAAATTTCTCAATATAAACCATAAACATGCTTCCTAGATATCATGGTGGTGTTAGTTTACATACCAAACATGCAAAAGCAAAAGATTGTGCCACTTGAGCAAGGAATATGGAAATCGATGAAGAAAAGGAACAGGGGTTACAAGCACAAACAACTTATGTTACTAATGTAAGGGCCAAAAAATCATTTGCTCAAGCAAAAGAAAGCCTTTAAAGTCAAGCATCTTATCAAGCACACTGTCTAATATTTATTAGGTATATCTCTATTCAAGTTGCAAAAAGGTTGAAAGTTCAAGTGGCGTATTAAACACCACATATAACAACATTCATGGCTACATAATCATTTATTCAAACCAAAGAAAAGGTGAGAGCTCAAGTAGCTTTTGAAGCACCCCATGTAGTAGCTATTAACGATACAATACAATCATCCATGAAGGTTGTGAGTTCAAACAACTTATCAAACACCCCATGTAGTAGTTGTTAAAGCCATATAGAGTCATCAATTCAAGCAAAGGAAAGGTTATAAGCACAAACAACTTTTTAAACACCCCATGTAGTAGTTATTAGGGACATAAAATCATCAATTCAAGCAAAGGAAGTGTTATAAGCACAAACAGCTTATCAAACACCACATGTAACAACCATAGGGCTATAGAATCATCCAACCAAACCAAAGAAAGGGTGCGAGCTCAAGAGGCTTATCAAACACCCCATGTAATAATTGTTAGTCATAGAATCATCGACTCAAACTGAAGAAAGGTTATGAACTTAAATGGCTTATTAAACACCCTAAGTAACAACTATTAAGGTCACAAATCATCACCTCAAACATAGGAAAGGCTATGAGAACAAGTAGCTTATTAAACATCAAATGTAACAACTATTAAAGGCCACATAATATAAATTAACAAATAATATTATTACGAATATATTATTCAATACATGTTGTCGTAAAACCAAAATTACGTTACCTTTGCTTTGACAACCACCACATGCATGCATTACAACAATTGTTTGATGGGGATGACATGGTTGCAAAATAATTTCATGATAACATACAATGGTACAATAATGCATTTGTTTTCACTTCGATAGGTGTTAGTCAATATTGCATGTTAAACCTTAGTCCCCATTTTTCCATGTCCATGGAAGATTAACCCACAAATATATATGGTGATTTATTACTTGTACCTAATATACAACAAATATTTACATTACTATATGTGCATATGATCCAATCAAAACATTACAAGTTCAAACGCTTAAATACAATATTGACATCACAACAACTTCACCTAAACGTAATCATTTTGTTCTACTAATGAAACAAACATATGAAACTTTACAAGAGGAATGAAGATGGGGCATTCATCATTTGGGCGTGGTGATGCATGTCTACATTTTGAACCTAGAAAAGATGTCTAATGTTATAACCTCCCTTAAACAAATGAAAACTATTTTTCATGGAAATAGAGAGGTTCCAAATGCACTTTATAACATAGTGATTCAATTGCAAAGAGGTGAATTGCATCCTATCAATGAACGTCATCCTTTGTACTTGCCTTTACATTATGTATTGATTTTCTCCTATGGTGAATTAAGGTGGCACCCAAATATTTCACATGTCATAATAATACATGCACATCAAACAGAAGTAACTGAAATATAAATTTTTTCATATCTTTGCGTCCCAAAAATAATGAATATTCCATAATATTTCCTACTAGAAAGTTATTGCATGAATTCATTGTTGATGTTTGGGTAACAACAAAGCAAGCTTGGTTACATTGGGTAAAAATGAATGAAGCAATATTGAAAGCTTATATATATCAAGGTCTTGGGCTTGAATCTAGTGCTAGATACCACCTAGCTAAAAAAACGCCTGTAATTATCTAAATGATACAATATTTGGGAATGATGCAAATGAAGAAATAAAACTTCATAATCTTGAATGTAGAGTTATCTTACCTTCATTGTTTATGGGTAGTTTTCACAATATGTCTAAGATTTCAAGATTTTATGGCCATCATTCACTATTACAAACACCTAATCTATTGGGATTAATGATTACAAACCTTGAATGGCTTGAAATCAAATCTACATGATTGTTTAGACAAAACATAGGAGATCAACTTGATCTAATTGCCCATATTTTCAAATTGAAGTCACAAGCATTCCTTTGAAACATTTTTTAAAATCATGTATTTGGGCCAACTATAGCATGTGTCTACACCATTGAATTTTAAAAACAAATATTTGATCTAGTAAAATCAAATTATTTGTGTTGAATTTCCAAATCTTGAAGTTAATCCCATTTTTTTCAATGCAATATTGAGGATAATGATACATGGCCCAAGTGGACCACAAAATCTTCATTCTCCATGCATGAACGATGAAAGGTGTTCATTGCCCAGAGGGATTCTAAAAATTAACTTCCATGGATGTAGATGGATATCTTTTATATAGAAGGAAAAACAACAAAAACATTGTTATGAACCACGTAACCTTTTAGTCAACAATCAAAATGTTATGCCATACAATCCATTTCTATCTAGAAAGTATGGATGTCATATAATTATAAAGGTATGTGGTTCCATTCACGTTGTAAAAAATATATATTTATAAACACAATCATATCATTATGCAATTTGGTTGTGAACCAAATGAGGTTTAACAATATTTTGATGTTCAATATGTTAGTACACTAAGGCAACATCTCAGTGTTTATTTGCAATGGAGATGCTTAAAGAACAACGTAATGTTGTATGTCTTGCTCTCCATTTGTTAGGGATGCATATAGTAATTCAATGCCAAGAATGATGCAACATTAATTCTTCAAATAGTAGAATATGAAACAATAACATTAACTACATATTTTGCAAGATGTGTTATAAATACAAATGTTAAACAATACACATATTTTGAATTTCCTCAACATTATGTTTGGAGTATTACCATGAAAAGATGGACACTTAGATGAATTCAATTTGCTTTAAGAAGGTTATATTATGTTAATCCAATCGTCAAAGGAGGTTATCAACTTCAGTTTTTTTTACAATAGTTTCAGGAACCACTTCATTTGAAGACCTACGAATAGTGCATAGCCGTATCTACAACACATTCAAAGAAGCATGTTTGGCACTAGGATTGTTAAAAGACAATTAAAAATGGATTTAATGTTTATAAGAAGCTTCATTTTTCCAAATAGGATTTCAATTACAACTTTTGTTTCTAACAATTTTTCTTTTGCACTCTAAATCCACTTGGACAATATTTGTGGGAACAATTTCGTCATCACTTATGTGATGAGTTAAAAACATTAGTTGCAAGTACTACATGATTTGGAAAATCCCATTGAACATGAAATACACGATTATGGATAATTTCTTATTGGTGAAACTTTGGGGCACCATTAAAATACTTCATTATGCAACATACCAAATATGCTGCAACCCATCATTCATTGGGTAGTTCATCATTGCATAACAACTCGATTGGAATCATGAAGATTTGATATCCATTGTCAAAGAGCATGTACCCCAATTTAATCCAAAATAATATATGGCCTATCAAAAAAATAAAATTCAATGAATGAACATAGTGATACAACATTTTTAAAAATGGACTAGATGGAATAGGTAAAACATTTGTTTGTAACACAATTGCAACTACACTTCATGCTCAAGGAAAAAATGTAATATGTGTTGTGTCCTCTAGTATTGTTGTTATTTCACTTGATGTTGGACAAAGTGCACATTCAACTTTCAACTTCCAATCCAAATCAACAAGGATTCAATGTGTTATAGGTAAAACGTCACAACAAGTAGATTTTTTCAAAGATGATTGTTAATAATTTGGAATGAAATTCCTATATGCAACATCGACATTGTCTAAAGGTTGTTGACTGTACATTACACAATATACGTGGTGAACTCACCATAATTTTTGGAAGAAACTTCCATCAAATTCTCCATGTTATTATTAAGGGATTTAAAAGACAAATTGTAACAACCTCTTTTCGAAGGTCATCATATTTGTGGCACCATATATACGTATATAAAAAGTGCAACAAAACATGTGTTTGGTTGGAACTTCATTAGAAAATCAACAATTTGAAAATTGGTTGCTTGAAGTTGGAAGTGGCTAGGTTCCATTGATTAATGATTATGACAACACTCCTCTTCCCCAACTAATGGTACATGACCTAGATTTATTTTATTTGACCATAATTTGTATCCTATTGGATATGTCAACTTTTAAAACTTGCCAAGATTACCACCACTAAAATTGCATCTTAAAGTAGGAGTAGGTAGGTACCTAATAATTAATTAGATAGTTAGGTGGTATGTAGTAGGTAGGTAGGTACTTAAAAGGAAAGTAGGTATATATGTATAGGTACATATGTGCTATTAAATAATTTATATGTGTAACTACTAGGTAGCATATGTACCTTATGTAACTATAATGTGACTATTTTGGTTACATGTGTAACTAAACATATATACAATGTTGTAAAAAATACAAAGACATCATGAAAAATCAACTTATTGAAAAGATGAAATAGGTCATAGTTGCAACCTAATTGAAAGGAAGACCAAAATCCATCCAAATTTGAAAAATAGTCACATAAGCAATCACTCATATTCATACACAACATTTTGTCGCACATGGAATCATTATAAACAACATGATTTCTATTAGTGACACCCAAGTATTTGGTCATTAACGTGACTACCTATGCACCAATAGCATGACAATTTGTCCCATATGTTTTGCCCAAAAGTGTGGACTTGCATTGTATATGGGTGGGCTAATGGGAATCATTCATATGACACCTTATTGTGGTAGAAACTTCTATTTGGGAAGCACTAAAAGTAATAGATTTTCTTTGTGAAAGTTGAATAAAAATGGCCCATTGTCAAAAATAAATAAAATCTTTGAAATGCACCCACAACTAACTAATATATGGATTGCAAATTGGTATAATCATTGAAGCTAAAGGTACAAATAATTTGTAGCCCTTCTATGTGCATTTCATTTAACTTTTACACCATCTAATTTTATTTACACTTGTAGTTCAATTATGCCTCTCCAAAGGAAGGGGGTTCTTGATTTTATTTTTTTACCACGCCTATCACTTTAACTCCAAAAAACTTTCACCCCATAAACACTAAAAAAATTCCTCATCCTTTTGTTCACCAAACACTTCCACATTGTTTGCCAATGTAATAGCCCATGGAATCCTATTCAATTTCCATCAATGATCACAAAATTTGTTTGGATTTAGGGGTTTAGATCAATGATGAGGGGGTTTGTGATGTTTATGGTATCCTAAATTTCAAATAAAGATGGGCACTACCACTAAACATTGATCCCCTTTTTCCCCTACTATTGTTATTGCTACAATGGTTTTTTTTATGTTCTTATTGCATTCAACACCTCATGTTCCTATTACATTGCCATTCAAATGATGTAATTTTAATTAAATTACCTTTAATTAGGCTACCATTTATTTTGAACTCCTTATTTTGTTGTTGCAACTCTAATTACAAAATGTCTTTTCCAAGCTTCTCAAGCATCCACAACATCCAATTGCACCCCCCCTTATGGCTCTAATGATGCTTGTATATTTCTAATATGCATGTTGCTACCCTCTTAAACATTGTTGTGTGTGATACATGTGGTGTGGCATGGTATGTAGTGTTTTGTGGTTTAAGGTCTTTTGATCTATTGGCCGTTATGATGTTCGTTTCTTTCATTCAATTTGTTCATCATGGTGACAATCATTTCTTTCGTCTCATCTTTTGTCATCATCTATTTCTTCTTATCTATTGTTATTAGTGATGGTCATCTTTGCCTTCTAATGGCCTTGGTGATGGTTGTTTCATTCTTTTCATCTAGTGTTCCTGGTGATGGTTGTTTCTTTCTTTTGATTTGATCTTTTTGGTGATGTTCGTTGGATATGTTGCCTACGACGATGGTTGTTTCCTAATGATGGTTGTCTTCTTTTTTCTAATGTGTTGCCTATAAAATGACGATCATTTTTTCTTTTGATTTGATTTTCTTGGTGATGATTGTTTAAAAACAAAATCTATTGCCCATGATGATGGTCATTTCTTGGTGATGATCATCTTTTTCTTTTAGGGCACGTTGCCTTTAGTGATGGTCACCTCCTTCTTATGATGTGTTAGTGTTAATGATGGTCATTTCCTTTTAATGATGGTTGTCTTCTTTTTTCTAATGTGTTGCCTATAAAATGACGATCATTTTTTTTTTGATTTGATATTCTTGATGATGGTTGTTTCTTTTTTCTAATGTGTTGCCTTTGGTGATGGTCATCTCTTTATTCTAATATGATGGTCCTAGTGATGTTCATTTCCTTTTTATATCTATTATTTCTGGTGATGGTTGTCCCTTGATGATGGATATGATCATTAATGATAGAAATTAGCCAAAATGTAACCACTTTGTTTGCAACTACATGCGATTTGTAATTATTTGTGACTAAGTTTGGGAGTATTTACAACTATAAGATCAAATTTCAACTATTTTGGTCATTTTTACAAGTATGAAACAATTATTGGAAACTTCATCCTATCGATTCGATGGTTTTTTAATCTATTTTCATCCATTAATAGGTTGATATGTCCCATTATTTGCAATAGTTACCAAATTAGTCCCATCCTAAAAGTATTTTATGGTGACCTAGTCTTGTATTTTTATGTATGTATTAAAATTATATTTATGATATGTTATATATATATATATTTGTGTGTATATAAAGTATGCATATGTATGTATATTGCTCATATAATGAATCTAAAAATTAATAATGAAAATTTGAATTTATTTTTAAAAAAAAATTGATCTCAAAGTTTATATTTCAGTTCTGAAAACTATTATTTCAATTCTTTAAAAAACATAATTTGAATTTGAAACTTGATATTTCAATTTGAAAATTGTTATTTCAATTCTTTAAAACATAATTTGAATTTGAAAAATATCTATTTAAATTTAAAAAGATTATTTGATCTAAAAATTGATATTTAAACTCTAAATTATTACTTTTGATTCTAAAAATTAATATTTCAATTCTGAATTTTTGATTAATCTTTTAAAACTAATTTCATTTGAAACTTGAAATTGCAATTCCAAATTATTATTTTGGATTCTCAAAATTAATATACCAGTTCAAAAAATTATTAATTAAGTCTAAAAATGGACATTTCAATTTTGAGTATCTTTACTTGAGTCTAAAAATTGCTATTTCAATTCAAAACTTTTAAATTTAAATTCAAAAGACTTATTTGATCTAAAAGTTGAGATTTGATTTTTTTTTTTTTTGGGAACCTAAAATTGATTTTTTAATTCATAAAATTATTGATTGAGTTTTAAGGTTTTTTTTACTGGTGTTATATGTAATAAATAACATTTATAAATAGTTATAAATTATTGTAATTATTCATTATAAGTTACATTAAATATTTTTTTTCACAAAATAGATTTTTATATTACGTAATTTATATTCTTACAATAGAAGAAACGAATTATTGTAATTAATGTTACATTACTTTAAATTATTGTAAGTACTTCATATAAGAATTAATCATAGTATATGGATAATAATTTATTATTTTAATATAATTATTCACAATTTGTAATTTATAACTTGAAATCTGAATTAAAATTTTGGAAAAAATATAGTATAATTAGAATAATTATTGTAATTATTGTAATTTCAGGAATTATTATTAAGTAATTTTTTAAATTTGTTTTAAATTATTTATGTAAGATAAATATTTTTACATTAATTTTATTTTAATTATAAAAATTAATGATATGTTTAGCAAATTAATATCACACATGTTTATTTTGACACAATATCACATCTGTTAATTTTCAATTGAATTCATAAAAAAAAGGAACGAATACTTTTGTGACTTGAAGATTTGTCTAAAAATTCATGGAAATACCATTTTGATAATGTATTATCAGGGTTTCATCTTTTGATAGATATTGCAATCGATACAATTCAAGTATATATATATATTTCTTTTTATTATAATAATTATAGTTAAACACTACTTTTTTTTTGCCATGCATATCATTATGAGTGCCCTTGGAATTGAAAGTTTCCAATTTGAATTATGGATATGAAATTGTTTAATATGAAATACACCGATTTTGAAATAGGCTCTCAAACTAGATGGTTACAGTTTTATTACCAAAGAAATATACAATTGGAAGAAAATATGTTTATGCCACCATGTGGATTTGCATATAAAATTCAACCTATGTGTAAGAATTGCAAAATGCAAAATGTCTATGCTTGTGAAGCCCTTGTGACTCATGACCTAAGAGTATGACTAATGGTAGAATTTGGATGTTTTGATGCACCACGCTTTTGTAATAGTGTTTTGATTATGTTATATTACCTATGGTTAGTATGTTACATTAACCTCTAAATACCTTAGACTAAGTTAGCTATTAACATAGGCTGAATAATTTTATTAGAATACAATTAATCATTACAATCCATCATATCTATGAAATTTTTATTATAATTATGCATATTATTACTGGTATAATGATTTACTACTTAGGATTATTACTTGTAAGTATTATTATTTATTAATTTATTAATTTTTAATAATAATGTCTTGATTATTCAATATCTATTATTTTACTTTTATTATAATGCTATTAGTTATATTAATATATTTATTGCTAGTAGGTTACACTAACTAACCTACTTTATGTAATAATAAAAAATGTTATTATTTACCTCATAATTATTATTTATTTAATCAATTATATATATAAACATATTGTATTATTAATAATTATGGTAATATATTATCATTAATAGGCTACATTAAATTAGCTTATAATTGGCTATTGTAATTAATTTTTAAAATATTTAAAATAATATTAATGAATGAATGAATTATTAATAATATTATTAAGGTTATTATATATATATATATATAATTATCATTCTTTTTTAATAACTATTTTAAACTTTATTATAATGTTGTTAATTAATATTAGTATGCATGTGGCTAATAGGTTATACAAAGTAACCTAAGCTTTGTAAGAATATTGTAATATTATTAATTACTAATAAGGATTATAGTTAATATTAATAGTCAATATTATATATTATTATTGTTGTTGTTATTATATATTTATGGCTATTATGTTGCATTAATTGGCATATAAATACCCTAGCTTAGGTTAAATATTGATCTAAGTTGACTATTAACTTAAGTTATGTAATAATATTATAACATTATTGATTACCAAATACTATAAGTAATTATAACTATTAAATTTATATTAAATTTATAATATATTCTGTTTTACTAACCAATTGTTATTATTATCATAATATTATATTATCATTACCTATTAACTTTTATTACTTATAATATAATTAATATATATAATAGGTAAATTAGATTAGTATGACATAGGTACCATGTAATAGTTGCATGTAGGTTGCAACTAATTTGTTGAGCTCATATTTTTTGCCTTCCATTCGAAGTGTGCACAATATATAAGTAGGTGCATTGGTCTTGTTCACAAATGCAACTTGGGATGAATCAATGAAGGAGGCTCAACCCTAAATTCTAAACCCAAAAACAAAATTGGATTATATTTAACCTACCTAACTAACCTAGCCCTACACAAGCAAATTGCATAATTGCCATGTGGCCTTGCCTTGCCCATTATTTATTAAACATGTGTCAAAACCTTATTGATTTTAAATTGCATCTTGATTAATAATAATGAATAATGAAATAAGGTTCAAATTGCCACATGTCATCATCTCCTTGATCCATGTGGCAAAATATTGCCCACCCAACTTTCAATGGTCCAAATTTAATTTTATTTACTAATAATTTTTAAAAGATTAAATTAGGGTTTGGGTGCCACATGTCACATATTGATGCACATGTCAAAATCCTATTCACACTATATTGGACAAATGAAATAACTTAAATTTACTAATTAATATTGAATATTGAAATAGGGTGAAAATGATACGTGCCATTAAATAATTTTCTTTTAAAAATGGACATGTGTCATAAAAAGAAAGGTCACCATTTATAATGAGAATGCATATACATGTTGAATACAAATTGTCATGTGCAACTACATGTCTACCACAACTTGTCTTATGCAACTATGGCAAAATCTAGTTACATGTGTCGCATGCAGCTAATTTCTAGTTACATACTCTAGTTGCAAAAACCAATTTTTCTTCTAGTGTTCAATACAATCCCCATGCCTCACTAAATTGGACTCAATGAAAAGTTTTAGGGAATGTTGTCTATTCTTCAAGTACCCAATCACTTGTGCCTTGAATTCATGGAAGGACAAATCATACTTAACATATTCCCAATTCTCCTCCAACTTGTTTTTCACCGAGTTTATCAAAACATGGGGTTGGGCATTGATATTGTGTATGTTAGGATCCAAAACACCACAATACCCATGCAACATGTTTATCCAAATATTTATGTGGGGTGGGGGTGGGGGGGGGTGTTGGATTCCAAACTAAATCACATGTGACAAATAAAGGCTTCAACCCCTTGGCCTTTCTATCAAGGGCCATCTTGCATGCCTTGTTAACTATTGCCCTATGAGCCTTATGTTGGATAGTTGTTATTTCTCTCTTATTCAACCCAACAATAAGCACATCCTCAACACCCTCCACATCATCAAATATATGCATTGGCTCTTTATTTGCTTGGACATTATTTGTGGGTATAGTTGCTTCAACCATAAAAGTCCACCCAATTGGTGTATTGCTTGGGCTAGCTCCCAGTTGTCCAAGGTTGCCTACCCCTAGGAATGTTAATGTCTGCAATGCTTGCATAGCTTGCATAGCTTGCATTTGTTCCAAAGGGGTCCATGACCCATAATGTTCATGTTTGTAAATCCAATCAAATCGCCTTGTAAGCTAGATGATATGTTTGCTACATTATTAGGCATATTACTCAAAGTGGTGCAACTAACTAGGTACCTACGATGTCATGAAGTTATTGGGCATGGCACTCAAATTAGGTGTAGATTAAATATTCGTATTTGAGAAACTAAAAGTTGTAGTAGACTTAGCCTTGGGTTTAAAGTAACATGGTTTGCTCAAGACTTTTGGAGCCAATTTTGGAAGGTCAATCATTGAATGCTTAAGAATTGGGCCCCACAATCCCTATGATCACTTTCATCGCCAATTGATGATTCCTTATCATTATATGGGCCTTCTTCATAGTCATAAAGGGTTGTGTTCCAAAACTTGTCAACCTCATCCAATTTGGATTCAATGCCTATAGGTTTCACCATTGGCTTCTGTCCAAAGGAACTTCTTGTTTTCACCTTCCAAGGTTTAAAGCAGTTTAAGTTTTTACAAAATTCATACACACCCAAAATCCTGAATGCAATATACTTAGAATTAGTTTGGTTCAATTAGGTGAGTACAAAAAATCAACAAAAATTTCATAAATTCACCATTTATATGAAAAATGATAGCAAATAGTTACATGAGTTTTACACCCAAAAGTTTCAAAGATTATAACACATTATTTGCACTTAGTAACCAAGTCTGTACTCAAAAGGTATTGTACACATGATTTCATCGTGTTCAAAAAACACATGCACGGTTAATATGTTGTTGGACTTTATATATAGTAACAAAGCCAACAACAAGCATACATCATAATTTGATTGACCTTCAAGTTTCAACACAATGCAAATCAAAACTTCAACAATACAAGACATAATGAAAATGACGTGATCATGTTTCATGAAAAGACAATTCATGGACCTAATACCAATATTATACTGGTCTAACAATTTTGGAAGGTACTAATACCAATATTTGCAAAGTATGGAAAAAATCCCTTTATATTAGGACCAATATGGTATACCTAGTTTGAACTTAGGAAACAATTGAGCTACAAACATTATTTGTTTGTTACAAAACCAAATGGTAGCTAGATGGATACTCCCACAAATAAACCAAAGTTGCAAATAATAACCAAAAAGTGGAATTGACCAAATACTCATAAAAGAAAGTAAAGATATATGAGTCTACTGAACTTGGAATGAAGATGAACTTGTAATTAGTAAATGGTCAAATGATCTCACAATAAAACAATGGCAAGCTTCAAATCAAAGAGGAATAGGTTTAACACAAAATTTCAAGGGTGGAAATGACTCACCATTTCGAAAGGACAAAGATTTGTACAAAAGATTTGCAAACTATTATTGTTTCCATAAACAAACATATACGACACATTTATAAGAAAGGTGACATACACCATAGACCAATTAAACAACATGAGCTACACATTGTTGATTTTGGAACAAGGTGATAGTTCCATGTGGCAAAATCAATAACACATAGCTCATTAAATTGTGTATAATCCATGAGATTTTATGATAATGTCACCTTGTTGATCACATCCAATGACAATGTTGTTTTTTGTTTATGGAATTTAAGGTTTGAAATCCATGTTGAATGATCAACAACATGGAATTCATGGCATCTTTTCTACTTGACATTCTTTAGCTAAGAAATTCATGGAATTGTTTCTAAAGACTTACTTTTTGACACTTGTGGTTGTTGTGTTTCAAGTGAGCCATGGGCATTTGCAAATGCCTACTATGTTCTGAAGTTGACTCTTGATGCTCATCATTAACTTCAAACTCTGAAATTCCAAAGCTTGAACTTGAATGCTTGTTACTACTACTTGAAAGCAATAACTCATTGGTAGACTTCAAAATTATTGAATCACAGACTTCGATGTGGTTTTTGTTGACAATCCTTATCACCAATAAATGTTTTTGCACATGCTACCATTTTTTTTGGAACGAGGTGGACCATGTAGGTTTGGTGATTAGGACCCTAAACCCTAAAACCTTGACCCATGAAAATGAACATACTGACTTAGAAACTTGCTACTATAAATTGCATGCAACATTAATTACAAACAACGAACTTAGTGAATGATAATTCACATGGGTCAATACTTACCTAGGGACCACATGTAGGTTAGAAAAGAGAAATAATGCATCATTTCAAGCAATATTCCTTGCTCACAACTTCTCATACTCACATTCCATACCTTTTGCCATGGTTTGACCTTAAAATGCATTTTCAAGCATTGTAAAAAAATCACTTGAAAGGATCAACCTTTGGAATTGTCATTCTCTCACCTTACTACACCTTACTACATCAAAATGAGGCAACATTTTTTTTGGAGCCATCATTGCCAATCACATTACATCTTGAACAAACCATGCTCTCATGCATAGTGTAGATATTCACACAATGTCACTTGAAACTTGGTTACAATACACATAGTGGTCCAAGTTCATGACATTCACCTCTCTTCAAATCTTCGAGTGTTTAAAAGTTGTTGAATGCATGTGATGCACAATCCAACCATGCCAAGCTACAAATGTTCAACGTGTGCAACTCGCTTACTTTGTTGATGTTCCAACTTTGACGTTCAACTACAAGCACCCATTCACAAATAAATCAAACTACATTTACTTTTTAAAAATGATGTGACTCTATTTGTAACCTTCTTACCAACATAGATAAAAATATGGTATCCCCCTTAATATATATTGTTATCTTTTTCTATGCATGTAGCAACAATGTTCAATGTTTGTTGTTTCGTAATTTCATGTAAAAGTTCAATCTTTCGAATCTCGTTTTATTGATGGAAAAACACATGCATTGCAAGTTGCAATTTGACTTGGCCTTGCATGAACTAGTTGCATCTATATTGGCACCATGATAAAATCCCCAAATGTTATTGGTTGCTTCTAAACATTATAAATGTCATCCCTAGATTAGATCAATGTTTTTTAATGCAAATTTAATGGTTCATTCACTAATTATTAGATTCAAAAACCTTATTCTAGTAAAAGAATGAAGGTGCCAACATTTTAGGTGCTCCAAAATTCACCTTGGCCTTTGACTTATAGTTGACTTCATGTGGGTTTTGATAAATATTGATATGTTTCATTGACTTGTTCAAGCATCACATAAATGTGGATAAATAAAGAACACACAACCTTTTACACCTTAATGGCAATTCAATAGGGCTTTTTTGACTAGGCAACATCCATCTTGATTGTCATTTTTTTATGGGGGACCCATTTTTCTGGATGTCCAAATTGGTGTCTTGTCAAAAAAGTCGCCTTAGTCAAAATTGCCAATAAAAAAAATCACATGTTTTTCATGCCCCAAGCTTGTGGTCAAAATAACTAGTAAAAAACCCACATGTTTTTCATGCCCCATGCCTATAATCAAAATGGACATTCCTTCTAGTCAATGTTAACACCTTGGTCAAGATGAACCAATGGAAAAACCATGATTTCTTGTAGTGAATACATTTGATTAATATAATTAATGTATTTAGCAATAAAATTGAACTCCACCTTTAGGGCTACAATTAAAATTCATCACCAATTGCAAATGAAATATGACAATATAAAATTCAAACGCCCATAAAGGTTTCACCCCTCCCTCACAAGGTATATGGCAATGGTTGGTGTTAAACAACACAAGGTCCACACACCTCAAAAGAAAAAGTGAATGTTGGCATGCAAGGTCTACATTTTATTACTAAGCAAACCAAATTTCGTTGCCAAATCAAATTTTGTCACCAAATCAATGGTGGAGATTAATCCATTGTCAATCAGATAACCCGGATCCATAGATGTGTGATGATAAAAAAAATTCAATCAAAAAAAATTATTGGTGACGAAATGCTTTTGATCGTTGCAAGTTTGGCAACTGAAAGCATTTTGTTGCCAATCATGTGGTGATGGAAATTTTTTGGTCACCACAAGCTTGGCAATAAAAAATTTCGAATGCCATAGGCTTGGAGACCAATTTTTTTCCATTATTGTAGGCTTTATGATAACCAAAATAGAGTTTTGGTCACCCATAACCCTACCTCAGGTAGCCCTTTAGTCCCTTTGACCTAGATTGACCCTAAGTTGACATGGGTTGACCCATTACTAACATGACACAGGGGTGCATTTGCTTCTAGATGCATCCTTCATGTTGTGACGGATGCATGAATGTCATGACAACCCTAGTAATGGCACCAAGGTTAACACCTCCAAGCACTTTAGTGGGCTTGTTTGTAGCCCTATTGTAAAATTATTGTGAAACTTATCCCTTGTGTCCCTAATTGCAATTGGAAATGATGTTTACATGAACATTGCCTTTGTTCATTTTTCAATGAACCTTTGAGTTGCACATTTAACAATAGTGAAGGTTTTGTTTGCCTTTCAAAAACTCCTTTATTCCTTTTCCTTCCATGTACATTCTTTAATCTCATATGCTATTACCTTGGCCATTATTTTTTATCACATAATGTTCAAGTATTATTCAAAAGTGACCACATGGGACATGTTGTAATTAACTAATGATTCATTTCCTTTCATTTGTCTTATAGATAAATGCAACAGTAATAATAAATTATGAAGAAACATAACCTCTTGTGTCAAACTTGGAAGGTTTTGTTCTTTTTGTTCTTGCATTGAAGGGTCTTTTAGATCTATTATTGGTATAATAATGTTTGTTGGTCCTTCCATTTCTGTTGCAATAAGGTTATGTGGCATGTCCACATAATAACAAAACTTTTTTTTATATCTCTTATTCATTAGATGTGTTAACAATTTTATATGTAATCGCTATGTTGAATAACTTTTCTATTGCTAACACTTCACCCCATTGTGGATTTTCCTCTTCTTCATATTCTAAATTAGAATGCTTTGTTTCCTCCCTATTTGTAGGTTGTGTTGTGTATACTTCTATAGGGCTGAATTCTTCATTTATAACCTTTAGATTTAATAGCCAAATCCATGTAACCCTAAATCCGAATTATATATATATTTATGATACTTGGTCCAACACCTTGTTTACCCACCTAAATTCGATGTGACCTTGTTTAGTTCATTGTAATTATTTTTTACCATGGCTTCATCTTTCTTTTATGAATGCAATTTTGAATGGCTTGAAGCATGAAACATCCAAACATTGTAGAACATGTGAAGTATGTGATAATAAAATAACCATGTCTAAACCAAATTGATGGGCTTTCTTTATTGCTTCTAGAGTAACATGTGATCCATGCCCATCTATAATTAATAACTGATAACTGGTTAGAGAGATTTCACCAAAAATTGACCTATTGAAAAACCTTAAAAACTATTTGAACAAAAATGTTGGCATCCGAGCCTTTTTTTGTGTTTCGATACATATGCCTAGTTTGTAATCCTTGATATAATCTTTTCATAGTCTTTCACCCCTAAAAATATAAAATGTTGGTAGAAATCTTCTTGCAACATTAATTACACAATTCATAATGAATTATTCCATGGATTAATTTGGAATGGTGTTGTAAACTTGTTGTGAACCATGTTTGGCTAACATTTTTGCCCTATATGTCTACATGAATTCCAATTTCACCATTATTCCATATGTGGTCTACTGGGGAGTTATTTGTTGTATAGAAATTGCGAATTGTTGTAAAATGTTTGGCAAGATTGTTGAGTTAATACATACCTTCAATCTTTCTACTTGATGAACATACAAATTTGAATGTTATTGTTTGAATCAATGCCACCAACTATCCCATGGAATCCCATTTTGAAATGATGTTGGTCTCGTCTGACTAATTTTTACTACCTTCAACTTTAATTCTGGTGTGTTAACTTGCTTTTTGCATAGGCAAAATCCAACAAACCACTACAACATCTTCTTCTACTATTAGTATTCCTTCTACCCCAACCTTCTTCATTCGTGTCTTACCATTTAGATGGTTAAATAATGAATTTAGGGGTATGTTCCACAACCTACTTGCCCTCCTCAATGTGGTGTTGCCACCTTCTATTGCATCCATTGTTTCCTCAAATGCTTCATTTGTCCATTTCCCCTTCCCACTCATTGATGGTATTCTATAAGCCCTTGGAGGCTTACATATGGGATTTGACTTGGATGGGATTTTTTTTTGTTAATGATTGGTTGTTGGTTCAGTGCCATTCCATTTTGTCTTTTGTGAAACATATGTAAGATCATGGACCCCCTTGCCTTTTGACCACCTTAGCTTCCAATTAGTGGATGGAGTAGGCCTTACTTTTATAGGAGGTATACCTTTATTGTCCTTGCAAACTAGCCGATAGAACAAACATTATGTTAATGTTGGATACGTTTGATTTGCATGCCACCATAGAATGTAAAAGCTAGAGTACAATTTGGAGAAATTTGAAAAATCTTCCCAAAACAAATTGTGATATGTTGTTGTGCATGTTATGGGAATAAATCTCAATGAACATGGAGCTTGAGTTCACTGGTACTTGCCCCTCTTTGAATTACTAGGTTGAGAAGATGGGACTACATATTTGGAAACCCAATTATAGTAAAGGTACTACTTATACTTCTCATTGTAAATCTTGTTTGATGCTTCAATCTTGATGTCTTTCATATTATATTGCAAACCTTCTATGCTAATTTCTTGCACTTATGCATTTAGAATAAAATTTGATGGTAGTTCTTCTATGGTTACTATTGGAAAATTTGCAATTTTAATAAGAACATATTACAATTGCACCATATTTACTTGTTGCATTTTTGCTTTTCTAGTCAAATTTGATTTCAATTCTTCTATGGCTACTTCCTTTGCTTCTACATCTATGGTTAGATTTGATTGCAATCCTTCTATGGTTATTTTTTGCACTTGTCTATTGGCATCTACTTTGTCTCTCAAGACTTTTGAATTAGAGCTTAACCTTTTTTAAAAACCTTGTCCAATGCTTTCAAACTTGCTTTTTCTTCTAGAGATGACATGCTAAGAAAAGTGATATAGGACAAGGAAAAATTATGATTTGTATTAAGGTTTGCCCAAATGCTTGTGGATGTGTAACTATTTTTTGGACTAAAAGCGCACACACAATTGAGAGGGAATTTGCAAAGTATGAGCTTGAGGTGGCTCATTAATGATTCAATTTTTGGTATCCTAAGTTAAAGTTGATGATAATTGATGAGCCCACAATCAGGCTTTGAAACACTATAAAAAAAAAAATCGATTTGTGATCAATTGCCTGTTTTTATTGAGGTAGCCTATGTGCCTAATACTAAACAAAGTTTCTACCAATGTTTCATACCCTATATAAAATTTTCCCAAAACACCTCCAACACCAAATATAAAAAGGACCCTGTTCCTACCTTTTCCTGATTTAATGAACACCCAATCCCCCAATACTGCACAAAAGTTTTGCAAATGTACAATGCCTTTTGGTAATTGAGCTGCAACAGCCCCTATACCAAAAAACAACAAACTCCTCCTCCCCCCGCCCCCATGCATGTCCTTGATTTATACTCATTTTTATTCTTGATTGTCTTCACAAAAGCTCCCATTACTAAACATTTCAAGACCATGAGGTGGGTGAGAATTATCCAGTCCCCTTCAGTTTTACACCCATCAATGATATAAAAGACAATATTTTTGCCACTTTTGTCGGAGAAATAAAACACATCAATTTCATACCAGACGTTCAATCATAGGCAATCAACTGTGCAACACAACAATTAGGGCTGTTTCCTTGAAGGCCCTCCCACAAACTAATGGGAAGCCTGTGTGTGGTGTCGAGTATGTCTACCCTACGTATAGTGTGATAGCTAGCTACATTAAGTTGCATTCAGACCTATTGGTAATTGGCTGAAAACCGGAACCGAGAACCAGAGGTTGAGGTTCTAATAAATAAATTAGAACAATTTTGATTGAAGTTGGGACTCCACACATAAATGGAACTGAGAATCTGATTCCAGGTCCAATGGGATGTGACAAGGTCACCACTATTCACCTCAATGTAGTAGCAATAGCTTTGTTGCCGCCAAGGCTCCATACAAACCTTGTGCTGTAAAGACCCACTTGAATTTTTGTAGTCCAATTGGAGGGCACATTACCAAGCATATAGTTTTTCTCAGCTGTTGTTTGGAGGGTGTTCCAAAAAATGGAATGCCTGTCAGAGCGGGCATTTCATTTTACAAAATGGCCTGCCAAAAACAAAATCTGTTCTCGTCATACCCAGTTGGTACATGGAATTAGAGCAAATCTGTACACTTGGTAAAGCCTGTGGCCTTGAGCTTTTACCCCAATATGTCAAAACCTCTCTTTTTGTATCTCTTTGTATTTTGAGGGATCTCCCCCAGCAGAAGATCCCTAGGGAGCTATGCAGTGGGGGAGATCCTGCTATATCTCTACGTTCCCATGTTCCCATGGAAAGATTTTTTGATGGGACAGATCAGAAAAATTCAAATACACAATAAAGAAAGAATGGAGGAAAGAAAAAGAAGAGATTTTCACATATGAGGTTCCCATACTCGTGTGTTCTCCATCAGTCAGGAAAACCCTCGTGTGAACCTCCCTCAAGATAACCCATGTGTATGGGAACCTCCACTACAATATAAACTCCAGTAGTTCGAACTCAGAATGTATTGGCATTGATGCAATTGTTATTTATCACAAATTTCAATTCAAAGATACATGTATTTCTTAACCAGCCATTAAAATGTGCACCAGAGACCTCGTCCCACACCCCCCATATGTGTCCACTAGAGTGCACACACACACAAAAGACGCCATATTAAAAAGGGAAAGTTTCATAAACCATTCCTAGTGACATGGAAAGATTGGACCACGTACCCACCATCACCATCTTGCATCTTTCTTCTGCATCTCTCTTGCAGTGAACAATTTTCTTGCTGGGTCAAAATGGCATTCCTTGGCTTGTATAAAGGGTTGCTAGCCAATAGGGGTGGTGGAGAGATAGCTGCAACCAGTATGTACCCACTCGTCTATCCTGATGAACAACTTTTTATGCATGCTGAGCCAAATTTTGGCACACCAAGATTTGCAATAAGAAATCTTACACAAATCTGAACAGGAGGCAAAAGGTTAAGTACCTTGTTATAATCCTACACCAACATTGCAATTTGCACCAATGCTGGCTGGTTGTTAATAACCTACCAGTCAGTTAATAATTTTTTGATAACCAATTAAATTGATAATCACCTGGTACTGAATTTTAAACTATTTAATAACCTACCTAGATCACCCAATTATCATCCATGATGCTATCAATCTTTAAACACTAATCCAAAAAAATTAGAAACGAATTTTTTAATTTTTTAAAAAAAAAAAAACCTTATAACCAGGTAATGACCAGTACGACAACAAGTGGTTATCAACTGATTGTTTGTTAACAAAACCTTATGCATTGCCAACAGTTATTACCCAATTATTTTGATAACCTACTTCACAACCCCAAAAAACTTTGATATTGATAACCTGTGTGGTCCCTCAAAGGAAAAACCCCCCACCCATCGGTGATTATTTTAAAAAAGAAATAACCAGCCGACATCGGTTTGCACTTTGCACCTACCCAGGAAAGAGAAGAGTGCAATCTCTGGGATGGTAGTCAGGCAGCAGGACGATTCACTGGCCTCTGCGTTTGGCATTGAGATGGTGGAAATGGGGACCAGAAATGTGCAAAGAAATGCAATGCCAATGCAGTAGAAGAGAATGTGCACGGGAGAAACTGGAGGGCCAAAAGGTAACAGAGAAGACTGGAGTTGAGGGGGGCGAGCGAGGATTGCTCCCGGGAATGATGAAGTGCCTGATGAGGGCAGACACTAGTACGAATGGGCGGCATCCCATCACTGGATGCTTTGAGTACCTACCACAGCAGTACGTAAAAGTACCCACTTTTGTGATATGCACGTCTATGGCCGGTAAAGTAATGAAGACGTGTATCTTGGAGGGCGCTGTCCATATCTTGCGATCCATATCTTATGATAACACCCATTGATGGGACTCGCTAATAAGTCTCAGCTTTTGACCCATTGCACCGGCATTAAACTTCAACCCTTTGAATCTTCTTCCCCACGGCCCCCACTGAATTCAATTCCACCTTGTAACGTAGACATTTTCATTATCGTAGCAGTCTCTTCTCTCTCACTCAAATTTGCAACATTTATTTATTAGCTCTTCTGACTGACTCTCTTTTGTCACCATCCCCTTGGCCCCTGTCAAAACATCAAGGCAGCCAGGACAATGTCTTTTTCTCTAGTGCTGCTGTAATACATACAATGAGCTAACTGTAACCAAAAAGTGGGGCATTGCAAGTAGGAGTACATTCAATGTATTCCTGCATACTGCTGATCAATTGCAATACAACAAAGTGCTAACATGTTCAGGTTACGAACCAAACAGAATCTACTCCTAACCGTCTTTTAAAGTCCTAACCTTGATATTTCTAAGAGGACTCTTAGACATTCACTTGGATTAAAACACTGTGGACCTTCTCTTAAATAGCCTATCGTGATCTTTTGGTATGTGCCCTTTTATCAACAGGCTACTGTGATCTTTTGGTATGTCCCCTTTTTATCAACAAATGTTACAACCTGAGCCCAAATTCCCATTTAACTGGAAGAATTTTATTTATGAAACACAGTGGACAGAACTCAGAGATGGCACCAACAAACTAATACCCAATGCTAACAGACAAATTCATGATCAATATTCATAGCCCATAATTCTCTTCCTTGAAATTTGGTATATTGCTTAGAACTGCCAATGACTTAGGTACTTGGCTTCCCCAAAGTAAAAACAATCCATTGATATCAAACACAAATAGGATGAATCATACTCAGATTAACCTTTTGATTCCCTAGAGCCTATGATAATTTCGAAATGAATGACTCTTTGATGATTCAACAATCTCTAAACTTTTATTCACCTCTTGGCATGTGCAATGGAAATTAAACACCGAGAGGTGTTCAAAGTTCTGAACCAAATCAAAATGTGGGCATTCCTCTCATCATCTCAACCATACTAAACTAAAAGAAAACATTTTCACCTACTGCAAAAACCACCATACACAACACATTGCTAGAAGAGAAAGTTTCGTGCTCAGCTTTTCAACCATCTTGCTTTTTATTTATATTCTCAGCTCCGTTCACTCCATCATGAAGACAATTAATTGCAACCACACCCAAAAAAAAGAAAAAACCAAACATATGTCAAAAGCTTCGCTTTTGAATAACTTGCACCATTGTTGATTTGCTCCGACAAATCACATCTAATTCCACTAAATGATAAAAGACAAATTACAATTTGATTTTCGATGCTTAGATGTTAATATGAGAACTCCTTTTCACACTATAAACCTTAAAGGATAACCAAATGTTATAAGTACATAGGGGCGTGGTGAACTCGAAAGAAATAATCTCAACAAAAGTTGAGTTTTCAAAAAAAAATCCTGGCATTAAAATTATTGCAAAATCAACATTTTTTCATTTTTTGAAAAATAATCAAGATAAATTAGCTTTTGATTTCATCATGTTTTCACCCCCAACAAAACCCCTACACCCATTGCATAACCAAATTTTATTGTGTCAATTTGATTATAGATATTTGGTGTCATAGGCACAAAAACTACAAAGACAAATAACAAAAGGATAGGTTTTTAATATAAATTCAAAACATGAAACAAAGGAACCAATATAAGAACACGAAGGCTAAAATAAAAAAAACACAAGATGTGCAAGCCCAAAGTATAAATAATTTTTTATAGCAATGAAGTAAAAAAATGTAAACACAAAAAAACAAAACAAGGTTATGGAATAAAATTGTACTTCAAATTGGTGTTGAACAAATTAAAGGTTATGGGGTTTGACCTCTATTTATACCCCTTTGGGGACTTAGTCCAAAAAAGATTCCATGAAAGTTTTTTATGTGCCCATCGACCAATCAACCTTCTTGAAAGGTTTTTAAATTACAAGTGAACTATGAATTAATTAAAACTTAATTGAGAGTGAAAAAAAAATTTAATTGTGAATTAATTGTGAGTCAACTAAAAGTTCATTGAAAATGGATTAGAAGTCAACTATAAGTGAACTATGAGTTAATTAAAAATGAATTGTAAATTAACTGAGAACAAACTAGGAGTTAATTAGGAGTTATGGAGGAACATTCATATAAGTGAAATCCATCCATCATGTGAAAATGGTGTCTATGACATTGCCTCCCCTTCTAACAACAAGTTTCACAAGGAACATGAGGAGTGGTGACCTTAGGCTTGTTTGGATATCATCAATGAATTTTTTTCATTTTTCCCATGGCATTTAATAAATGTTTTCTTGGCTCCCAAGTGTGTTCGTTCACATCATATCCATGCCAATGAACAAGGTATTATAGTTGTTGATTTGAAACCCTTGAGTGAAAAACACCTTCCACTTCATATTGTTGTTCACCATCAACTTTCACATGTGGGGGTGGGGGCTCATAACACTCTTTTGGAATAGTAGACACATAATAAAGTTCTAACAAATAAACATAAAACACATGATGAATTTTAGTTGGAACATCATGCCTGGCTTGGAGTACTTGGAGTCGAGCAAGGCCATTGGGTATATACACAAGTCCATGATATAACAAAACATCTTGTTGTGATCACTTAAGAAATCTTGACCTTGATTTTGATTATTCAATTGACTTTTGATGCCAATAATGAAGGGATATTACTCTAAATTTTCATCAATTTGACAAAGAAAGGGTTTGTCATCAAGAATTATCTATTATGCTTGAAGGCAAAAATGTTCATGCTTGAGGATGACATCATGTTGTTGGTTATAGGCTTCATTTCCTTCCTTAGGTGCAAAGTACAAGCGACGAGATAATGCATATAATTTTCTTTGATGGTGTTTAAGACAATATGTGATGACAAAAGAAAATTCAAACAAAAATAATGCCCAACGAACTTGGTATCAATCTTATATATTAAAGCAAACATGGTGGTGTCTGTCTGTTTGTCTGTGGTGACAAACAGGGCAGGGCAGGGCAGCCAAGGCAGCCGCTGCAGGGGGTTGGGCGAGGTGCCATTTCTATTAAAGAAATCCTTGGGGAAAACCGGGGGACCTACATCTAATCAAACAAAAATACAAATTTAAAAAATAAAATCATTATAGATCATATTAAAAAAACTAGAATCTTTTTAAAAAAGAAAATAGAAACAAAATAAATAAATACATAAAAATAGAAAAAAATGAAGATAGACAAAATAAGAATAGAAAAAATAAAAACATGAAAC